>Ga0179587_10001277_pt1 | contig 11296 bp, 7 predicted proteins | sample CZODoug2_1_08_16_FD_185932 | JGI IMG/M metagenome (GOLD analysis project Ga0179587, IMG submission 185932) | Vadose zone soil fungal communities from Angelo Coast Range Reserve, California, USA - CZODoug2_1_08_16fungal | ecosystem: Environmental > Terrestrial > Soil > Vadose zone | place: USA...
TTCCTGCTGACCCTAGCCTTCTCCTTTATCGGCGGCATCGCCATCGAGCGGTTGCTGTTCAGGCCGCTGGCGAAAGCGCCGATCCTGACCAACGTCGCCGGTTTCATCGCGCTGTTCTCGATCATCAACTCTTGCGCCGGGCTGATCTGGGATTTCACCATCAAGCAATACCCGACGCCGTTCGGCTCCTCGCCGTTCCTCGGCAGCCAGCTGATCTCGACCCACCAGGCCGGCATGATCGGCGTCACCATTCTGCTCCTGATCGCGCTCTATATGTTTTTCCAGTACACGCGCGTCGGCCTCGCGATGCGGGCCGCCGCCTCGGTGCCTGAATCGGCGCGGCTGGTCGGCATCAATACCTCCTGGATGATCGCGCTCGGCTGGGGCATGGCGGCCGCGATCGGCTCGATCGCCGGCATGCTGATCGCGCCGGTGGTATTCCTCGAGCCGAACATGATGGGCGGCGTGCTGATCTATGGCTTCGCCGCCGCCGTGCTCGGCGGCCTGACCAGCCCGTTCGGCGCCGTGATCGGCGGTTTCCTGGTCGGCATCTTCGAGAATCTCGCGGGCACTTACATCCCCGGCGTCGGCAACGAATTGAAACTGCCGATCGCGCTGGCGTTGATCATCACCGTATTGGTCGTCAAACCCGCTGGCCTGTTCGGCCGGCCCATTGTGAAGCGAGTTTGATCATGAGCGCTGCAGAGGACGTCGTTACCGAAGCCCCGGCGGTCGAAGCGGTTCCCAAGCGGGCCATGACGCTCGGCTATGGCACCTCGCTGGTGGTGCTCGCGATGCTCCTGATCGTGCCGTTGCTGGTGAAGAACTTCATCATCTTCCAACTGACGATGCTGCTGATCTACGGCCTCGCCGTGCTGGCGCTGAACATCCTGACCGGCGGCAGCGGGCAGTTCTCGCTCGGCCAGAGCGCGTTCTATGCGATCGGCGCCTACACCTCCGCGATCCTGATGGAGCAGTTCGACGTCAATTACGCGCTGACCCTGCCGATCGCGGGCGTGATCTGTTTCGCGGCCGGCTTCCTGTTCGGCCAGCCGGCGCTGCGGCTTTCCGGCGTCTATCTGGCGCTGGCGACCTTTGCGCTGGCGACCGCGATGCCGCAACTGCTCAAGCTCGGCTTCTTCGAGAAATGGACCGGCGGCGTGCAAGGCCTGGTCGTGACCAAGCCGGATGCGCCGTTCGGGTTGCCGATGTCGCAGGACATGTGGCTGTATTATTTCACGCTGGCGGTGACGCTCGCGATCTATATTTTCTCGGTCAACCTGCTGAAGTCGCGCTCCGGCCGCGCCTTCATGGCGATCCGCGACAACGAAATCGCGGCCTCCGCGATGGGCATCGACGTCGCGCTGTACAAGACGCTGGCGTTCGGCGTCAGCGCTGGGATTACCGGGGTCGCCGGTGGCCTGGGCGCCATCGCCGTGCAGTTCGTGGCGCCCGACAGCTACACCATTACGCTCGCGATCTCGCTGTTCCTCGGCATGGTGGTGGGCGGTGTCGGCTGGCTGCCCGGCTCGATCGTCGGTTCCGCGTTCATCATCTTCGTTCCCAATATTGCAGAGGGGATTTCCAAGGGACTGTCCGGCGCGGTATTCGGCGTGCTGCTGTTCCTTGTCATATTCCTGGTACCGCATGGTGCGAGGCAGGTCGCCATCGTCGGCCAGCAACTGGTCGGCAAATTTCGAAAGAACTAGGAGAATCTATGCTTTCCAGCCGACAACAACGTATCGCCGCGCTCGCGACGGCGGTCACTGCATTTACCTTGGCTTTCACCTCCGGCAGCGCACTTGCCCAAAAGAAATACGATACCGGCGCGACCGATACCGAAGTCAAGATCGGCAATATCATTCCCTATAGCGGCCCCGCCTCGGCCTATGGCGTGATCGGCAAGACCGAAGAGGCCTATTTCAACAAGATCAACACCGAAGGCGGCATCAACGGCCGCAAGATCAAGTTCGTGACCTATGATGACAGCTATAGCCCGCCAAAGGCCGTCGAGCAGGTCCGCAAGCTGGTCGAGAGCGATGAAGTGCTCCTGGTGTTCAATCCGCTCGGCACGCCGTCGAACACCGCGATCCAGAAATATCTCAACGCCAAGAAGATCCCGCAACTGTTCGTCGCCACCGGCGCCACCAAATGGAACGATCCCAAGGACTTTCCGTGGACCATGGGCTGGCAGCCGAGCTATCAGAGCGAAGCGCATATCTACGCGAAATACCTGATGAAGGAGAAGCCGGACGCCAAGATCGCGGTGCTGTTTCAGAACGACGATTTCGGCAAGGACTACCTCAAGGGCCTGAAGGACGCGCTCGGCGCCAAGAGCTCGATGATCGTTGCCGAGGAAAGCTACGAGACCGCGGAGCCTTCGATCGACGGTCACATCGTCAAGCTCAAGGCCACCGGCGCCGACGTCTTCATCTCGGTCACCACGCCGAAATTCGCGGCGCAGGCGATCAAGAAACTCGCCGAGGTCGACTGGCATCCGCTGCACATCGTGTCCAATGTCTCCTCCTCGGTCGGCGGCGTGATCAAGCCGGCGGGCTTCGAGAATTCGCAAGGCATCCTGTCGGCCAATTACGCCAAGGACGGCTCCGATCCGCAGTGGGACAATGACCCCGGCATGAAGAAGTTCGTCGAGTTCCTGGCCAAGTACTATCCGGACGGCAACAAGCTCGACGGCTCGGTGGTGTATGGCTACGGCGCGGCGCAAACCATGGTGAAGGTGCTGCAGATGTGCGGCGACGACCTGACCCGCGCCAACGTCATGAAGCAGGCCGCGAGCCTGAAGGATTTCGCGCCGGATACGCTGTTGCCCGGCGTCAAGATCAACACCTCGCCGACCGATTTCGCCCCGATCGAACAGCTTCAGATGATGCGGTTCAAGGGCGAGAAATGGGACCTGTTCGGCGACATCATCAGCGGCGAACTCGGCAATTGACGCTATCGGCTCAGGGCCGTTCGACGGCCCAGGCGAATTGGCAGAGCCCCCGGCGTCCGCGCGCCGGGGGTTTTTCGTTAAGTGTTTTCGTTCGATGTTTTTTAGTCAGGCGAGGCAGTATCCGGTAACCTGACTACTAAAGATGCAGCCTTCGCGGCGTTATCGCATGGGCTTTCCGCCGCCGTTCTTGGTAGAATGGCGGCCAATAAGACGAGCTTTCGGTTCAGGAACCCGGACACATTATCCTTCAACGGACAAAGGGAGAGACGTAATGCCCGTTATCGCCAGACGGTTGGCAATCACTTCGACCGCGCTTGTCTTGCTCGCCGCGACGACGAGCGGCGTGCTCGCGCAGAAGAAATACGATACCGGCGCCACCGATACCGAGATCAAGATCGGCAACATCATGCCCTATAGCGGGCCGGCCTCCGCCTATGGCATCATCGGCAGGACGGAAGCCGCCTATTTCAAGAAAATCAATGACGCTGGCGGCATCAACGGCCGCAAGATCAACTTCGTCTCCTATGACGACGCCTACAGCCCGCCGAAAGCGGTGGAGCAGGCGCGCAAGCTGGTCGAGAGCGACGAGGTGCTGCTGGTCTTCAATTCGCTGGGCACGCCGTCGAACTCCGCGATCCAGAAATACATGAACGCGAAGAAGGTGCCGCAGCTGTTCGTCGCTACCGGCGCCACCAAGTGGAATTCGCCGAAGGACTTCCCATGGACCATGGGCTGGCAGCCGAGCTACCAGAGCGAGTCGCAGATCTATGCCAAGTGGCTCTTGAAGGAGAAGCCGGACGCCAAGATCGCCGTGCTCTACCAGAACGACGACTACGGCAAGGACTATCTGAAAGGCCTGAAGGACGGGCTGGGCGCGAAGGCGGCCTCGATGATCGTCGCGGAAGAAAGCTTCGAGACCTCCGAGCCGACCATCGACAACCACATCGTCAGGCTCAAATCAACCAACGCCGACGTGTTCGTCGACATCGCAACGCCGAAATTCGCTGCCCAGGCGATCAAGAAGGTCGCCGAGGTCGAATGGAAGGCGCTGCACCTGCTCAACAACGTCTCGTCCTCGGTCGGCAGCGTCATCAGGCCGGCCGGCTATGAAAACTCGCAAGGCATCATCTCCGCCGCCTATCTGAAGGACTCCTCCGACCCGCAATGGAATGACGATCCCGGCATGAAGGAATTCTATACCTTCATGGCGAAGGATTTCCCCGAAGGCGACAAGCTCGACGGCAGCACGGTGGTCGGCTACGGCGTGGCGCAGACGCTCGTTCAGGTGTTGAAGCAATGCGGCGACGATCTCACGCGCGAGAACGTCATGAAGCAGGCGGCGAATCTCAAGAACTTCCGCACCGAGGTGCTGCTGCCCGGCATCACGGTCAACACCTCGCCGACCGACTTCGCCCCGATCAGCCAGTTGCAGCTGCAGCGGTTCAAGGGCGAGAAATGGGAGCTGTTCGGCGACATCATCTCGGCCGACGTCGGCGGCTAGTCGATCCGCGCCCCCGGACCCATCGCAATTCGCCCCCGCGGCACGCCGCGGGGGTTTTCTTTTGCGGCGATCGGATGGATAACCGCATCCGATGTTGCGATCTCAATTGTCCGGAAACCCATGACCGACCGACGTCCGCTATTGCGCTCCATTTTCGACGCCGCGGTCGCCGCGGCGCATCCCGACGTCGTGCTGGCGCAGCACCTGCCCCCGATCCCGGCCGGCAAGATCATCTGCCTTGCCGCCGGCAAGGGCGCCGCCGCGATGGCCGCCGCCGCCGAGCGGTACTATCTCGACACGCTCAAACTCGATCCGGCAAGGCTCACCGGGATTGCAACCACACGTCACGGCCATGGTGTGCCGACGCGGCGGATCAAGGTGATCGAGGCCGGTCATCCTGTGCCCGATGAAGCCGGGATGAAGGCCGCGGAAGATACGTTGCGGCTTGCCGCCCTGGCAGAGGCCGACGATCTCATGCTGGTGCTGCTGACGGGCGGCGGTTCGGCGAACTGGACCGCGCCGGTCGAGGGCGTATCGTTCGCGCAGAAGCAGCAGGTAACCCGGGCGCTATTGCGCTCCGGCGCGCCGATCGGCGAGATGAACATCGTCCGCAAGCATTTGTCGCGGATCAAGGGCGGCCGGCTCGCCCGCGCCGGCCAGAAGGCCGAGATCGTCACGCTCGCGACGTCAGACGTGCCGCATGACGATCCCTCCGCGATCGCCTCGGGGCCGACGGTGCCGGACCCGACCACGCTTGCCGATGCGCGCGCCATCATCGCCAAATATGGCCTTCAGATCGACGACGCGATCCGCCGCGCGCTGGATGATCCCGGCAACGAAAGCTGCAAGCCGGGCGATCCCGCCTTTGCCCGCGTGACATTCAAACTGATCGCGCGGCCGAAGGCTTCGCTGGATGCGGCGGCGAAACTCACGAAAGACGCCGGCTACGAGACCATCGACCTCGGCGCCGATCTCGAAGGCGAAGCACGCGAGGTCGCGGCCGATCATGCGCGGCGGGCGCTGAAAGCCCGCGCCGAGGGCAGGCGCGTCGCGATCCTCTCCGGCGGCGAGTTGACCGTCACCGTGCGCGGCAACGGACGCGGCGGCCCCAACCAGGAATATGCGCTGGCGCTGGCCGATCTCCTGAAAGATACAACCGGTATTTCGGCACTGGCCGGCGATACCGACGGCGCCGACGGCGGCGCCGGCTCGGCGAGCGATCCCGCGGGCGCGATGATCGACCAGGCGACGTTCGCGAAGATGACATCGCAAAAGCTCGATCCAAGCGCCTATCTCGCCAACAACGACGCCACCGCATTCTTCACCGCGACCGGCGATCTACTGCTGACCGGCCCAACGCTCACCAATGTCAACGACATCCGCGTGATCCTGGTCGACGGGTCGTAAGGTGTCGAGCAACACGCGGTCATTCCGGGCCTGCCGCTTTGCCCCGCGCCGTAACCGACATTAACGTCGCGTTCAGCGAGTTCTTAAGAAGCCCCTGAAAATCCCAGGGGCTCAAGGGGGCAATTCACCAGCTTCGGGTTCTGATGGCAGGCTGCTCATTGTGGAGCGCCGCAGATTCGCGCCACGGAAACCCCAAATGACGGAAACGACCGGGACTGCCATCGATCCGGAGCCAATTGATCCGACCCGGATTCTGAAGGAAGCCGTTAACCATCTGTCGCTCGGCGTCGTCATCTTCGACGGCAAGCGCGACGTCGTGTTCTGCAACAAGCGGTACATGGACATATACGGGCTCTCAGCCGAACAGGTGAAGCCCGGGACCCCCATCAGCGAACTCATCCGGCACCGGCTCAATCTGGGGTTCAAGGTGCTTTCGCAGCCCGACGAATACATCCGCCAGCACGTCGCAAACGGCGTCGTTGCAGGCACCGCCATTCACGAATTCGCCGATGGCCGGATCATTGCCTATTCGGTCCGTCCGATGCCGGACGGCGGCGGGATGGCCACTCACGAGGACATCACCGGCTCGCAGAAAATGAGCGTCCGTCTGAAAGTTCAGAACGAACTCGGCAAACAGCAGGAAGAGATCTTAAGGATTCGAAACCTGCAATTCGACACCGCGATCAACAACATGTCGCAGGGGCTATGTTTCTTCGACGCGGCTCATCGACTGATCGTCTGCAACGACCGCTACATCGACATGTATGACCTTCCGCGCGACCGCGTCCATCCCGGCACTCCGCTGTCCGAAATCGTCGACTTGCGTTTTGAGGCAGGCAGCTTTCCCGAGATGACCGCGGAAGAATACCTGCGATGGCGCACCAATGTTGCCGTCTCCGACGAGCCGACCGACAGCATTGTCGAACTGCGCAACGGGAGAACCTTCAAGATTCGTCACCGCCCGATGGCCGACGGCGGCTGGGTTGCCACCCATGAGGATATCACCGAGCAGCGGCAATCCGAGGTCAAGATCGAATATATGGCCCACCACGACGCGCTCACCGATCTCCCCAATCGTGTGTTGCTGAACGAGCGGCTGGAACAGGCGCTGAGCCAAGGCGTTCATCGCCAGGAAATGCTGGCGGTTCACCACCTCGATCTCGACCAGTTCAAGGCCGTCAACGATACGTTTGGTCATCCCGCCGGCGACAAGCTCCTGAAGATGGTCGCCGACCGGCTGCGCGGGCTGGCCCGCGAGACCGATACCATCGCGCGAACGGGTGGCGATGAATTCGTGGTCGTGCACGCCCCCATCGACGATCCCGCCGAAACGACCGCCCTGGCGCAGCGAATCATCGCCCTGATCAGCGAGCCCTTTGACCTCGACGGCCATCAGGTCACGATCGGCGCCAGCGTCGGCATCGCGGTCGGGCCGTCCGATGGACTGAAACCGGACCTGCTGTTGCGCAACGCGGACCTCGCGCTTTACCGGGCAAAGGGCGACGGCCGCGGCACATTCCGCTTTTTCGAGCCGGCGATGGACCTGCAGATGCAAACCCGCCGCATCATGGAACTGGACCTGCGCAAGGCGCTGCCGGCCGGCGAGTTCGAGCTCCACTACCAGCCGGTGGTCAATCTGGCGAGCGGCGACATCAGCGGGTTCGAGGCCCTGATTCGCTGGAATCATCCGGACAAGGGAATGATCTCTCCTGCGGCCTTCATTCCGCTTGCCGAGGAGACCGGCTTCATTGTCCCGATGGGAGAGTGGGTCATCAGGGAAGCGTGCGCCACCGCGGCGAAATGGCCGGGCGATCTCTCCGTCGCCGTCAACATCTCGGCGGCTCAGTTCCGCGGTTGCGGCCTGATGCAAGTCATCGTCGGTGCGCTCGCGACGTCCGGCTTGCACCCCTCGCGGCTGGAGATCGAAATCACCGAGACTGTCCTGCTGCAGAACAGGGAGACGACGCTTGCCGTCCTCCGTCAATTGCGCGAGCTTGGCATCCGGATCGCGATGGACGATTTCGGCACCGGCTACTCCTCGCTGACCTATCTTCAGTGTTTTCCGTTCGACAAGATCAAGATCGATCGGTCCTTCGTCAAGGACATCACGGAAAACGCCGGCTCGCTCAATATCGTCCGCGCGGTCGCGGCGCTGGCGAGGGGAATGGGCATGACGGCCACGGCCGAAGGCGTGGAAACGCGCGAACAGCTCGAGAGGATCACGTCGGAGGGCTGTAACGAGATGCAGGGATTCCTGTTCAGCCGTCCGCTGCCCGCCCACGAGATCGAGCGCCTGTTCCTCTCAGGGGGCGAGGCACGGAAGGCGACCGGGCGCATCATCGCAGCCTGATCGTGGATCAGTGTCGGCGCCAACCAATGCGCCGTCATTCCGGGGGGAGCCAACGGGTCCGCGCAAAGCGCGGCCCGATGACAGGCTCCGCGACGAGCCCGGAATCATAACCACCATCGACGGCAGGCTCAAAACTCCTGCGCGATCTTGGTCAGCATCGCCAGCAGCGCCGTGCGGTTGGCCGGGCCCAACAATTCGTTGAGGCGCGCTTCGTGCTTGGTGGCGACGAGCTTCTTGGCCCTCGCCAGCACCGCGCGGCCCTTGTCGGTGAGGACCACGATGTGCGAGCGGCGATCGTTGGTCGAGCGGCTCCGGGCGCAGAGGTCGCGGCTTTCGAGACCATCGAGCATGGCCACGAAATTGGGACGCAGGATGCCGAGAGTCGTGGCGATTTCGGTCTGGTTGCGGCCAGGATTCTTGTCGAGCAGCAGCAGCACCGAAAATTGAGCAGGCGTGAGCTGCAGCGGCGCGACGCAGCGCAAGAAGTCGTCGAAAATCCGCAGTTGGGCACGCTTGAGCGAATAGCCGAGCAGTTCGGACAATTCGCCCATATCCAGCGCGGCGACCTCGAGGGCCCCACCGTCAACGGAATCCTTGCGGGCTTTTACGCGATCGGCCATAGCCGTCTTGGAAACTGTCATCGTAGTCTGTTTTTTTCGAGCATGATCTTTCGGAGACCCGGTACCCACCCATCGGACCGATACCCGAGCGCATGCTTTTCCGGATCATGCTCCGGAGGCCGGCCTTGAGGTTATATCCGATAATTGTTATGCAACATATCAAATACCGGCGGCCGATTTCAACCGCCGCGATCGGACGTCCGGCGCGCTTCGTACCGCCGCGATCGATCCGGGCCTTGAGGGGGAGCGTTCAGGCTTGAACACCACGATCATGCTGTTCCTGCTGCAGGACGGCATCACCAACGGCGCGGTCTATGCGTTGCTCGGACTGGCGCTGGTGCTGGTGTTCGCCGTCACGCGCGTGATCCTGATTCCGCAGGGCGAATTCGTCACCTATGGCGCGCTGACCTATGCCTCGCTCTCGGCCGGGCACATGCCGGGGACCGCGAAGCTCGCGGTCGCGATGGGCATCGCCGCCTTCGCCTTCGACCTGTTCACCGCGCGCCGCGCGCTGCATGGACGGCTGATCGCACGCGCCTTCGTCGTCAATATCGTGCTGCCCTGCACCGTGCTGGCGCTGACTGCGTGGCTCGTCGATCGTCATCCGCCGCTCGCGGTCAACATCGCGCTGTCGCTGGTCATCGTGGCCTCGATCGGGCTGTTTCTCTATCGGCTCGCATTCCAGCCATTGGCGCATACCTCCGTGCTGGTGCTGCTGATCGCTTCCGTCGGCTGCCATCTCGCGCTGCAAGGCCTCGGGCTGTTGTTCTTCGGCGCCGAAGGCCAGCGCGGCCCGAGCATCGCGGATACCGCGCTGACCGCCGGCCCCCTGCGCTTCACCGGCCAGAGCCTCGCGGTCTACGGGATTACGGTCGCCTTCATTGTCGCACTCTGGCTGTTCTTCGGCTTTACATTGTACGGCAAGGCGCTGCGCGCCACCGCCGTCAACCGGCTCGGCGCACGGCTGGTCGGCGTCAGGACCACGCTGTCGGGCCAGATCGCGTTCCTGCTTGCCTCCGTGATCGGCGCGTTGTCGGGAATCCTGATCGTGCCGATCACGACGCTGTATTACGACACGGGATTCCTGATCGGCCTGAAAGGCTTCATCGCCGCGATCATCGGTGGCCTCGTAAGCTATCCCCTGACCGCGATCGCCGCCCTCGTGGTCGGCATCGTCGAGGCCTTCTCCTCGTTCTATGCCTCCAACTTCAAGGAAGTCATCGTCTTCACGCTGATCGTTCCTGTACTTCTGCTGCGATCGTTGGCGGCGCCTGCGGTCGAGGAAGAAAAGGACTAGACGGCGATGAAGGAACGCTTGCCCGTCCTTTTGTTCGCGGTGGCGATGGCCGCAGTCCCCCTGATCCCCGGCATGCCGCCGTTCTGGATCGTGCTGCTCGACAATATCGGCCTTTCCGCATTGGTCGCGATGGGACTGGTATTGCTGACCGGGGTCGGCGGCCTTACCTCCTTTGGCCAAGCAGCGTTCTGCGGCTTCGGCGCCTATACCACCGCGGTGCTGACCACGGCCTATGGCGTCTCGCCATGGTTGACCCTGCCGCTGTCGCTTCTGGTGAGTGGCCTCGCCGCCGTGCTGCTCGGCCTCGTCACGGTGCGATTGTCCGGCCATTATCTGCCGCTCGGCACCATCGCCTGGGGACTCGGGCTGTTCTATCTGTTCAGCAAGCTCGAATTTCTCGGCCGCAATGACGGTATTTCCGCGATCCCGCCGCTTGCGATTGGATCGTTTCGGATGATCGACCCCGGCGCGATCTATTACGCGATCTGGATCGCGGTGCTGATATCGGCGCTGCTCACGATGAACCTGCTGGATTCCCGCACCGGCCGCGCCATCCGCGCGCTGCGGCGCGGGCACATCGCGGCCGAAGCGTTCGGCGTGCGGGCCCCGCGCATGAAGCTGCTGGTGTTCATCTACGCCGCGGTGCTGGCCGGGCTGTCCGGCTGGCTCTACGCGCATTTCCAGCGTGCCGCCAACCCGACCCCGTTCGGCGCCCAGGCCGGCATCGAATATCTCTTCATCGCTGTGGTCGGCGGCGCCGGCTATGTCTGGGGCGGCGTGCTCGGTGCCGCGATCGTCGTTATCCTGAAGGAAATCCTGCAGAGCTACCTGCCGCTATTGCTGCATGGCGAGGGCCAGCTCGAAACCATCGTGTTCGGCCTGCTCCTGGTGGTGCTGCTGCAGCTCGCACCCGCCGGCGTCTGGCCGTGGCTGATGTCGCTGTGGCCCTTCGAGCCGCGGCGCAGGCCGCCGGATACGTCGCTCGTTTTGCCCGCTCGCGCGCGCCCAGCCGAAACGCCGAACGTGCTGCTGGAAGTCAGCAAGGCACGCAAGCAATTCGGCGGCGTGATCGCCGTCAACGACGTCTCTTTTGACGTCCAGGCCCGCGAGATCGTAGCCCTGATCGGCCCGAATGGTGCCGGCAAGAGCACGACCTTCAATCTCATCA
>Ga0179587_10001279_pt1 | contig 11289 bp, 6 predicted proteins | sample CZODoug2_1_08_16_FD_185932 | JGI IMG/M metagenome (GOLD analysis project Ga0179587, IMG submission 185932) | Vadose zone soil fungal communities from Angelo Coast Range Reserve, California, USA - CZODoug2_1_08_16fungal | ecosystem: Environmental > Terrestrial > Soil > Vadose zone | place: USA...
GACGACAAGGCCGCGGTCTTGCAGCGCAGGGTTCACAAGGCGGACAGTCGCCGATGCAGTGCAGCAAAGTTACACGAATCCGATAAACCGTCCTGCCGCAACAATCCCAGTCCATAACAAGATCGAAACGAAACCCGCAACCTTCGCCCCCGCAGGCAAGACCCCGCTGTCATCCCAGGACGACACGTCCCGATAGACGCCCCAATGAAAAATCAGCGCATGCACGCCAGCCAAAAATATCAATAACATCTTCACTCGAAACGCGGGATTGGTATATACCTTAACCGCTTCCGAAGTAAATAGCAGTGTTCCCGTAACCACCTGCAGCGCAAATCCCGCCCAAGTCCAGGGAAGCAACCGCCCCGCCAGCTCCGAAACTCGCTCCCGCCGCAACATCCACCCCAGAAGGCGCAAGTCAAAAACTGCGGCAGTCCCCACCAGTGCCGTCATCCCAAGCAAATGCAGGGTCTCGATTGCCGGAAACAGCCACAGCGATTCCCGTACACCCGCGCCCACCCAAGTCTGTTCCAGCCACCTACAGAACGGCAACATGTCGAGCGTTGCTATGGAGACCCCCGCATGGACTGACCGTTGGGAAGATCGATACTTACCAAACACATATAAGGCGAACCGTTTTTAGCCCGAAAGCCCTCAGCAGTCACCTGGTCCCCGCGCTTGACCGAATTGCGGCTCCATCCAAACCGAGTTAGCATCCCCAGACTTCCTAACTCCAGCGCCCAGTTCGCAACCTTACCTTTCTCGTCTTTCAGGTCCGCATGAATCAAGGCATGTGGGTTGATCCACTGGAAATCCTTAACCGTCCCTTGCATCCTCACGGTATGCGTCATATCAAACGCTGCGTTCCCATGGTGCGCCCAAAGCGAAGCTCCGCCCAACAGGAGTCCTGCCACCACCAGAACGACACCCACCTTACGATTCATCACCGTCCGCGACGATGGTCGATGAAGGCATCGCATCAGTTTCAAAATCTGCATGCTCCTCCTCTGGGCCAGAATCTTTAATCTCTAGGTGACAGTTTATCATTTACAGGAACAGGCCGTACAATGGCAGCATCGCTCCTGGATTTTCTACCGTCCAAAAACAAACGAAAAGCGATTCAATACTCCGCGAGTAGCCGAACCCACGCGCGTCCAGGAACCTGCACTGTGCCACCAATTGGTTTGCCATCCTGGCGGAGTTGAACGCCGCGCCCCTGCGCGGGTGGAATCGAGATGGAAGCGGTGCGCCGTGCTGCTGTCGGGTTATACAAAATGAAATTGAGCTGGCGAGGGGGGAACAGGTTCGCATCAAACGCATCAAGCAGATCGAGATTCACCAGCAGGAGTTCCCGGTCGCCAACTTGACCCAGGGCCTCATACATCAGATACATCCATAATGACTCTCCAGCACCGTAGATTTCCTTGCCCACATTTCCGGTTTGGCCGCCAAGTTCGAGGGTGCCGAGGTTCTCGAAAGGAATAAATGCCATGGAGGCTTGTTGGCGGTTCCCGGTGCAATCCTGAAAGAAATAAAAATTGTTGCGCCGTTGCTGATCCATAAAACGAAGCAATCCCTCAAAAATGATTCCGCGTTTCAGGATGCCGGTCCAAGGCAGAACAGCCTCGACATTCTCCTTGAACGCTGGATACAGGATGGAGGCGGCGGCCTGGACCATGCCGCGAACGTCGTGGGACCTCTGGCTGGGATCGGAATACCAATAAAACATACGCAACTGTTGGTAGAGCAGATAGTCGGCCTGATCGCGCATACCGAGTTCCGCCGCAGCCAATGCGCCGTAGGCAAGTTCCTGCGGCTCGTGGAACAGGCGATCCGCCGGCACGGTGTACAAAACCTGGATGGCGCGCCGCGCTTCCTCGCGGTAGTGCTCTTCTGCAGTCAAACGGTGAGCAAGAATCGCAGCCCATGCATAGAGGCCGCCTATGGCGTAATTCGTTCCGGCTCCCTCGGCAAGAAGTGTGGAAACCTGATAGTAGATGGGGAAGAGGTAGTCATACTGGCGAGCCATTTTCTGTGCGGTCTGAAACGCCTCCAGAAAATGATCGGTAATTTCCTTGGATCCCGCCAAAGACCCTATCGCAGGATATTTCACGAGCCCATTCTCAAAAGGATACCAAGAGTCAGACCTCTCGTTCGGTTTGCGCACGAAGTCATTGCTGATGCTCTGAGTATCCTCGTGATAGAAGGAGGGCAGCGCCGCGAGAAGTTCATGGCACTCCGTTTCGTAGCTCGACGATGGATGCAAACGGAGATAGAGAAGCGATGGCCACAGGACATCCGCGATGGTCATAAGCTCGAAGTTGTCTGCAGGCTGTTGCCAAATCTGAGAGCTATCCTTGACGTATGCCCTTAGACCGGCGCGTCCATCCACTTCCACCCGAGTCGTACTCTTCTCCTGCAAATCCCCTACCGTCGCCGCCGCGAACTGCTTCCAGGTAGTGGCGCAGCCAGGCCAGGCAAACCTTTCCTCGAAAAGAGGAAGCAGTGCGGGCATCCAACGGCGTACCGCCGTTTGCTCGGTAACCAACTCTTTGAGCGGTCGTTGAAGCAGGAAGCAAGTGAAACGCACGTCGCCTGCCGGAAGTGCGTTGCCGGTTGCCTGATCAGCGATCAAGCCCACACCAAGGCGTTGGGTACCGTCACGTTCAATTTGTGAGATGGTTGAGCAGCGATAGACCAGAAATCGCGGAAGATTTTCGATCGACATCCACGCCATGTCGCTGACGTCGAAATACATCATGGTTTCGATGCCAGCGTTCTGATCCAGAAGGTAAACCGCAGGCAAGTCGTTACCGTAGGTGCCCAGCGAGTTCCTGGTCGGCTGGGTGAGCGCGACGCGGCGCCAGCTTCCCGACTGGCCTTCCATCAGCGTGGAAGTAGAATTCAGCCAGATGATGATTTGCGGTTCTATTTTGCCATCTTGATGCAATCGAATGGGCTTCGGAAGATGGAGCGTGGTTCGGAAACGAAACCATGGCTCAGCATGGCTTATGGCCAGAGCGTTGATTTCCGCGGACCACTCATACTCGAAGCGTTTCCCGTCCAGGCTGTCCGCGGCAGCTGTTCCTTCACAGATGATTCGTTGACCTTCGCGGCGCACATGAGATGTCATCAACGGGAATGAGGCGCCGGTCACGAGCTGGACACCTGGCAGTGTCGCGGGTTGCCATTCGCCCTCAACAAACAAGTAGTTTTGGAACGTCAGTGGCGTGCCAGCAGGCGAAAGGTGGAGTTGCTGCGCCCCGCTTTCAAGAATCGTGGAGGAAGAAGAGCTTGTGTCAGCGGAGGTAGGAATGGAAACCGCGGCATAGAAACCAGCGCACACGGGCGAACCGCTCGCAGCGGTTGCCAAAATCGTTTTCACGAAGCTGCGCCGATGGAGATGAGTCATTTGGCCGAGACTGAACCGCTGGCCCTGCCCGAGATCCGTTCCCGGGCAGGCCTACGCGATGTTAGTATTGGATCTTCAAGCCAAATTGAATGGTCCGCGGTCCGCTCGAATCCGTGATAGCGCCGAAGCCACAGGCGAGTCGTCCCGAACAGCCAGGACCACCGGCAGGAACAAACGGCGTCTGCAGACTGGGACCGAAAACGTTGCTGGGCGCCGAGTAAATGTGCCGATTGAACATATTGAAGAAGGAGGCACGGAAATCGATTATGGCCTTCTCGCCAAGGAGGCGCGTTTTCTTCCCTAGCGTGAAGTCCTCGTTTCGGCCCCCAAACGAGCGCGCCAGAGGAAGTGAGCGGGGCTCATTGCCAAATGTGAAGGGAGCCGCAGCCGTGAACGCGGCGGGGTTCCAGAACGGCATGGTCGTTGGACTGAAATTCGATTTGTTCGTCTGCGGCACTCCGGGCACGACGTTGACACGGGCACCCGCTCCTGTTGTGTTGCACCCGCCAAACAGGACATCGCCCGCAGTGTTCTGACAGTTACCATAAATCTCCGTGGGAGTTCCGGAATGGTAGCTCAGGATGCCTGAAACTGACCATCCGCCTAAGACGCGGTCCGTCACACCACCCGAATTCATATAACGCTTTCCGTGTCCAACGGGCAGTTCATAGAAGAAACTGGCCACCAAGGATTGCGGAGTATCGAGCTGGCTGACCGCCTTCTCCGCGCTCCGATTGTAGGAATTCTCGCCGATGAAACTGTTCGTGCCGATGAAGCCAGATACGCCCGGCCCGGCTGAATCGGCATCGGTTATGTTCTTCGAAACTGTATAGGAAACCAGAAAGCTTAGCCCCTGGGCAAAGCGCTTATCGACTTGCAACTGCATGGCGTGGTAGGTGGAGTTGCCCGTGCGATCTGGGGTAAATGAATTGTCTTCCTGGTTAAAGTTGCCGTATTGAGGGAAAGGTCGAAGGGCTTGGTTGATATTTCCAGTAAAGCCGGCGTAAGGCAATTTGACACCAGCGGCAACCGAATTCGGACAGGTATTGGCAGCAAGGCAAGTCGCCTTCATTGTCAGTTCGCTACCCAGCGAGAGAAATGAAGGATTCACCTGGTTGGGAATGATGTTCAAGGCCGGCAAGTGGGTGCCCTTGGAACCCACATAGGCCACGCTCACCATTAGATTGTTTATGACCTGCCGCTGTATGTCCAGGTTCCATGTCTGAATGTCCGCCGAGCGTCCGGAGTTCGCCGGAACCAGGATGACCCCGCCATTGCCGTTTTGACCTTCCGGCGTAAAAGGCCCGAGAGTCGGAAAGAGATGCGTCACGCCGTTATCGATTTGCGTCGGGCCCCCGTTGGCAACGGTCACAGTCTGCTTATTGAAGAATCCCAGCCCATCCTGGTCGGCAAAAGATCCTTCCTTCAGAGCCTCGTAGAAGATGCCATAGCCGCCCCGCAGCACAGTCTTGCTATTGATGCTGTAAGCGAAGCCGACTCGTGGACCAAATGCTTTACGGTAGGTGTCCTGTGGACGCTTTCTTCCATTACGCCCTGTCCCAGTCCCGAAGTAGGTGTAAGCTCCCAGGATGTTTCCGGCTCCAGGATTCGGGAGCGTTGGATCAACCGCGGAAAAGCGATTGAATGCTTCCGTAGCCGGCAGATCGAGATCATAACGCAGGCCGTAGTTCAGTGTGAGGCGGGTGCTGAATTTGTACGAGTCTTGCCCATAGAACGAAAAGTCCTTGTAGCGAACACCGCTGAAAGCCCCATAGTTCAGTGTGGTGGTATCCGACAGGCCGAACAGTGAACTGGCCACCGCATCGCCCCCCGCTCCAGTCGCGGTGCCGGTACTGCTGGTCTGAGCGGGACTAAAATCGAACTCTCCCGAACCTTGGGTAAGCCGCCGCACGTTAAATTGAAGCATGCGGACTTCGCCGCCGAACTTGAGGTTATGTTTGCCTTTGACCCAGCTCACGGAATCATTGGCCTGGTAGACGTTATCCGCAAATTCAGAATCACCGCAATTGTTCACATTGTAATTGAAGCCGCCCCCCCACTTGATGCACGGAAAAGTAGCGTTACTGACTCCTGTTAGTCCGATTTTCGCCGGAAACCCTAGGCCAATACTGTTCGAGCCTTCGGCACGGTAGCGGCGGCTAAACCCGAAGAGGAACTGGTTCACGAGTGACGAGGTGAAAATGTAATTGTCACTGAAACGCGCGTAGCGAGTGTGCTGGGGAATGCTCTGGCCGAAGATAGGTCCGAGATCGGAACTTCCGCCTGTCCGGGTGTTGTCGTAATCAAATCCACCGGAGACACGGTGCTTATCAGAAAACACGTGATCAATCTTCACGTCGTATAGGTTCGCCGTGGTGCTCGAAACGGTGTGGTCGGCTACGTTGTTGGTGAGGCTGCCGTTTGTGGGCGGTAGTAGTGCAAAAATCTTTGTCATCACCGTGCTTGCCTTGAAATTTGGGTCGTTCGTCAGAATGTCGCCAGGGATCGCCGCGTGCGTGGTGGGGTCGTAAAGCTGTACGGTGGGGAGCAGCGCGGAGAAGTCACCCTTGCGGAAATTTTCGTTGGGGAGGCTTTGAGTTCCCGTCCCTCCGTTTCTCAAGCGGAATCCTTCATAATCGAAGAAAAAGAAGGTCTTGTCTCTTCCATGATAAAGTTTGGGGATAAAGACAGGACCGCCCACGGTAGCGCCGAAGTCATTCTGGGTATCCACGCTCCTCGGTGAACCGAGTAGGTTGTTTTTCCAGCTGTTCGCGTCAAGATCGCGATTGCGCAAGTAATCGTAAGCAGAGCCGTGAAACTCGTTAGTTCCGGATTTCAGCGTGAGGCTCACGATGCCGTCGCCGGATTCCCCGTATTCTGGAGAAAAGTTACTCTGCAGCACCTTGAATTCCTGCACGCCTTCCGTTGAAACTCCTTTATTCCACTGCGTGTTCGCGGATACCAGCGAGATGGACACGCCATCGACTAGCACGTCAGTTCCACCTTCCTGACCGCCGTTCACCTTAAAGTCGTCACTCGAATTGCTTCCGGGATTGTTGGCAACACCGCCCACAAATCCGGGCACCAGCTCGATAAACTGCACGGGGTTACGGATTGTACCGGAGACCTCCAGGGGCAAATTGGCCACCAGCGTGGACTGCACGGTCGCTCCGATCTCGGAGGTCGCGGTTTGCAGCTGACTGGCGTCGGCAATAACCGTGACGTTTTCAGAGACCGCACCAAGCTGCATCTGAATGTCCAGCGTGACGGCGGTTCCTGTTGCCACTGTGACGCCTTCCTGCGTGTATTTCTTCAGGCTCGGTGCTTCCACAACCACCGAGTAACGTCCCGGCGGAAGGTTGGGCACGGAATACAGGCCGGCGTCGGTGCTCGCCGTGGTAATGGACAAACCCGTATCCATGTTTCGTGCGGTCACGGTAGCTCCCGCGAGCGCGGCCCCGCTAGGGTCCGTTATCGTTCCCCGGATATTGCCCGAGTTAGTCTGCCCCCAAAGAGAAGGCGCAATAAGGCAACACGCCAAACAACCCGCAAGACATAGAAAATATCTCACTCTAGTCCTCCCCCGGTCCTACCCTTTTTGGAATCAGGTAAGATTTTGAATCTGGGCGTCACAGACGGAAAGCGGTGCTGAAAATTCTCCGCCCCATTCTGCAGCCTGCCTTCCGCGCTGAGCTGGCAGCCTGTCCTCGCCTTACTTACAATTAGAACTGATCGTTAAGGGATGACTGGAATGCGACATCTTCGAAGCTCCCCAGAAGCACCAGTTGCTGGTACAAAGGTGATGGACACCCACTGGTCCATACCCTTCCGGGGCGCAATCATGCAACTTGAACCATACCCCAAACGACCTGGCCGGAATGTACGCCCACTGAGAGCTGAAAGTAAAGGAGCTAGCTTGTGAAAACATTGTGATTCACGGGTCATGTAACATTGCGACACGGGCTGAATGTCTTGTCAGACCTTGGTGGACACAGGCGCTTGACTTGCACAGACTGCGGGGCTAAAAATGGGTTTCGTCTATTGAATTCTGGATACGGCAGCCTTCCGGGCGCAATGTTAGCTCCAAGCCCAAAAGCGACAACCGATATTCTTGCCGACGAGCGTTGGCAGCTCGTTCAAAGAATTGTGTCCAGTCCGCCCTTTCAGAAGAGTACGCGACTACGCGAGCTGTTGGAACATGTCACCGAGCGGACCATCCATGGCCATGCTCACGAATTAACGGAACAGCAGATCGGCAGCACACTGTTTCACAAACCCTTAGGTTACAGCTCCTTGGAAGATAGCTCGGTTCGCGTGCACGCTCGCCAGCTGCGCTTGAAGCTTCACGAGTACTTCGATGAGGAGGGGCGCAGCGAGCCGCTTGTCCTGAGCATCCCGAAAGGGAGCTATACGCCAATGTTCAAGCCAGCCACCAAGGCGGCCAGTCCGATCGCGGAAGTTACGCTCGGCGTTAGTACGGCCGCGTCCTGGGGAAGCGAGGCCATTCTGGCGTGGACACTTTGCGGAATATTGATAATAGTATGCGCCGTGTTGCTCTATCGATCTGTTCGGCACGGGACGCCCGGCTTGACAGAGAGCGCCACCAATCCGCCGTGGCCATTTTCTCAAGTTTTTGATTCCCGACATCAAACCTTGATTGTTGTTGCGGACAGCAATTACGGGATGTTCCGGATACTCACCAGCCAGCGAGGCTCCCTCGATCAGTATCTTCGTCGGGATTTTCTGCGATCCTCTTCAAAGCCTAAGCCCGTTGGAGCCGACTTGCGGTTGAATGAGTACATGACAAACTCAATGCTTACCTCGTTTGCCGACGTAGCAGACGTGGCCATATTGCTTGAGATGGCTGGGCCACTTCAAAAACAGGCATCGGTCCGGTACCCGAGAGACTTGGCTATGCGCGACTTGGATCACGATAACTACGTTCTTATTGGAAGCCCTGGGTCGAACCCTTGGGTGTCAATCTTCGAGAACAAGCTAAATTTTCGCGAGAGCGAGGGCATCGTAGGCAACAGCGCGAAAGCATTCGTGAACACGAATCCGCTGCCCGGCGAGAAAGCCCGATACGAAGGCTTGAGATGGACCGGAGCGATGGGGGAAGACTACGCCACCATTGGGCTGCTTCCGAACGTCACCCACGACGGAAGCGTGCTAGTCATGCAAGGACTTCAACAAGAGGGAACGGAGGCCGCGGGCCGGTTTCTGGCCGACTCGGAAAATCGGCGGCAGTTGAAAGCGGCGCTTGGGATCACAGGTTCAAGAGAGAACTCTTTTGAGAGTATTTGGTTTGAGGCGTTGATTCGCTCCCGTACGGTTGCCGGGGCTCCCAATTCAACGACTCTCGTTGCGGTCCGCCGCATTGATTAGAGATCCGATTCGTACTCCGCGCTCGACGCCGTGGGCAGTGAGTAGGCAACCTTCATGGACAGCATTTATGCTCCGCAAGTGGGGGTGTTGTCTTTCCCGAGCGTGGCCTCGAGCGGATTGCTATACTTTCACGTGTATTCCATTTTGTTCCGAGGCCCGCCACTTGCTATGCCTGTCGGAAATGGTCTGCTGGTCGAAACAAGATGTGTCTATCTTTTCGTAACTTGCCGCGCGGTTTTCGCCTGTGGGCCGTTCTGGTGTCTCTGATTGCGGGGGTCCTGCCCGTAGCGCTAGTTGTCAGCGCGCAGAGCAGGGAAGCAACCCTTCTTGAACAAGCGCGTGCGGCTGAAAAGACTGGAGATTACCAGGCGGCGGAACGGGCTTACCTGCAGGCGCTGGCGATTGCTCCAGGCAGCCTTGAAACCCTCAAGCGCCTCGGCGTGCTGCAACAAACCGAGCTGAAATTCAGCGAATCGGTCGAGAGCTTCAAGCAGGTTCTCGCCCACGATGCGCACTATCCCGATGTGAACTTTTTCCTAGGCGTCTCCTATTTCGGCGAAAACGAAATTAACGAGGCCATCCCATGGTTCGAGTTGGAACTTGCAACTCCTAAACCGCATCCCCGGTGCCGCTACTACCTCGCGCTGGCGCTGCGGGCTGCTGGCCGGATCGAGGAATCCATCTCGCAACTGAATCGCACGGTAGCTGATAATCCCAAGGACGCGGATGCGCTTTACCAGCTTGCCCGCATTTACAAGAACGCTTCTCTTCAGGCCATCGAGAGTCTAAAGGCTCTGGACCAGGATTCTTTTCAGCTGCACGCCCTGATGGGAGAGGTATACGCGGATGAAGAACGGAACCCCGAAGCTATCAAAGAATACCAGGCGGCACTCGCGAAACGGCCCGACGCCTCGGGAATACATTATGCCATTGGGGTAGCGTATTGGGTTCAGCATCAGCTAGATGCCGCCAAGAAGGAATTTATGGATGCTCTGAAGGAAAACCCCAGCGACGCGCTGACCAACTTGTACCTCGGCGACATCGCACTTCACGACCAGCGCTTTAGCGAAGCACACGGATACCTCAGCGTAGCCGAGAAGGGACAGCCCAACATGCCTCAGTTACACGTGCTGTTCGGGAAATGCTATCGGGGCGAGAACGAACCCGAGAAAGCAAAGACTGAATTCCTGGCTGCGATCCAGGCGGACCCCACTGCCGCGCAGCCACACTACTTGCTGGCCCAGGTCTATCGGGAACTTGGCAACCCACAAGCAAGCTCGAAAGAGTTCGCAGAATTTGAACGGCTTTCACAGTTAGAGAAGGATAAAGCTCTTCAGCATGGGCCCCAGAACTGACATGAATTGCAGGCCAGGGCTTGGATCCAACTTATGATTATCCTCCCTGGCTACTTCCGGAGACTTGCGGCCGTTGGGAGTGCCTCTATTACCATCGGTCTGCTGCTCGCCGCTGGCCCATGCCAAATCGCTGGACAAACCGACGCCTCGCACCCGGCGAATGCTTCAGCTGTGGAAGCGCACTTTGCCGCTGCCGAACAGGCCCAGAAAAACAGTGATTATGTTACTGCCGAGCGGGAGTACCGGGCGGTGCTTGAAATAAGGCCCGATTTTGCTGAAGTTCATATGAATCTCGGACTAGTCTACCAGCTGGAAGACCAGATTTCCGTGGCCATGAGCGAGTTTCGGCGTGCGCTTCAACTTAAGCCCACGCTAGCCGGTGCGAATTTCTTCCTCGGGGTTGATTACTGCAAGAACGGCGAAGGGATTAGGGCGCTCCCCTATTTGAAGGCTGCCGCCAAGCAGTATCCTCAACAACCCGACATCTGGTCTTGGTTGGCGACCGCCCAGGAAATGTCCGGTGAGTTTCACGCTGAATTAACGACGCTTCGGGAAGCACTCCATCTGCAACCTCAAAACGCTGATTTGCTCTATCTGCTTGGTCAGGCTTATGAGCGTCTGGGAAAAGAGGAGGTCGCGCGACTGCAAAAAACGGCACCGCACTCTGCGCGTTCCGAGCAACTGCTCGCAGAAAGCTACGCCGCGAGCAGTGAGTGGCCATCGGCGGTGATTCATTTTCAGAATTCATTGGCTGCATCGCCTGGTACTCCGGGTTTGCATGTGGAGCTGGGCGAAGTGCTTTTGCGAGCAGGAAAACTTACGCGGGCCAACCTTGAATTTGAACAAGAGTTGCAACATGCGCCTCGTAGCTTGCGGGCAATTGTGCGTCGGGGGGAGACAAAACTCATCAAGGGAGACCTCGAGGGTTCACTTCAGGATTGGAACGCGGCAATAACCGTGGACGGTCCGCAGGCTGAGAGAGTCCTCGGTATCCGAGAAATCGGATTGGGCGACGCCGCGTTCGAGCAGCTCCCGGACGTGCTGCGTGAACAAATCCAGAAATTGGCCCCCGAACTGCAACGACGCGAGGCTCCGGCCGCGCACTTAGCTCTCGCATTTCTCGCCATGCAGAACGGAAAT
>Ga0179587_10001280_pt1 | contig 11288 bp, 10 predicted proteins | sample CZODoug2_1_08_16_FD_185932 | JGI IMG/M metagenome (GOLD analysis project Ga0179587, IMG submission 185932) | Vadose zone soil fungal communities from Angelo Coast Range Reserve, California, USA - CZODoug2_1_08_16fungal | ecosystem: Environmental > Terrestrial > Soil > Vadose zone | place: USA...
GAAAACTTCTCAATCAGATTCACAACGATCCCGACAGTCGCTACCTCGCGCTCTGGAGACTTGGTGCCCTCGGCAATCGCGGCGTCGAGCCCGCCACGGTGTTGGCCACACTCCTTCGCTATTCACACGATTCCAATCAGCAGACGCGCTTCTGGGCTGTCGAAGGATTGGCCATGCTGGGCACCGCGGAATCCATCGGTCCGCTTCTCTCCATTCTGGCCCACGATCCCGCGAGACAAGTTCGTGAACGCGCCGCCTGCAACCTTGCGCGTTCCGGCATGCTGACGGACGAGCAGCGCCTCACCGCCGTTCCGCAGCTCCTGAATCTCCTCGATGACGATTCTCTGGAGCCTGCAACGCAGGATTTGGTCTGCGCCTCTTTGCAAGCCATCACCGGTGCCTCGTTCGGTAAAGACCCCGATGCCTGGCGCGAATGGTGGGCCCATCATGACCGTCCCGAAAGAACACGCCACGTTCCCAAAGGCCTTCTCCTCGCTTAGTGTGAACTAACAGTACTGATCCCTTAGGCCCATCACGCGAAAGTCAAAAACAGCTTGACCCTGCCGCGTCGTATTCGTAAAACTGATCTCCGCCCTCCCTTATCTCCACCTGGTTTCTTCCCAGGTCCAAAAGGAAAACCATGCCGGGTTCGGAGCGTCGTTTTGCACGTCGTTTGATCATGAAGGTCCCACTGAGGTTCCGCCCCGCCCAAGCACCTGCCGATCCTGAACGGGCGGCCGACTCCATGAATATCTGCAACCATGGCGTATATTTCGCTACGGATCAGAGGTTGCCCCAGGGAGTGATGATTCAGGTGCATTTGAAAATGCCCCGGGAGGTGGTGGGGGACGATGTGGCGGAATGGTGCTTCACCGGGCGCGTCGTGCATGTCGAATCACTGGGGGCCACAAACGATAAATTGGGCGTGGGCGTACAGTTTCTCTACTATGAAGTTCCTCGAATTTCACTCTAGCGGTGCGCCTGATAACCCAACGTCGGCTTCGCGCGTCTATTAAGAGGTGGACGAGCCCCGAAACGCTACCGTAGGGAGGCCGCATGAAACGTCGCGATTTCATCCATCGCTCTGCCTGTGCCGCTGGTGCCGCCTGGATCCATCCGGCCGCCTTCGCGCAGCGTCCGCTAGCTCTCCCCGCTCTCCCGCGCAAGTTCAGCGCCACGGACACTGTGACCCTCGGCAAGACCGGCATCCAGACCAGCCGCCTCGCCATGGGTACCGGCACTGTCGGCAGCGGTCATCATTCCCACCAAACTGCTCTCGGCATCAAAGGCCTCTCCGACCTGCTCCTCAATGGCTACGACCACGGCTTGCGCTTCTTCGATTCCGCTGATTCCTACGGCAGTCACCCGCACGTCGCCGAAGCCCTGAAGCACGTCCCGCGCGATAAAGTCACCGTGCTCACGAAAACGTGGGCCCGCGACCCCGTCTCCGCCCGCGCCGATCTCGACCGTTTTCGCCGCGAACTGGGGACTGATCATATCGACATCTGCCTCATGCATTGCCTCACCGAAGACGATTGGATCAACCGCTACAAAGGGGTCATGGATGTTCTCTCCGAAGCCAAAGAAAAAGGCATCATTCGCGCTCATGGCTGCAGCTGCCACAGCATCGAAGCGCTCCGCGCCGCGGCCAAGTCTCCCTGGGTCGAGGTCGATCTCGTCCGTATCAATCCCGTTGGCGCGTATATGGACGCCGATCCCGACACTGTTCTGGCTGTGCTCCTCGAGATGCGCGCTGCCGGCAAAGGCATCGTCGGCATGAAAATCCTCGGCCAGGGAGAGCTGCGCCATCGCCAAGACGAGGCCCTGCGCTTCGCCCTCTCGCTTAATCTCCTCGACGCCTTCACCATCGGCGCTGAATCCCAGTCCGAGCAGGAAGACTTGATTCGCCGCATCGCCGCTGCTTGATCGGCCGAAGTAACCCCCAAACAGGCAATTTAGTCCCTTCCGGTCTTCAGCAAGCCGTGGTAGTGTGTACACACCCGCCCACAGTTTCCGGCCCACATTCTTCGGCTTGGTTTTTAGTAAGCTGCTTGTTTTCTTATGTTTATTCGTAGCATCCCTCCCGGCAGCCCGGATGCATCCTAATGGAGTAAGAAGAGAAATTGCGGACTTTGTCGGCATCACAAAGCTCCGCCATCCAGGAAGAAAGGGAGTGCAGCAATGTTAGGCAGGCGATTCTTCCGAAGGCTCCTCAGACACTCTCTGTGCCTCACCGCTGGCCTGCTGGCCTTCGCGGCCTGCGCCTACACCGACTATCGCCTGTGGCCCTTGGACCTGCCTGCTCCGCGAAAACCCGTTCTCTCTGCGCCCCAAATTCAAAGCGACCGGCTGGTCTTGCCGTTTGCGACCGGCGTAGCCTCCGCCAGAGTCGCCACTTTCCACGACCAGCTCGAAGCCTTTCTCCATTTTGAATATCTGCGCGGCCGCGAGGCCCAGGAGAGCAGTGACACCCCCGGCATCCTGTTGATTGCCGTAGATACTTCCACCGGTCCGTCCTACGAAATCTTCATCGTCAGCGACAACGATCTGCTCACCGCGATCCCGCACCTTACGCAGCTCGAAGGCCGCAACCTGATCGCGGGCTACGATCTGATTTCCTGGACGCAGAAGGACTTCGCTTACTACCAGCAACAAAGCCATATGTTCGACGTTGCGTATGGAGTCCCCACTGAGCAGAAGCTGGAATCCCTCAATTCTTTTCAGCTTCTCCCCGCGCTCGCCAGGTTTCTCGTCTTCAAGTCACAGACCGACAACCGCGTGCTCGCGAGGAGCGATGCCGCCCCCCGCCCCCTGACGCGCGAACAGGCGACCCAGCTCGCCGCCGACATTCTCGACGTCGCCCAGTTCTATTCACTTCCGCTCGACTACTTCCTGGGAGTCGGCGCCATGGAGAACGATTACATGGATGTTGACGGCGATCTCACCCATGTTGTTTGGAAGAAGCGCGCTCAGCGCGACGACATCGTTCTTCGCCGAGGCCGCAAGCGCGTCATGGTCAGTGACTACGCCATCGGCACCTGGCAAATCACGCGTGAAACCCTGCGTGCCGCCCATCAGCTTTACCTGAAAGACCAAAGGGACTATCGTTTGCTGCCCGCACGCCTGCGGCCTCCGCGCGAGCTGAGCCTCAATTCCGTGGATGATGCCGTGCTCACCACCTACGCCGGCTTGCTGCTCCGCGGCCTTCTTGATCATTTCGGCGGCGATCTCGAAAAGGCCACCGGCGCCTACAACGGCGGCGTCAAGACTCCCAATCCCGCCTATGCCGCGGGCGTGAAGACCGTCGCCGAATACGCCCGCAGGGTTCTCGAGCACGCCACTGCTCTGGACGATCCGGCAAGGAATGCCAACAGTCCTGACATTGCTCCGGCATCAACTGCCCCGCAGCAAAAGCAGCCTGGGCGCCTCGACGACTGACTCCTTCCAGGCGCTGTCTTCATTGCCTGGGTGCCACGCCCTTCGCGCCGGCCAAACCGTGCGCGCTGCCGTTTCTCCCGGGCTCTAATCCGAACAGACACCTTTCACCCTCTTGCAGCAAATCCGACCGAAGGTTCGCCGGTCGCGCCCTGCATAATAATCTCCGGCCAAGCACCCGTCGTTCGAGACTCTCAACATCGCCGTGCCATAGTGCACATGCATCGTCCTCATGGCATCTGCCAGGGGCTGATTCTGATACTGGTAGATCAACGCGGCGCCTTCTGGGTCGTCAACTTGAATCACTGCTGCACTACTACGGGACATGGACGTGGCCGTAGTGAGGAACACGATGATCTGCGTCCAACTCTGGAAGATATGGATCATCAAATTGTGGCGTTTCGTATGCCCGTCAAAGGAGGTGATGAGGTAACCGCGCCAGCGCCCCGTAAGGTTCGGGATTCTAACCAGCCCCATGTTGTACACAAAGCTGTTCCGCCAAAGATACTTGTCGAAGAGGGCGTAGAGCGCGCCGTAGAAAGCCATGCTGGAAGGAGCATCTAACCACCAGGGAATCGAGAGGTGCATGACGGCGAGAAATTTCGACGACATCCACGCTAAAGCAATCGCCATTAGCGCCAGCAAGAGAGGAACGACCTTCCTTTCATTGGAGTCTGTGCTGTAACCGTGCATACTTCACCTGCTCGGCTCGGCAAAGCCGAACCGGCCTGTTGGCCTGCTGAAATGCGCCTTCCACCCCCAAATGCTGCTGGGAAGCGTCGGGTAAAGGAAATGGCCCTAGCGGTAGAGTAGCTTCCTGAAGAGTGGCCCGAAGGTATTCCGAGTATGAAGCAACTGCTAGTGGTAGCGCCCCTTACAACTTCTATCTTACTCCTCCTCGGAGCTGAAATAACAGCCTTTGGCCAGCTATCACCGGTCGTGCACGCAAGAGATCACTTCATTCCTTTCTGCAAACGGATCACGGTTGGTACTTTTCATTGGTGGTCGTGAGACATGGAAGACATGTCGTGGGAAGGCTTGGCGGCGCGGCGCAAGGCGGCCATTTTCGCATCATCGGCAACAACAAAATAACCGACCGCGATGCCCATGGCACCGTCACGCAGCAGCTTCCCCGTCGGGTTGTCGTACGTCGCGGAAATTTTCAATACATCGTTCGCCGCAAATTTGTAACCGCCCTGCTGCACAAACAACTTCACCGGCACGGACTCCAGATGTCCTTGAGCGTCTGCCGTCGCATCGAGCGTCGCCACGGTCTCCTTGCGCGTCACATCCTGCAGGACAATCTGCTTTCCGTAGTCGTGCAAGTGTCCGCCCACCCCGAGCAGCGCACCGTCGTATTTCACGGTCACGGTTCCCGTCTTCTCGCTTTTCCCGGCCGGCAGGTCATAGCCGGATTTTCCGCACGAGGTCACGTCCATCCACGCGGGATAAATATTCCTTCGAGAAGTGGCGGCGCTCGCATCTCCAGATGCTTCCTGGAAAGGCATCACCACTTCGAGGTAGGCCTTGTCGTAGGACGTGGCCGTCGGGTTGTACATCATCGTCTCGATCCGAATCTTGTTGCCTTTCATCACGCGGTAGCCGTAACCCGGCACTTCGGCCCAGTCCGTCATCTCGCTGCCCGCACCAAAAATGTGTTCTTCCTTGTTGAGGCAGAGAAAATCGGCGCGATTCTCGTTCCAGAACGCCACGTGATGCAGCACCGTTCCCGGTACGGCGCCGCCGTTGGCATCCACGAGCCTGGGGTGATATGCGAGCAGCCAGCCTTCCATCGGTACTTCCCAAACCAAATCCGGCGGCTGCGGCATTTTCATGTGGTCGGTGTGCGCCGGCAAATTCATCGGACCAACGCGGAGGGTAACGGTATGCGCCGCCGCATCTACCTTCGCATCCAGCGTGACACCTTTGGCGACCGCATGGTGCATGCCTTCCTGCATGAAGCCGTGGTGCTCGTGCTGTATGGGTAGAGCTTTCGCCGCGCCTTCATCCAACCCGGTATGCGCAGACTGGACGTCCTTCGAGGTGTCCACCGGTTTTTCTTGCTTACCCTGAGCCTTAGGGGGAACCGCGGCAATGACGGCCGCCAGCACCAAAGCACTGCAAATCGCAATTGTTTTCTTCATGGGACTTCTCCGCGGGACTTCCCGGCTGGGACCTTCTTTCATCATACTCCGGTGGCAGATAGAGCGGAATCGATCAACGCGTTTATCTGGAGATGCCATTTACGAAGCTGGAACTCACGAGAGCGGGCCAGTGGAACTGGGGCAGCCCCGGCAAAAGCCGGGCAGCCCGGGGTCCTCCAAGTGGCCGCGGAGCCAAGCGTTGACTATTACTTGTTGGGCGATTCACCGGTGACGATGGGCAAATCCATGCGGCGGCTCCAGTCTTCCCATGAGCCATCGTACATTTTGGCGTCGTATCCGAGCATCTTTGCGGCGAAGTAAAGAACGGTAGCGCGCTGGCCGATGTGGCAGTAGCTGACCATCAAGTTGCCCGGCTTCAAGCCCGCGGTGCGGAAAAGATCTTTGAGCCCATCAGCGGATTTGAACTTGTTGTTGTCCTGATCGATGACCTCGAGGTAAGAAAGATTGAACGCGCCGGGAATGTGCCCGCTGCGGGGGCTTCCGTCACTCTGGGATCCGTTGTAGAACTCGTGGGTGCGCGCGTCGATGACGGTGACGGCCGGCTGGTTGAGATGGCTGCTGATCCACGCGGCGTCGGCTACGATTTCCTTGCGCAGAGCGGGTGTGATCGAGCCTTTCGCGGGCTGCTTTGTTTCGGTGGACACCGGATGGTGCGTTGCCTGCCAGGCAACCAGGCCACCATTGAGAATCGAAGTGCGGTCGCCGAGGCCCAAGTAGTCGAGCGTCCAGTAGACACGCGTGGTCGGGGTCACCCAATTCGTTCCGAAATACAAAATGATGTGCGAGCGGTTTGTCACGCCGAGCTTTTCGAAGACGGAGACGAGTTGCTCGACTGGCGGAAGCTCTAGCATCAGGCCCTGCCCGTGCGGCGTGGAAATGCTGGCGTAGTCCAGGAACTGCGCGCCGGGGATGTGGCCGCCCTGGTAATCCTTTTTTTCGCCGATCTGCAAGAGGACTAGAGAAGCATCGTTGAGATGGTCGCCAAGCCAATCGACAGTGACCACCAGGGGTTGACGCTGCGCGTCGGCAGGGTTGTTGGCCGCTTTTTCCTGAGGGATGGCGTTGGTTACCGGGAGGAGCAGGATAAGCAACGGGAAAATCGCTACCTTTTTCATGCGGCGTCCTTGGCGGGCAGAGTGCCCTTATGACGTATTACGCTATAGCGTGATACGCCATAGTGTCAAGCATGGAGATATCATGCGTCGTTCTTCGGAGGTGAACTCCGGCGGCAAAGCAGATAGTATGCGGAATAATGAAAATAGGCGGACGTTCTGCTGTTCATGCCGGCATTCTTTTTTTGATGCTGTCCGAGTCCATCCACGGGCAGAAGCCCGCCGTTGACGATCTGCTGGTACTGAACCACGTGACGGTCGTTGACGTTCGAACGGGGACTCTGCAGTCCGAGCAAACCGTAATCCTCGAGCGCAACCACATCGCTTCGGTGGGCCCCAGCAAGTCGGCGAGATATCCGCGGAACGCACCGAGCGTGAATTGCCGCGGCCTTTTCCTGATTCCCGGTCTCTGGGATATGCACGTGCACCTGGTTTTCGGCGATTGGTTTCCCGGCGCGCAGAATATTTCACTTCCGCTCTTCGTCGTCAACGGCGTTACCGGCGTGCGGGACATGGGCAGCGAGCTGGACACGGTCGAGAGTTGGCGCAACGAAATTGAAGCAGGCCGCCTGAGCGGGCCGCGCATTTACACCCCCGGGCCCATGCTGGATGGACCGAAGCCCCGCTTTCCGAGCTCCGTCGCGATTGCCACCCCCGAAGATGCGCACCGCGCCGTGGCCGACCTGAAGCGCCGCGGAGCAGACTTCATCAAGCTGCAGTCGCTGATTCCGCGCGCTGCGGTGTTCGCGATTACGGAAGAAGCCAAGAAACAGGAGATTGCCTTCGAGGGACACGTGCCGGATGCAGTGCGCGCGAGCGAGATGTCCATGGCGGGGATGAAGAGCTTCGAGCATCTTATCGGGGTTTTTGAAGGGAGTTCGCCGGCCGAAGACGATTTCTTGAAAGGGAACAAGACGGAGGGGAAGTTCCTGGCGACTTACGATGCGGCGCGCGCCGCATCACTGGCGGAACTGCTAGCCAAGAATCACACCTGGCAATGCCCGACGCTGGTGTGGGAACGCGGCGGCAATCTCATCGACGCGGGCGATTTCAGCGACGACACGCGCGTGAAGTACATACCCGCATCGTGGAAAAACAAGACGTGGAAGCGATTCACCGAGGAAATCACGCAAGGGTACGGCGCCGATGACCTGGCGATTCGAAAGAGATTTGTAGAAAAGGAACTCGAGGTCGTGGGGATGTTGCACAAGGCCGGGGTGTCTTTTCTTGCGGGGACGGATACGCCCGCCGGCGTCCATATTTTCCCGGGCTACAGCCTCCACGAGGAACTGCAGCGATTCGCGGCCGCGGGATTCACTCCTCTCGAAGCGCTGCAAACCGCAACGCTCAATCCCGCGCGCTTTTTCGGAATGGAAGACCGGACCGGGACCGTCGAAAAAGGAAGGTTCGCGGACCTCGTTCTGCTTTCCGCTAACCCCCTCGAAGACATTGGCAACACGCAGAAGATTGCCGGTGTCATCGTGAACGGCCGGTATTACCGCCGCGCCGAACTCGACAAGATGCTGGGCGACGTGGAAACCGCGGCGCATCGCCAGCCTTGAACACCGCAACGCGCACCGTAAATGGAAGGCCGACAATTGAGCAAGCGCATTCCGGGAAGTGGGCTCTTTTTTGCTGCCGGCGTTGGTAAACTTTTTCCACATGGGAGCGATCCTGAAATGAAGCTGATTCGAATGGGTGAGCTGGGGCAGGAAAAGCCGGGCGTGCTGCTTGAGGATGGAACACGACTGGATGTTTCGGGATTATGTTCAGACTATGACGAGGCGTTTTTCGCAGGCGACGGAATTACCAAACTGCGGAATTGGATGACCGCGCATGGTGGCTCGGCGCCGCGCGTATCATCGGCGGTACGATGGGGGCCGCCGGTTTGCCGGCCAAGCAAGATTGTGTGCATTGGGCTGAATTTCCGCGACCACGCCGAGGAGAGCGGGATGGAGATTCCCAAGGAGCCAGTGATTTTCTTCAAGGCGACATCGGCACTGGTGGGACCAAATGATTTTCTTGTGATTCCGAAAAACGCGACCAAAGTGGACTGGGAAGTGGAACTGGCGATCGTGATGGAGAAGAAAGTGAAGAACGTCAGCAGAGAGAAGGCACTGGACTACGTCGCGGGTTTTGCACTGCATAATGATTATTCGGAGCGCAGTTTCCAGCTGGAACGAGGAGGGCAATGGGTAAAAGGAAAGAGCGCGGATTCGTTTGCGCCGCTGGGACCGTTCCTCGCCACGAAAGAGGAAATTCGAGATTTCAATCAGCTGGGGATGTGGTTGAAAGTGAATGGAGAGTTCCGGCAGAAGGGCTCCACATCCAAAATGATTTTCGATGTTCCGGCGCTGGTGGCTTATGTCAGCGAGTTCATGACCCTTCTACCGGGAGACGTGATCAGCACGGGGACGCCACCGGGCGTGGGCTTGGGGATGAAGCCGCCGCAATATCTGAAAGCGGGCGATGTGGTGGAGCTTGGAATCGACGGCCTGGGGGAGTCGCGGCAGCAGGTGGTGGACTACCGATGAAAGTGCTTTCGGGTCGGCAGAAACGGCAAGTCTCAACAGCGAGCTGAAAAGTGTCCTGGCGAAGCGTGGTAGGGTTGCTCGTGAAGAGCGCTTGAAGTGGAGGTTCTGGGCGGCAAACCGGGGCGAACAGGAAGCGGACTTCGGGCATCCTCGTGGGGTGCCAATGACACGTTTGACTTTTTCGGCTGTCACTCAGAGCGCCATGCACATTGACGCACATCAGCACTTCTGGAGGTATGACCGGCGGGAGTATGGCTGGATCGATGATTCCATGGCGGTACTGCGCCGGGATTTTCTTCCCGCCGACCTGAAACCGGAGCTGGATCGCAGCGGGTTTCAGGGATGCATAGCGGTTCAAGCGCGGCAGACGCTGGAAGAAACACGCTGGCTCTTGGAATTGGCGGAGCGCGCGCCTTTCATTTTCGGAGTGGTGGGCTGGGTTGATCTGCGGTCGCCGCGATTGCCGTTCGAATTGAAGTCGTTTGCGGGAAAATCCAAGTTGGTGGGGGTTCGCCACATTGTGCAGAGCGAGCCGGATGAGCGATTCTTGCTTCAGCCGGATTTTCTTTGCGGCATGGCCATGTTGGAAGAATTTGATCTCGCCTACGACATCCTGATTTATCCGCGGCATCTTCCGGTGGCGGCGGAGTTCGTGGCGCGATTTCCGCGGCAGCGTTTTGTTCTGGACCATCTGGCGAAACCGCCCATCAAAAGCGGAGCCATTGATGTTTGGGCGCGCGGAATCCGGGAGCTTGCCTCGTTCCCGAATCTTTTCTGCAAAGTGTCCGGCTTGGTGACCGAGGCGGACTGGCAGTCCTGGACGCCCGAGGACATGCGGCCCTATCTGGATGTGGCATTCGGTTGCTTTGGACCGAGTCGGTTGATGATCGGATCGGATTGGCCGGTGTGCTCGGCCGCGGCTCCGTATTCGCGGGTCATGGATGTGGTGACGAATTACCTCAGCAAGTACGCGGCGAAAGAAAGAGATGCCGTGCTGGGGGAAAACGCCGCGACGTTTTGGAGATTGAAACGGCCACAGAATCAAGCGCGCGACTAACCGCACGGTGTGTTCTACAATGCAGGGGAAAAGCGGCGCGGTGGCCGTAAGCGGTTGCGAAAAGGGAAAGACCGGCCTGGGTAAAATGCAAAACAAGGTGCTCAAACTCGATTCCAAAGATAACGTGCTGATCGCCCTGGCCGACCTGCGTCGAGGGGAGCGGCTTTCTTTTGGTCCGCAGTCCTACCTGCTGGAATCGGATGTACCTGCAAAACACAAGTTCGCCATCGAAGATCTTGCCAATGGAGCGGACATCATCATGTATGGCGTGCTCGTCGGGAAAGCGGTTGAGCCCATCCGGCGAGGGGAACTGCTGACCACGCGTAACATCCACCATCAGGCCGCAGCGTTTCAGGAGAAAACGGAAGAATACCGCTGGACGCCGCCGGACGTATCACGATGGAGGCAGCGGGAGTTTCTCGGATATCGCCGATCAGACGGCCAGGTGGGCACGCGCAACTACTGGATCGTCGTTCCGCTGGTGTTCTGTGAAAATCGAAACATCGGGGTGCTCAAACAGGCGTTTGAAGAGGAGCTGGGTTTTGCCGCGCCACAAGTCTATCGGCGGCAAGTGGCGGAGCTGGCGCGGCTCTACGCGGGTGGGCGAACCGAACAGATCAAGACCCACGCGTTGATGGTAGACGCGGCGGGCCCGCAGCGTTCCCGAGTTTTCGAAAACCTGGACGGCGTCCGGTTTCTGCTGCACGAAGGGGGCTGCGGAGGAACCCGGGAAGATTCCAACAATCTTTGTGGACTGATCGCGGGCTACATCCATCATCCGAATGTGGCCGGCGCGACGGTGCTCAGCCTGGGCTGCCAGCATGCGCAGATCGGAATTCTGCGTGAGGAGTTGCGCAAGCGGAATCCCAAGTTCGATAAGCCGCTAGTGATCGTGGAACAGCAGCAAAGCGGTACGGAAGTTGCGATGTTGACGTAAGCCATCCGCAACACGTTCCTAGGTTTGATGGAGGCGAACCGATGCCAG
>Ga0179587_10001284_pt1 | contig 11274 bp, 11 predicted proteins | sample CZODoug2_1_08_16_FD_185932 | JGI IMG/M metagenome (GOLD analysis project Ga0179587, IMG submission 185932) | Vadose zone soil fungal communities from Angelo Coast Range Reserve, California, USA - CZODoug2_1_08_16fungal | ecosystem: Environmental > Terrestrial > Soil > Vadose zone | place: USA...
CAACCACCACCGATACCAGAAAGGTCGTCAGAGCAGTTGACGCTGCAACTGATCTGAGTGGGCCAGTGGATTGGACAGCAGCGATAAGCCACATGCCCACAATTCGACGTACCTTCGAGATTTCAAGAGGGGGAATTTAGACAGCATCAGATCAAGAGAATCGCATGGCGACCACCAACCTGCCCTGGGTCCAGGGCTCAGAAAGCGAATTTTGCCCTTACTCTGGAGATGTTGGTGACCAGTTTTCAGCTAATTTGGACAGCAGTGGCGATGACTGTAATAGGCGCGCTCTCGTCTTTTCGCAAACTAGGCGAGATGAGTCCTCACAAACGCGCTAGGGTCTAGAAATGCCAGTGAGCGCATTTCGCGGGAGCAAACCAGTGAGCGGATAGTCGCTGTATGGGGCAAACGACCCGAAGTTGTTGCCCGCTTGCCAATCCAGATAGTGAATGATAAAGGACGCTATCGCCAACTTTCCGCGCGATCGCATCTCCCGAGCTTTTGCGGCCACAACCGCCTCCAAAATATCCGTAATCTCGGAACCTCTGTGCGAATGAGCCGCGTCGGCACGGAATTCGATCCCCCTTAAGAAGGGGCTTGGGGTTGTTGATGTGAACGTCCTTTATCATTCATGTTCGACGCAGTTGAGTACAATATCGCTGCCTGAACCGCACGTGATGGGGGTTCGCCCGTGAACGCAGCGTATTTTGATGACGCAGCACTGGCCCGGTTTGAAAGGCAATACGACAGCTCTCATGAAGATTCCGCCCTTCGGGCGCGCGGACAGTTCATCCAAAAGTTCCCCGTCGATTCGCTGCACAACCTGACTGTTGATGAATATGTAATCGGACGTCGGAAGCCGAGTTTTTGCTACTTCGTCGAGCCGGGGACGAAGGATTGGGCGAACATCATGGGCGCTACCTCGTTCAAGTTTGGGATTTATTTTGGCCGCACGAAAAGCGACCCGGCACATAAATACCGCTTTGCGAACAGATTCGGCACAAACGAAAAGGAAGCGTTCGAGTCCGTAAAAGCGGCCGTATTGGACCTCGTCAGACTGGGCGTAGAGGAACAGCCCGATTTCGCGGCGATCGATGCCAACCCCTTGTCACAGATGTTCAAGGCGAAAATCCTCAGCCTCTATTTCCCGGAGCGTTTTCTTCCAGTGTGCAGCGCGGAGCACCTCGACATGCTGGGGTCGAGCTTGGGATTCCCTGAAGACCTGCCTCACAGTCAGTACCAAAATCTTCTCCATACAGCAAAGAAAAGACACCCGAGAACCCGCGGCTGGAGCGAGCCTAGATTCATGGCCTTCGTATATAAGGTCTACATTCGTGGTGAGGGTTTAATCGACTCGCCCATAGCGAAGCCTCGCGCTAGGAAGCATAAGCGGGTGGATTCTGAGGAGATGCAGAAACAGAGAAGCGAACTGGGGAGAGCTGCGGAAGATTTCGCGCTCGAATGGGAGAAGGATAGGTTAAGAGGCGCTCGCCTGGAGCGCCTGATCGCCAGGATTGAGGACCGGCGCGATCGTCCGGGATACGGCTACGATTTTCTGTCATTTAGCAGCGAAGAATTGCAACGTTTCATCGAAGTGAAATGCGTCGCAAAATTGAAGGATGGGCACCGGTTCTTCCTCTCTGACAACGAGCACCACACGTCTTCATCGACCGAGCATAGCGGGAGATACTACTTCTACCTCGTGTTCTTTGACGCCGGGAAGCCTGCTGAGGTGCTCGCGCTTCTTGCCGGTCAGCTTTATCCCAAAGCCGAGATGTTGCCCGCTTCCTACGAGGTGAGATTTGACCGCCAAGACTTTTCCAAAGACACGGAATCTTGATCGAGGCTTTTGTGTCACAAGCTGAGGCTAAGCAATTTTGATGGTTTATCGGCGTTGATTTCTAACGCGATAAAATACATTATCGTGTTTAAACCATGAGTTGCCGCACTAGACGAAATCATCATGTCCGCAATCAGTTGTCAACCATGGCCGAGTGGTTTAAGGCGGCGGCCTGAAAAGCCAACGCGCCCGCAAGGCTGGGAATTCGAATCCCTTCCTCTCCGCTAAGGGCCTGCGCATGATGGATTCTTCTGGTGTCATGATGTGCAGGGCTTTTGTGGCTTTCAGGGTGTGCTGGGCCGACGCGTAAAGGCCCCAAACAGAGCGGCTTTTATCGTATGATACGACTGTCCGCATTATGAGTGTCTGTAAATTGGCTATCAAGGTAAGATTCACACGGAAGGTTGGCCAGGATCTAGAGTCAGTTGTTCAAGATTTCATCGTCGGAGAACCCGCGTTCACGCTGGGACTCCGCGGCTCTCAGGTCATAGTCGATTTCAACGACTGCGTAAAGAAGCGCTCACAGCGCAACATCGCACACTTTCGCAGTTATAGTGAGAAGCGACGTCAACCGGGAAAGACGTGATCTTCACGCACAAACAATCAAAACATCCCTTCTGTTCCCCGGTTTCCGGCTATTTGAAACAGATTGGTCTGATAAATCTCACAAACAAGATGATTGACCACCCAAGGAGGAGCAGGAGAAGGGCGTGATGGGCTCCTGTTTGGAACTATTGAGCTGCTGCGCGTTCCTTATCTAGGGTGAGTGCCTCAAGTGCCTTCAAGTCGGAGTCGGCTAGGTTCTTTTTAATCTGAGCAATACCTTCGGCAAGTTCTTTCTGAGTTTCACGTTGAAGTGTGTCAATGGCTTTATGGGCAGCTTCTGCCTCGGCCTGCGTGAGGTCAGATTTCTTTAACTGTTTCACAAGTGGATCCAATTCACGGTTGTATTTTCTACTGTGGCTTTCACGGAGAAATTCATAGGCGTAACCGGCTTGGGCTTCGGAGAGCAGACGTTTGTGATTGGAGGAAATGGTGTCGAGAAAAATGGCGACTAGAATCGCCACACCAATTAACTGCTGCCAAGCGGAGAGGTAGCCTGTTGCCACGACCAAACTGCCGCCGCCAGCGATCGCCTTCAAACCGTATGCAATGATTTTTCTTAGTTGCGCTGCCCTCTTTCCACGATCTTCGCCAGTCCGAGTCTGCGCTTCTAGTGTGGCTATTTCCTTTTCTATTAGAGATTGCTGTTGCTCCGTCATCGCGAATACCCCCGAATCTCACGCACCAGCGCTCGCTGCTGTGGGCGCAGTATCGGAGTCCGTAATTACGGCCAGTCGAAGTTTCATGACCTCACCGACAGAGTCCTTGATTTCGATGTTGATTGCCCCGGTCTTCCTGGCCCAAAACTGACGGGACACTTCAATGGTTAGGGACTCACCTATCCCGACCTGAGATGTGGAGCATTCCGCGCAGGGGCGAAAGCCAGGCGGCGGGGGGCTATCGACGAAGCAGCTAGTGGTCACCATAAAAGGACCATCGCCCGTCAAGACGAGCTGACGTTGTTCGCCCAAGACGATTGGCTTTCTCTCAAACTCAAGAATCTGTATCACGTGACACCTCTTGGGGAATAGCAGGGTGGTCGAACCATACTCTTCGACTATGCACAGGTCAAGGCCGCATCGGTTTTCATATCCAGTGAAGACCACATTTCGTTAGTACGTCGGTCTCATATTCATTCTCTTGACATAACCCTAGCTTGTACGTATAGACTCCGAATCGCTACGAGCGGAACGCATTTGACGAACTGGCGGTCGACTTTGCGAACGTGTGTTCCCAAATTACGCCCAACGAGAGGCATATCCGACCTCGAAGCAATCGAGGCGCGTGGCCATTTCGGATTTGCGGACGATCCTTGATTGGCCAATATTCCTCGGGCTAACCAAAGAGCAATCAACAACGGAGGCATTATGACGCAACCTGACCCTCTGGACCCCTATGACTACGATGTGACTCAAACCGAATCGGTTCAATTCATTATCACCACCAACGGGACGGCACCACACATCCATCTCGTGCTCGATGGCAGGCTATTGCCACCGCCATACAAATTCCCCGTTACAAAGCCAAAGCCTCAAATCCATGTTGTGACATCCGAGTTTAACTTTGACCCGGGTGCACCAAGCTCCGCCTCTTACGACATCCGGCTTACCGGCTCTCTCGGCGGAGACTTCAGTGTTCCTCGAATCACGCCGGCGTCCGCGGTAAAAGACCCTGGTTTCTCGTTTGGAGTTATTGCATAGATTTTGGGCCAGGAGCACAAATCATGAGAACAACTCTCGGGATAGTTTCCGTAATATATCTCGGCCTCTTTGGCACTCAAGCTAGGGCACAAAATGCAGCGTACCCAAATGTACCGCCCGTCATTGAGGCGCGGGTCAATGCCGCCGTGAAAGATATTGCTGCGGCAGTCGCCCGGAAAGCTGAGGATAGGGAGGTGGCGGCTCCGATCGGTTCTGTTTGGAACGACCTTGTTCTTTACACATTTTCGCATGCAGTTGCGCCGGACAACGCCAAGGTAACCATCAGAAATCTCACCGTTTACCGATATCTGGGAGAGACGGCCCGAACCGATAAGCAACAAGGCTCAGTCCCTGCCGGTACTGGTTCCACTAGCTTGGTGGAAAAAGCAGGGCTGACCACGTTTCTCAGTTATGCAATCGAGCATGGGGCGATTCAAGAATCCGTGAGTGGTTCTACGGTGACTCTGAGAGGCTCCCCTTACGGATTGTTTAGCCTAGCGCACGGCGGCGACACTCCCGAGAACTATGAAAATTATGGATTGTGGCGAAAAATAAACGGCTCAGCGTCTTTCAACATCGAAAATCCAAGCCAGCCGCTTCAAAGCGTCAACCAGAAGCAGCTTGCAAATTACTCAATCAGCGCCGCCATTTACGGCGACCGGAGCCCGCGGTCTAAGCGTTTTCAAAAGCTCTGGAAGGAGAAATACGACCCCGCGATTGTTCGTCGCCTAGGCGTACTGAGCGAAGGCGAGTCAAGGGTTTTCAATGACCTGTTAGCCGCAGATCCTGAGGTGTTTCGTACACTTCGTTCCGTTCGAGCCAAGCTTGAGCAGGACGTGGTGGACTACTGCAAAGGAAAAACGGAATTGACAGACGCGGATAAGCAAGTCCTAGCAGATAAGTATCTGCATGTTCTTTACGATACAATTTATGACCCAATCCGGACCTCGGATGTTTCTAAGAAGAAGGATGTTCCGGCAGGCGTTCGCGACTATCTGAACAATACCGTCGTGCCTTCTCTCATCTCCGCTCACGAAGCCTTGGAGCAAGCGCAAAAGGATTTGGATGCTGACCTCGCAGAATTTAACAAGCAGCCGTTACTCACTTCTGAATATACAAACCAGAGGCAAGCAATGGTCTCCGGCTACTCGGAATTCAAATTATTATTTGATGGGAAGATCGCACCGTTGAACATAACCGCCAATGCGGGAATCTCATTTTACAACACCCCAAACCGAAGTCTGAATCAGTCCAAGACCAGGGATTTCTACGGCAGCCTTGAACTACAAGGCTCATCAAAGAACCCTTTTCGAATGAATCTCAAAGACCTTAGCAAGGTGACGTATTCGCTGAGTAGTCGGTTGGAACGCATGAAGGAAACGCGTCTGAATGTTGCCGTAGTACAGGTCAAGGTCGAAATTCCCATTGCCACTGCGCTTAGTCTTCCCTTGTCTTTCAGTTACGCAAATCATACTGAGTTGTTAAAAGAAAAGGAGATAAAGGGGCACTTTGGCTTGACCCTCGACCTCGATAAGCTTTTCGCAATCACTCGAAATCTCGAGAAGCCGTAGGGAATGCTGTTTTCGAGCGCCGGCGGCTCTAAGCGCGAGAGCGTGCTCTCGATTTTATCGTTGGTGGTAACTTTTGAAATTGTGGATTGAAGAATGACCTGAGGTCGCCGGAATAAGACCGGTCGGGGGGGGAACCATGAAAACGAATAAGTATCTCTTCTATGGCGGCATAGCGCTCCTACTCTTAGCGGGCGTGGGCTTCTACAAGTTGGGGCTCCCCGCGTTCTTCTCAAACCACGGGAAGACCGACGAAGCCTTAACGCTGAGCGCGGTTGTGCTTGTTGGCCTCGCTCTGGTCGTCGTAATGATGGCGGTTCTCGTGATCGTCTACTCGGTCCTGGGGCTTGCCAATGCGACCCAAGCACTCGCCCTGCCGGAGGGATCGATCCGAGCTCTTATTGCCTTCAGCTTGGTGCTTGTATTCGTCTGCCTGGCAGCCTTTCTCTATAACGGCGTCAGCAACGTTGAACTCAGTTCCGGCGGCAAGACCCTCACCAAGATCACTGAGGCGCAACTCACAGACCTGAAGGCGCAATTCGTCGTAGCTTACGAGCCGGCGAGGAAGTCCGATGGCTCCGTGGAAACCGATACCGACGGGAACAGTCCACTCTACAACGCCACGTACTTCAGCAAGCGCAACAAGGACGCCGACGATTTCGCGAAACAGATTTTCACGACTTTGGCGACCGTCTTCGTGAGCGTCATCAGCTTCTACTTTGGGAGCAGCGCGACCTCCTCAGGCGTAGGGGCAGGGGCGAAAGCCATGCGTGATGGCAGCGATGGAGGGAAGAAGGGCGACGACACGCAGTCAGTGCTCGACGACACGCAAACAGCGGCTCACGACGCGCAATGGGCGGTCGATCGGGCTACCGATGCCGTCACAAACGCGACAGCTCTCGCTGCGGCGGCACCTTCCGCGAAGAAATCCACAGCGGACTCCGATGCCGCCGCCGCGCAGAAAGCCCTGGATGCGGCGGCTCAGACTGCCCGCGAGGCGCGTCAGCAGGTCGAAGTGGCTCGCAAGGCGGTGGCAGACGCTACCGCCGCAGGCACTGATGCTGCCAAAGCCAGCAAGGCCGTGGCCGACGCAGTGAAGGCACGTGACGCGGCGAAACAACTTGCCGACAAGGCGCAGGTGAGCGCCGCCGAGACCGAGCGGTTACTGAAGAAGATCAAGAGCGACACCGGAGTAGTTTAGAACGGACTTGCGCCACCTGTGCCAATGACGTAGAACTCATTGGAATGTGTTTGAGGAAGATTGGTGAAGTCTACTCAAACTGCCACAACCCCACGAGCTTCGAGTTCCTTTAGTCGATTCCGCGCCGCCGATCATTACCGACGCGACAAGGCGAGAGTGCAGTTCGGGCTCATATTGTCCGGTGAAAAGCTAGTGGACAATGCGGCTGTCCGTCAGCGATTGCGGGCTCTTGAGCCGGGAGCCGCAGATTGGCCTCTCAATCCCCGTGCGGCAATTGCAATCAGCGAATCGCTTACTAAAGCGAATAAAGTATGGCAATCGGATATTCGATGGGCGCCTGATCGAGTTGGTGCCTAGGTTTCACTCTCTTTCAAGGCATCCACTTTTGTCGTGACATTCAAAGTGACTTCGTTGCAAAGGGCGATCGCCTCATCGTGGCAATCCAGCTGAGTCGCTTTAATGTCGACGCTCTTGCCTATCAGACTCTTTTTCTTTTCGACCATAGTCATCCTTAGGGTTGCGATGCTCCCTGTATGTAACATGCGCCCCTTTGTCCGGATACCACATGATTTCACCGTCCTCGAAAATGCTGATTCTGCCGTAGTGATCGGGAGAATACGTTTCGTCTTCGATCGGATAGCCCAGCTTTCCGGTCGGGCCCCCAAGTTCAAGATACAGTTTCAGGATCTGCCCCATGACCAGGTGGGCGCACGTTCTCCGGCTCCAGTAAATCCTGCTGTCTACCAAGGTTTCTTTTCCGGGTGGCACCGAGCAAGTCGGCATCGGCATTCCGTTCGGCATCTTCTCGGAGGCGACGGTGTTGGTCATCCCTGGTATGTCCCCACGGAATTCGCGGTATCTGCCTTCTCGCTTGTCTCCGACGGGCTTCTCGTCACTGACCAGCTTTCCGAGAATTCCGATTTCACCACCCAAGTCCTCATACTTCTCTTTGAGTGTGTAGCACGTCACAAACGGCCAAGGATGCGGGAACGGATGCCGAGGCCGCTTTAGAAGGCCATACACCAGGACTTGATTCGACGCCGTGGCGCGAATGACATTGCCATCTGCGATCGTGGGCGGAACGGATTTCGCGAAGCTGACGACGTCGCTGTCATTCCATAGCTGGTTCAGCGTGGTCGCGTTGAACGCCGCCAAACGGCCAGGCACGGTCACCCATTGACCGTCCCCGATGGGCATCGCGGTCCAAATAATCCCGTCCCTGGTTCCATTCGCCGAAAGCGAGCTGAAGCCCCCGGGCATCCCGTCGGTTGGCGGCTTCGCGTACGCTCCTGTCGCTTGCAGCGCCGGTGACTGGTTCACGTGGCCGGTCGACGGGTCGTAGTGAAAGCCCTTTAGGAAATCCTTTTCGGGCATTTCAAAGATCGTGCCGGACGTGGCGCCCCTCTGCCAGTAGATGGGCCCTCCGTGAATATTGGGCCCGCAGAGTTCGCCGTCGCCGTAACGTTTCGGATCGATGTAGCATTTGCCGCCAGCGCCTGTCGGATCACAGCCCGCTGCTCCGCCCGCTACCGGACAACTCGCTTGACTGCTGTCGTTGTGATACAGGTTGATGAAGGCCTGGAAGCCGTCGAATCCGGTCGAAAGCGGACGTGCGTCCTGCGTCAGGTTCATGGTTGATTGGTCGACGACATAATAGCGGCCCTGTTTGCCGCCGCCGATCAGCCGGCCTCCGGGCAGCAGCATCGGTCCACCCGATCCCAGGTCCGTGTCCCCGTCGGAAAGGTTTCTACCTCCCCAGGGAGGCGCATTGGAGGCATTGTTGGGCTGAAAGTGACCGGCCAAGGCCAGTCCGGCTGGTCCGTTCGTCGGTACCAGCTTCACAAAGCTGTCCTGGAGCGGCTCGGAGGTCGGCGCGTTTCCGGTCTCAAAATAAATCGAGCCGTCCGCCGAAGCCGCGAGTCCGTTGCCCGTCTGCCAAATGCCGGCCTGGCCGCCACTTGTACTCGTGGAATAGACCGCAACCTGCGTTAAATCTGACTCACGATAGCCGATGACCCAGCCGTGATATGGAGCGCTAGGGCAGCCCGCGTCGCAACTGAACGTCGCGAATGCTGCGTACATGACGCCCTTCGAAAGTAGCAGCCCGGGCCGGTTCCTCTGGCAGTGGTAATCGAATGTGGGGCCATTGTTGGGAGCCGTCGCCTGAACTTGCACGTGCGGCATTCTTTCCGTGCCATCCGCGATGTTCAACGCGTACACGTAAATCGCGCCATCTGTTGCGCTCCCTGAGCCGTCCGAACACCGCGCCACCACGTACATCGTCTGCGAGGTAACGTCGATCACCGGGGTGCTGGTAATCCCCACCAGGCGCGATGCTGTCTCCGGACAGACACCCGAAAGCACCGATCCGCACAGGTGGTGTTGCCAAACCAGTGCCGCCGCACCGGCGCTCGGATTTTTGTTGTCCGCGTCGAAAGCGTAGACATTGTTGAGCGACGTCGTCACGAAAATGAGATTCTTCAGCCCTGACGCTGTGCGGACTCCGTGTACATAGAGTGGTTGCGACACGGTGTCCCCTTCCACCATCCGCGTGTACAGCAACCCAAACGTCGAAGGATTCACGTTGGAGGGTTTCAATACGGCCTCGGCCAAGTTCGCTCCCGAGCGTTGATTGTCATTGTGCTGTGTAACTACGTTCTGCTTTGAGCAGTTCGCAAAAGCTGGCGCTGATTTCGGGCTAACGGTGCTTCCCACGTATTGCAATACCACCGCCTCATCCCCGAGGGCCCACTTCGCTCCCCCTCCCAGCGCCATGGTGATATTCCCCAAGTCTCCGCCGGCCATCCCGGCAATGGATCCATTCCGGAACAGCACCACGATCGAATTTGCATAAGTATTTGCGACCGTTACGTAAGGCTGCCCTTCGCAAAGTGGAGGCACGATCATTGGCGTGCCCAGCGTCGACGAGGGTCCTACCGCCGGCCCCGGTCCGCTCGAGGCGCAAAGCGACTGCACTCCTTGAACGTGCGAGGCCGACGTAGTCGCCGGCTGCACGGGCGCCTTGTTGCGGTCCGCGGTTGCAAGCCCACCTCCCACGGGTGTGCTGTTGTCTGTCACTTTCAAGTCAGCCCCCACGAAGAGCCCGTCGAGCACCACGGCATCGGCGCCGACGGGATAGTTCTCAACCGTCGGCGGCGAAGGTGGGTTCGGCGCGGCGTTTACAGGAACCGCGGCGGACGGCGGACTTACTTTTTTCTTACCGGGATCGTTGGGACAAACAGTTTGTACAGCGGTCACCATATCGGGCTGGTTAAGGCTAGCGGTAACCACCGGTGTCCAAGGCTGTGTCACATTTGTCTCGCCGATCGGGGTTGATCCGCTGTTCCTAAAAACGTCCACGACTGTGCCTGGATTCAGGTTGTCGACAGGAACCACTCGCCCACAGGCATACAAGGGCTGCAGCACATTCGGCTTGTTCAAATTCGCTGGATAACCCCCCACACTCGTTGGCGGCGCGGAAGGCGAACTGGTAAACCCGAGCACTTCCTGCGTGGCAGTGACCGAGTCATTTAGCTTCAGCGGGGGCGAGACGGCGATATCCGCTTCCGCAAAATAAGGGTTGGCCGCTCCGGCGGGAGTTCCGTTGACAAACACACGCACGACGGCGTGCGGAATAAAGCCCGAGACGTGCACGGTTTTCGCACATTCGCCCACCGGTGAGACGATTGGCGGGGAAAGCTCTTTACCACTGCGAATCGGAAACTTTTCGTTGATGTTCGGTTTCAGCCGGTCGTTAGGGCCCTGGAGTGTGAATGTCAACGCAGCTGTCAGGCCGAGCGCTTGCACCCATCCGCGCAAAATCATCGACGCACCTCTCGCTCACGAATTTAGACTTGCAGCCCGAGAACCTGAAATACTGAATTGTAGTGCAGATTCGGTAATTATCGTTTCATACGACGTCGTCAGCTTTGGCTGAAGGTCAATAGTTGGCGCCGGTTTTCCCAACCTCTGCAGAAAATTCCAAGGAAAGCTCGCATTGATTTTGCAGGACTTATTCCCTCTGCCTTCGCGTGGCGGCCACGTTTTCGCGGTTATAGTGCACCAAAAGTGCACCAAGCCAACTCAAGAACTGTGCTAAAGTATTGGAAACATTGGAGGAGAGGTGCCAGAGTGGTTTAATGGGTCGGTTTGCTAAACCGTTTGGGACTCACTCTGGCCATGGGACTAGCTTTTTGGCGACACGCTATACTCTCCAACCAATCTTGTTTCAAAATCGGCGGAAGACGCTCGCACTGCCGTGCGAATGTGCAACAGGTTGCCAATAAGTGTAGTAGAATCAATGTGGAGGAGTGGCAGAGTGGCTGAATGCGACGGTCTTGAAAACCGTTAGACTCGAAAGGG
>Ga0179587_10001285_pt1 | contig 11274 bp, 19 predicted proteins | sample CZODoug2_1_08_16_FD_185932 | JGI IMG/M metagenome (GOLD analysis project Ga0179587, IMG submission 185932) | Vadose zone soil fungal communities from Angelo Coast Range Reserve, California, USA - CZODoug2_1_08_16fungal | ecosystem: Environmental > Terrestrial > Soil > Vadose zone | place: USA...
CCTTACTTAATTTCTGCCGAGTTCGTTAGCGAAACCAGAATAGGCAACATCTAGAACTTACCTGATAGTAAATGGGCCCGAAGTATACATACGCCTCCAAAGGTTCACCCGTTATTCCGCTAGTCAACATGTCCTTACCTGCGTAGCTGAACCCATGCTCGATCAAGAGACGACTCATATCTTCAACCTGTCATGGAAGGTTGTGGCAGCTTGGATATTGGCTATCACATTCTATGCTTGCCTTTGACCCGCCAAATGCTGTACCATATTGAAGTTTGCCGCTGAGGACGCCCGCCTTGTATTCTGCTTAGGAACCAAACCCAGATATATTATCGAGGGTGCAAAACATACCTTGCCTGCCAATAGCTCTATCATTTTCCCCACGGTCATTCGGGAAGGAAACCCATGGGGGTTCATAATGGTGTCTGTAAACTTAAATCAGCGGTTTCTTTTTCAATCACTTGGGGCTATTTACCGGGATTAATTCCTTGGTCGTTGAAGGGCATATCTTCTTGGTTCACAATAAGCCCACATACACCCTTTTGTCCGTGCCTTGACGAAAACTTGTCGCCTAGTTCTGGTCTCCGTGTTTGGCGGATCAGGACCTTTATCAACGTCTGGTCATTCTCTGTATCACTGATCAGGACTTTGTCAATGTTGCCCGCGACAGGTGACTTGTAGGACATAGGCGTATTTTTGTACGGGACTGACACAGCCTGGCCGGTGAAAGTATTGTCTGTCGCATTGGTTGGCGATTGCTTGTTGATATAGACGTCGCCGGGATCAACTCTTTCGCCAACGCCTGCTAAACCATCCATTTGGATGATGTCATATTTTTTTGCAATTTGGCCCATATCGTCGAGGGGTGCATCAGCTAGACGATCGAATCTGAAAAGATCAAGATCAGAAACAAGGTATATATTCATGCGGGTCCTTTGTCTACCCACGTGCCGTTAGGATATTTTCGGATTAGAGTGGCGTTCTTTCGCAGAACTTGACATCTTCCATAGCCACGGTCGAGGCTGGCCTAGAGCGGGCCAAGGATGAAACTCCCGCGATGCACTGCAGGGTTGCTCACCTTGTTCAGAATTAGTGCATCTTCGATATCATACCCGGAGAAGCTCATGACCGCCACTGTCGCATTTTGTCCGGCCGGAAGGCGATCGTATCCGACAAGTTCGATAGTTTTCGTTTTGACCATGGGTTGTTGCGGATAGACCAAGAGGTACAGAAGGGTGTCAATGCGGTTGAGCTGATTATAAGCGATAGCCCCAATGGCTTGTTTCCCCATGGCGCATTGATAGGTATTCCGAGGCGACTGGTTGTGATGGGGGTAGGGAATAAGGCCGGCAACGGCGCCGAGCAATGTAAATGGCTCAATCTCCAGATGGGTAGTGGTAGGGACGATGTCAGATTCGTAGAGCGCGATATGGGTGTCATTCTCTTCGTTGACATCGAGATACTCCACCAGGCCCTTCCGAAGAAAGTCATCAAATGTAACTGTGCCTTTCTTGAGAAGCTGTTTACAACCCATTTAGTCACCGCAATCCGGGTTTCCAAAGAGAATCCTATCGCACCAAGATATGGTCCGAGGATACTCTCGGTCTTCCATCTTCCACTATAATCGTGGGGCGACAGATCCGGCCACCATCGCTGGCAATGTGAACGGCACGATGGTGATTATTGATGTAAATGCTCACAAACTCACTGATGCGTCGAGCTCTCCGAAGCTTTCGGAATTGGGCCACGAAGCGCAAAGGATATCGAGTAAGGCCAATGATAGTCCCATTTACGTTAACCACAAAGGTATGGGATCCGTATATCTCTGTTCCAGTGGAAAGACTGATATCTGGAAAGAACATGAACCCTCTTAATGATCTGTTTCACAAACACCGGGAGCTTACATACCTTCCACACCCAACATGAACGCAAGGCGTATAATTGGCTCCTCCTCAACATCAGTCGTAATGTGTGTCATGAGCGCCAAATTTTTGACCAATCCACAAGCTTCCCCTTCAGGCGTGTCACTTGGACAGAGAACGCCCCACTGACTCGGTTGCAAGGCACGCGGACCACTGACTTTCCTAGTCTTCTCGAATTGGGATGATATTCGAGTCATCATGCCCAGCGCGGAGATGAAACTGAGGCGACTTAGGACATGGGTTACCCCTGCACGCTCCATTTTGAACCGTTTTAAAGACCAGTTTCCCGTGGAAATGGCTCGCACGAACCCCGCAGTCAGGTGGTCGCCTTGAAACTGCATGGTATTGAAAGCATCGAATTCACTTGTTCGTGAAGGTTTTTTTAGGACTTTGTCTATCGCAGATTTCAAATTGGTATTGTATGTCTTGAACAAGTCTTCAAAGAGCAGAGCAAGTAGTTGACCTGCGCTGGTAAACCGTTAAAATGCTATATATGAGATTGAATGGACTTGGGTACAGTTCCAGCCGTTTGTTTCCGACGTAATCACGGTCGTCGACCATCTTTTCATCATCCAGGGCCATAAGTACACGGCGTGTCATTGTGGCCACAAAGATTGCTTTAGAGCGGAAATCGAGGCCATTCACCGGAACATGAGCAAGAACAATCGTTGCAAGAGCTTCCAGAGCCTCCTCCCAAGCTGGACGTCGGGGGCCTAGCACCCGTCGGTTGATCTTCACTCGCTTACCGATGTATTCCAATGCTTGATGTCGAGTGAAGACGCCCAATTTGGCTGCTTCTTCAAGACTGGCGGAAAAGGCGGTTTTGTAAGCCTCTGTGTTGCCCGCGGTGAGCAGGAGAATCTCCTTATCGGACTGGATCCCTAGCGCCTTGAGAGCGATTGCAATGGGAATGTCTTCGTGGGTACAGTTATGCCGGAGGTATATTTTTCCCTTCTTCGTTAAAACGTACGTCTTGGATTTGAGGCCACCATGGGTAGAACTAGGACATCGGGTGTCTGAGAGAAGGATCATAAAAGGTGGTTAGGCAGACGCACGATGTACAGGATGCTTGAACGACGCCCTTGACACTATCGGTCTCAACAATGATACGATTCTTGCTTAATTGTTCTTGGACCAGTATGACTTTCTCGGTTCCCTTCACCACGAAGTACCCACCAGGATCGAGGGGGCACTCGATCATGCGAGCAAGCTGAGCTTCAGTTTTCCCCGTCAAAACACATTTGCTACTTCGCAACATGATAGGCAGACGCCCAATATTGACATTTCTCTGAACAATGCTCTTCCCTCGAGTATACTGGATAGTAACGACGACCGGGGCGGCATAGGTTATATCACGAAGCCGGCACTCGTTAGGAGTCACCCTCTTGTCTATGGCACCCATATCATTTCGATCAGGGAAACCGACGTTGATGTCCGTATACTTAAGCCAAAAGCGAGGATCGACGTCGGATGTGACTTTGTTGTTCGCCTTAACGACGTTCTTGATATCCACATCGACAAAGTAGTTGAAAGAATCGATGTGCTGCTTAACGAGACCCTTTACTTTCAAAAAGGCGGGCAGCAGGAGCCACTTGTCCTTCACGGAATGAACACCTACAAGATAACGGATCAAGGAGAGGCGGACGCACTTCTACGCTCTTGATGGGATCTGTGAGGCCTAATCCCCGCCAATTTGTCCGGTTGAGCGCCTCCCATTCGTTCTCATCTTCATCCATGAATGAAAATTGATTCCAGAAGAGGTAAATCTGTGGCTGTGCTATTAGCGTCAACAACTTGAACAAGCAGAGATTAGATTAGATTAGATTAGATGAAGCACCAGCTCAGGACAGCGCAGTCTCCGTACTGACCAGCATGTGGAATACATAGATACTCAATACGCGTCGCCAATATTAGTATTTGAACCCGAACCTTCTGAACAGCGTATATTATTTCAATGGGATTGTCACGTGGAGAGATTCTATTTAAGGGAGCGGAATACTCTCACCCCAAGTACATCTGCAACGTCAGACTCCGACATCGTGATACATCTACAATGTCGAAGCCCGCGACACCGACCCAGTCCAACTCCCTACTTCTTCGTCGACAGCTCGTTGAACTAACCAAACACCCGGTTGAGGGCTTTTCTGCAGGTGTGTGCCCCCGTGCCAATGATCATCTGTCTGATCCTGATCCATCTAAAGGGCTGGTCGACGATGACAACTTGTATGAATGGGAGATCTTGATTATCGGGTACGTGTAGCATGCTCCAATTACACAATGTCCTCACTCACGATCTTGGCTAGCCCTTCCGACACCTTGTAGTACGTTACCTCTCCGCGCTCGCTTTAATAAGCATTGATCCTTTGTAGTGAAGGAGGATTCTTCAAAGCACGATTGAGTTTCCCTCCAGAATATCCTCTTTTGCCGCCAAAAATGCGCTTCATAACACCAATGTGGCACCCAAATAGTACGTCACACTGTACTGTTCTCAAAGCAAATCCTTTCAAACGCATGTGCAGTTTACCCAGATGGCGTCGTGTGCGTGTCTATTCTGGTGAGCCATCTTCTGTGAGACTTTCTACTCTTATTTAGAGCTGCTTCCGTTCAAAGCATCCGCCCGAAGATGACCAGTATGGCTACGAAGATGCTGGAGAGCGATGGTTGCCAGTCCATACTGTGGAATCCATTGTAAGATAGGTGGCTCTGCGAAGAATTCCTCTTGTTGATCTTACAATGGCCATAGCTCATCAGTGTAATTTCTTTGTTATCGTCCGACATACCGAATCTTGACAGCCCAGCCAATGTCGATGCAGCCAAGGAAGTTCGAACGGATTTTGACGGTAGTCAAACACATGCTGGTTCTGAGTTCCTCTATCCTGATTGTATATTCTTCCAGGTTACAGGAAGAAAGTACGACGCTTGGTACGCAGGAGTGCCGAGGAATGATCTCAGCGCCCTCATCCGTCTTTCTAGTTGGTCCTGGTGCTGCATAATTTGGAGTCCTCTATTCTACGCATCGTATCACGTTTCCATACGCATCTCCTCTACTTTCTTCACGCTTGCTATTGCAAATTGCCATTACCATTAACGATCGGTGATGAAATCCTAAAAAGTCTACATGTCACGTGCGTTACGCGCTCCTAAGTTAGTCTGACTTGTCGCTTGTACAACTATATGTTGTATAATAATGAACAAGCCAGAGAAGGTATCCGCGTACTCCAAACGTCCGTCACTCCCTGTGCTTGCTCCTGCTAGTTCTGACTTCCGCATGCCAGGCAACACCACCTCCATTCCAGCCCCCCTTGGTAATCTTCATCTCATTCTTATCAGACTCACTCAAAATTACTCACAGAAGTTGACTCTGATTCCGACTTTGCGCCGGGAGCTTATTCTCCTGAACCCAAAAAGCGCAAAAGGGCGAGTGCAGCTACTCGGAGAAAAGGCCTCAAGAGAAGCGACGTCTTGGCTGCTGTAGACGATGGCTCTCTCAAGTCTAGACGAAGTACAAGCGGAATGCGATAGAGTATCGGCTCGCTGACGTGTTTTCGTGCAGGGCCGCGCTCTGTAGCAGTGGATGGGCCCAATCCTCTGCTAGAATACTTTGGTGCGGCATTAGCTAATGAATATACTATTACAATATCAATAATGTTCATGATAGCGCAAGACCTTGACCTCCATTCTGCATCTGAAGATGATCATGAGCCAGATTTTCCGCATGAAGATGAGCAGTTAGACGAAGACGGGAGACGAGAACCTGAAGAACCCATTGTCTTGAGGACCATGGTTGGTTTCGTTCGCAACGCTGGACAGGCTTCTCCTTCGTCCACTCCATCGATGGTCAAGCCTGACGATGATTCCGCGACAGGTGACCATTGTTGCTGCCTGCCGTCTGCCAAGGCATCGTTTGACTGGATAATCACAGAATCCGACTCTCAAGCGGAAGGGGAGTTCCCCAAGGAACCACCGTTATCCCCAAGCAAGCAGCACTCCAACAAGCGGCCAAGGTTGGAAAATCGTTGAGTTATTCCTGAGAAATGTTGTATAAAAAAAAAGTGACCTTACAGTTTTGACCAGAGGGAGTAGACTCGGTGACAGAATCCGAATCAGAGGGGGAACTCTTATTGCCCATACCGAGTAAGTTTCTATTATAATCGAGAACACCTTCCCGATTCCGGATTCTTACATATGTTCAGCACTGGCCAAGCCCCCCAGAAAGGGCAGTACGCAGAGCTCAACCGAATCTGAGACGGAACCTGACTCGGACATCGATTTACCAGTGAATCCGGTACTTGTTCTCATTTTTCCCACCATCTGCCTTGGGTTTTATTTGTCTTATACAAGCGCCTAACACCCCGCCCAGGGTTCCCGCTGCCACCAGGACAGAAGCATCTTGGGCCTCTCGTTCTTGACCGAGGGAAGAGGATCATGGTGCCTGCGGCGATCAATACTTATATACGTGATTACCAGCGGGATGGTGTCAGATTCCTTTGGCGGCAGTATATGGAAGGTCGCGGAGGTCTGCTTGGTGATGACATGGGTCTTGTGCGTTGCCTACGTTTAATCCCGCGTTATTGTGATATAAGACTTACTCAGTGGCATACAGGGTATGCGTGACTAATATGCCGCCTTCGTTCCTTGTACTCATCACACGATAGGAAAAACGATCCAGGTCATTGCCTTTTTATCGGCTATCATGCGCAAGGAAGGTGTAGTTACTGACAAACACCGCCGTCGGGATTATGTGTCGCGCTTGCAAGACCGCAAGGCTTGGAAAGAAAGAAGACAATTGCCTCCTGCGAATGCAAAATGGCCAACATGTTTGATTATCGCACCGAGCACTGTCGTTCATAATTGGCAACGCGAATTTGAAACAGTAGGTATCTCTATGTGAACGATGTGGATATGTCTGATCGTCAGCCTAGTGGGGCTATTTCGAAGTTGGCCTGTACAACGGAAGCCCGAAGGAGCGGGAGCCAGTGCTCCATGATTTCAAGATGGGTAGGCTGGACGTTGGTTTGTTCATTCTTTTATGGTACATGTCCACCGCGATATTGACTGTTGTGAATGAATAGTTCTCACAACATTCGATCTTGCTCGGAGTGACATTGATGTCCTGGACAGTCTTCCTTGGACATGTGTTTTCGTCGACGAAGTCCACCGTGTCAAGAACGTCTCTTCGAAAATCAGCCTTGCATACCATCGATTCGAGTGCAACCGTCGATTCGGGTTGACTGGAACCACCATTCAAAATTCCTACAAGGAAATGTGGACGATTCTGGACTGGACAAATCCGGGACGTCTCGGGACATCACGTCAATGGCAGGGATTTATAGTAAAACCTCTTACAGCCGGGCAGTCGGCTGGTTCCACGGAGGAGGAGCGTGCAAAAGCTCTAGTAAACTCAATCTGTGCTCCAATCTTATGTTTCTGAATAATACTTTACAGGATGTGGCACTTGTGTTGAGGGACAAGTTACTTCCACAATTCTTTCTTCGGAGGTACGGTCGAAACTTGGTCTCAAAGTCATTTTATAACTCCTACTTCCATAGGACGAAGGACATCATTCGCAGCCAGGTGTGGCGATCCTTCTAATTGTTGTGCTCGATTCTTACTCTTTACCCAGCTTCCCGAGAAAACTGACCAGGTCGTATTCTGTCCTTTGACACCGAAGCAGATAGCAGCATACAAACACTTACTTGAGATGGAATCAGTGCAAAATTTGATTAACAAGGATCATCCTTGCCCATGTGGTTCCAGGAGGATGTATGTTTCTGCTGTCCTGGTTCATTCCGCATGCTGATGGCCTCCTTCAGTCGCAAGGCGTGCTGTCATCCTTTTGTCCCTGGTGATGTCTTCAAATACATGTCGATATTAATTAAGCTTTCGAATCACCTTGGGTTGATTCTGCCATGTCTGTCAACATTTTCTATCTCCTTTTTTTTTTTTTTTTTCACTCTGATACCCTGGTTTTAGCTCCCGACGACAGTGCAGAGCAGGTTCGCCGCTCCACATTTACCTCACTACGATTGGCATCTCTCATTGTAAATACTAGACGGAAAGATATCGAACATTTGCAGCATTCGCCTTTCCGGACGGTGATATCCCAAAGTATGGCACTGCAATGATGCAGCCTCAGTTTTGTGGCAAATGGGCGGTAAGTGTCGTGTTATTTGGTCCTGCTTAACCGATGTTGATCATGTAGTTAGATTTTAGAATTACTGTTAAGGGAGTGGCGGAAAGATTTCACCAACAAGGTCCTGATATTCACGAAATCTGTGAAGCTCCTTGTAATGCTTGAATTCCATCTCAATACACGGGGTCAGTGTCTTGAATAACTGTACCCATCTTTCTGTTCAAAGGTCAATTTTTAGGTTATGGGTTCCTCAAACTGGATGGCAGTACCAAGCAGGCGGATCGTGAGTTCATTTGAGCCCAATTCATCTTTCGCTTGACTGAGCTTTCTTTGTATCATGCAGGCATGCCCATGATCGACAAATTCCATTCAGACCCAGAGGTTTTCATATTCCTTATCTCGACCCTGGCCGGTGGCACAGGGCTCAACCTCACAGGTACATCTGACCAACTATTTTCCCTCACAATTTGGGATACCACGTGCTGACTTGCTTACTTTCAGGTGCGAATAAGGTGGTAATTTTCGGTAGAATCTTGTCTTGCCTTTGAAGGTTAAATCTAATCGCTTTCTTTCGTCAGATCCTAATTGGAGTAAGATAGCCTTCTACGATTTATATCAGATACTGATCTCAGACCATCTCAGACCCTGCACATGATCTGCAAGCCATGGACCGGTAGCGTATCTTCTGCTCTACTTTCTCACAGATTCTGATCTCTAGCTGTAGAGCCTTCCGGTTTGGTCAGACTCGTGATGTTGCGGTCTATCGACTGCTAGGTGCAGGCTCTGTCGAGGAATTGATCTACGCCCGTCAGATCTATAAACAGCAGCAGATGGCAATTGGGTATGAAGCTAGCGTACAAACAAGGTCAAAGTCCAGGGCTACAGTCTTTCCAGCTACTGACTCAATGCAAAAAGGTACTTTGAAGGTGTTCAGGGTGATACGGCCAAGAAGGGGGAGCTCTTCGGAATTGAGAACATTTTCAAGTTGCACGAAGACAAGCTTGCAACAAAAATGGCGGTATGGAATAATCTTCAATATCTAGGTTATTGCCGACTTCTTGCTATTGGCAGATTGAGAAAGCGAACCTGGCTGAACTTGACTGGGCACTTGCGAATATGGGTGGCTCGAGATCGAGGAAAAGCAAAAGCACTGGGGAAGATTGGGTTGCTGAAGCCGAGGGAAAGGGTCCGAAGGACAAAGAAGATGTCTGTTCATCGTTGCGCAGTATCTATGACAGAAACCTCATGAGTTTATTCCACAGGGAAATTTGCGAGGCCTTGGAGCCTTACTTTTTGATGATGGTACAAACATCTTCCTTTTGGTCCGCTTATCCGTGATTGACCGATGCCAGCTCCCCCACCTGCGGAGTCTCGAGAACAAGATATGATACAGACAACGTTGAATGCGATTGGCGTCAAGTACAGTCACCAAAACGATGAAATCCTGGTGCCTAGTCGTATAGAAGAAGAACGGACCAAGAAGATGCTCGTGCGTGGTGCCTTCAGAATTGTATGTATTACCAGCTGAGAAAAACCCTAGAAAATACGACGAAGGAAGTCAAAACCCTCGTCGCCAGCCCACGGTCCAGTTCCTGATCAGTGGCCACCCAAACGGAGACACCACAAACCCTCCTTGACTCCTGAGGAGCAGTATGTGATCCGTGATAATCAGATTTTAACTGCCCTGACGATCTTGCAGATTAGCTTCTCGGCACCAGGCACTCATCGAGCTTGGGATGATTAACAGACCAAGTGATGTGCCAACGTTTGCACGGGATTTGTGGGTTACATCCTTTCGACTCTCTTCAACCAATGTGTACTAATTCAGCAATGCATAGTGCCCGGCAACCGCCAGAAATGCAGAAGGAGATTTTGGCAGAACTGGACAAATGGATAAAGATGCAAGCAGCTGTGGCAGATTCGGATTAATATAACTGCCTCAGGCAAGTGCTGCACAAGTATGTATCTCTTGGTTTGACTTGGGGATCTGCTAAGACTCCGTCCATATATATAGCCTACGAACTTAATTATATGGTGTACTATATGGTCTACTTATCATTATTTATAAGTGTGTTGGGCTGGAATCATGGACGAATATTACTGGGGCCTTATAAGCTTAGCATGGAAGTCCATCTTGGTCGAGAAGGCATGTTGTCGATTAGGGTATGACAATTTCACAATTAGTAGATGTATAATTTGATATACTGGTCTATGCCTTGGTGGTGATTAGTCTTATTTGAATATACATCACTGTTCATGCTCTCCCTGGGAATGGCCCTTAGGCTGATCCCCAACTTGAATTTGTGAATTCATGCACACCTGTGTGTCACTGCTTGATTTATTTTTGCAAGTGGTTGAAATACTGATTGCCTGGTGACATGCTAGGATAGTACAAATCTAGTCTAAGTGAACATACTAATGATTCTGGGAGCAGAGTGACTAGTGGAATCTGGAGATATGGAAACACATTGGAAAACCTCTCCAACCTCATCAAGACTGGGGAACTTCTTCACCATGGGTGGTACCCCTGATACAAGGCAGAATGTCATCCCTCTGATGCAAAAGCAGTGTCCTGTGATGCAGGAGTATCCTTTGTTCATTGCTCATAGGATTGTATTCAAGTTGATGCATCACACAAATTTGGATCTGGTGAGCATCACTGGTGTAAGGGCAACCCCAAGATGAGGAAACAGGGGGCACTAAGGCCAGACAGGGTCTATCAGACCAGAGAGATAGCAACAGAGCTAGACTATAACAGGGGAATACTTAGATGATGGATTTCATAAAAGGCTACTCTACTGCCAGCCAAAGTAAGGCTGCTGGCAAACAGTAACAAACAATTACATAATAGATAAGCATGAGAGGTTTCCATTATTCACACTTCACCCCATTAGTAGGGAGGTGTGTTGAAGTGGCACATAGGGTGTGCAGTGAAGTGGATGTCAGTGCATCCTTATGTTGGAAAATTCTGGCTGGGTTTAAAATCTGGCTTACTGTGCTCCTGTTACATCCCACACAAGGAACTCCTGGGAACTCCACAGGAAGCAACACATCAGACCCCCTCAGACATTCCAGCTAATATATCATTGTTTCATCTTTTATATTACCTTGTTTGATTTTCTCATTTATGTTGTTGTTCTCATTATTACATACCTGTGCACCATTGTACACTTTTGACTTACATACATATCTAGAACAAGTGGAACCCTGCCTTGTATT
>Ga0179587_10001287_pt1 | contig 11263 bp, 7 predicted proteins | sample CZODoug2_1_08_16_FD_185932 | JGI IMG/M metagenome (GOLD analysis project Ga0179587, IMG submission 185932) | Vadose zone soil fungal communities from Angelo Coast Range Reserve, California, USA - CZODoug2_1_08_16fungal | ecosystem: Environmental > Terrestrial > Soil > Vadose zone | place: USA...
CGCGTCCCTGAGTGTCGATTCGTGGTCGGCTTTGCCGGCCGAACTAGGATTGGAACCGCGGGTTGCGGTTAAATTCAGCCCATTCGCGGTTGTACCAGCGCGGCAACGCGTTATGGTAGCGCCTTTCACGCGATGAATGAATCAAACACCAAACAACTCTTCGCCGATTTTGTGGTGCCATGCTACGGCCGCTATGATGTGGTCTTAACGCGTGGCGAAGGTGTTCGGGTTTGGGATGATGCCGGCAATAGTTACCTGGATTTTGGCGCCGGGATAGCGGTTTCCATTTTGGGTCATGCTCATCCAAAAATGGTGCAAGCGCTGAGTCGACAGGCGAGCACACTCGTTCATACTTCTAATTTGTACTACACTGACCCGCAGGGGAGATTAGCCAAGCGCTTGGTGGAGTTGGTCGGCTCGCCCGGCAAAGTTTTTTTCTCCAATAGCGGGGCGGAGGCGAATGAAGCATTATTCAAGGTCGCTCGGAAATACGGAAACGACTGTCGATCGACCCCAGCGGAAACTGGAACCAGAGTTGAGATACTAACATTTGAACGCTCGTTTCACGGCCGCACGATGGCTGGAATTTCAGCGACTGGTCAGGAAAAGGTGAAGACCGGTTTTGCTCCGTTGCTTACCGGATTCCGACATTTACCTTTCAACGATCTCCCGGCAGTAGAAAACGCTATTTCCAACCAGACCGTTGGCATTTTGCTGGAAGCTTTTCAGGGCGAAGGCGGCATTTATCCGGCATCGCGCGACTTTTTGATCGGATTGCGACGGTTGTGTGACGAACATGAGATTTTGCTGATGTTCGATGAGATTCAGTGTGGACTTGGTCGGGTTGGCAATTGGTGCGGATGGAAAGTAATTGCCCCGGAAGTGGTCCCAGATGCGGTAAGCTGGGCGAAGGGAATTGGCGGTGGGTTTCCGTTGGGTGCAACGTGGCTTCGAGCAAAGTCGATTCGAAAGTCAGAGGGAAGCGAAACCCGACTATGTGATTTGCTTCAGCCTGGTAGCCATGGAACCACCTATGGCGGTACACCTCTCGCCTGTGCGGTATCGCTGGCGGTCCTGGAGACGATCGAGGATGACCACTTGGTCGAGCGTGCGGCTAGACTAGGGAGCTTGGCCGCCGAGCGGATCAGAAAAATTCCAGGCGTTAAGGAAGTACGGGGGCAAGGGTTGATGATAGGGATCGATTTGGACCCGGAATTGGCAAGTCGGGCCTCGCCCGGTAAGACCGTTGCTCAAACGGTGGTCAACGCGCTCATGCGGAACGGGCTGCTCACCGCCCCGGCTGGCGCCACGGTGGTCAGATGGTTGCCACCGTTGATCGTGAAGGAGTCGGATGTCGTTGAGGCGGTGAATATCCTGGATCGGACACTACAGAGTTTTCGCGAGTGATGACCCACTTTCTTTCTGTCGAAAAATCAAATGGTGAAGAGCTACTGCGATTGTTGGCGGATGCGCAAAAATTCAAAACAACCCGCGGTCAATCTAGTTCACTGCTGAGCGGCCAAACCTGGGCGCTAATATTTAACAAACCGTCGACCCGTACGCGAGTAAGCTTTGAAGTTGGGCTGCGAGAATTGGGAGCCAATGTGATCTTCCTTTCCCAGAACGATCTTCAGCTCGGACGAGGCGAACCGATCATTGATACCGCCCGAGTATTAGGTCGGATCGTACACGGCGCGATAATTCGGACATTTGCTCAGGCCGATATTGAATCGTTCGCGAGCTACGGCGCCATTCCCACAATCAATGCTCTGACCGACGAGGAACATCCCTGCCAAATCGTGGCGGATCTATTTACCATCTTAGAAGAACGGGGAACAATTGATGATTTGAGACTCTGCTTTGTTGGCGATGGCGATTGCAATGTAACTCGTTCTTGGATTTGGGCCGCTGAACACTTGGGATTCGAATTACTGGTTGCAGCGCCCCGGAAATACCAGCCGGCGGAGGCTCTAAAGGGACGAATCAAGAGTCCGAAAATCTCTTTCACCAGTGACGTGAAGGCAGCTGTCGCTGGAGCGAACGTGCTTTATACCGATGTGTGGGTGAGTATGGGTAAGGAGACGGAGAGCGCGGGGCGCTTGGCTGATCTAGTGGAATTTCAAATCAACGATGAGTTGGTGAAATTGGCTGCGCCTCGTGCGCTGGTTATGCACTGCCTTCCCGCATATCGGGGAAAAGAAATCACCGAGTCGGTTTTGGAAGCGCATGCGGCCACGATATTTTCTCAAGCCGAGAATCGATTACATGCACAGAAGGCGATCATTGCAGCGGTAAGCCCTCAGCCCCATTTTAATAATTGATTCTCTTCCTCTGATTCCCCCATTTGTTACCAAACGCAATTTGTTACCCGCCGCTTCACGCTGCAAAAGCGACTGATTAGTTCTATTTGCAAAAGCTCACCCACTTAGCCATCTGTTGTACCTTATTTATTCCGCAATATGATTGTTCCCTCCTTAGCCACGAGCTTCCTCCTGCAATCCGGGATCTGGTTTGCGCTTATTTGTGCAATCATTGGTCTCGGTGCCGCTTTCTATTTGATCAGATTGATTTTCGCGCAGTCACCGGGGAACGATCGGATGCGGCAAATTGCCGCGGCAATTGAGGAAGGGGCCAAGGCTTACCTGAATCGGCAAATCATTTCGGTGAGCATCATTGCGGTGGTAATTTGTATTCTTCTGGCGTTTACCCGGGATTTCTTTACTGCCACCGGATTTTGTATTGGAGCGGTGTGCTCACTGTTGGCGGGTTACGTCGGGATGCGGGTTGCGGTTATCTCGAACTGTCGCACCGCCCAAGCTGCGACGACATCGCGAGAAAGTGCTTTGCGAGTGGCTTTCAATGGCGGGGCGGTAACTGGTCTCTTAGTCGTTGCCCTAGCGTTACTCTCGGTCGGCTTGTTTTTCCTGATCTGCAAAGCGGTTTTACCGATGGACAAGGCAGTGGGTAGCATGGTCGGGCTTGCTTTGGGGGCGAGTCTTATCAGTGTGTTTGCCCGATTGGGCGGTGGCATTTATACAAAAGCGGCAGATGTCGGGGCCGATTTAGTTGGGAAAATCGAAAGTAATCTCGAAGAAGATGACCCACGGAATCCAGCAACCATAGCGGACAATGTTGGCGACAATGTTGGCGATTGCGCAGGCATGGCAGCCGACGTCTTTGAGACCTACGCTGTAAGCGTGATTGGTGCGATTCTGGTAGGTTTCTTGACCCTGCCGAACACGCCGGAAGCAATCATCTATCCGTTCTTGTTAGGAGGGATTTCCGTTATTGGAGCAATTGCCGGTATCTTCTACGTAAACGTTCGAAAGGCCAAGCCGGGGCGGGTTCTAATTGAAGCAGTACTTGCCAGCGCACTGGTATCTGCCGTCTTGTATTGGCCAGTAACGACACTGTTATTTCCTCCAACCATTCAGATTGGTGATCAGACACATTCGCCGCAGGAGATCTATCTGGCAGCGCTAGTCGGTTTGTTAATGACCGGAATTATCGTGGCGATCACTAACTACTATACAGCGACTGGATTTAAGCCGGTTCGAAAGATCGCGCGCGCCTCCGAAACGGGCCATGCCACTAACATCATTGCGGGGCTGGCGATCGGCCAACATGCGACGGCCTTGCCGGTTATCTTTATCGCGTTGGCAATATTGTCCAGCTATTACTTCGCCGGCCTGTACGGAATCGCTATTGCCGTCACCAGCATGTTATCCATGGCAGGAATTATCATTTCGCTTGACGCGTTCGGTCCAATCACTGACAACGCCGGCGGTGTCGCAGTGATGAGCGATCTACCCAAGGAGACGCGCGCGATAACAGATGAGCTCGATGCGGTTGGTAATACCATGAAAGCCGTCACCAAAGGCTATGCCATCGCATCGGCGGGACTGGCTGCGCTCGTCCTCTTCGGATCGTATGTCTCGGAACTTCGCGCACATTTCGGCCAAGGCGGTGCGCACGATATCGGACCATTCGAATTTTCCCTCGAACGGCCGCAAATTATCATTGGCCTGTTTCTGGGTGGATTACTTCCGTTCCTCTTCAGCGCGTTTAGCTTGGAGGCTGTTGGCAAGGCGGCGGGCGCGGTGGTCAAGGAGGTGCGCCGGCAATTGGCGGCGAAGCCGGGCATTCTCAAAGGCACGGACCTCCCGGAGTATGGAGCTTGTGTCGACATCGTCACGAAGGCCGCTTTGCGCGAGATGATTGTTCCAGCGTTGCTACCCGTGATCTTTGTGATAGTCGCGGCGTTTTTTGGACACGTCGTTCTCGGGGGACTCTTGGTGGGAACTATCGTCACCGGTCTATTTGTGGCTATATCAATGACGTCCGGCGGAGGAGCCTGGGACAACGCCAAGAAATACATCGAAGAAGGTAACTTCGGCGGCAAAGGTTCTTTTGCCCATCAAGCGGCAGTGACGGGAGATACCGTGGGCGACCCATACAAAGACACGGCAGGACCAGCCATTAATCCGATGATTAAAGTGGCAAATATCGTCGCAATTTTAATCATTCCGATTGTGTTCCGCTGAATCCATTTCGGATCGCGAATTGCGGGCTGCGGATTTGGTGCTTCGCAAGGCGCGAGTGGGTGGACAGCTCTGAATTTCGTGAGGCGAATTCCGATTGCAAGCTTGACATTCCGCGATCCGCGATCCGCAATTGAGTCGCTTGACCTATCTGCTATTGGTCACAATTAACCATGAAGACTCTGCTCCTCACGAATGAGTATCCTCCTTCGACCTACGGAGGAGCCGGTGTGCATGTCGAGTACCTCAGCCGCGAACTGGCCAAGATCATGGACGTGGATGTCCGAGCGTTCGGCGATCAAAGACTGGATGAACCACATCTTCAGGTCCGCGGGTTTGGGCTGGACACGTCGACCTTCCGCTGTCCCAAGAATCTCGTTTCGATCTTCGGAGCAGTGAGGCGGTGTACCGATTTCAATTCGACCGGGATTGACGCCGATATCGTCCATTGTCACACCTGGTACAGCCATTTTGGAGGTATTTTGGCGAAACTGAATTACGCGATTCCGCTAGTCGTCACGATCCATTCCCTCGAACCGCTGCGCCCCTGGAAACGAGAGCAACTCGGCTACGGTTACGACTTCAGCACGTGGATCGAAAAGACCACGATTGAGATGGCTGACGCCGTTATCGCGGTTTCCGAAGGTACTAAGGCCGATGTCTTGCGGCTTTTCGATGTAGAGGAAAAACGGATCCGCATCATCTACAACGGGATTGACCCGGAGGAGTATCGGCCAATTACAGAGAATGATGCTTTGGTTGAGTACGGAATTGATCCGAATAAGCCTTACGTTTTATTCGTGGGTCGGATCGCACGGCAGAAAGGGATTATACACTTGGTACGCGCGATCCGTTACTTCGCACCTGGCTTCCAAGTGGTGCTCTGCGCAGGGGCGCCAGACACTCCGGAGATCGCTGCCGAAATGAACCGAGCCATCGAAGAGGCTCAGCGATCCAGGCCCGGGGTAATTTGGGTGGACAAAATGGCTCCGAAACGAGCGGTGCTTCAATTGTTTGCCCACGCGGCGGTTTTTTGCTGTCCCTCGATTTACGAACCGTTTGGGATTATCAATCTTGAGGCGATGGCTTGTGAAACGCCAGTCGTCGCCAGCGCAGTGGGAGGAATCAAGGAAGTAGTGGTGGACGGAGAGACCGGTTTCCTGGTGCCTCTACGGCAAATGACCGAGAGTCCCTTTGAACCGATCGATCCGGATCAGTTCGCTCGTGATCTGGCCGATAAAATCAACATCTTGATGGCCGACCCGCAGCTCCGGCAAAAGTTCGGAAAGGCTGGACGTCAACGAGCCATCGACAAGTTCAGCTGGCATGCGATTGCTGCTCAGACGAAGAGCCTATACGAAGAACTCGTTGGAGCGGCTAAGGTGTAAGCGGCCGGTTAGATTGCGGATTGCGGATTTCATATTCCGAAATCCGCATTCCACGATCCGCAATAAGATCCATGTTTGTTGACCAGATTAGAATCCAGGCCAAGGCCGGGAACGGAGGGGACGGCTGCGTGAGTTTCCGCCGTGAAAAGTTTGTTCCGAAAGGCGGTCCGGACGGCGGAGATGGCGGCAAAGGAGGAGATATCGTGCTCCGAACCGATATTCATAAAGACAATCTGGTCGATTTTTACTATCAACCCATTTTACGAGCCAAGCGGGGAGAACATGGTCTGGGCAAAAACATGTACGGAAAGGCGGGCGCCGACTCCATATACAAGGTGCCGGTTGGGACCGTGGTTTATCGAATTCCTCCGCAGAAGCTCGAACCGATGCCTACGGAAGACGACCGCGCGCCCGCTCCGACCAAGGTGCGCATCGATCCCGCGGACTGCCAACTGATTGCGGATCTGACCGAAAAGGATCAAGAATTCATACTCTGTCGTGGGGGCGCCGGCGGGAAGGGTAACACGCACTTCAAGAGCTCTAGGAATCGTGTCCCGCGTCAATTTACGGAAGGAGAATCAGGCGAAGAAGGATTTTTCTTATTCGAGCTGCGGACGATTGCCGATGCCGGACTAGTCGGCTATCCCAACGCCGGCAAATCAACTCTTTTGAGCAAGATTTCCGCGGCTCATCCAAAGATTGCTCCTTATCCGTTCACTACCCTTAACCCGATGATTGGGGTAGTCGAGTTTCCCGGTTATGCTCGTGCTTCAGTTGCGGACATCCCGGGGTTGATTGATGGGGCCCACCGCAATGTCGGTCTTGGCCACGATTTTCTTCGGCACATCGTCCGCTGTAAGTTGTTGGTCTTCGTTCTCGACGCTGCCGGCAGTGAGGGTCGGGCTCCATTGGCGGATCTAGGGTCCTTGCGGCGCGAGCTTAGCCTTTACGACCCGAAATTATCTGAAAGACCGTGGATGATCGTCGCGAACAAAATGGATTTGCCTGGAGCGGAAGAGAACTTGCGGTTGCTCCAGAACCGGTTTGCAGACAGAGCGATCGTGCCGGTCGCAGCCGAGCGTGGAGATGGAATAGCGGAATTGAAGGACGTGCTCGGCCGAGTGTTGGTCGAAGAGCGGCCTGAAGTGTCACCGAAGTGACACGCTTTCACCGCAAGATGGTCACGAAATTCGTCGTTCTTTCAGCAGGTTTTGCAGCGCCTCCTCCAAATAAGGGAAACGAAAACGAAAACCGGTCTCCAATGCCCGCTTCGGCAGCGCTCGCTCGCTGTCAAGCAACAGCGATGCCTGGTCTTGTAATACCGCTTTCAAGATGAAGCTTGGCACCGCAAGAATGGTGGGTCGCCGAAGCGTGCGGCCAAGGATGCGAGTAAAATCCCGGTTTCGAATCGGGAACGGCGAAAGCCCGTTGAGCGGACCTGCGAGTGATACTTCTCGTGCCGCATGCAAAAACAGATTTGCCACGTCCTCGACGTGGATCCAGGGCATCCATTGATTCCCTGATCCAAGCCGGCCTCCTAATCCCAACCAGAAAGCCGGCAACATCAGTGCAAGCGCGCCCTTTCGGCCAAGTACCATCGCAATTCGGATGGTAACGACACGAACGCCAAAACGCGCCGCGCGCATTGCCTCCTCTTCCCAGGCAACTGCGACGCTACAGAGAAAGCCAGCGCTCCCGATCGGTGACTCTTCGATCAATTCCTCTTCACCTCGATCGCCATAGATGTTGACTCCGGAAGCACAGATCAGCGTGCGTGGCGCATCCGGCGCATTCCGCAACGCTTCCACCACCCACCGAGTCCCCTGAATTCGACTCTGCAGAATCCGGTCTCGCCGCGTCTTGGTCCAACGACCCAAAATTGATTCGCCCGCCAAATGTAGAATCGCGTCCAGATTGCTAACTGCCATTCCCGGGCAAAACGGCTCGGTACGAATGGCTCCAGACACCGGCGGGTTTGGAGCTCGAGAATAAGCAACAACTTGGTCTCCCAGCGATACGGCCTGACGAATGATTTCTTGGCCAAGAAGACCGGATGCTCCTGTAAGTCCGATTACCATGGTTTGATTGGGAACCACGAACGATCCTCTTTCGTTCCGCCTTCGCTTCGCCATGGGGCGACCAAAAGGGGCTCCGGACGCTCCGTAGCTCGAAGAGCAAAGGCGGTCTGCGGGCTGGGGCGAACAGGCAGTGGATAGATCCGAATGAGCGAGCCCAATTCGCGTCCATTAGACGCTGCTACTGCTCGTTATATTCAAAGAGCAAGTAATCCCGCAAACGAGGCTCGCCGTTTCGAGGAGCGCTCGGCGGCAAGAATCGTTTCGATTGCAGCGATATTCGTCGGTTTCTCAGTTCGTGAAAGTGCGATGGAGCCAACTCAGGGGGAAGCGGTTGCCCGGACAATCAGTCGGTCTTGGGTTTATTTCCTTGTGGCCCAGAACGATGGAATAGCGTCCCTCCACTTTTCCGACTCTTTGTCGGAGGTAACGTATGAGTTCATCGAGCGCTTCAAGTTGAGCGTGGGTTGGAAGGTCACGATTGAAATCGCCGACCAGGCAAATGCCAAGCCCGATATAGTTAAGGTAATCGCTGTGAACGTGTCCGCCTGCCAATTGCTTAACCCATCGGTTGCCAATTTCGATCTGGCCATTGCCGGTCGACGTACCGTTACCGATGACGAAATGGTAGGCCAGTCCGTTTGGCATTTTGCGCACGTGGCGATGATAATAGTCAAAGATCCGAGCGTTCCCTTGTCGGGTTCCGCTATTATGGACAACGATATATTTCCATCGGTTCCGGGCCACGCGTGCGTCGTCGATTGCCTTGCGGACGGAAGGAGTCAGGTAGTGCCATCGGCCGCGGTATTCGCCGACCGGGGCCATATCGGTCTCGTCACCGGATTTTTGAACCACGATTTCGTCGTCGTCCCGCTTGCCGAAGAGAAACCAGCCATGTCGTTTTTTTGGCTTTGGTGTGGGAGCGGAGGCTATGATTGGAGTCTCTTGGGCGGCCGGGGGCTTCGTCACATCCGGCTCGGGAGTAGAGGTAGGACTCGGTGTGGCTGGACTGGGCGTTTCTGCAATCTCGACCGAAGCGGTTGGGCGTGGCCGTGCAATGTGGGACGGAGTAGCGGGGGCTTTCGAGTGCTCTTCCGGCTCCGCGGGGCGAAACGGTTTGTGGGGAGGGGTGGGCGGCACCGGCGTCTCTTTGGGCACTGGTGTTGGGCTCGGAACAATTTCCATTTGCTGGCGACTCTTCAGAAAAAGTTCTCGTAGCCGTTTCTCTTGCTCCGGGTCTTCGGCTGGAGCAAATGAGGTAGCGAGGATATAAAGGAGCAGTAGCGGTACCCACCGGCCCGAGTAATGGGATTGGACCTTCCGCAAATTTGGACAATACAAACCTAGCTCCTCTTAACGTACAAATCTTTTGGCATTTCGCGTCGATCAGGTCTGCTCTAAAATCGCTGGAAGGAAAGCATTCATTCCGCTAACCTCACCGGCTCATTAGCCTATGTAAGCAAATTCTGTCCGCGAAGTACAAACGGCTTAACACCTTTTTTGGTTTTTGATGAAAAAAATTTTGATCTTCACCGCAGGATTTGGGGAAGGACATAATACTGCGGCCCGCAACATCCGAGATGCTTTAGAGCTGGTGGCCCCCGACGAGGTGAGTGTTCAAGTTGTTGATTTGTTCGATCGTTGTTACGGCAAACTCAACGAATTCCTTCGCAAAGCTTATATCGCCGCGATCAACCGTACGCCGCGGGTCTGGGGCAAAATCTACAGCGTAATCGACGGCACCCAGTTCGTAGAATCGAACATGGTGATGCTGGCCAAGATGAAGCGTTCGATGACCGATCTGCTGAGCCAAATAGAGCCCGACGCTATCGTATCGACTTACCCGCTTTACAATTACGTGATTGATGAGGTTTACCCGGAAGGAGAGCCCCGTCCGTTTTCGCAGATCACGGTCGTGACTGACTCGATCACCGTGAATTCGGTCTGGTATCGATCGGCGAGCGATTACTTCATCGTGGCCAATGAAGATACTGCCGCCGTGCTGCGTGCCGGCGGTGTAACCGATGACCGGATCCGAATTTTTGGTTTTCCCGTCACGCATCGGTTTGCCGAAATGACCGATCATCGATATGACAGCAGCGATACCGGACCTCGCCGAGTTTTGTATATGATCAATTCCGGGAAAAAAGAGGCTCCAGCGTTGGTTCGCCGGCTATCCCGTCGTTCGGACGTTCGACTCACGGTCACTGTGGGTCGGGACGTTAGCCTCCGTCGAGAGATTGAAGTGGAGGCGAAATCGCCGGCCCACCCGGTGGACATCCTTGGCTGGACTACCAAGATGCCGGAGCTCTTGACCAGTCACCATGTTATTATCACCAAGGCGGGAGGCGCTACTGTTCAGGAAGCAATCGCCGCTCGAACTCCGGTAATTATCAGCCAGGTTGTTCCCGGACAAGAGGAAGGAAATGCCCGGCTAATAGTTGAGAATGATTGCGGCCGCCTGGCGCCGGATCCCGATTCGATTGTTGAAGCTCTGGACGATGCGTTTGCCAATGGCGACGCCGAGCTGAATCGATGGGTCGACAACATCTCTCGAATAAGCAAGCCGGATGCTTCATTGCAGATAGCTCGATTCATCCTCGATCTGGCTGTATCGGAAGTCGCTCCGCCTCGCCGGTCGATCGTTCCAAAGGAACCCGTCCCGGTCAATCTGGCGGTGAAATCGCCGTCCATTCTTCTCTGCGACTTCCATTCCCATTCCGTTTTCTCGGATGGGAAACTCACGATTCCAGAGCTGGTAGACTTTTATGGGCAACGCGGATTCGATGTCCTTTGCATCACGGATCACATTTGCGATCACAGCAAGGTGATCGGCAGAATGACAAATCTGACTGGGCTGGTACTGACGTTGGATCAGGTCGAGGACTATTTTGAGACGATCGAAAAGGAGAAGAAACGAGCGCTAGAAAAGTATCGATTGATTCTTTTGGCGGGCCTGGAATTCAACAAGGATGGTCTCACCAGAAAGAGCTCAGCGCATCTGTTGGCGGTCGATCTCAAAAAACCAATAAGTCCAAGCCTACCGATCACCCAGACAATTGCGGAAATTCATGCCCAGGGTGCACTGGCGATCGCGTCGCATCCGCATGAGTTTAAGACTCATTGGGGCAAAAACACGCTCTATTTTTGGGAACATATCGACCAATATGCGCCATTGCTGGATGCTTGGGAGGTCGCCAACCGAGATGATATCTTCAATCCAATTGGTTTGAAGCGGTTGCCGTTCCTGGCCAGCAGC
>Ga0179587_10001288_pt1 | contig 11260 bp, 8 predicted proteins | sample CZODoug2_1_08_16_FD_185932 | JGI IMG/M metagenome (GOLD analysis project Ga0179587, IMG submission 185932) | Vadose zone soil fungal communities from Angelo Coast Range Reserve, California, USA - CZODoug2_1_08_16fungal | ecosystem: Environmental > Terrestrial > Soil > Vadose zone | place: USA...
GCATCCATCTCTGTCCTGAGAGTGGTGCCGATGTCATCGATGAAAATACTGGTCTTCGTCTGGTCATTCTCAAACCACAGTGTCCTCATGCTCGTCGCGACCAAAATTCGCCAGCAATGGATGAAGGAGCTAAAATGCTCAAGCAGCGTGGCAATGCATCACGTAACTATGGCAATACGCTAATCTTCTTGGTAGCTGATCGAACCCGGGTTGAAGAACTCAAGCAGACAACGCGTCTCTTCCTAGCCTGGGATTCTATAGACAAAGAACGAGAGTCACTCAACCTGGATGCCTTCCAATCCAATCAAGCCAAAACGCGCCGCAAAGATGCAGAAGACCGCATCATCGCCCTGATCCCTGAGACCTACTGCTGGCTGCTGGTTCCCGAACAACTCGATCCTCGCAAACCTCATTCCATTGGGGAGTACAAACTACAGCCTCAACGTGGAGAGGGATACCTTGCCTCCAATACCAGTAGCCTGTTGCGGATTGAAGAATTACTCATTCCTCAGCTAGCTGGCCTTCGTCTGCGCCAGGAACTGGACCGTATCCCCTTGTGGCGTGGGAACCATGTTTCAACGAAAGAATTGATCGAGAACTTTGCCAAGTACGTCTATCTGCCCCGCCTCAAGAGTAGCGATGTCTTGCTTGCTGCCATGCGCGACGGAGTCCAATCACCATCCTGGCGACGAGACACCTTTGCCTATGCCTCGGGTTGGGATGAAGAGCGCCAAAGGTATCAGAACTTGTGTGCAGGTGAGCCAGTCAATATCATTGTTGATGGGCAGTCGTTGCTGGTGAAGCCGGAGGTAGCAGAGGCTCAGCTTCTGGCAGAAGCTACTGAGTTGGAGGCAGCCAGACAGCATGCAACAATCTCTCATCCAGCGTCCGCAATGCCAGAAGCGCAGTCACCAGTGGTCGCTGAACAGGCTGCCAATTATACGGAGGCGGTGACACGGCCACGCATACCTGAGACTCCACCTGTGCAGAAGCTCCTCCCTGTTGCCGAAGCGAACCAACAACGTCGATTCTATGGCTCGGTATCTATCAACGAACGCATGATGGCTTCGGATGCGGGCCGTATCATGGAAGAGGTTGTCAAACACCTCACGAGCTTGAGTGGTGCAAAAGTCAAAGTCACGCTCGAGATCGAAGCCGAATTATCTGAGGGGATACCAGAGCAAGTGGTTCGCACTCTCAAAGAGAACGGGAACGCGCTGCACTTCCAAACCTGTGAATTTACGGAGCAGTAGTGTCACTTCCTGGCTCACACAGCAGTCAGCGCGATTCTGTGATTTGTCTCAATTCTTGGCTCATGGCCACTTTTGACTCTGTTGGCCTATTAGGCCCGCCAGAGAAATTTCCAACGTTAAGGAGCTAATGCTGTTGATAAGTCCCCTTATCGGCAATGAAAAGGGCCTTTTTGGGTCTCACATTGCCGGTAAGGTGTTGCTGGTAGGCTCATTGCTGATAAGCTGCACGGATCGTTAGCGTTGTAAATTTCGTGGATGGGCTTAATAGGCCTATTAGGAGTAAACTCAGAAAGGGGTAGCACTAGTGACCGAAGAACCCAACGTTCAAAAGCAGAAGCTAGACAATATCCCCTTCATCCAAATGCTTTATAGCCTGATAAGTTCGACTGACAACCTAGAAAAGGCATGGTCTAAGAGTTTAGATAAAGATGATACCTCAAAAGCGCATACCGAATTATTAACACTATGGGAATCATTTAGGCAGAACTTTCCCATATGGACAGAGGATCAGTCGCTTAAGCTAAGAGAGTTAGGTTTTGACACAATTATCAAACGGTACCCCTTAAACGAGGAGGATTTCCAAGCGCTCGCCGAGCCTTCGTCGCCTATTGATAGGTATAATCAACTCTCGATAGCTTCACTTTATCAAATCCAGGGCCTGCTTAGGGCACTAACAGCCATCAAAGAACCTTCACACGAAGAGATTACCTCAGAGTGGAACCTACTGCAAACAATCAAGCAAAAGGAGTTCGTTGGGCAAAGGACTACGAGATATGAAAAGAGCCGATGAAGAGATTCGAACTCTTGGCCGTCGCTTTACGAAAGCGATGCTCTACCCCTGAGCTACACCGGCTTGGCGCTTTTGGAGATCTCACTGATCTCCTCTCGACACAGCGGATTATAAACCGAAACCCTGCCCCTGTCAAGCGCTTTTTGGCCGATTGGCCGATGATGAGAGGCACGGCTTGTCAAAAATGAGAACTGTCCCTGTTTCCCCATGGAGGAGCGTGCAAACTTCTCCTACACTATGCTCAAGAGCGCGCCGCTACTAAATGTCATTGGCGAGAGTACTCCTAGCGGGCGTTCTTTCCGTGACGACTCCCCATGGATAAATGCAGGGGCTTCTCGCAGTAGCTGAACGGAATGTACCCGCTGGCAGCAGTTTCGCGAAGGCTCCAAAGGGACCAAATCTCGACAACTGTATAATGATATTGGGAATGTTGATTGATTTTCTAGCGAATTCTTGATTTTTCTTGAGAGTTCTCGCATAGTCTGGTAGACTATGCATATGAAGTTAGGTGATTATGCTAGGCAACGTCGCAGAACTAGAGAAGAATGGGGACAATGATGCAATTGGTTGAGAAGCATGTCATCAGAAAATCTGATGCTCGTTTTGCTTTGATCGATCATGCTGCATTTGCCTCCAAAAATCTCTACAATGCAGCACTCTATGAAATCAGGCAACATTTCATCTTTGCTGGGAAGTATCTCTCCTACAAGCAGATGGATAAAATCATGCAAAAGCATGAGGCATATCGGGCTCTTCCTTGCAAGGTATCTCAGCAGGTTCTCAAGCTTCTCGATAAAAACTGGAAGTCCTTCTTTGCAGCGCTTGAGGCCTATAATGAGGACCCATCCAAGTTTCTGGGGCGTCCGAAGTTGCCTGGATATAAAGACAAGACCAAAGGGAGGAATATTCTTGTCTATACCGTCCAAGCACTCTCAAGGCCAGCTCTCAAACAAGGAATCATGAAACCATCTCAGCTTGAAATAGAAATCAGAACCCGAAATACTCATGTTGATCAGGTGCGTATTGTTCCTCGCAACGGTTTCTATGTGGTAGAAGTCGTCTATACTCAAGAGGAACTGCATGAAAAGGTGAATCCAGCCCTCGTTGCAGCAATAGATATTGGAGTGAACAATCTGGTGGCGCTAACTTCAAACAAAGTGGGGTTTGTCCCACGTCTGGTTAACGGGCGTCCCATCAAGAGTGTGAACCAATGCTATAACAAAGAGCGAGAGCGTCTTCAGAAGAAGATGAGTACCAATCACCATACCTCACATGAGTTAGAACAGCTTACCAATAAACGGACAAGGTGCATTGATCACTACATGCATACAACTTCGCGACGGATCATTGATCTGTTGATCGCAGAGGGAATAGGGACACTCATCGTTGGTAAAAACCCCTACTGGAAACAAGATCCGACCATGCGCAGGAAAGACAAGCAGCACTTTGTTCAGTTGCCCCATGCACGGTTCATCGATATGCTCAGTTACAAGGCTAAGCTGGTAGGAATACGGGTTATCCTGCAAGAGGAAAGTTATACCAGCAAAGCGAGCTTTCTTGATCTTGATTTTATGCCTGTTTATGGGGAAGAGGAAAATGAACCTGTTTTTAGCGGGAGCCGTGATAGGCGTGGCATATACAAATCAAAACAAGGATACAAAATAAACGCAGATGTCAATGGAAGTTACAACATTATGCGTAAAGCACTCCCAAACGTCCTTCGAGACAATGGGATAGAGGATGCGAATGGGATGTTGTCATTCCTCGTAGTGCATCCTGAGAGGATAGTCGTTCCCCTCCGAACCCAAAAGTCTAGTGTTTTCTAGACTTTTGGAACTATGATAAGATACAATGCAATGTAACGTATCCACCTAGTTTGGAGTCGTATATGCACGCTCTGCTGATAGCAACGGCTAATCCCCATAAATTGGATGAGTTTCGCGCTATTTTTTCTGATCTGCCCTATCAGTTGCTTTCACTGAATGATGTCCAGCTGAGTATGAATGTTGAAGAGACGGGGATAACTTTTCAGGAGAATTCGGAACTAAAGGCCCTGGCATATGCACGTGCTTCAGGTCTACTCTCTCTTGCTGATGACTCTGGTCTAGAGATAGATGCTCTTGGAGGGGCCCCCGGTGTTTACTCTGCTCGTTTTGGTGGCGAGAATATGTCGTACAGTGAACGGTTTCGCCTTATTTTTGAGCGCCTTCGCAGTCTACCACTCGAACAGCGCACTGCTCGCTTCCGTTGTGTGATTACGATTGCGGAACCCTCTGGCTATCATCGTAGTGTAGAAGGGATTATTGAAGGGTTGATTACCGCTCCGCGTGGCGAAAATGGCTTTGGCTATGATCCCATTTTCCTAGTCCCTGAACTTGGGAAAACAACTGCTGAAATTTCACCGGAGCATAAAAATCGTATCAGTCACCGGGGACAGGCTGCACGTCACGCTCGTGTACTACTCGGAGATTGGCCTCGACTTTCATCTTCGCTGGAATAACTTGGAGCATATTGTAAATCAACGGAAATCGAGAGAGACTATTATCGAGAGACTATTAAGGAATAAAATATGGCGAAGAAGCCTGCCATTCGCGTTGCTTTGGATTTAGAAACTACGGGATTGCATCCAGAGCAAGATGCTATTCTTGAGATCGCGGCCATCAAGTTTCAAGAGACCGAAGTGATCGATACGTTTGAAACATTTGTTGCCCCTGGTCGCTCCATACCCTACCGTGTGCAGCGCCTGACTGGTATAAAGCCAGAACATCTTGTTGGTGCCCCTCCTTTCTCCTCCATCGCCAGGAAATTACAAGCGTTTCTGGGAGATTTTCCCATTGTGGGCCATAGCATCCCCTTTGATATGGGTTTTTTGCGCCCTAGAGGTATTGCACGCACAAATCCACTTGTCGATACTTTTGAATTAGCAACTGTGTTGCTCCCTTCCCTGACCAGCTATAACCTGGGACAGGTTGCGCAGGCTCTGGATGTGCCCGTACCACAAGATCGCCATCGTGCAATGGTCGACACCGTGCTTGCAATGGAGGTTTTTCTCGCTCTGCATCAGCGTCTGGCCTCCGTTGATCTGGCTCTCCTCAATGACTTGGCAAACCTGGATGCACCTCGCTCTTGGCCGTTATTGCATTTCTTCCGTCAAGAGCTGCGTGAACGGCGGGAGAGTGATGGCCTGCAGGGAACGCTGGCACGTGGGAGTCTTGGAGATCGCTTCGCTGCACAATTGGGCATGGATCCACGTATTTTCTCTTTAGCTATTGCTCGTCAGCAAGAGTCTGAGCAGGCATCACCTCCGTCAGAAATAGAAACGTCTGCTTCTATCACTCTGGATACGTTGTCGCAAGTACGAACAATAGTCGAGGCAGCTCCCGAAGAGCCCATTCCGCCGATAGCTAATGGTTACAGTGCAGAACATAGTGCTGTTCGGCAAGCTTTGGAGCAGCATACTTCTCTTTTGATGGATCTCGCCGTGGGTGGATACGACTATACGCCTGCATTGCTTCCTGCGTTAGAGTGGCTGGTTGAAGCACAATCCGCTCCTGAAGCACAACCCAGGCGGCTGGTAATTGCCTGCGCTGGATTGCAAAGTGCACGCCGTGTGATAGAGACCACTTTGCCTCACATACAGAGTTCCCTCAAGAGTCAGTTGCCTGTGGCTTACCTCGCCGAGCGGAGTGGTTATCTCTGCACCCATCGCTGGTTTGGGGCAGCTTTGCGCCGAACTGACGGCGGAACAGGCGCGTGGAATGGCGAAATTAGGTCTGTGGGCTCATCAAACGTTAAGTGGTGAGCGTAGTGAAATAACACTACTCCAGCAGGAGAACGCAGCGTGGGAACGCATCTCCTCCGGTGTTGAACATATTCCCTCCACTAATGGCCATGCGGGATCGAAACATCAGGACTGTACGTATCGTCGCAAGGGATATTGTTTTGTGAGCCTTGCTGAAGAACGCGTAAAGGCTGCAAGCATCGTGGTGACTACTCACGCAGGTCTGTTTGATGATCTCTCGTATGATCACTCAATGCTTGCCAGCATTCAGGCTCGGCTCATTCTCGATGCAGATCTGTTGGAAGAAGAGAATACTCGCTGGAGTTGTACCGAATTTGATCAAGTACGGCTGCTTAGCATGCTCAATATGATTGGCACAGAGTTACCAGATAGCCGTTATCAAGGCTTACTCGCTCTTATCGCTCCCTCGGTGCGCGAAAATGGACCAGGGGGGCTTTCGGCGGCTCCTATCATCGCAAAGTCAGAACTCGATAAGCGGCTGCTCTCCTGGTTTCAAGCTTTGCGCCAAGCTCGAACTGCGGTAGAGAAACTCTTTGCCTGCTTTAATCTACTGCTGGAGGACTTTGTGCAGCAGGGTTCTAGCGGTAAGGGACGTGGCGATGCAGCAGGTCGTTCTCATAACGGTCGTAACGTTGAGCGCCCTGACCAGCCTTTGCGGCTGAATAGCCAGACCCGTCAGCTTGGGGCTTGGACCGAAACAGAGCTTGCTTGGCAGCAAGCTTCAGAGCGTTTACAGGCTGTGATCGATTTTGCTCACGAGGCTGAAAAAATTATCCTGACAACCGCACAGCGCCAGCGTCATAAGCTTGATATAGGCAGTGGGGAAGATGGTTCCATCACCTCTGAATTAGTGGCTGCTGCATACAAACTGACACAGCAAAAAGATCTTTTGCAGCGTGCCCTCTCGCTTGGCGACAGTGAAACTGTTTATTGGCTCCGTATGCCGCCTACTCCTCCTTTCGCACACCAATCTGCATCGCAACGGGGTGCAGATCATGCTGCGTCAACACAACCTGCTGAACAGACCCCCGTTCTCTATGCTCAGCTTGCACAGACATCGACTTTCTTAAAGCGTGTATTGCTCAAGGATAACGTAAGCACCATCTTTGTGGGAACTGCGCTCTCTGTGGATAATTCGTTTGCGTTTATCCGTAACCGTTTCGGTTTAGACAGTGATAGCTGTTCTGCAGTTTCTGTGGTCAGTGAGCATCATGAGCAGACGCTTTTGTATACACCCAATGATGTTCCTGAACCTAATACTCCCCAGTATCAGCGTCATGTAGATGACGCTCTGGTTCAGCTTGCGACTGCATTGGATGGACAAGTCGTGGCGCTTTTCACTTCACATGCAGCTCTACGGTCGTCTTGTGCCGCAATCAAGCCACTGCTGGAGGCACGCAGTATCCTGGTTTTAGGACAAGGTATTGATGGTTCCCCACGTCAGCTCTGGCAGGTATTTCAATCACAAGAGCGTGTGGTGCTGCTCGGCACTGGTAGTTTCTGGGATAGCATGGAAGAGATCAGCCGTCCTCCCACCTGTTTGGTGATTGCACGCTTGCCAATGCCTGTACTCAATGACCCTCCTATCGCAGCTCGTGCAGAACAGTACTCAGACCAACTTCACCAGCTCACAGTTCCTATGGCTGCATTACGCATGCGTCGTGCACTCAATCGGCTTGCCTGGAGTGATAAAAAACGGAATGTGGTAGTGCTGTTCGATCGGCGTGTCATTTCAAAAGAGTATGGTTCAATGATTCTCCATAGCCTTCCTCGTTGCTCCCAACGACAAGGAGCTGTCTCGCACATGCCCGAAACGGTTCTGGATTGGCTCACTGGCACTGGTGCATGGGAGGAAGTTTCTTCAATCCTATAAGGTGGAGCCACGGACGCGCTAAAGCGGGTCCGTACACAAATATACGGCCCGCTGAAGCGGGCGGAGGACGCTACGCTGTCCTGCTTGCTATGTTGGCATCCAACAGCTACTTCATACACTCGGCTTGTGAGCAACTCCAATGTCAATGTGCTATTATAGTATAGACTACTTATCAATATTTAACTAGCAAGAAAGGTGTATGAGGCGCTCTCATCCCAATCTCATTCATGGAATGGAACTTCTTGTGCCCTTCTGTTAGAGAGAGGAAAAGAGGTCTATGCCTACTGACGCAAAAAAGGGACCCATTCTACCTATTGTCGTATCCGCATTATATTTCTATCCGATTAAATCATGTGGTGGTATATCCCTTGAGGTTGCGGAAATAAACCAAAGAGGTATTCGCGGTGATCGAGCATTCATGGTTGTAGACTTGGCAGGTCGGTTCATTACGCAGCGTGAACAGCCTCGTATGGCACTTATTCGGCCTATCGTAAGAAAAGATGGAGCAATCACAGTCACAGCTCCAGATATGCCAGAAACATCTATTGTAGCAGATGATACGGGAAAACGGTATGATGTAGGAATCTGGCGCGATACTTGTATCGGCGTTGATCAAGGTGATACAATTGCTGCATGGTTCAGTACTTTCTTGGGAGTGGCATGTCGAGTCGTACATATGCCAGAGGACTATGTGAGGGAAGTAGATCCTCAATATGCAACCAAGCAGCAAGATCAGGTAGCGTTTGCTGACGGCTACCCATTTCTGCTGGTAAATGAGGCCTCCCTTGCTGATCTGAATGCTCGTATGCAAGAGCCTCTGCCAGTGAATCGTTTTCGGCCAAACATTGTCGTCGAAGGCACACTGCCTTACGTTGAAGATACATGGAGAAAAATTTGTATAGGACAAGTCGTATTTCATATAGTCAAAGCCTGTGTGCGTTGTCCGATTACAGCAACGGATCAAGTAACAGCGGTAGTAGGTAAGAACCCGTTGAAAACGTTAGCAACGTATCGACGCGCTCAAAAAGGGGTCATATTTGGGCAAAACCTGATACATGCACACGAAGGAGTCATTCGTCTAGGTGATACTATTGAAGTAGTGGAAAAAGGTGCTACTGCTAAATTTAGTCTGAGAGTAAACGACTCGGGTACCAATCGGACTGAGTGATGCGATTAATCGCGATGGGTAGGGGCCCGATTTATCGCGCCCGCTGTACCCCCTCTGTCCCATCCATGAGGGAGAGCATTCGTCCGTATGTTTAAGAAAAAAAGCTATGTTTTCAAGCACAGGCTGCCCTTGGTAGGGATTCTCTGTTTGCTACTTCTCATTGTCATCAGCTGTATTCTCTTTGTGCCTAACATTAAAGGAAGTGGAAATCCTTTCTCTCATCGTTCCTCACCTCGTTTGGGTCAAACTGCTACCCCTAGCACAGTAGTTCCCACACTAAGTCCTACAGTGTCACTGACACCCACACCTCTTTTTTTTGATGATTTTATTCAAAGTAGCGCAAACTGGGCTCTAAGTGGACCTAATGATACCTCTGGTTATCTGCGTAGTATGGTTAATAATCAGCTTGTACTGTCGGACACCAATCATAAGATTCTAATTGAGAGTTTACCAACAAATGTCACATTTAGTGATTTCTCTCTTACGGTCACCTTTACTTTGCTCAAAGGAGATGAAAATGATAGTGTGGGTCTCTATCTCCGTGGCGATAGTAACTTGGATCACGATTACCGCATTGATATTTTCGGGGATAGCAGGTTTGCCATCAAGAAGGAGCTATTGAATCCGGATAAGACGGCACAAACGGACATACTTACTGGTCCAACTCCTAGCCCTCTGCTGATGCCCAAAAATCAAGCTAACACGCTCACAGTGATGATGAAAGGGCCATTTATGGTCCTAGCGATCAATGGAACCATCGCTGCTTCGCTGGTAGATGCGGATTACTCTCGTGGTCAGATTGCTCTGTTTGTAAACAACGGCTCGACCTCAGATGGGGTCTCAACCTCGTTCAGCAGCGTCAGGGTTGACCCAGCTCCGGATCAGTTACCCGGCTTTCCTGCCTATCCAACACCGACGGTAACTCCACAAAACTAGCAAGGGAAATAGTGACACTTCGCCCAAACGGGCCTCCTCACTGCCAATTCATGAGATCAGTTGATTGTGGATGGCGTGGAAAGTAGGGATAGCTGATAGGTGCTTGTGGCTGCAAACGGTCTCGCACTAATAGCGTAATAATCAGACCAGTGAGGAAGCCACCAACATGAGCAAAATATGCCACGCCTCCCATTCCCTGCTGTACATGTGATAGAGATGCTACGCCATCAAAAAACTGTAGCAGGAACCATAGCCCGATTAGGACGAATGCTGGTACTGTCACAAGGGTAACGAAAATGAAAATGATCGTTTTGACTCTTGCCGATGGGAATAGCACTAGATAGGCTGCCAGCACGCCAGCTATAGCACCGCTAGCTCCAAGACTCGGTATGGTTGAATCAGGGGCAACGGCTACTTGTGTGAGGGCTGCCACTATTCCACAGAAGAGATAAAATAGCAGGAAGCGGAAATGTCCCATGCGGTCTTCCACATTATCTCCGAAAATGTAGAGGAAGAGCATATTGCCGCCTATATGCAGCCAGCCCGCGTGCAAAAACTGAGATGTGATCAACGTGAGATAGACTGGCTCGGGTGTGTGAAATGGGATAGGTGTTTTTAGCAGTGCGGTCTGGGACACTCCGTGCGTGAGTGCATATGGTACAACTGAATATGCAAACATGAATGCAGATGCGTCTGGACCGAGTGAGACCTGGTAGAGAAAGATAGCAATATTGAGAAGAATAATGGCCCATGTCATCCAGGGCATACGTCGTCTCGGGCCTGGATAGTCCTTGATCGGGAGCATTACATTCCTCCTTTTGCGCTGCTAGGTTGCCTGCTCTGACTGGCTATCTGTAATGAACACGAATCATAGATGAGAAACGCTACACATACCCTTGAATGATCTGAGTGAATTGTGGCACAACTTTCTTTAATCTCCCTAATACCTCAGGCAAGGAAAGAGGAGGGTTCTTTGAGCTGCTTGCATGTTCCTTTACGATGTTGATTATAGTTTCTCTATCTTGAGAAAGTTGATAAACAAGGAAATCATCAGCTGATAATGCTTTTATCTCAAATCGCTCTAAAAGTCGCTGTGGAAAGTCTTTGAGATTTGCTGTTACAATGAATTGGGACTCGCTTGCAACAGCGGCGGCCAAGACATGGCGGTCTTTCTCGTTTACTGGCATGTCAGGTATGAGGGATATGTGTTCTATCTCAAAAGCGTCACTAAATGACTTTTTAGGCATGTGTCAAAAAGGGGCAATTCTGCTTGAAAGTGTTGACCTTGTACGAGCACAAAACTGTCAAGTGGATTTGACGCATGCCTTAATTTCTTGCACAAGATATTGTCCCTGAGCATCTGTCATCTGCTCTTTTTCAACTAAATTTCGCCTCATTTCTTCAACGATTTGATCTGTGAGACAAAGTCTATAGATAC
>Ga0179587_10001290_pt1 | contig 11257 bp, 10 predicted proteins | sample CZODoug2_1_08_16_FD_185932 | JGI IMG/M metagenome (GOLD analysis project Ga0179587, IMG submission 185932) | Vadose zone soil fungal communities from Angelo Coast Range Reserve, California, USA - CZODoug2_1_08_16fungal | ecosystem: Environmental > Terrestrial > Soil > Vadose zone | place: USA...
AAGTCCGAGATCGACATGCTGTACCAGGTCACCACCCAGATCGAGGGCCACACCATCTGCGCGTTCGGCGACGGCGCGGCCTGGCCGGTGCAAGGCCTGCTGCGCCATTTCCGCCCCGAGATCGAGCGGCGCATCGATGAATATACCGCCAACCCGCATCCCGAGCCGATGCCGCTGGCGGCGGAGTGATGGCATGAGCAAGCTCATCGTCGACGGCAAGGAGATCGAGGTCCCGCCGGAATTCACGCTGCTCGAGGCCTGCGAGGCCGCCGGCGCCGAGATCCCGCGCTTCTGCTTCCACGCCCGGCTGTCGATCGCCGGCAATTGCCGCATGTGCCTGATCGAGGTGGCCGGCATGCCCAAACCGCAGGCCTCCTGCGCCATGGGGGTCAAGGACCTGCCGCCCAACCGCGATGGCACACCCAAAGTCATCAGCACGCGCTCCCCGATGGTGCGCAAGGCCCGCGAAGGCGTGATGGAGTTCCTGCTGATCAATCATCCGCTCGATTGCCCGATCTGCGATCAGGGCGGTGAATGCGACCTGCAGGACCAGTCCATGGCCTATGGGGTCGACGCCAGCCGCTACCGGGAGAACAAGCGCGCGGTCGATGAGAAATATATCGGCGCGCTGGTGAAGACCGTGATGACGCGCTGCATCCATTGCACGCGCTGCATCCGCTTCGCGACCGAGGTCGCCGGCGTGCCCGAGCTCGGGGCGCTGGGCCGGGGCGAGGATATGGAGATCACCACCTATCTGGAAACCGCCATGACGTCCGAGCTGCAGGGCAACGTGGTCGATCTCTGCCCGGTCGGCGCGCTCACCTCCAAGCCCTATGCCTTCGCGGCGCGGCCCTGGGAGCTCGACAAGACCGAATCGATCGACGTCATGGATGCGCTCGGCTCGGCCATTCGGGTCGATACAAGGGGACGCGAGGTGATGCGCATCCTGCCCCGCATCAACGACGACGTGAACGAAGAGTGGATTTCCGACAAGACCCGCCACGTGGTCGACGGCCTGCGCACGCAACGCCTCGATCAGCCTTATATCCGTGAGCAGGGGAGGCTGCGCATTGCCTCCTGGCCTGCGGCCTTCGCCACGATCGCCGCCGAGGTGGCGCGCACGCCGACCAAGCGCATGGGCGCGATCGTGGGCGATCTCGCCGCCGTCGAGGAGATTTTCGCCCTCAAGGATTTGATGACACGGCTCGAAGTGAAGAACATCGATTGCCGCCAGGATGGCGCGGCGCTCGATCCGGCCTGGGGCCGGGCGAGCTACCTTTTCAATCCCACCATCGCGGGCATCGAGAATGCCGATGCGCTGCTGATCGTCGGCGCCAATCCACGCCGGGAGGCGGCCGTTCTCAATGCCCGTATCCGCAAGCGTTGGCGGACCGGAGATTTTCCGATCGGCCTGATCGGCGAGCGTGCTGATCTCACCTACGCCTACGACTATCTCGGTGCCGGCCCCGATACGCTGGCGGAGCTCGCGGCCGGCCGGCATGCCTTTGCGGATACCCTCAAGAAGGCCGAGCGCCCGCTGATCCTGGTCGGCGCCGGGGCGCTCACGCGTCCCGATGGGCCGGCGATCGCGGCCCTGGTGGCCAAGGCCGCGGTCGAGCTCGGAGCCGTGAAGGAGGGCTGGAACGGTTACGCCTTCCTGCACTGGGCGGCCGCGCGCCCGGGCGCGCTCGATCTCGGCTTCGTGCCCGGCGCCGGGGGACTGAGCGCCGCCGAAATGGCGCGTGCGGACGTGCTCGATCTCATCTTTCTGCTGGGCGCCGACGAGATCGAGATCCCGGCGGGGCCCTTCGTGGTCTATCTCGGCACCCACGGGGACCGCAGCGCCCATCGGGCCGACGTCATTCTGCCGGGGGCCGCCTACCCGGAAAAATCTGGCATTTACGTCAATACCGAGGGGCGGGTGCAAATGGCGGGACGCGCCGCCTTCCCGCCCGGTGACGCGCGCGAGGATTGGGCGATCCTGCGCGCGCTGTCGGACGTGCTTGGTCACAAGCTGCCCTATGACTCGCTTTCCGGATTGCGCCAGGCCCTGTTCACAGCGCATCCGCACCTGGCGCGAATCGATCAGATCACGCCGAGCGACAGCGCCGATATCGGACGGCTGGCGGCGCGCGGCGGGACGCTCGACCAGGCGCCATTCGCGTCGCCGGTCGATGATTTCTACCTCACCAATCCGATCGCGCGCGCCTCGGCCGTCATGGCTGAATGCTCGGTGATCGCGGAAGGATACGCCGCGCGTACCGCGGCGGAGTGAAACATGGCCGAGCTGTGGGCAAACTATATCTGGCCGTTGATCGTGATGGTGGCGCAGAGCCTGCTGCTGCTCGTGGTCCTGCTGGTCGCCATCGCCTATGTGCTGCTGGCCGACCGTAAAATCTGGGCGGCGGTGCAGATGCGGCGCGGACCCAACGTGGTCGGCCCCTTTGGCCTGCTGCAGTCGTTCGCCGACCTGCTGAAATTCATGCTCAAGGAGCCGACCATACCGGCCGGCGCCAACAAGGGGGTGTTCCTGCTCGCCCCGCTGGTGACCTGCGTGCTGGCGCTCGCCGCCTGGGCGGTGATCCCGGTCAATCTCAACTGGGCGATCGCCGACATCAATGTCGGCGTGCTGTACATTTTCGCGATCTCATCGCTCATGGTCTACGGCATCATCATGGCGGGCTGGGCGTCCAACTCGAAATATCCGTTCCTGGCCGCGCTGCGCTCGGCGGCGCAAATGGTGTCCTACGAAGTCTCGATCGGTTTCGTCATCATCACCGTTCTGTTGTGCGTCGGATCGCTCAACCTGACGGACATCGTCAAGGCGCAGGACGGCAGCTGGGGTCTTTTCAACTGGTTCTGGCTGCCGCTGTTGCCGATGTTCGTGATTTTCTTCATCTCGGCGCTGGCCGAGACCAACCGGCCGCCCTTCGATCTGGTGGAGGCGGAATCCGAGCTGGTTGCGGGCTTCATGGTGGAATACGGATCCGCCCCCTACATGATGTTCATGCTGGGCGAGTACGTGGCCATCGTAACCATGTGCTCCATGGCCACCATCTTTTTCCTCGGCGGCTGGCTGCCGCCGCTCCCGATCGCACCGTTCACCTGGGTGCCGGGCGTGATCTGGTTCGTCCTCAAGGCGTTCTTCATGTTCTTCCTATTCGCCATGGCGAAGGCGATCGTCCCGCGCTACCGCTACGATCAGCTCATGCGTCTGGGCTGGAAGGTGTTCCTGCCGGTGTCCCTTGCCATGGTCGCTATCGTGGCCGGGGTGCTGCAATATTCCGGATTGGCGCCGAAATGAGAAGGAGCCGACGCGATGGAAATCTCGCTTGCCGGCCTGATCGGGGCGGTGCTGGGGACGATCGTGTCCGCGGTGATCTATGGGCCACTGATCGGCGCCATCGAGGGTGGGCTGCGGAAACGTCGCGCCGCGGGGGACGATCGGGCAACTCTCGCGCAGGAGATCGCGCTGCTGCGCCGTGGCATGCTGGCAGCCGACATGTTGCTGTGTGCCGGATTGGGCTATTGGATCGGCCTGACCATCGGCGGGTGAAGAGGGGAAATGCCGCAAGGCTTCGAAACGGACGCATGCACATGATTTCCGTGGAAGGAACCGCCGCATGAGACTCGACCGCGCCGCTCGTTCGGTGTTCCTGCGGGAGTTCGTCGCCGCGACCTTGCTGGCGATGCGCTACTTCTTCCGCGCCAAATCGACCCTCAACTATCCGTTCGAGAAAGGACCGCTCTCGCCACGTTTCCGCGGAGAGCACGTGCTGCGGCGTTATCCCAACGGCGAGGAACGCTGCATCGCTTGCAAGCTGTGCGAGGCGATCTGCCCGGCGCAGGCGATCACGATCGAGGCCGGTCCGCGCCGCAACGACGGCACGCGGCGCACCACCCGCTACGACATCGACATGGTCAAATGCATCTATTGCGGGCTGTGCCAGGAAGCCTGTCCGGTGGACGCCATCGTCGAGGGACCGAATTTCGAGTTCGCCGCCGAGACGCGCGAGGAGCTCTACTACGACAAGGAACGCCTGCTCGCGAACGGCGACCGCTGGGAGCGCGAGATCGCCAAGAACATGTCCCTCGACGCCCCCTTTCGGTGAGACCGATGATCCTGCCCGCGCTCTTCTTCTATCTTTTTGCCGGCGTGTGCATCGCTTCGGCCTTCATGGTCATCGCGGCGAGAAATCCGGTCCATTCGGTGCTCTTTCTCATCCTCGCTTTCGTAAACGCGTCCGGCCTATTCGTGATGCTGGGGGCCGAGTTTCTGGCGATGATCTTGATCGTGGTCTACGTCGGCGCGGTCGCGGTGCTGTTCCTGTTCGTGATCATGATGCTGGATGTCGACTTCACCGAGCTCCGACAGGGGTTTCTGCAATATTTGCCGCTGGGCGGGCTGCTCTTCCTCATCTTTGTGCTGGAATTGGGCGGCGTCGTGTTTACCTGGGCATTCGCCCCGGACATCTCGCACGCGTTCGCTTCGCCGATCCCGCCACTCGCCAACGTCACCAATACGGCGGCGCTCGGTCAGGTGCTCTACACACGCTACGTCTATTTCTTCCAGGCCTCGGGCCTCATTCTGCTGGTCGCCATGGTCGGCGCGATCGTGCTGACGTTGCGCCACAAGCCCAACGTCAAGCGACAGAACATCGCCGAGCAGGTCGCTCGCACCAAAGCGACCGCGATCGAGATCGTTAAGGTCCAGAGCGGGCAGGGAGTGTCATGACCATCGGGCTCGGCCACTATCTGACCGTCGCGGCCATCCTGTTCACGCTCGGCGTGTTCGGGATTTTTCTCAACCGGAAGAACGTCATCATCATCATGATGTCGATCGAGCTGATCCTGCTCGCGGTCAACCTCAACATGGTCGCCTTCTCGGCTTTTCTCGGCGACCTCGTCGGCCAGGTCTTTGCGCTCGTCGTGTTGACGGTGGCGGCGGCGGAGGCCGCCATCGGGCTCGCCATCCTCGTGGTCTATTTCCGCAATCGCGGCTCGATCGCGGTTGAAGACATCCATTTGATGAAAGGCTGAGGCGGGCGCATGTATCAGGCGATCGTCTTCCTACCGCTCTTGGGCGCGATCCTGGCGGCCCTGATCTCGCTGGTCGGCGCGCGCGCCCGGCATCCCGGCGGCGAGCCCGAAGCGGGCGCGCACCCGCACGCCGCGGCGCCCTCACATGCTGGCTCGGACGAAGCGCACGGCGAGCATCCGCTTCGGCAACCCGCCCTAGCGTCGCGCTTCGCCGAGCTCATCACGACCGGGCTCCTGTTCTTCTCCATGATCCTGTCGTGGATCGCCTTCGTGCGGGTCGGCTTCGGCAACGACGCGCACGTTTCATTGACCACCTGGGTGGCCTCCGGCGACCTCAAATTCGCCTGGGCGCTGCGCGTGGATACGCTCACGGTCGTGATGCTGGTGGTCGTCACCACCATCTCGGCCCTCGTTCATCTCTATTCGATCGGCTACATGGCGGATGATCCGCACCAGCCGCGCTTCTTCTCCTATTTGTCGCTGTTCACCTTCGCGATGTTGATGCTGGTGACCGCGGACAATCTGGTGCAGCTGTTCTTCGGCTGGGAAGGCGTCGGTTTGATGAGCTATCTGCTCATCGGCTTCTGGTATCACAAGCCGGAAGCGAACGCGGCCGCCATCAAGGCTTTCATTGTCAACCGGGTGGGGGATTTCGGCTTTTCGCTCGGCATCTTCGCTGTGTTCATGATGACCGGAGCGGTCGATTTCGACACGGTGTTCGCGCAGGCGCCAGGCCTCGCCGGCAAGACCATCGACATCCTAGGCATCCATGCCGACGCGCTGACGCTGATCTGCCTGCTGCTCTTCATGGGCGCCATGGGCAAATCCGCCCAGTTCCTGCTCCACACTTGGCTGCCTGACGCGATGGAGGGGCCCACCCCCGTCTCCGCCCTCATCCATGCCGCCACCATGGTCACGGCCGGCGTGTTCATGGTGGCGCGGCTCTCGCCGCTCTTCGAGCTCTCCCCGAGCGCCCAGACCTTCGTGACCACGATCGGGGCGACCACCGCCTTGTTCGCCGCAACGGTCGGGCTGGTGCAGAATGACATCAAGCGGATCGTCGCCTATTCGACCTGCTCGCAGCTCGGCTACATGTTCGTCGCCATGGGTGTCGGCGCCTACTCGGTCGGCATGTTTCACCTCTTCACCCACGCTTTCTTCAAGGCGCTCCTGTTCCTGGGCTCGGGCTCGGTCATCACCGCCATGCACCATGAGCAGGATATCCGCCGCATGGGCGGGCTGAAGGATCGCATCCCGCTGACCTATTGGGCGATGGTGATCGGAACGCTTGCGCTCACTGGATTTCCCTTTACCGCCGGCTATTTCTCCAAGGATGCCGTCATCGAGGCGGCCTATGCGGGCGCCAACCCGATGGCCATCTATGGGTTCCTGTGCACGGTCCTGGCCGCCGCACTGACCTCGTTCTATTCCTGGCGGCTGATCTTCAAGACCTTCCACGGCACGCCACACGATCATCACCACCATGCACAGGCCCACGAGAGCCCGATGGTCATGCTGGTGCCGCTCGCCGTTCTGGCCGCCGGCTCGCTGCTCGCCGGCTATCCGTTCAAGGAACTGTTCGCCGGGCACAGCGTCGAGGAATTCTTCCGCCAGTCGCTCAAATTCGCGGACGGCAATCACGTCCTCGAGCAGATGGAGCACATTCCCTACCTGATCGGCTTCCTGCCGACCTTGATGATGGCGATCGGGTTCCTGGTCGCCTGGCAGTTCTATATCCGCAAGCCCGAGATACCGGTCGAGCTCGCGCGCCAGCACGAGACGCTCTACCGGTTCCTCCTTAACAAGTGGTACTTCGACGAGATCTACGACTTTCTCCTGGTTCAGCCGACGATCCGGCTCGGCCGTCTCTTGTGGAAAGGCGGCGATGGCTGGCTGATCGACGGCTTCGGGCCTGACGGCGTATCGGCGCGCGTGCTCGACGTGACGCGCAGCGTCGTGCGGCTGCAGACCGGCTACCTCTATCACTATGCCTTCGCCATGCTGATCGGCGTCGCCGCGCTGATCACCTGGTTCATGTTCGCTGGAGGCATGCATTGATGCTCAATTGGCCGATCCTGTCCGTCATCGTCTTCTTGCCCCTCGCCGGCGCATTGCTCATCGCCGCCTTGCCCAGTCAAGGCGAGGCGGAGGCGCGCAACGTGCGCTGGATTGCGCTATGGGTCACGCTGGTGACATTCGCGATCACGCTCATCCTGACCTGGCGGTTCGACCCCAAATCGGCCGACTTCCAGTTCGAGGAAAAGTATCGCTGGCTCGAGGGCGCGATCGTCTACCACATGGGCGTCGACGGCATCTCGCTGCCGTTCGTGGTCCTCACCACCGGTCTCATGCCGATCTGCATCGTCGCCAGCTGGACGGCGATCCAGAAGCGCGTCAAGGAATACATGATCGCCTTCCTGGTGCTGGAGACCCTGATGGTCGGCACCTTCACGGCGCTCGATCTGGTGCTGTTCTATCTGTTCTTCGAAGGCGGCCTCATTCCGATGTTCCTCATTATCGGCGTGTGGGGCGGGCCGCGCCGGGTCTATGCGAGCTTCAAATTTTTTCTGTACACGCTGCTCGGCTCGGTGCTGATGTTGCTCGCCATCATGTCGCTCTATTGGGACGCCGGCACCACCGACATTCCGACGCTCTTGCACCACGGCTTCCCGCTCGGCCTGCAGAAATGGGCTTGGCTTGCCTTCTTCGCATCCTTTGCGGTGAAGATGCCGATGTGGCCGGTGCATACCTGGCTGCCCGACGCCCACGTGGAAGCGCCGACGGCCGGCTCGGTGATCCTCGCCGCCATCCTCCTGAAGATGGGCGGGTACGGATTTCTGCGCTTCTCGCTGCCGATGTTTCCGGCGGCTTCGCACGACTTCGCACCGCTCGTATTCACGCTCTCCATCGTTGCCATCATCTACACCTCGCTGGTGGCGCTGGTGCAGGAGGACATGAAGAAGCTGATCGCCTATTCGTCGGTGGCCCACATGGGCTTCGTGACCATGGGCATCTTCGCCGCGACCACGCAGGGCGTCGCCGGCGGTATTTTCCAGATGATTTCTCACGGTGTAGTTTCGGGCGCGTTGTTTCTATGCGTCGGCGTGATTTACGACCGCATGCATACGCGCGAGATCGCGGCCTATGGGGGGCTCGTCAACCGCATGCCGTTCTATGCGGTAGCCTTCATGATATTCACCCTTGCCAATGTGGCGCTGCCCGGCACGTCGGGCTTCATCGGCGAGTTTCTGACCTTGATCGGGACCTTCAGGGTGAACACCGCGGTAGCGACGTTCGCCACCATCGGCACCATCCTGTCGGCGGCCTATGCGCTGTGGCTCTACCGCAGGATCATTTATGGCGTGCTCGACAAACCGGCGCTCGCCGCGATCCTGGACCTCAACTACCGTGAGATCATCACGCTGGGGCCGCTCGCCGTGCTGGCGATCGTGCTCGGCTTCTTCCCGCAGCCGGTGCTCGATCTGTCGGCCGCATCGGTCGCCCAGCTGCTCGACGGCTACACGCATGCGCTCGGCACCGCGCATACCACCGCGTTGCTGCTGAGGTGAATGCCGATGAATGACGTGGCCGCACTTCCCGCTTTGCTGCCGGCGCTGCCCGAGATCGTGCTGGCGGTTGGCGCCATGGTGCTCTTGATGCTGGGGGCATTCCGCGGCGAGCACACGGCGGTCGCCGTCAATTGGCTGGCGATCGTTCTGCTTGTGGCGGCTGGCGTGATCACCCTGTGGCTGCCTGGCGGCACGCTGGTGACCTTCGGGGGCAGCTTCATCGTCGATCCGTTCGCGCGTTTTCTCAAGCTGCTCGCGCTGACCGGCTCGGCCGCCGCGATCCTCATGTCGTTCGACTATCTGGCGGTCGAAAAGCAGCAGAAGTTCGAATACCCGATCCTGATCCTGCTATCGACCACCGGCATGCTGATGCTCATCTCGGCGGCCGATCTCATTGCGCTCTATCTCGGCCTCGAATTGATGAGTCTTGCGCTCTACGTGGTCGCGGCGATCAATCGCGATTCCACCCGCTCGTCGGAAGCCGGGCTCAAATACTTCATCTTGGGCGCACTGTCCTCGGGCATGCTGCTTTACGGCGCCTCCCTGGTCTACGGCTTTACCGGCACGGTCACCTTCACCGGCATCGCCAAGGCGGCGAGCCCGGACAGCATCGGATTGATCCTGGGCCTGGTCTTCCTGTTCGCGGGTTTCTGCTTCAAAGTATCGGCGGTGCCGTTCCACATGTGGACGCCGGACGTCTATGAAGGCGCCCCAACCCCGATCACCGCCTTCTTCGCCGCCGCCCCCAAGGTCGCCGGCATTGCCATGTTCGTGCGAACCACCATCGTGGCCTTTCCGGGCATCGTGCCGCAGTGGCAGCAAATCGTGGTCTTCGTCTCTATTGCCTCGATGGCGCTCGGCGCATTCGCGGCGATCGGCCAGCGTAACATCAAACGGCTGCTGGCCTATTCGTCGATCGGGCACATGGGCTTTGCGCTGATCGGTCTGGCCGCCGCCTCCTCGGACGGCGTCGAGGGCGTGCTGATCTATATGGCGATCTATCTGGCGATGACGCTCGGGACATTCGCGGTCGTCCTGGCGATGCGGCGCGGTGGCCAGATGGTCGAGGGGATCGGCGATCTGTCCGGGCTCGCCCACACCAATCCCACAATGGCGTTTTTCCTGGCCATGCTGCTATTCTCGCTGGCCGGCATTCCACCGCTCGCCGGTTTCTTTGCAAAGTTCTACGTATTCCTGGCGGCCATCAAGGCCGGCCTGTTCGCGCTCGCCGTCATCGGGGTCGTCACCAGCGTGGTCGGGGCCTACTACTATCTTACCATCGTGAAGATCATGTATTTCGAGGAACCGGCCAAGCCGTTTGCCCCGATGGCCATCGAGCTCAAGATCGTGCTGGCCGTCACCGGACTGTTCAATCTCTTATTCTTCGTCTATCCCGGGCCGCTGATCGCGGCGGCGACAACCGCGGCCAAATCGCTTTTTTGAATGATCCAATCGCTGGCTTAGATGATAGAGCTCGATCGCAGAGCGTCCGCTGCGGGGGTCCGGCTGCGTGCCCATGACGTGATCGACTCAACCAATGCGGAGGCCCTGCGCCTGCTGCGAAAGGGCGAGCCGGGGCCGCTCTGGATCACCGCCGAGACCCAAAGCGCGGGTCGCGGTCGGCGCGGACGCAAGTGGATCTCGGTTCCCGGCAATCTACATGCCAGCCTGCTGCTGATCGATCCGGGCCCCGTCAGGCAATGGCCGCAACTCTCCTTCGTGGCGGCGCTGGCGGTTCATGATGCGGTCGTGGAGGTTGCTCCCGATATCAGGCCGATGCTGGAACTGAAATGGCCGAACGACCTGCTGCTGTCGGGCGCCAAATTCGGCGGCGTTCTGATCGAAGGCGAGGGCAGCGAGGAGGAAGGCGCCGTGGCCATCGGCATTGGAGTGAATTGCGCGGCCCATCCGGCGGACGCTGCCTTTCCGGCAACCGATCTCGCCGCCGGCGGGGCGAGCGTATCGGCGGCGGCATTGTTCGCTGCCCTCTCGATCAAGATGCCGGGGCGGCTCGCGCAATGGAACCGCGGCAACGGCTTTGCGACGATCCGCGCCGACTGGCTCGCCCGCGCGGCCGGTCTCGGTGAGACCATCCGCATTGCTCTCGCCGACCGGGAGCTCACCGGCCGTTTTGAAGGGCTCGACGACACTGGCGGCCTCGTCCTCATTGCCCCGGAAGGCGGCAAGGTGGTGGTCGCAGCCGGTGACGTCATTTCATTTGAAGGCTCGCGATGATCTTCGATGCAATCGCGAAGCGGTAGGGGTTGATGGTCAATCGAGTAGACGAGTTCGTCTTTGCGCCGCTTGGGGGGGTGGGCGAGATCGGCATGAACCTGGCGGTCTATGGGTTCGGCGCTGCGGGCCACCGGAAATGGATTGCAGTCGACCTCGGCGTCTCGTTCGGGGGCGAGGAGCTGCCCGGCATCGATCTGGTCATGCCGGACATTCGTTTCCTCATTGAGGAGCGGCGCAATCTCCTTGGGCTCGTGCTCACCCACGCCCACGAAGACCACTTCGGCGCGGTACTCGATCTGTGGCCTAAACTGAAAATCCCGGTCTATGCCACGCCATTCACCGCGGCACTGCTCGAGGCCAAGCGGCAGAGCGAGCCGGGCGCCCCCGACGTGCCGGTCACGATGGTGCCGCTG
>Ga0179587_10001292_pt1 | contig 11248 bp, 8 predicted proteins | sample CZODoug2_1_08_16_FD_185932 | JGI IMG/M metagenome (GOLD analysis project Ga0179587, IMG submission 185932) | Vadose zone soil fungal communities from Angelo Coast Range Reserve, California, USA - CZODoug2_1_08_16fungal | ecosystem: Environmental > Terrestrial > Soil > Vadose zone | place: USA...
GAGGTGCCGCGCTGTCCCTTGCAAGAAGAACGGAGCGCCGTGGGTCCGGTTGATGAACAGATAAGGCAGCGGAAGGATATCGTATATGCCGAAAGAAGCGCGAATCGAAGTTTTGCCGCTTCCGGTCGGATCCCATGCGAGTCCTACGCGCGGTGCAAAGTTTCGTTTCGTAGGATTGTTGAAGAAGGCCCCGCCCACCCTGGGCGCGGGATCGGTCAGATTCACCAGTGTGGCCACCTTGCCGTTCTGTTCCGACACCGGCGTTGACGTTTCATAGCGCACACCGTAGTTCAGCGTGAGGTTATGCCGAATCCGGAAAGAATCCTGCGCATATGCCCCAAAAACATCACTGCGCAAGCCACGTGCGCCATTGGTTCCGGGGAAGTCGGAGGTAAAGTCTTGCGGATTATTTGTCAATAGATCCTGGACCGAAGCGTAGTCCCATTCTCCCAGTGGGATATTGGCGGAGTCGAAATTGTCATCGATTCTGTCGAACAGGAAGCCGAATTGCAGCGTGTGGCGGCCGCGAATCCAATTGACGTCGTCCGACGCCTGGTAGGAGGTGAAATGGAAATTGTCCGAGCCAGACGCGCCAAGACCACCTGCCGTGGACAGGTTGCCGGCGGTAAGAATTCCCACGGGGAGGCCCGGTATAAACCCAAGCTGTGTATTCGTAACCAGCGGAGTGAGTGCAGAAACGTCCTGGGAATCCGCGGCAAAAGTGCGGCTCACCCCGATGCGCGAGGTGTTTAAAACGGTCGGAGTGAAGCTGTGCTGCAGAGACACGGTGAAATTATCGTGGCCCGAGGGTGAACCCAGCAGCTTTTGATTAAAGAGGTCCGGCTGCAACAGCGCGCCGGTGTCCCATTGGAAGCTTGCCGAGAGCCGGGTCAGGTCAGAAAAATTGTGGTCTAATTTGCCCACTACGTAGTATTCATGCCCCGTTTCCGCACCTGCGAAAACGTAGGGAGCCGTGCCATCGCCGTTATCCGGCCCATTGGCAACCGGGAAGAGGGCCAGATATGGCTGGATACTCGGGGAGATCGGAACGGTGATGGTGCCTGGGCCATTTGGATTAGGAACAACACCACTGCGGGCTGCGTCCGAAAGGGTAAGCGAGCGTTCGGAAATGCTGAGGTCCTGGTTGAGGCCTTCGAAACTCCCAAAGAAGAAAGTCTTGTCTTTCACGATTGGCCCGCCGATGGAGCCACCATATTGGTTCCGGTGGAAGGGCGGAGCACCTACCGGCCCATTTGCCGGGTTTTCATTGTCAAAAACGTTTGCTGCGTCCAACGCGCTGTTCCGGAAAAATCCGAAAGCATCTCCATGGATCCGGTTCGTTCCCGACTTGAAAATGGCGTTGACCACGCCGCCGGACGTCATCCCATATTGTGCGCCGTAATCGCTCGTCAGGACCGCGAATTCCCGCACCGCGTCCACCCCCAGATTCACATTCAATCCGCTTCCTGGGCTGCCATTCGCGTAGTCGTTGACGATGAGTCCATCAACTTGATAGAGGTTCTCGGTCGGGCGGTTTCCCGAAATGTATAAATTCTCTCCGTTGCCGCGGGCTGCTCGCGAGTTCGTGGAAACCGCGCTGGACTGCTGCTCGAGGCCGCCGACTACACCCGCTTGAAGAGTTGCCAGTTGCAGCCAGTCGCGACCGTTCAGCGGAAGTTCGCGGATGGCAGCCTCGCCCACGACCCCACTGACGGCGGAGGAGGTCGTTTCCACTTGCGGCGTGTCTTCGTTGACCACTACCTTTTCCACCACGTCGCCCACCACGAGGGAGAAGTTCACGCTGATCGACGCGCCTACAGTCAACGCAATTCCCTGCCGCAATTCCGTCTTGAACCCCTGAAGGCTTGCCTCAACCTGGTACGCTCCGGCCGGCAAGCTCAGGACCTCGTACGCACCGTCACCATCGGTGGTAACGCTTCGCGTGACTCCTGTTTCGGTGTTCTTCACCACTACGTTGACGCCCGGGATTCCCGCTCCGCTGGCGTCATGAACGGCACCCAGAATCGCCCCGTTCGTCGTCTGCGCTCCGGCGTATGCCGGGAATATTTGCGGCAAAAACATGAACATTGCGAGGCTAAAAACGACTCGAACCCAAACACTAATCGACTTCATAATGATGTGGCCTCCCCACTCCGTCTGAAATAACTCACCCTTACACCCGGCCCCACTTCTACCCGTATCCCCAACCGTCACCCGTGGTTGCCAGCCGACAGCTGCCCGACAATCGAAAGTCCGGCTGCTCCGCATTCCGCGATCGTGCTGCAGAAAGCTGCGTGCGCTTCGTGCGATCACCGCATGAAACTCACGGAACGATGTTCTTTTTGGACTCGCCCAACAATCGCTGGCTGTTCTCCTACCAACTCAACGCGGAATTGCATGAAAAAATTCCGGCACGGAAAAAATAGACATTCCGTTACGGACACTGTCTATGGTGTAGATTTCCCGGTCTCTCGGGTTGAGCGCCACTCCCGCAGGCCAAACCATCCCGCTGGCGGGTCCTTTGATCACCGCGCGTGGCGGAACATCCCCGTTGTCGGCAATGTCCCAGACTCCGATAAAGCCAAGTTCCGCGGAATTCCAGGGCGAAGGCGACACCTCGTCGAATCGATACGATTCAGAGTTGTTTTTTACCGCCACGAAGATCTTTCCTCGATCAGAATCCACCTCGACCTGCCGGATTCTCCTGATACCCGTCTTAGGGCCCGAAATGACCGCCTTCGGAAGCACGTCGCCCTCGTCGGTCCGGTCGAAAACGAAAACGCCAGTTGTTCCCTTGCGGCTGTAACTTGAGACCACAATCAGGTTTCGCGCCGGATCGACTGCCACGCCACGAACTTCGTCCAGACCCGTCTTTGGTCCCCGTATGACGCGAAGAGGCGCAACGTCGCCCTGGGCATCTCTTCGAAACACCAGAATGTCCTTGCCGCCGTCTTCGCCGACAATAATCTCGCCGTGCGGGACATCCACTGTCACCGTTTCCGGTCGAAGGATTTGCGTCTGCGGCCCTTGAATCATTCGAATCGGACCCTCTTCCCCTTTCGCGGCACCACGGAAAATCAGAACAGCACCCGCGAGATGCACGGGCACGATGATTTCGTCGTGCACGGCATCGTATGCGATGCCATGCATCGTCCGGCTCAGGTGCGTTCCTTGCCCTTCAATTACTCTCACCGGGCCCATGTTTCCGTTTGCCAACCTGGCAAACACCAGAATTCTGGGTACGCTCACTCAATTGGGAACTAAAATTTGATCGCGTTTCGAATCGTAGGCCACCGCGCCAGGATTTCCGAAGCCCACGGCCGGCGTGCCGGGGGGCGCGTTGCGCAGTATGCGTTTCGGCGCAACATTTCCCTCGGCCGTACGTGCGAACACCACAGCCGTGTGTTCCCTGTAGTTCGTGACCCATATTTCGTCGTTCTTGGCGTCGATGCTCACGCCCATCGGCCCTGCTATTCCGGTCCGGCTCCCGTGTATGACCCTTACGGGCGCAGCGTCCCCCTGATCCGTGTGACGAAAGATCAAAATCGAATCGTTGCCGTAACTCGCCACGGCAATCTCGTCGTGAACCGCGTCCAGGCTCATGCCCATCGGCCAATTGAGCTCCGTTCGCTTTCCCTGAATCCTCCGGACGGGAGCCGAATCCTTGTTTGCTTCACCTGCATATGTAGTGATGGAGGGCAGGTCGAAGCGCCCGCCCTTGAGTTCCCCTTCCAATGATTCCTCTCGCGTCAGGGGTGCCCAATTGCCGTGGTTGGCAACCGAAATTTCGCTGTGCTTCTCGTCAAAAATGATCCCATGGGGATCGTCCAGACCCGTCTTTGGCCCGTGAAGGACTCGCATGGGCGCTTCTCCCAGCGTGGCATCGCGCCGGTAAACGACAACGCTGTTGACATGCTCAACGGTAATAGCGATTTCATTGCGGACACGATTCAATCCCACGCCCCACGAGCCGTGGGGTACGAACAAGATTCGCTTGGGTTTCACGTTGCCTTCGGCGTCGTAGGGAAACACTTCCATGCGGTCCCCGATATCGTTGTTAACCGCAAAAATTTCATGATTCGCAGGGTCAAGTGCGACGCCAGCCACGAACATCATTCCGGTGGACGGCCCGCGAACTTGCGTAACCGGCTCGGCCACGCCGGATGGACCGTTTGCTCCCAGCCGGTCATAAAACAAAAGACCGCCTCGATTGGAGTCGCTCATCAGAACACGGTTGTTCTCCGGGTCTACAACGACGCTATGAAGACTGGGATACGGGTCAGCGACTGAGCGCACAGGAACAATGTCTCCACCTGGCGTGTCTCCGAGCGTTGAAGCCTCCGCCGTCCAGGACGAGGGAAACATGGTGGAAGAACAGGCGTCTTCTTCACTTGCCGGCGCGGCGTTTCGAATCTCCATATTTCTGTACGGGGAAGATAAGGACCTAGCGCGATCACCTTTTAGGCCAACAAGAAGAAGGATCAGAACGGCGATTGAGCAAGTGGGAATTGCCCACCGTTCAATTGATCTTTGCATGAACAGCCTCAAATGCCCGAGTGTAGCTGCCAGTCGAAGGCTACTGGCTCCACGCCCTCCCCCGAGGAACGTCTGCTGCTGTCGGGTCCATTTCTGCATTGGCTTAATATCAGACCATTGTGGTAACTGTCAAGCAAAGAATTGCTTTGCCCGATTTGAATTCTGAATAGCTGGCGCGTGCCCCTGGCGCTCGGTTTCAACGGCCTTCTCTAACCTCCGGGAAGGCGGTGGCTTCTCGGGTTGTCGGACGGTCCTTCCTAGCCCACTATTGTCGTGACTCAGACCTCGCGCATACGTCTCTGCGAGTAGGTGGATTTCAGGCCGGAAACATGCGGCAAATCAGCACAGATCTCCGGGCCGCAAGGCGCGACACTGAGCATCCATTTTGCTTGGTAGGCCAGGCACGGATCTACGGATCAATTAGAGGTCAGTGGATTCTCACCGCGAGAAAAATGGAAAGGACGAATGGGAGCCTTCCTTCAACCCAAAGGAAAGGAATTCTTGCCTGGATAATTAGGCGGGTCAGTATGTTGTGGAAAATGAGTTGGTCTAAGATAAGACCCTATGTTATAGTCTGCCTGCACGGCCGATCTCAAGACCTGGAGTCACATGGCGCACTCGGATTTGGAAGCTCCGTTTAAGATCACAGGGCTCGCACGGCCGCGTGTCCACGAAGCCGTGGCGGATCAGATCCGTCAGGCGATCTTTAGCGGACTGCTCAGCCCTGGGCATAAACTGCCGCCGGAACGCGAGATGGCAGAGCGCTTTCAGACCAGTCGCGTGGCTTTGCGGGAAGCACTTCGCGCCCTCGAAAAAGAGGGGATGATCACGATCAAGCGCGGATCCGGTGGCGGTGCGTTTGTGGCCGATTTCGATAATGCCCTGCGCGCTTTGCTGGATTCACTCAGCACGGCGGTGAAGTTGGGTCAAGCAAAGAGCGCCCACTTGACCGAAGTGCGTACGATGCTGGAACCCGAAATCACAAGGCTTGCGACGTTGCGCGCGACCCCTGCGGACATCGGCGCCATCGAGGCGGTAGTGCTCGCCCAAGAGCAGGAATTGCACGTGGCTAACTTCAGCCGGAAGCTCGACATGGAATTCCATCGCCGCGTGGCAGAGGCTGCGCATAATCCGGTCCTCAACATCGTGGTGATTGCCGTCAATGAGTCGATACGCGATGCAATTATCCGGTCAAAGCGCAGCATGGAAATGCGCAGCCGCGTCGTGGGGTATCACCGCAACATCTTTGAGGCGGTGCGAACCAGAGACGCCGCGCGCGCCCGCGCCGTAATGACGGAGCACATCGTAGACGTACAATGCCACATCGAAACCACCGACCATGAGTAAGCTTATCCCCAGGTTGTCACAGGAAAAATTACATCCCGAACTGGAGGCATTCTTAAGGCCTCGGATAGAGCGACTGGGTTATCTCGGAGAGTTTTTTCAATGCACGGCGCACCAGCCCGAGGCCCTGCTGTCATTTCTGGAATTTACCGATCATTTGAAGCACGCTCTGCCGAATAATTTGACGGAAGTTGTGTCGCTCTCCGTCGCCCAACTGGCGGACAATCGCTACGAACGGGTGCAGCATGAACGCCTTTCCCTGAAACTTGGATTTGGCGAAAACTGGGTGCGTGAAGTTCTAAGCCTTTCGGCAAATGGTACGGGTATCCTTTCCGAGCAGGAAGTGCTGGTTCAGCGCCTGGTAGTGGCGGTAGTCGACCGCAGGGGACACGACACAACACCGGAGCTTGAAGCGGTTGTTCGATCGATCGGTCCGGCCAAGACCATTGCTGTATTGATGCTCATCGGCCGGTACATGTCCCACGCCATGATCGTGAACACTTTGAACTTGCCGGCCCCGGTACCATCGCCACTGGAGACGAAGCCGTGACGGCAGCACAGGATCCCGCGATCTGGATCTCCGAATCCGACGTTGTGTCCATGATGGGGATGGGCGAAGCCATTGCGGCGCTTGAAACAGGACTTCAAGCCGAGGCGCAAGGCGATGCGCAGAACATGATCAAGACTCACGTGGAGTGGGGCGGCGGCGGAACATTGCACGCCATCGGCGCAGTGTTTCCGAAACACGGATTTGCGGGGACCAAGACCTGGCCACACACAAAGAACGGCGCAACGCCGCTCCTGATCCTGTTCGACAGCAACAAAGGCACACTCAAAGCGATCCTGGAAGCGTTTGCGCTGGGGCAGTTGCGCACGGCCGCAGCCTCTGGCGTCGCAACGCAGAGGCTAGCCTCCGCTGGTGCCAGCGAGTTTGCCATCATCGGAACGGGTAAACAGGCGATCACGCAAGTTGCCGCGGTCTTGGCCGTGCGGCCGATCCGGCGAATGCGAGTATTCAGCCCCAACGAGGAGCGCCGAACTCAATTTGTCATGCGGGCGAGGAATGAATTCGGGGTGGAGGTTGTCGGCGCTTCCAGCGTTCGCGAAGCGGTGGAAGGCGCGCCGATCATTACGGTGGTAACGCGCGCAACGGAACCAATCCTAACCGCTGATATGGTGGATCGCGGGACGCATATCAACTCGGTGGGCGCGATCGTGCCCAGCCGCGCCGAAGTCTCCAGTGATGTTCTCGCTCGCTCAACCCAAATCGTTACGGATAGCATTCCCCAGGCGCAGAAACTTTCTCGCGAGCTCATCGAGTTTTTCGGATCTCAACCGGGAAACTGGGATACGGTCCGGTCTCTCGCAAGTGTTGTCGGGAGTTCTTCCGGGCGTACGGCGGGCGATGATCTGACGCTCTTCAAATCTCTCGGCGTGGGGGTTTCCGACCTTTCGCTCGGCATTGCACTTTACAAGCGGGCTGTGGAATTGGGACTCGGTCAGCGGATTCCACATCCGCAGAAAGTTTCACCGCGGCTGCGGACGACGCAGCTAACCAGAACTCCCCAAGGAGGATGACAAATGGAACCAAAGGAATATTACTTTGCGGATTGCACAGGAGCGACGGAAAAAAAGATTGAACTCATCCCGCCCGTGGTGATTCCAAAGGAAGCGATCGAAGCGGAGGTCGAGCGGCTTGCGAGCTTGCCCGCGCCGGCAAACGGACGACGGGTATCTCGCGTGGTGAACCCTTTGACGGGCGTAGGTGACGGTCTGGCGCCGGGCATTGAGGTCTCTATCTCGGTTTTGAAGCCGGGTGAGCGGACCCTGCCAATCCGGCACAATTCCTCGCTGGTGAATTTCTGTATTCGTGGCGGCGGACAGAGCAAGGTTGATGGCAAAACGATTCGATATGCGCAGTACGACGTTTGGACCACTCCCGCTTGGGTGGTTTACGAACACGCGAACGACACGAACGACCTCCAGGTGCGTTTGACCTACAGCAACGCCCCGCTGCTTGAAAAAATGAAGGTGCATATCGTCGACGAGAACCCCCTGGCAGAACCCACAAAAACGAAGAAGTTCAAAGATGAACATGCCAGCGCGCAGAGCCCCTTTGGAACCTTTCCCATTTCGGATGACGGCGCGCAGTTGATGCCATACGAAAAGCTGATCAGCCCGGACGTCGTGAAACACAACCCCCTGCACTTTCCCTGGGGCCGGGTGCAGCAGGAGTTGAACAAACTCGCCGCGCTCGGGAAATCTTACCTCGGCCGCCGATTGTACTTGCTTTACAACCCCAGCACGGGCCACACGCATGGGACGACGAGCAATTTCTTTGCTGCCATCACCATCAGGCCGAAAAACATCGTCGATCGGCCCCACCGCCACGTCGGAGCAGCCGTCAATTACTATTTTGCGGGTAAGGGCTTCAGCATCGTCGAAGGGAAGCGGTATCCCTGGAAAGCCGGGGATTTGATGTTTTCCGCGCCCGGATGGGCGGTTCACAATCATGCCTCTCTCGATGAAGATGTTTACGAATTGACGATTCAGGACAGCCCGCTGAATATCTGGATGGGCTCGTTGCTCTGGCAGGAAAGTCTGGATCAACCCATCGAATCCCTTGGAGCGAACGAAGGGTTTTCCACCAACCGCGCGGCGTAGCGTGCCGCACTCTTCGAGCGAGGCGCGCGCTGATCGCGCGCCTCGCCAGGAAAGCGATCTTAAATCATGATTCCCATGCAAAAGACATTTCTGTGTGGTTCATATCCCCCGTTACTTACGCCGTTCCGGGATGGGAAAGTCGATTTGGAAAAGTTTGCCGAATTGGCGGAACGCCAGGTACGGGAAGGTTCGCATGGCGTAGTCGTGTGCGGTACGACAGGAGAGCCCAGCAGCCTGACGCCCGATGAGCGAACGGAGCTCGTAAAGGTTGCCGTTGGGGTAATCGCGAAGCGCATTCCCGTTGTTGCTGCGACTGGTTCGCAGTCCTTCGCCGAGACGCTCGAAATTACCACGCGAGCGGAGAAGGCGGGCGCCGACGCCGTACTCGTGGTTACGCCCTATTACATCAAGCCCTCGCAACGCGGTTTGGTGGAATATTTTGTTTCCGTCGGCCAGCGCACCGAACTGCCGTTGATGATTTACCACATCCCCGGACGCGCGGCCGTTTCCGTGAAGCCCGTGACCGTTGCACGCATCGCCGAGCGGCTCCCCAACCTGGTGGGAATCAAACATGCGGTCAACGATCTTGAATTTGTGACCGAATTACTGACGGAGTTGGGACCCGAGTTTCGCGTCTTCTGCGGTCTCGAGGCTCTTAGCCTTCCTATGCTGGTAGTGGGTGCCCGTGGCTTGATGAATGCCGTGAGCAATCTGGCTCCGGCCCGCGTTGCCGCCCTTTATGAAGCGGTGGAGCAAGGCGACCTTGCAACGGCTCGCAGGCTGCACGCCGAGCTTTTCGAGTTGAATCAGTCCATCTTTCTCGACACGAATCCGGGGCCGCTCAAATACATGATGAGCCGGCTCGGACTTCTTGATTCTCCTGAATTGCGGCTGCCACTCGTCTCGATGGATGGGGAGCAGGCCAAAATACTCGACAAGGTATTGGTCCGTTCGGGGCTGTTACAGGCTGCCATTTCGCGAGGCAACTAGAGTCTTTTTGCTGTAGAAGACATGGCGCAATCCGGCCGGGTACTTCCTCACATCTCGCTCGTCTCCGTGGAGATTAGTGGGAGACTTGGCTGGAAGGCAAGGAGTGATCCAGAGTGAATAGGATCGGACGTCTTTTCTGGGTATCGGTTGTCCTCATCTCGTTCGCAGCCGCATTCTTTCCCTCCACATTCTCCACGGAAAAGGCGCCACGCCACCCTGATCCCGAAATACCCGCAGTTATGCTGGCTACTTTTTTCCCGGAGGAGTTGTGCTTGGCCCCGAAATTTGACGGGTCCGGCCTTCCCGAAGAAACTCCCGCATCTCTTGGAGGAGAACTTCCTCCCCTTCGTCTTGTATCCGATCCTTACCCCACATTTAACGGTATCGCCCTCGACGCCGCAAACAGCCGGATACTGATGAGCGACGAGAACCGCAAGAGCGTGCTGGTCTATGACCGCGCGGGCGGAAGCAAGTCTTCGGCCGTCACCTCGCCACTTCGTCAAGTCATCGGCCCCGATTCGCAAATTGGATATATTGCAGGTGTTACGTTCGACCCCGGACACAGGGAAATCTACGCCGTCAACAACGACCTCGACGACCGCATCGTCGTGTTCGACGATGACGCGAACGGCGACGTCAAACCCAAACGGCGGCTATACGTCCCCCATCAAGCCTGGGGCATTTCCGTGAACCCCCTCGCGGATCAGTTCGCCATTTCCGTCCAACAGCTAAGCATGGTAGCGATTTACCGCCGCGCAGCAGCAGGGCTTGAGGCCCCGCTCCGCATCATCGAGGGTCCCACCACAGGCTTGGCCGACCCGCACGGGGTTCACTGGGACGCAGCTCATCACGAAATCGTTGTCGCGAACCACGGAAATTACTCGGTCATTGCTTCTTACTCCGCTTATGACGCCGGCGTCTCGAGCGGCGCGATGTCCGCAGGCGGCCATTTCTTGCCGCCATCACTCACCGTGTTTCAGGATTCCGCGAAGGCGGATACGAAGCCACTGCGCACAATCCAAGGCGCGCACACACAGCTGAACTGGCCGATGGGCATCGATGTTGACAACGAGCACGAAGAGATTGCGGTCGCCAATAATGGCGATAACTCTGTGCTCATCTTTCGCCGCTCGGCACAAGGCGACGCGGTACCCGTGAGAGTCATTCGTGGCGCACGCACGGGAATCGTAAGCCCCATGGGTGTCGCCATCGACGCCAAGAACGATGAAATCTGGGTCGCCAATTATGGTGACCACACTGCGGCGGTTTTTTCACGGACGGCCACGGGCAACGCTGCTCCGAAACGCATCGTCCGCAACGCCCCCGCGGGCACGCCGACAGGCGGGTTTGGCAACCCCTACGCCGTCGCCTACGATTCCAAACGCGATCAACTTCTTGTACCGAATTGAGTGAGTCAACCGCGTATTGCGGCATTTGCTAGGTTGGCAAATGGAAATTCGAACCCAGTACGGATCATTGAGGGGCAGGCTACACACTTGAGCAGAACGATGCACGGTCTTGCCTACGATGCCACACACGACGAGGTCGTCGTGCCAGTGGCGCTGGGCGCGGCCGTGTTGACGTTCCGTGGCGGGGCGGCCGGAGCGGAGGCTCCCATTCGCTCGATCCAGGGGCCAAAAACGCAACTGGTTCGCCCCCACAGCCTCGCTCTGGACGAGCAAAATGACGAGATTAGCCTGGCTGACACGCGCAG
>Ga0179587_10001293_pt1 | contig 11246 bp, 7 predicted proteins | sample CZODoug2_1_08_16_FD_185932 | JGI IMG/M metagenome (GOLD analysis project Ga0179587, IMG submission 185932) | Vadose zone soil fungal communities from Angelo Coast Range Reserve, California, USA - CZODoug2_1_08_16fungal | ecosystem: Environmental > Terrestrial > Soil > Vadose zone | place: USA...
CCCGGTCGGCAACGACCAGATCTCCTCCTTGAAGGTACAATCACTCGGTGCGCCGCCGAACTGCCCCCCGGGAGCCGGCCAGGCCTCCTTTTTCATCGCTGCGAATTTCACTGGCGGGTGCGTCACTCTCGGCATCAACGAATACGCGAATGCAGCCGCCATCGGCTTGCCGAATGACAGCATCTCCTCGATTCGCATCGGCCCGGGTGCGCAGGCGGACATCTGCCCGGACGACTTCTTTGCCGGCCAGTGCCAGACGGTCACCGGCGATATTGCCGATATGTCCACCAGTCATCCGGTCGGCAACGACCAGATTTCCTCCTTGAGAGTGCAACCCCTCGGTACGCCGACCAACTGCCCGCCGGGACGCAATCAAGCATCGTTCTTTGTCGATACCAATTTCGCCAGCGATTGCGTTACGCTGAATATAGCCGAGTATCCGAATTCGGCGGCCATCGGCCTGCCCAACGATAGTATCTCCTCGATTCGGATCGGATTGGGCGCTCAAGCTCGCATCTGCCAGGACGAGGGTTTTGGCGGGCAGTGTCAGACCGTCACCGGCGATATTGCCGATATGTCCACCAGTCATCCGGTCGGCAACGACCAGATTTCCTCCCTGAAAGTGCAGACGTTGGGAGTCGCGAACAATTGCCCCCCTGGTCCCAACCAAGCATCCTTTTTTATCGATACCAATTTCGCCAACGAATGCGTTGCGCTGAATATGGCCGAGTATCCGAATGCGGCGGCCATCGGCCTGCCCAACGATAGTATCTCCTCGATTCGGATCGGCTTGGGCGCTCAAGCTCGCATCTGCCAGGACGAGAATTTTGGCGGGCAGTGTCAGACCGTCGCCAGCGATATTGCCGACATGTCCACCAGTCATCCGGTCGGCAACGACCAGATTTCCTCCCTGAAGGTGCAGACGTTAGGAGCCGCGAACAATTGCGCCCCTGGCCCCAACCTGGCATCCTTTTTTATCGATGCCAATTTCGCCAACGAATGCGTTGCATTAAATATCGCCGGGTATCCGAATGCGGCGGCCATCGGCTTGCCGAACGATAGCATTTCCTCGATTCGGGTAGGCACCGAGGCGCAGGCCATCATCTGTCAGGACGAGAATTACGGTGGCCAATGCCAGACCGTCACGGCTAATATTGCAGATATGAGGGCGAGCCACCCGGTCGGTAACGACCAGATCTCGTCTTTGAAAGTACAGCAACGAGGGACTCCGACCAATTGCCCGCCCGGGCCCAACCAAGCTTCATTTTTCGTCGACGCCAATTTCGCGAACGGCTGCGTCACGCTCAACATCGCGGACTATCCGAACGCGGCGGCCATCGGCCTGCCCAACGATAGTATTTCCTCGATTCGCATCGGTCCGGGCGCGCAAGCCCAGATCTGCCGGGACGAGAATTTTAGCGGGCAATGTCAGACCGTCACGAGCGATATCGTCAATCTCGGCGCGAGCCACCCGGTCGGTAACGACGAGATCTCCTCGCTGAGAGTGCAGCCCCTTGGATCACCACCGAGCTGTGCTCCCTCGCTCAGCCAGGCCTCGTTCTTCGTCGATGACAACTTCTCCGGCCCCTGCGTTACGTTGAGTTTCGGAGACTACCCGACTGCCATGTTGTTTGGCCTGCCGAATGACAGCGTTTCATCGATAAAAATGGGAGCCCAGGCTCAAGCCTTCGTCTGCCAAGACGATCATTTCGGGGGTCAGTGCCAGCTCGTGACAGGCGATTTGGCCAGCCTCTCGAACCAGGCCATCGGAGATAATCAAATATCCTCCGTCAATGTGCGCCCGCGCGGCGCCCCGCTCACCTGTGAGCCCGGCCCCACTCAGGCCGCCTTGTACGTCGACGATAAATTCTCCAACGCGTGCACGGTTCTCAATGTCGGACGCTACCCCACCCCGGCCGTTTTTCAACTACCCGACAACAGTGTCTCGTCGATACGCGTCGGCGCGCAGGTCCAAGTTCTCGCGTGCCGCGATGCGCAATTTGGGGGGATTTGCCAGACGATTGGCAGCGACCTGCCAACCCTCGTCAATCAGCCCGTCGGCAATGACACCATCTCGTCCGTGATGGTCACGCTGCGCGGTTCCGTCGCACCGTGTACCGTCGGATCGAACTGAAAGAGAAGAAAGCCAGAAATGCTGGACGACGCACTTTCCCAGTGGGCCGCGATCGGGGGAGATGTGACAATGCAACGGCCGAAGTGGCGTCGCCTGGAACGGGGGCCGAGGTCATTTATGGAGTAAGAGCTTGCCTACCAATGGCAGCCCCCATCAATTCCGGAAACCGGTCCGGCGTACACGCGAACGCCGGCGCGCCCAATGCTGCGAGTTGCGCAGCCAGCTGAGCATTGAACGACGGCGCACCTTCATCGCTCAAGGCCAGCAGCGTGATGAACTGCACACCAGACGCCAGCAAAGCGTTGGCGCGCTTCAGAAACTCATTCTCCACTCCGCATTCGAACAAGTCGCTGATGAGAACCAAGACGGTGTCTTGTGGCGCGCGCACGAGTTGCTGACAGTAGGCCACGGCGCCGTTGATGTCGGTACCGCCGCCGAGGCGCACCGAGAACAGCACGTCGGTCGGGTCATCAAGCTGCTCAGTGAGATCGATGACCTTGGTGTCGAACACCACCAATGAGGTGTTGATCGCCGGCAGCGAGGCCAATACGGAACCAAAAATGGCGGAATAGACCACGCTGGCGGCCATCGAGCCGCTCTGGTCGATGCACAGGATGACGTGGCGCATCGCCTGACGTCGTCTGCCGAATCCGATACGCGTCTCCGGTACGACGGTTTGGTACTCGGGCTGATAGTGGCGAAGGTTGGCACGGATGGTGCGCGCCCAATCGATGTCCGCGTGACGCGGCCGGCGGCTCCGGGCGGCGCGGTTTAGCGCTCCCATGACGGATTGACGCATGGGCTCGGCAAGCTTCGATAGCAGCTCGTCGACCACGCGTCGCACCACCAGTTTCGCGGTGTCTCGGGTTTTCGCCGGAATCATCCCCGACAAGGCGATCAGATCCGCGACCAGACGAACGTCGGGCTGTACGGTTTGCAGCATTTCCGGCTCCAACAACATCTGCGCCATGTCGAGGCGGTCAAACGCGTCGTGCTGCAAAACTTGCACCACGCTCGCCGGAAAATATTCGCGGATGTCGCCGAGCCAGCGCGCCACGCTGGGCGCGGCACTGCCGAGACCGCCGCGGCGATCGGAGTCGTACAAGGCCTGCAGCGAACGATCGATCTGCACATCCAACCCGTGCAGAGCGTAACCGATGCCATCGGACTCATCCCCACCCAGCACCAGCCGCCAGCGGCGCGCAGTTTCGTTTTCGAGCGTCATGGATCCAATGTGCCCCAAATGCGATGCAAGACCGGCAACACCGCCCGCGCCGCATCCCCGTCGAAGTCCATGGCCCGCGCAGCCGGTGCGCCTTCGCTGCCGCGTAGCCGTTGGCCAATGAGCCGGCGTTCCGCGGACGGGAATTGCGCGAAGGTGCGCCGCAGCAGCGGCAGCACTTGCACGAAGTGATCCGCGGAAATAGCCGACAGCCAACGATCGATGATGCCGCGCAGCTTATCGTCGTGAATCAACACGGAGCCGCTGCCCGAGAGCAGCCCTTCGATCCACAGCGCCGCTTCCGGCGCCGCGCTCGGCAGTGAGAGCGCCAATCCGAACAGCCGTTCGAGATCCTCCGTTCGCAACCGCGCCGCGTTGTACAAAAGGCGCGAGGCATAGCCGCGTATGACGGCATTCGCGGGTTGCGAGTCGGCCAGACGTTCCAGAGCCGCGAGCCAGTCGCTGTTGTAGGCCTCCGAGTTGAGCGTGCTCAATGCTTGATTGGCCGCCGCCATCATCTTCCACAGCACTCGCCCGGCCTCCGCGTCTATCCCTACTGAGGCCTGCAGCAGACCGACCAGCGCGCGGGGAATCAAGCCCGCCAATATCTCCTCGACCTGCTTTACGTCGGTGCCGCGAACATTGCCGTAGCGCGACACTTCCACCAGCGGCGGCAGCGCGTCGAGAAGCTGCAGTACATCGTTCGACAGGGCGGTGCGGCTTTGGATGGCGGCCACCAACGGACCGATCGCGGCCGGCAGATCGGCAAACAGGACGTCCTCCAGTTTTCTGACCAAGTCCGGCAGCGCCGCCACGCCTTCGGCATCGTCGACCACGCGTGCGGCCGCTGCCTGCTCAATCGTGTGTCCATAGCGGCTCGCTTCGATCAAGGTCAGCGCGAATTCAGGCTGCCAGCGGACCAGCCAATGCTCGTGGAAGGTACCCTTGCTGCGGCCCTCCGCTGGGGCGGGCGATGCCCACTCCACGCCCAGGATTCGTAGTCGGCGCAGCAGGTGACTGCGCTCACGATCGAGCGGCTCGCGAAGATCGAGCTCGTAGCGCTTTTCATCGGATTTCGGCGGCATGCGCAACCGGCTTTGCTCCCCCGTCAAATCGCGCGCCAGCGGGGCGGCCGGAAATTCCTCGGGGACGGCGCCCAATGCGCTGCCGAAGTACCAGCGGCGCCCGATCAGCGACATGAAGGTGGGACTGCCGCCGCCCATCACGGCCACCGCGGCATCCCGATATTCGCCGAGGGATGCCACCGGACGTTCGCGAAGAGTCGCCAACGTATCGGCGAGCCGGCAAGCTTCGATGACGTGGGCCGAGGATATCGGCGCATCTTCCTCGCGCAGCAGCCGCGCAGCGCGGCCCAGCCAATGCGCGCCCAAGGCCGACCGATTCGACCAGAGTAGCTCGTACCACACCGGCGATTCGACGCCGGCTCCGTAGCCCGAGTGAAACGACAGGCGCTCGTACGACCAGGGCACCCAAGCGGCCGAGGTTTTGGTCTTGCGCAACCCTTTCAGCAGGGAATCATCGGCGCGGGCCGTCGGCATGGGATCGAGCGCCGGCGTATGGTAGGCGCCGCAGACCACGGCAATGAGTGCGAACCCCTCCGACTTGGCGGCGCGGATGCAGCGGCGCATATGCGCTTCGCGGCGCGGCTCGACGCTCGAAGTCTCGGGAGGCAATTCGGCTCGCACGGCCGTCATGAGCTCATGCAAGGCGGTGAACACTTCGAGGTCATTTCCGGAGCGGGATTCAACTAGATGGTCCCACCACCGTTCGGCGTCTGTGTATCCGGCGGCCTGGGCAACCGGCAACAGCGGATCCTCGCGCAGCGGTGCCGATTGTTCCGGCGCAGGTGCATCATTCGGCTCGTCGCCCGGGGCTCCCATGCGCATCGATTGTGGCAGATCGATGAACCGCACCGGCAATTGTCGCGACAGCGCGAAGCGGATTGCACGCCACTCCGGCGAGTATTCTGCGAACGGATAGAACACGGCTTGCTGCGGTGAATCCGGCCGATACACCAGCAGCGCCACGGGCGGCACCAGCCCCACATGGTCTGCCAGCGCCAACAATTCATCGGCATCCGGGGGACCCTCGATCAGCACGCAATCCGGCTGCAACGCCTCGAGCGCGTGCTCGAGACTCCGGGCGGAACCCGGTCCGTGATGGCGGATTCCGAAAAGGTGAACGCCCTCAGGCATGATCTCGGCACGCTCGATAGAGGTCTTTCCATCCGTCGCGCTCCTTGACCACGGTTTCCAAGTATTCGCGCCACGCGACACTGTCGTGGACCGGATCCTTGACCACGGCCCCCACCAACCCCGAGGCGATGTCATGAGCCGACAGCTTGCCGTCGCCAAAATGCCCGGCCAACGCCAGTCCATTGCTGACCACGCCGATCGCCTCCGCGGTGGATAAGGTACTCGACGGCGATTTCAGTTTAGATTTGCCGTCCTCCGTTTTGCCTTCCCGAAGTTCGCGAAAGATGGTGACGATCCGGCGGATCTCGGCCAGCGCCGGGGCTTCGGCGGGCAATTCCAACGCCCGCCCCAGAGAGTCGACCCGCATTTGCACTATTGTCACCTCCTCCTCGAGCGTGTCGGGTGTCGGGAGGATGACGGTGTTGAAGCGCCGCTTTAGAGCACTCGACATCTCATTGACGCCGCGGTCCTTGTTGTTCGCGGTCGCGATGAGATTGAATCCGGGCACTGCGCGGCATTCCTCGCCTAGCTCCGGTATCGGCAGCATTTTCTCCGACAGGATGGTGATTAAGCTGTCCTGCACGTCCGCCGGCACCCGGGTCAGTTCCTCGACGCGAACCAGGGCACCCTCTTCCATCGCGCGCATCACGGGACTTCGAACCAACGCTTCACGGCTGGGACCCTTCGCCAACAACAAGGCATAGTTCCAGCCGTAGCGGATCGCCTCCTCGGGCGTGCCGGCGGTCCCTTGCACCAGGAGGGTCGAGTTGCCGCTGATGGCGGCCGCCAAGTGTTCACTGACCCAGCTCTTGGCGGTTCCCGGCAACCCCAGCAGCAGCAGCGCCCGATCCGTGGCCAATGTGGCCACCGCGATTTCGATCAGCCGCCGCTGACCGATGTACTTCGGCGTGACGGTGATGCCATTGTCCAATTGACCGCCGAGGATGTAGGTCACCACAGCCCACGGCGACAGCTTCCAGTGAGGCGGTCTCTGGCGGGTATCGAGCGCTGCCAGCGCTGCCAGTTCTTCGGCAAATTGCAACTCACCGGGTTGACGTTGTACAGAGTTCACGTAAGCAGCTCCTTGTGCATGTCGATTCGAAATTCGACGAGTTCAAGCAATCGTTCGACCGCGGAGCGCCATGGCGACTCCGGCCCGATCTTCTCGAGCGCCCGGTGTACGGCAGGGCCGGCCGAGGCGACTTCGACATGCCGGCCCCAAGATTCAAGTTGACTTCGCATCAAGGCAGCATGGGCGCCGCTCGACTCGCGGATCTGCGCGAGCAACGCATCGAATGCCAGCGCCGTGGTGGCCGAGGACCACGCGTGGTCGGAGCAGGTGAGGAGCTGCATGCTCACGTCGATCGAGCCCTGACTGCGCAGCGCGGCAATTTCGACTTGCAGCTGCGCATCGCGCGCTGCGGCGGGCAGCTCGGCGAGCAGCGCGGCAATGCCGGGCGCAGCGCCACGGTCCTGGTCTTTCGCACGTGCGCGCCAGGCGGCGCTCAAAGCTGCGATCCATTCGGTATCCGGATGTCTCACGCAAGCCGCACACAGCGCACCGAAGACTTCCTGCGCGTAGTCCGTGCGGCCGGCGGCCTCGAGCAGCTCGGCGGCGCTGCAATTGAAGCGGCGCAGCCATTCCCGCAGCGGCGGGATACTCAGCATCTGCATGAGCCAGAAACTTCGCTCGCCAATCTTGCGGTCGGCGGGGGCCTTGGGCTCCATGCCGTCGCGCAGCGCCGCCTTGTCGAGCGCTGCCGGCAATTCGATCCGCAGCTTGCGACTTGAAGCCCAAGCCAGCATGCCGCTCTGCCGCGGGTCAAAGGCGAATAGTGGCTGCAGCCGGGTCAGCGAACGCTGCACCAAGGCCGAATCCGGCAGGCGCGCTAGATTTTCCGCCGCGGCCAGCCGCACACCCCTGCGCTTGTCGTCGAGCGCCTTCTCGAGAAACGCTTCATCCGCGCTCGACAGCCCCATCTTCAGAGCCTGCACGAACGCCTCGCGCAACTCCGGTGGATCCGTGGACCAGGTGGTTTCCAACCAGGTACGGCCCCTGTTCGGGTCGGACTCGCGCATGCGTCGCAGCATGGCGATCCGTTCTTGAGCGGATCCCGTCAGCCAATTGTCCTCGCCGTACTCCTTGGCCAATCCTTCGATGGTCCACCGCGCATCTTGACTCGCAAGCCAGTGGATTCGATCGCCGAAAACCGGGGCATATTCGAAGCGCATCCGTGGGGTGAGAGTCTCGAATATCGGTGGAATCCATTGCGGAGGCAGCACCTTTCCGGACTTCCGCGCGCAGGCGAACCACTCGCCGATCAACTCCTTCGGACCCTCGGCGGACAAGCGCGCCAAGCGGCGCAGCGCCGCATCTGCAATAGTCTGCTCCGGACTGGTCTGCCCCGGAATGGCGACCGCACGAGCCGGTAACGTCACGGCTGCAGCAACCGATCGTCTGCCGGCAAGCCGCGTCAACAACGTCGCGGCTGCGCAGCGGAGCATCCATTGCTCCCGGGTGCCGTCCGGCAATTTCACGGCCGCGTCCGGCAGCAAATCCTCGATCGCGGACGAGTGGCGGCCGAGTCCCAAGGTCGCCAGCGAGATGATCCGGTCCCATGCATCGACGGTCGATTGGGCCATTCCGGTCACACGGCCTTGGCGAGAACGGTCATCGCTTCGATTTGTTCGAGCGAGTAGAGCATCGCATTGTATTGCACGGTGATCGGCTCGAATTCGAAACCATCCCACTCGCCGAAGACATTGACCGAGTCCCCGCCCGTCAGCGCCGCGAGCGACCATCCATGCTGGAGCGACCGCGCCATCGGTAGGTGTCGGCCCTGATGATCCTGAAGCACCCAGCGATCGCCGATCGCCGCGGCGGTTACCGGACCTACGACGGCGGGCCAGCGCTCGAGCCAAGGATTCTCCGCGAGTGCGGTAGCCAACCCGCTTTCTAGACCGGCGACATCAACGGCGCGCGTCAATTGCAGCGAGTGCCCGGTCATCGGCACCGGATTCTTCAGCAAGGCGCGATACGGCCGCGCCCCTGGAAAAAACACCGCTTCGGCCGCATAAACCTGTCCCAACATCAAGGCAGAGGAGAACGCTTGACGCTCGACGGCAAAATCAAGCACCAATGCCAGTCGATGGCTCGCTGCCCCCTGTAACCAGGTGCTCTGTACCCGCAAAGTGTCTTCGGATATCCGTCGCCGTCCGATGACTTGCCAGTGGTCCTGAATACCCGGCTGCGCGAGAAGCTCCTCTTGCTTCTGCGTCCAGCCAACGAGCGAGCGTACCTCGGCCGCAAGCGGCGCCGGCAGTGATTCGATGCTCCGGTAAGCATCGAGCAGCAATTGCATCCTCGCCAAGGCGCCGAGCATTCGGTCGGACCAGCGCGCTTCGGAGTGCACGGCAGTAGCCATGTCGCGCACGCGATTGGCGAGACCCGGCGCCTGAGCGTCCACCAACCGCGATGCCATCTGCGCCCAGTAAGTCGGCGGCTGAGTTCGGGCATTCGCCAACCCCTGCGTCATGATGTCCGACATCCACGCCTGAAGCTGCTCCAACCCTAAGACGATTCGGCTTTCGCGCTTATCTTGCCGCCGGGCTTGCGCCTCGGGATCCACCGGGGCGCTGGGCTGCGATTCTCGAGTCGCCTTGGCATCCGCACGTTTGGCGCGATTGGCCAACCACTCCTCGACAAATGCCGGCGGCGCACCGTTGGGAAATGACGCGCCGCCGGCATATAAGTAGAGTAGCGCGAGGGTGTGCTTGCAGGGCTGCTTGCGGCTCGGGCATGTGCAGCGATAACCCGCGTCCGCCAATGCGACACGCACCTGATACGGATTCGCGCCGCTTCCCTGGCATTCGCCCCAGATCACCTGATCGGATCGGCCCAGCGTCCGCCACCCCGCGGGCTTTGCGAGACCGAGGCCCGCCTTGGAGGAGGCGGCATCCGGCGCCAACTGTTCAATTCGTTCCCTGGACCACTCCACCGTGAAACACCGTAGCGTTTGTTATGGCAGACTCACATTATCACAGCGGCAAAATACACCGACGGCAGAACGATCGCGGCAACAATGTCGCCCGGAGCAACCTCTCTCATTGATTCGTAGTATGTATGGATTGATCCCGCCCTCCAAGAAGGGCCTGGGGTTCGGCCCGGCGGCGAGCGGGATGGCTAACCGGAGAGGAAGCGTGCGAGGAGCCGGGTAACGAGCCCATCTTTCCCGAACATTGCTGGTGTCCCCGTTTTCTTCGCTGGCCCCGCGTCTTGGAATGCTCGATAAATGTTGTCGTCATAGAGTGTTAGTGATTGGACTTCCGACCACAGGATTACGACACCCATATCCTGCATGTCGACCTCGACACGCGCGCCATCCTTACACTTCAAATCCACGTATTCGATCGCTATGGGGTCGGATAGATTCACGGGCCTCTCGTCTTCTTCCGGCTTCCGCTGCATCAATTCATAGATGCGCTGATAGTTCGTCGGCAATTCCACTTTGTGCGTTTTCTCGTTGCGATAACCGCTATGGAACGGAATAATCTTGAGTGACTGCGCCCGCACAGATGGGTCGGCGATGGTTTCTGCCGATTTTCCGACGTAAACCTTGCCGCTCTTCAGGGTCACCATCAGTGGTGTCCCGTAGATTGTCGCCCGCCACAGGAGCCGTAAAACCGAATCATCGGACTTCCGGATAGATCGAGCTACAGCCGCCAAACGCATTCGGGCGAGTGGCTGCGTCCAATCTACCAATTGGAGTGCCGGATCTCGACGCATAGCAAATGCGGTGTAGAGACTGTCCACGGCGGCCCATATTAAAGCGAGGGCAATGGCGATCATGACGGGTGCTTGAATGTGCGTGTACTGGGCCACGCTATGCGCGAGGTTGTACAGTGGGCCTCCTTCGACGTCGAATCCGATCCCCACAGCAATTGCTACGCCGACCAGGTAAAGCGCTAACGAAACGCCTAACACATGGTAAGCATAACGATCTGGGCGAAGGTTCTCGGCTTGAAAACGCCGATACGGGGATAGCCAGGTAAAGAGGTATCCCGCGAATAGCGTGAGACTGAGCGAGAAAGCCTTTACAACCGACTCTTCCATGTCGGTTTCCTCGGGTCAGCTAACCGGTCTAGACGACGCTACTTCTTGTCCGCAGACCCGGCACGATCCGACTTTGGGGTAGAAGTCTTCGGACCGAGCACAAGATCCCGCACGCTCAGATACACGGAACCGGTTCCCGTTACACTCGGCGTATTGGAGATTTTTGGCGCAGTCGTTGACGTCTTCGTGGCGTTCGCAAAAACGGTATTTATCTTAGCCATATCTACGCTCCGTGTGCCCTTCAGGATACATTGCTCCTAGGGCACGAATGCTAGCTGGTTTCCATAATGCAGTGTAGGTTTTCGATTCCGAGTGCCGCTTCTCGGTCTAACATCGAATTCATCATCGGATATAAGGACGAATATCGGCATTTCGAGCCCTTCCTTGAGTGCTTGCACTCGCGGCTTGACCCGTCCATACAGTGGAATCCTCCCCCCACCCGCCCGTCGCCCCAAGCGGACGCCCGACCCCCGCGGCAAAACTTTCGGCTCTGTCACCAAATCATGTTGGTGAGCTGCCCTGACTCCTTACTTGACCGTCAAATTGCTATGCGCATATAAT
>Ga0179587_10001295_pt1 | contig 11243 bp, 7 predicted proteins | sample CZODoug2_1_08_16_FD_185932 | JGI IMG/M metagenome (GOLD analysis project Ga0179587, IMG submission 185932) | Vadose zone soil fungal communities from Angelo Coast Range Reserve, California, USA - CZODoug2_1_08_16fungal | ecosystem: Environmental > Terrestrial > Soil > Vadose zone | place: USA...
CGCGGTAGATTTCTTTGGTTTGTTCGATGCCGCCGAGCTTGATCAACGCCTGACGTCGTGCTTCTGGGGGGCTCATGCCGGCGCGCAGATTGTCTTCGATGTGCATCGCCAGATGGCTTTCCATCTCCGCCGAAAAATCCCGATCTTGCCGCGCCTTGCGGAACAATTCGCCGAATCGCAACAGCCATGCTCTCATTTGGCTCATAGTCATGCCTCACGACACGGGCCGGTCTGAAGACCTGCCACTACAAGAACTATTCGTATCTCAGTGCCACGACAGGATCCACGCGCGTCGCTCGCCGCGCCGGGATGTAGCAGGCGGCGAGGGCAACGGCGCTTAGCAGGATCGCCACGCCCGCAAAAGTGAGTGGGTCTGCCGCGCTTATCCCGAACAGCAGGCTGGCCATGAGCCGCGCAAGCGCCAGGGCCAGGAGAATTCCGATCGCTTCTCCCGCGACCGCCAGCCGCGTGGCCTGTGCGATGACGAGCCTGGCGACATCCACGCGGTCCGCGCCCAGCGCGACGCGGATACCGATTTCTCTTGTGCGCTGCGAAACGGAGCAGGACACCACGCCATAAACCCCCGTCGCCGCCAGTACCAGAGCAATGCTGGCAAAAACGCCGAGCAACGCAACGTAGAGACGCCGACGTGCCAGAGAATCGGCAAGAACCTGATCCATGGTCTGAATTTGCGATACAGACTGATCTTTGTCCACCGACCAGATGCTACTCTTCACAGCGGAGGCCAGACGAAGCGGATCGCCGTCGGTGCGCACCACCATGGCGTTGAAGATTTGTCCAAACTGGTAGTAGGGCCAATAGATCATTGGGCCCACTTCCGCATCCAGGCCGTTGGTCTTAACATCGCCAACGACGCCGACGATCTCTCCGGTTAGCGGCGGGCCCCAATCCTTCATGGTGATGTGCTGGCCGACGGGATTGACATTTGGAGTGGGCCAAAATCTGCGTGCCAGCGTTTCGTTGATGAGGACAACGCGAGCGGAGCCGGCATTGTCATGCTCGGTGAAAGTACGCCCCGCGAGTAGCGGGACGCTCATGGCGGGGAAGTAGCCAGGGTCGGCCACGCGAATATCGGCGCCTGGCTCATCGCCGAGCCGAGGCGCGGGGCGGCCTTCAATCACAAACTCTGTACTCGGCCCGCCGGTTATCGGGAGAGCGCTTATGATTCCCGCGGAGCGCACTCCGGGAAGGGCCCGGACACGCTCGAGCATCTCGTGCAAAACGACAGCTCCCTTCGAATCACCTTGGGGATACAGATCGGGCGAAAGAAAAACCTGAAGAGTCAGCAAGTGGTCTGGATTGAATCCGGGACTTACGCGCAGAACGCGAAGAAGACTGTTACCCAGCAGGCCGGCGCCGAAGAGCAAAATCGTGGCCAGGCTATATTGCAGGATGGTGAGCGCGCTGTTCGAAAGCCGCAGGCCGGCCACGGCCGGTTCCCAGTTGCTCTCTTTGAGAGGCGCGTTCAAATTGAGCTTCGCGCCCGCCAGGGCGGGTGCCAGACCAAAAAACAGGCCGGAAAGAAGGGAAACGCTAAAGGCGAATGCGAAAACGTGCCAGTCCAGATTGATTTCTGTAAAGCGGGGCAAATCTTCGGTGCTTTGAGTACGAATGAAGGTCAGTCCCGCCTCGCTGAAGAACAACCCCACCACTCCTGCAAGGAGCGAGACAAAAACGCTTTCAGTCAGCAACAGGATGGCGAGCCGAGCCGGGCTGGCACCGAGGGCCAGGCGGACAGCAATCTCTTTGCGGCGGGCCGAGGTGCGAGCCAGCAACAGGTTGGCCACGTTGGAGCAAGCAATCAGGAGCAGCAATCCGACGGCAAAAAGAAGAATGACGAGCGCAGGGCGAACAGGTGCGACAAGGCTCTTCTGCAGGGCCACGGCAGTTATGGTTAAAGAAGGATCGTCAACGCCGGGATTGCGTTTCTCAACGCTTTCCGCGAAGGCCGTCAACTCACCTTGCACGCCACCCATCAATTGCCCGCGCTTGCGATCGACAAGCACGGTGAGCAAGTGCGCGCGGCGGTTGTCGTGCAGGTTCCCTCCAGGAACAAGCGGGCTCCACATCTCCGATCGCTGCGGGAAATGAAAGCCCTGGGGCATCACCCCAATCACGCTGAAGGGCTCGGCGTTTATACTAAGCGTTTGCCCCAGGATTTTGCTGTCGCCGCCGAAACGGCTCTGCCACAGTGCGTAGCTCAGCACCACTACGCGACTATTTCCGCCTGCTTGATCATCTTCCTGGTGGATGGTTCTGCCAAGCAAGGGCCGGCTGCCCAATGCGGCGAAAAAATCTCCCGACACAAGGGCACCGGAAACTTGCTGCGGCTCGCTTCCGCCGGTGACGTTGAAAGCCCAATCGCGATACGCAGAAGCATTTTCGATTGTTTTTCCTTCGCGTTCGAGATCCAGGAAAGTAGCGTAAGTCACGCCAAGAGCAGCGAAAGTGACGCCCACGCCGGGAGCGCCCGGATGTGTTTCTTCGACGCGGAGAAGGCGATCCTGATTTTGATAGGGCAAAGGACGGAGGAGGACGCTGTTCACGACCGAGAAGATGGTGGTTGTCGCGCCCAAGCCGAGCGCCAGAGTCACGACAGCGATGGAGGTAAATCCAGGGTTCTTTTTGAGGAGGCGAAGAGCGAAGCGGGAATCTTGCAAGAACATTTCCACCAGCGGCAGCCCGCGCTGGTCCCGGTAAAGTTCTTTCGTTTGCTCGACTCCGCCGAGTTTGATGAAAGCCTGACGACGCGCTTCTGCGGCGTTCATGCCAGCGTGCAGATTGTCTTCGACATGCATTTGGAGATGGCCCTCCATCTCGGCGGAGAGTTCGCGGTCACGGCGGTCTTTGCGAAAGAGCCCGGCGAGGCGGAAGAAGCGCGCGCGCAGCTTCCTCATGCGGATTCCTTTCCGGGAGCCAGGAACCGCGCGAGGATTTCCGTGGTCTGCTCCCATTCGCGTGCTTCCTTCTCCAATTGCTTGCGGCCGGCGCGCATCAGCTTGTAGTACTTGGCTTTCCGGTTGTTATCCGATGTGCCCCACTCGGAAGAAATGTAGCCTTCCTGCTCCAGCTTGAGCAGGGCAGGGTAGAGCGTTCCGTAGTTCACCGCCAGCAGGTCGCCGCTGGTTTGTTCGATGCGACGCGCAATCCCGTAACCGTGCAGCGGCCCCAGGGCTTGCAGCGTTTTCAGCACCATCAAAGCCAGCGTTCCCTGCCAGACGTCCGCTCGTTCGCCCATCGTTTTCTCCGGTAACTCCTATTGGATGCCCATACCTATATGCACCAGTTCCTATGGGAATGCAATAGAAGAGACGCCACACCCGGCATTTTGTTTCCGGTTTTTTTAAAACTCTCTTCGGCGTCCCTTCTGTCGTCCCTTCTTGACTCTTCCGAAACTTCCCACTAGCCTCATGCGTCTACCTTTACGGTTGCCGGGGGATGGTTGTCCCTTCAAAGCCTTCGTGAGGAGCCTTGCATGCGTTCCAATCTAATTCTCAAGTGTGTCTTGGCGGTCTGTTTGACGGCGCGATTGGCTCTTTCTTGCGCCACGCCGCTTGTTCAGGCGCAAGGAGGCGAGCCGCAATATTTCGCCATTCGCGGCGCGAAAGTGGTCCCTGTTGCCGGGCCGCCGATAGAGAACGCGACGATCGTTATTTCTCGCGGCCTTATCACGGCAGTTGGAAAGGACATTGCCATTCCGCCCGAGGCGTGGGTCATCGAAGGGAAGGGCCTTAGCGTTTACCCGGGGCTAATCGATTCTTTTACGGATGTGGGGCTTCCCGTCGCGGTGCCAGCGAGCGGCGAAGGCGGCCCGCGCCGCCCGACTTCAGAGGGCGCGCGCGGGCCTGAGGATCGGCCCTACTCCACGCCGTGGCGCAGCGCGGCAGACGAAGCTAGCCTGAGCGACAAGCGCATCGAAACCTGGCGCAGCGCGGGATTTACTACCGTTGTGTCCGCGCCAAAAGGGGGAATTTTCCCCGGACAGGCGGCGGTGCTGGATCTGGCGGGCGAACGCGCCGGGGATCTGGTGGTGAAATCGCCGGTAGCGATTCCGGTGACGTTCCAGACCTCGGGAGGATTCGGCGGCGGGTTTCCCAGTTCGATCATGGGATCGCTAGCCTACATTCACCAGGTCTGGCTGGACACGGAATGGAGCGTCAAAGCTCAAGCGACGTACGAAAAGAATCCTCGCGGCGTGGCCCGGCCCCGCTATGACCGCACCGAAGCCGCGATTGCCGAAGCGCTGGAAGATCACGCGCTGGTTTTGATCCCCGCAAACAATTCGATACAACTGCGGCGCGCGCTTGAACTGGTTGATCGCTGGAATGTTAAGGGCGCCATTTATGGCGGCCAGATGGCATACGAAGTGGCTCCGGAAATTGCCGCGAAAAAACTCTCCGTACTCGTGAATCTGAAGTGGCCGGAGGCCGAGAAAGACACCGATCCCGAGGATAAGCCGGCGCTGCGAACGCTGCAGTTCCGGGATCGGGCGCCTTCTTCACCGGCGGCGCTGGCCAAAGCGGGCGTCAAGTTTGCGTTTTATTCCGGCGGCATCACTGCGCCGAAGGACACCCTCAAAGCCGCGAAGAAATCGATTGACACGGGCCTGGCCCCGGACGCCGCGCTTCGCGCGCTGACGCTCTCGACGGCGGAAATCTTCGGCGTCGCCGACCGCCTGGGCTCCATCGAAAACGGGAAAATCGCGAATCTCGTCGTTACCGATGGCGACCTCTTCGAGGAAAAAACGAAGATCAAAATGGTCTTTGTCGACGGCCGCAGATTTGAAGTTCGCGAGCCGGAGAAGCCAAAGGAGCCGCCGAAAGGCGACATCAGCGGGAAATGGAAACTCTCCTACACCACGCCTGATGGGCCCGAGGAGTCTGTGGCCGACCTCACCATGGATAAAGACGGCACGGTCTCCGGCACGCTCACCAGCAAACGCGGCACCGCCTCGATCATCAGCGGCTACTTGAGCGTGGACAAATTCAGCTTCACCATCAACATTCCAATCGAGGGATCCCCCGCGGACGTCGTTTTTTCCGGCACGTTTGACGGGACGTCACTGAAGGGCACCATCCGCGTGCAGGGTATCTCGCTAGATTTCACCGGCGTCAAACCCACGATCACTACTACTGCGGCGGCTGTGCTTGGAGGTCCCCAGTGAAGGGCTCATCTGGATTTTTCATCAATGCAAAGAACCTGCGATTTCTGAGTCTCCTTTCTATTCTTTGCTTCCCGCTGGTGGCCGCTGCAGCGCCGCCGGACGCGCCCGCCGTCATCGTGATTCGAAACGCCACCATCCTGACCGTTTCACATGGGAACATCGAGCATGGCGCCATCCTTATTAAGGATGGCAAAATCGCCGAAGTCGGCCAGACCGTCAACGCACCGAAAGATGCTCAGGTGATTGATGCCGCGGGACAGTTCGTCATTCCCGGCATTATCGATTGCCATTCGCACATCGCGGCGGAAAGCATCAACGAAGGCAGCGTTTCCGTGTCTTCGATCGTAAACATGGCGGAGATTTTGAATCCGGAGGACATCGACATCTATCGCGATCTCGCGGGGGGAGTCACGTCGGCAAATATTCTGCACGGCTCCGCGAATGCCATCGGAGGGCAGACGCTGGTCATCAAGCTGCGCTGGGGCCAGCCTGCGTCGAAGCTCCCGTTCGAAGGCGCGGTTCCCGGCATCAAGTTCGCGCTGGGCGAAAATCCCAAGCGTTCGAACTTCAGCATCCCGGGACAGCCCCGGCGGTATCCCGCGACGCGCATGGGTGTCGAAGAAACGATTCGCGGCGCGTTCACCGAAGCCCGCGATTATAAGAAAACGTGGGACGAGTACAACAAGCGCGCCGGTGCGGGTGAGAAAAATCTTATTCCGCCGCGCCGCGATCTGCGCCTTGAACCGCTTGTCGAAGTGCTGGAAGGCAAGCGCTACGTGCACTCACACTGCTACCGCGGAGATGAAATCCTGATGCTGCTTCGCGTCGCGAAAGAGTTTGGTTTCAAAGTTCGGACGTTTCAACACGTTCTGGAAGGCTACAAAGTCGCGGATGAATTGGCCGCCGCGGGAGTCGGCGCATCCACTTTCTCGGATTGGTGGGCCTACAAAGTGGAAGCCTACGATGCAATTCCGTATAACGCTGCGTTGATGACCCGCCGCGGTGTGGTTGTTTCCATCAATTCCGATGACGCCGAAGAAGCCACGCACTTGAATCAGGAAGCTGCCAAGAGTATGAAGTACGGCGGGCTCTCGCATGATGAAGCGCTGAAAATGGTCACGCTGAATCCCGCGATGCAGCTCGGCATCGACAAGCGCGTTGGCACGATTGACGTGGGGAAAGACGCCGATCTCGCAATTTACAACCACGACCCGCTGAGCGCTTACGCCGTGGTGCAGAAAACGCTGATCGATGGCCGCGTTTACTTCGACCTTCAGCGCGACATCGCCGAACGCGCCGAGCGCGAAAAAGAGAAGAAAGCGCTCATCGAGAAATTCAAGAAAGCGGCGGAGAAGAAGCCGGAAGAGAAAAAGCCGGATGCAGCCGGTCAAAAGCCCGGAGAGAAGAAACCCGAAGAGAAAAAGCCGGAAGTAAAGAAGCCGGAGGAAAAGCCCAAGCCGCCTCAATCAAACAGCGCCGACTCCGCGGCCGTTTTGCAAAGGGGAGCGCTGTGAAGACCGCCTTCATCGCTCTTCGAACCGCATTAATTCTCGTCGCGGTCTGCGTCCTCGCTGCTATCGCATGCGCACAGGCGCCGCCCCCCAACACCTACGCGATCACGCACGCAAAAATCTTTACGCTTGCCGGTAGCGCCATCGAGGACGGCACGGTCGTCTTCCACGATGGAAAAATCACCGCGGTGGGCGCCGGCATTGACATCCCGGCGGGGACGCAGGTCATCGACGCAAAAGGATTACAAGTTTATCCGGGAATTTTCGACTCGATTACCCAGATGGGATTGCGGGAAATTGGCGCCGTCAGCGCCACTGTCGATTCGACGGAGATGGGAAATTACAATCCGGACGTCGTTGCGGCCACGGCAGTATCTCCGTCGAGCGAACACATTCCCGTCACGCGCGCCGCGGGCATCACGGAGGTTCTCGCCGTTCCGGGCAGTGGCGGTTTCGATTCCGGCGGATCAAACAGCATAATCGGCGGCCAAGCCTCAGCGATCCACCTGGCCGGATGGGTCATCGACGAAATGCTCATCAAGAAAAGCGCGGCGATGGTGATCCGCTGGCCGGAGATTGAGACACAAACGTTCGACTTCGCCACGTTCTCGCGCAAGGAAAAACCATACACCGAAGCCAAGCAGGAATATGACAAGCAGGTGAATGAAATCACCGACTGGCTCGAGCGCGCCCGGCACTATGCCCAGGTCATGGAGAAAGGCTCGCCCGCGAAATACGATCGCGACCTGAAGCTTGAGGCGCTAGCGCCGGTCGTTCGCCGCGAACTGCCTGTGCTGGTGTTTGCCGATCGCGCGCGAGAGATTCGCAACGCCGTCGAGTTTTGCGACAAACAAGAGCTGAGGATGATCCTCGCCGGCGGCGCCGAGGCCTACAAGGTGAAGGACCTTCTCCGTTCGAAAGGTGTGCCCGTCATCCTGCGGCCGACGCTTACACTCCCGCCCGAAGAGGATGATCCCTACGATCGCTTGCTTTCCCAGCCCGCGGAGCTGGCTTCTGCCGGGGTGAAGTTCGCCATCGCCAGCTTCGACAATTCTTTCGCGCGGCGGCTGGGACAAAACGCCGCCAACGCCGTCGCGCACGGCCTTCCGTATGACGAGGCGCTTAAGGCCGTCACGATTTATCCGGCGCAGATTTTTGGCCTGGGCGATCAGATCGGGACCATCGAGCAGGGCAAGCTCGCCAACCTCATTGTGACCAACGGCGACCCGCTCGAGTTGACCACCGACGTCAAGTACCTCTTCATCCGGGGACAACTCACGTCCATGGAAAACCGTCATCTCCGCCTCTACGAGAAGTACGCAAAGCGGCCGAAGACGCAGTAATTTGGCCGTATCTGCGTGTAAACGTAGGGGCGTGGCCATCTTTTCCCTCGCCTCAGAACGAGACTGCCCTCCCAAGGCTAAATTCTAAGAAACTTTTTGTGAGAAGTTGCGTTTCTATAGTTGAACCTCATGCGCACACCTGTGCTCATTGCCCTCATGGTGTCGACGCTCACGGCCGGGTCCTATCCCGCCCGCGCGCAAGAGGAACCGGGAAAAATCGTCGAGCAGTACGTGAAGGCCGCCGGCGGCGGCAAAGCGCTGAGCAGGATTCAAGCCTTAACGCTCGAAGGGACTTTCGCGAGCGACAACGGGAAAACGGGAACCTACACGCTGGATACCAAGCTGCCGAATCGCTACTACTCGGAATTGCTGGCCGGCGATAAGAACGTGATCGAAGCGTACAACGGGAAGTCGGCGTGGCATCAGAATGCCGCCGGTGAGCTTGGCACGCTAGTGGGTCCCCAAGGAATGCAATTGGAAGCGGCCGCGCGGTTTTACAACTCCCGTCTGCTGAATCTCAAGAAAAACAAAATCACGCTGGCGTTTGTGGGGCACACGCAAGTGCGTGGAAGAGACGCGCTGCAACTCGCGGTGACCACGGCCACGGGAGTAAAGCGGCAAGTATTCTTCGATCCTCAGACGCACCTGATCGTGAAAGAAGCGGCGACGGTCGGTGGAGTCGAGGAAGAAATTCTCTACGACGACTATCGAGCCGTGGATGGCGTGAAGTTGCCGCACAAAATCGAGCTGCACCGCGGGAACGAAAAGTACGACGTGAACGTCACACGCGCGGTGATCAATGGAACCGTCGGCGAACGCGTGTTTGATTTCCCCATCAAGTCGCAAGTCAAGCTGCCGGACTTGAAAGCGTTGTTTAAAGAGATTGACGACAACCAGAAAGCCATCGACAAACTTAAAGAGAACTATGCCGGGTCGCAATCCGAGGAAGAAACGGAATTCGAGGGCGACGGCAAAGTCAAAAAGCATGAGATCAACGAGTACACGTTTTTCTATCTCAACGGAGATGAGATCACTACGCTGGTTAAGAAAGACGGCAAACCGCTGAGCGACGCGGAACAGAAAAAGGAAAACGAAAAGACACAGAAACGCATCGAGGAACACCAAAAACGCTCCGCCAAGAAAGAAGCAAAAGAAGAGAAGGCCAAGGAAGAAGGGAAAAACGACGAAAAAGATGAACCGGGGATTGAGATATTCCTGCGCGCCAGCCAATTCGTTAATCCGCGACGGGAACGCTTTCGCGGGCAAGACGTACTGGTCTTCGATTTCGAGCCGAATCCAGAATTCAAAGCGCACAAGCTGGTTGAAAAAGTGGTGCAGAAACTCGCCGGAGTCATTTGGGTGGACGAGAAAGCGCACGACGTGGCGCGGCTGGAAGCCTATTTTACCGGAGACATGAAAATCGGTGGCGGCCTGCTGGCGAACCTGCAGAAGGGCACCAGCTTCGTTTTCGAGCAATCGTTTGTGAATAACGAAGTGTGGCTGCCGACATTCATGGAGGCGCACGTCGGAGTACGCTTTCTGCTGGTGAAGGGAATCAAGGCCAGCATCGCGACGCGCTATTGGGACTACAAGAAATTCAGTGTGGAGACGCTCTCAACAATTGCGAAGCCCAAGGGAGCGACTGATGCGCCCGCGGATCCGCCGACGAAACCCGAGTGAAAGCGACTCGCGTCAACAGTGAGTCGTGCCAGATTGTCTGAGGTACAATCCAGCGCATGAACTCGGGGAGCGAATTCAGCTCGGAACAGAATTTCGGGAGAGCTTGGGTCTTTCTCTGCTTGGCGTTTTGCGCGCATGTGGCGGACGAAGCGCTGACGGGCTTCCTTCCTCTTTACAACGCCACGGTTATGGCGATGCGCGGCCAATACAAGTGGTTTCCAATGCCGACATTCGGATTCCGCGAGTGGCTGGCGGGGCTCATCGCTACAAATATCGTTCTGTTGCTGCTGACGCCGTTTGCGTTTCGAAACGCCTGGTGGCTGCGGCCGTTGGCGTACTTCTCTGCCGGCGTCCATCTCTTGAACGGAATGGGCCACACACTGGCAACAATCTTCGGGCAAACCGTCTCGACCATTCACATCGCACGCCCCGCGCCCGGCTTCTACTCATCGCCGCTGCTCTTTGCGGGTTCGATCTATCTTCTGGTTCGATTGCGCGCCAGCCGCCGAAGCCAGGCAGCCACTTCCTGAAAGCGTAAGGCGAAGGTTCGGGGGAGGAATATGCGACGAAATAGTTTTCCCAACTTTTTCTTGACGATCTTGGCTCTGTTGGTTTGCACAAGCGCCGATTTGCGCGCGCAAGCAAAGCCGGAGATGAAGACGGAAGAAGCGCCGCTGCGCGTCGCTCTTGCTGGACTTGCGCACGGCCATGCCTTCGGATTCTTCGACCAGTTTCAGCACCGGACGGACCTGCAAGTCGTGGGGATCGCCGAAGCCGATCACCAACTCACGGAACAATTTGCGAAGAGATACAGCTTGCCGCCTGGCATCTTCTATTCCGATCTGGAGGAGATGCTGAAGAAAACGCATCCTCAGGCGGTGCTCGCCTACACCAACACCTACGATCATCGCCGCGTCGTGGAAATTTGCGCGCGGCATGGCGTTCCGGTGATGATGGAAAAGCCGCTGGCCGTCAGCCTCGAAGATGCGCGCGCCGTCGAGAGAGCGGCGCACGAAGCGAAGATTCAAGTTTTGGTGAATTACGAGACCACCTGGTATCGCAGCAATCAGGCGGCTTACGATTTGACGCACGAAAACGCAATTGGAGAAATTCGGAAAATTGTCGTGCATGATGGCCACAGTGGCCCGAAAGAAATCAATGTTGGACCGGAGTTTCTCGCATGGCTGTCCGATCCCAAACTGAACGGCGCGGGTGCGCTCTTTGATTTTGGCTGCTACGGCGCGGACCTGGCGACCTGGCTGATGGATGGCCGCCGGCCAGTCTCGGTGACCGCGGTGACGCAGCAAATCAAGCCGGATGTGTATCCGCGAGTGGATGATGAGGCGACTATCATCCTGACCTATCCCCGCGCGCAAGCGATTATTCAGGCCTCCTGGAATTGGCCGTTCTCGAGAAAAGACATGGAAGTTTACGGGCAGAAAGGCTATGCCATCACTGTTGGGCGAAATCAACTGCGCGTGCGGCTCCCTGAGAAAGAGGAGGCTTCGACCGAAGCTAGGCCAT
>Ga0179587_10001296_pt1 | contig 11243 bp, 16 predicted proteins | sample CZODoug2_1_08_16_FD_185932 | JGI IMG/M metagenome (GOLD analysis project Ga0179587, IMG submission 185932) | Vadose zone soil fungal communities from Angelo Coast Range Reserve, California, USA - CZODoug2_1_08_16fungal | ecosystem: Environmental > Terrestrial > Soil > Vadose zone | place: USA...
AACTAATCATTAGTTCGACAGATTGATTGCGCGCGTATGGTGGCTACAGTCTGAGTAAGGAAGTAGAGTAGGCACATTAAAACCTCTGCGAAGTCCAAAAACCTAGGTGGAAAAAAGGAGCATCGCGTGAGCATGGACAAAGCATGGAGAATAGGGTGGATGGGTAAGCATGACAACTATGGTCACAAGTGACAAGAGCAGTGAGGACAAAAGTGACAGAAGGAAGAAGTTTACCGAGAACAGGAGAGCAGTGAGGGACGGAAGCGACAGTGAGGCTCTCGTGTGCTGAGTGGTTTCATTATGCATGTGAGTCGTCATAGCGAGGATGGCGCACCCGAGGCCGCAAGGGTATCCATGGCTCGAGGTCACTGTGGCTGACAAGGTGGCTGGTGATTAGCCTTGAGCTTAAAACCTAACTAATCACTTGTTCAGAGTAATTCTTCGAGTTCGGTGGGAGAGACATATTGCTGACGTGCTTTTTATTTTCTTGATTTTTCCGTTGACATGCATAGTATAGATAAGAGCCAGGGAGATCGTTAAACCGTGAACAACTCCAAGAGAAGAAGTCTTCATGCTATACTAGTATTTGTAATTGTTACAGGTGTCAAGTAATACATCATGATATCAGTGCGATGCCTGAGCGGCCTTCCGTTGAGCACGAGCTGCAGCAAGTCTGGAAGACATTGATTGTACCAGGGATTCCTTTTTCAGGGCAGTCAGGTCAGTAAGAATGAGATAAAAACGAGGAAAAGGGAAGCAACCTCAAAAAAGGTCTGTTTAAAACTCTCCCTCCCCTTGAGATCACCAAGGTATTCGCGTATTCTGGCATATTTCGCATCTTTTTGCAAGGCCTGCCATGCTTCGCGCCCTGTACCTTCATCGTAGGCGCCGATGTCGTTCCTCAACACGACCTCCACCCTTGCGAGGAAGGGTGCGATCGACGCATCTGCAATGGTAAATTCCGGACCAACCGCGAGGCCTTCTTCGGGAAGCAAAGCTTGGATAGACTCGAGGCTTGCCAGCAATTTTTCAACAGGTTCCCCAGAGAATACAACGGAGGCCCACGATGTCAACAAGGTAGTAGATACTGCGTTTATAAAGAACCGAGCTTTGGCACGAAGGACGGGATCTTTTGGAAGCAAGCTATTGGAGAGATCCGCAACGAAGTCGAGAAGAACCAGGGATTCTGCGATCTTGTGAGATTCTGGAGAAGGCTGGTCGGGTAGTACGATGGGGCCGCCATATGTTACGGCTGGGACCTTGTTGTAAGAGAGTAAGTTGAATATCTTAATCATCTACTATAGTCACCCACTTTGCTCGCGGGGTTAATCTTGGGGGCGTACCATTCGGGTTTATTGGAGAGATCGATTTCATAGCGAGTATGCTTCAGCTGTGTTTCACGGAGAGCAATTTCGACCTGGATAGGGTCACAATGGTATGAATATTGACGGCGCTTCGTTCCTTGTGGATTCTCGTACCCGTTGGGCATATGGGCAGACCTAGAAAGTAAACCGCTATGAGAAAGGCAAACAGACTTGTCGCTTCGACTTACTCTTGATGTGTATAGAGTGAGTTGTTCAGTCATGACAGTGTAGAAGAGGTATTGGATAGTTGAAGCAGTGGGGCTCTATACTTATACAACCAAAAAACGATATGGATAGGTCAGCAAGTGACAGTCATACGATAATATTAATACGGATATGATGATTGCAATTTGATTACTGTAGTGACGCAATATTAGGACAATTGAAGCGTAATCAGTATGAGGTAAGCCGTGCTGCGATCACCAAGGTCCAGTGAGGCTTATCCAATCCCGCAAGACTGCATTTCGTTCCGTCCCAATTTCACGCGTCACCTCGATCTGTCGAGTTATTGGCAAGCCCTCAAAGTGAGATAAGAGGGTTCCGTCCAAGATGCCCTTCGATAGAGGCTTTGAAACGTAGTCATTTCGAACAATGCTACCTCAGAATGAGTGAGAACCCTAGCCAGGCTGAAGAATCCGACCCACCGGAATGCCTTGGGATTCAATCCGGCTATATGTTGAATATTACGCGTCAATTGCCCTTGAAGCAGTTGGAGTCTCTTGAATGCGTGTTCTTCGACGGGTGTTAACGAAGACAACGACCCATCGGTTGATCCTAATTACATGGTAAGCCAGATACAAAGGACGTCGCGGGGGGAATGGTAAACCAACCACATAGCATTTTTGCTTGAGGAATATCCAGATCGTCTTTAGTCCTCCTTGCAATAAGGGTAGACGCCCGGTACTCGCACTGACTGTGAAATTCCGTTCGAAGCAACAAGTGACGTCCATCCCTTGAGTCAGGATCTAAGCTAACGTAAGTATCCATTGTAATCGAGAGTAAAAAGGTGAAACACCATTTGGGTTGTATTCGTACACACGGATGATTCCTTCTTCATCACCAGTCACGATGGACAGCTCTTCATCGGCGAAGAAAAAGTCGGCACTTGTAACGCAAACCTGACTGATGTCCTTCGCAAGTAGAACAAGTTTATAAGGATCCTCCTGAAACGGGGCGTGTTAGGGTTTCGTTTCTGGGGATGTGCGACGGAGAGCGAACCTGGAACGCAACAAAAGATATACTCTTCACAGCATCACCAATCAGAAGCAGATTCTTGAGAGTCTGGAGGGAGGTCACATAGACTCCCACATCCATGAATGCAACCCCGACCAGGCGTTCATCCGCATCGAGTGCCCGAACGAAGACCTAGAATACGGGAAGGAGTAAGTGAAACGCTGAAGATTCCGCAAGAAGATATTGCCTTTTGACCCATGGATGAGACAAGGTACCCGTTGAAACCGCAAATTGCAGTGACAGGGCCCTTCGCTTCATCTCGGCAACGTAGTCGCAACTTGTACCACCTCTTTGGAGAAACAGCCGGATCAGGAACAACTTCTACAATCTCAAAGATATACGTCTGTAAATCCCGGGGTATCAGTGTTACGAATCTCAATAGGCCCAAGATACTTGCGCTACCCTTTGCTGCTAGGTCCTCCCCTCTATTGATAGTAGTGCCAACCGCAATGTACTCTTTGTTACCTGTTTCCGTACTTGTCGTCTCGAGCGTGACACATGACATAGCGTTGATGAATTCATTCGTCGCAAATTCGAACCTAGGCCATTATCAGCAAAATGAACCACGGTTCCTATTAAGGGACATACCCATCCATGGTCATCCAAGAATCAGGGGCAATGAGCTCCAACGTAGAACAGTCGCATACAGGGTCTGATACATTCGGTGCTGATCAAGGAAATAAGCTCTGCACTGCATAACGTACGCTTGGAACTCACCGTCAGGCTCCCAGATTTTATTCCCGTCCTCATCAAAGGATGCAAACTTGGCCTGAAGGGATGAGGCGGCAACGACCAAACACGTAGAGGGCTCGAAAACAACACTAGAGTACGATCGACCACGTGGCACGGACCGCAAGGGCAAAGGTCCGTCGACGTGAAAATCTGGTATCCATTCCAGCAAACTCGGTCCCTTGAAACAGAAGTCAGTTTCGGGAGAAATAGCACACGGAAAGACGCGAGGCACCTCGTCCGAGTAAAGCAAAAAGTCGCCTTTTGACTCCCACAGCGAACACGGCGTGAAGGCGTGTACAACAGCATGCCCTGACGGGTACAGTTGGACCCCGCTTTTATCCGTTGCGAGGATCCAGCTCGGGCGATCGCCGGTGAAGAAGACGCCCGATAAGGTAGTACCAGAGGCAGGCGTCGTAACAAACGGAATGAACATGCGCAAAACGCGTTTTTGTTCCGCGATGATGCTTTTTTCGCTCTCTTCCGGACGATGGATCTCAAATGTTCTTGACAGAATCTTCACAAATTTGATCCCCAGACTCGAGGCCCGTGCAGTTACGGAAGGCTCGGGTGGTATGCCGCCAGGAAGGATCTCGTAAATCGCTAGCTGACCTGATCGCAAGAACACCTGTCATGAATTACCTCAGTAGCCACAGGGACATCAATACATGCAGAAAACGCACCAGGAGGTGGGGCTGTGGCGATGATTCCCCAACCGGAGCAAGTATGACTTGTTCAATATCTGACTCCTGAGGCTTGCGTGGCGGGTCTTGGGGTAAGGATAATGCCGGTGGATCGTGAGAGTCAGTAAGGACGTTTTGTAGGGATGATAACAACGATGTGGAGAAGACCAAAGCCAGTTTAGGCAGATTCCACACCTGTGAAATCCAGTCAAATTAAATAATCTAAGAGATGGGGGGCACGAACTTCCATAACACCTTGAGGCCGTATCAAAACCAACGACTGACCTTTACTTCCGGCATTTACAGCGGCTTGAAGGGTAGTAGTCGTGCCATTTAGTGCCACAGACGTTGTGAGATTGCCTTCGAATAATCCAGTGCTATCGACATAGAAGCAACCAGCCAAATAGCGAGATGTCTGCGAATATTTCATACCTGTCAGTTGATCTTAGGACATTTTAGGGCGACGTACTTTATCACCCATGGGAGACATATCTTTTCGTCTGATCTTGCCACGTTCTGTCTCTCCAATAAACAGTCCAATGGAGTCGTCCTCCCGCAAGATAAGCACGAACGGATCAGAGATACTGCAGGCTCTGATTTTTGGACGAGGCATATTGGCGTCCATATCTTTGATGATTTGTCTTTCCGTGCCGTCTGACCGTTCAAATTAGGCAGACTTCTCAAAAGTGCGAAAGAGAACCATACCAGGCTCGAGAACACGCAGCGCATTAGTCATGACATGTAAAATCGCCGTCCTCTGGAAAAAGGGTGCAGCTCCTATTGTTGTTCCCGGAATGCGCGTCGTGATACCAATGTCGGTTTTCATGGTGCGCGTGGCAATCTATCCCAGGGATTACTAAAGAAACAAAAATATGTGGAAGGATATAGCCCACCCGAGAAAGCCCTGGTGAGGGGTTAGCATCTGTGCTGAGAATGAGGCTGTCATTCTCCGCTTGGAAAGGATTAACAGGGCGTTCGTAGGCGACTCCGTTAGATCTGACGGGCTGCCGGATGGGCAATGACCACATCCCTCGTGCACCACCTATCGCATGTAATTTACGTTTTGTGCGAATAGGCAGATCACGCTTTAGGGAACAAAGTCATCATGAAGGACGAAATAAGGCAGAAGTGTCTTTAGACAAACCTGGAATAATGTGAATCCGCCGAGAGTGCCCGTACCAGTCGCGGCAACAAGTTCTGGTACGGGCCGATCCTACAAAAGCAAAAACAAGTTAGTGGCAAGCATCTCGGGGAACAGAATTGAGACATACACCATTTCGGGCGAGGGAGAAAGTCATATCCGCGATAGGACCGTAAGCGGGTAAGGAGTCACACAACGATAATTGAATGACAGTTCTGGTGCGTCTCGAAGGCTTTCCGTTTGCAAGCCCATTTATAGATGGCTGAACAACTTTGGAGGGGCCGTAGATATCTGTATATCCATGGGAATCAGCCACGATTGGGCCAGGTATATAAGAATCACGTACCGTCATCATCGTCATCCATATCCATGTCGTTGTTCAATTGGACGACTGCAGTAGGACTCGTGTTCATTTCATGTTCCTTGATCTCCTCTTCGACGTGCGCAGCCTTCAACAACACAGAAGGGCCAACAGTGCTTCCAATGAAAATATGCCCATCAGTAATCCTCTTGACGACGGCAGGTATTGTTGTCTGCGCGAGTGCAGGCGCCATTGTCAGCTTTGACACCGTTTTGCCATCGATGACCATGTCCACGGGGTACACTGTGCCGTCCCTGCAGATGATAAAAATGGTTTTGTCGTCTACAAAGGCTGCACGGCATCCCTCTAGCTCAAGATTGCGCGATTGATTTTCTGGAGCAATTGCCGGCATGGGCAAGTCGGTGGTTCGAGAGGGCCAGCCATTGAGGGGAAGAGGTATCCGTTTGGAGGACTGGTCGACATATATAATTGAGTTGCATGTGACAATTACAACGCCACCGAGAGACGTGGCACAGGGCAAGAGGAAAAGACAGTCGTGGGGGAGTCCATCCACTGATCTGATGATGGGGTAATTCTGGGTGACGAAATCGAGGGTAAAGATTATCAGCTTCACGGTGTCTTTGTATTCCTTCAAGCGTCTGCACATTAACGTTGTTACCAACCAGGAAAGGAACATGACCAGAACATTACGACCCACCCTGTCCATGTTTGCTGCGTCTGGAAGAGAATGGCAACCGTTGGATTGTTAAAACCAGGAAGGAAAACGAAATCAACAACGTTTCGAACGTGCTGGCCGACGTCCGCAGGAAGATCCAAAATAAAGCTAGGGGAGTATGGTACATCCCTGTGCGCGCTTTTAGCAGTCTGCGAAAAGATCCCTCACAATGACCTACTTCAGTTGGGTTTGATCATGGTCCATTGCATCATCTACCTGTGCCTGGTGAAAAGGAAGAATAGCAATTGCGTCTCTTGGTAGGGACAAAGCGGCACAACGTGACAGGGGGTCAACCCGAAGTTCTGCTCGGAACAAGGGCGAATCAAGAGACATCTGAAAAAAGTTACTTGGGCATCATTTGAAGCTGGAAGTTTTGAATTACGCACAAGCTGAGGGGCGCGTTCATAAGTGTGGATCGAAACTGTCACCAGGTCATGTACCGCCGTGGACCACTCCAAAAGCGCGATCTAGGAGAGAAAACCAGCGTGAGTGATCACTGCCAGTGGTACATTCACGCCCACTTACTTTCGCGTCCTTGAAAGAAACCAACAGTCGGTCAAGTTTGTCCTCAGGAGACGACATGATTTGAACCCCTTCCATTCCCGTCACAATCCCATGAAGCCGGTGTTCCCGGATAAGATAGAGCTTGGTTACAATCGGGGGGCCGATAACAGTATTTTGGCCCACAGACTAAGAGCAGGAGGAATTCAGTCAGCATTGTTCATAAGTTCATTTGCGTCCCAACAATGGATTGTGCAGAGAAAGTACATGGATCACGTTAATCACCTTGGCTATGCTGACGAAACCTTCGCCCTGCTCATCCATTTCAACCTCGCCCTCAACAGCCTCCGTCCCTTTGCGAACCCTTGACCACCTTTCCCTTTCGTCATCGACTTGAGGCGTAATCGGTGCTAACTCCTCCCGAAGTTCGAAAATGCGGAGAAGGCTCGACCGTGCAACAACAACGTTGCATAAAGCCCGCGCAGCAAACTCGTGGCGAGTTGTAGCGTTCGGGGGCGTCTGCAATTCACTAAGGGTGGATGGTGTTAACTTCAAACTTGTGGCGAATTCTACTCCACTTGGGGGAAGTATTTCTTGGCGCAGAGCATGCATATTCGAATATCTGAGCAAACAACTCTTGTCCCAGACAAATTTCTTCAAATCCCCGGCGAAAGGAAGCTTGTAGCGCGGCCTTCAGCTTGCAACTGTTGAGACTGAAGAAACGCCGCAAATAAGTTGACGATTATGTAAGCTGCCCCATCCAAAAACGTCCACTCACTCCAACTTGCTGTCCAGGTACTTACTTGCTCATTTTTCAACCCCGCCTGACAACAACTACAGTGCTCAGGGACTACCATCTAATCTCCCGGAACTGGAACCGGAACTGTAATTGGATTTTCACTTTGAAGGAACTTTCGCCATTACATGGCATTCCTTGTGCTGTGATGAACAATATTCTTGCAATTATGCACTTCCAACAGCCACCGAAAAGTCTGCATAGCGACCGAAGCCGGTCTCATGAAAATCTCTCACACAGGCACAATTTCCAACCGTGCCGAAGGACGTTTACCTTTCACCGTCTGTCACTTCCACCCTAGGGCATAATTGATCACAAGAAATATCGATCGTTCCTACTTTTCTTTGTGATCGATACAATACCCCAGCTTTCAATAAACGAAGGAAGTAGGAATCATGTCTTGTATCTGACGGATGTCCGCCGCGTGGATAAGCAGGTCATTAGACACCCCAGTGGATTGCCTCAGGCTCTGACCAAACGCCACTTACGCCACCACGGCAAGCTGGAGGGGAGTGGAAATCGTTACCTACAGGAATCGGTGAACTCGTGTTCATCCTGATTTTCAGAAATGAATTGAAATTATTGACAGCACCACCATCAGCTGAGAATTGGGGCTGCACCAAGCCTTCGATCGTCAGGTCGCGTCCTGTCACTTCGGATAATAAAATGTTGCTGTGCAACACAGTCGGACGCCGCATGTACCACCTCAAGTCGTACTCGTGTTTGGAGCGTGATGTTGTGCGTACTCAATACATATTCCTAGTCCATCCGATGCTGTAAATCTCGGTGCTGATTTTCCCTAGCACATCATGCTTTCCTCCGTGAGCACGACAAGCTTTGCACATTCGCGACACGGTCAGAACGTCCTAGGGAAGGTGGGTCGCTGCCCGCTTACGTTTTCCTCTTTCTAACCGTTACCCATGACAATAGAGCTACGCTGGACAGGTTCCTAAAGCACTTACAGGACGATTCTTCAAAGGACCCACTCTTTCATCGTTCCCGCATACGGTCGCTGCTAGGTTCGATGGATATTACACAGCTCCTCTGGCAGAGCAGCGCCAAAACCGGGACTGGCGTTCTTCGGGGGCTCAGGACAACTTCAGATTATATTCGACTCCTAGTGAGGTATCCAAAGCTGCTCTTCTTCATCTGAACGAGAGTTCTACCACCAACAATCGAAATTATGATACTAATTCAAGGTCTACGGCATCAAGTTATTCCATTTATCCAGCCAATGAGATGTATATATACGAACGATCTCTATCTGCCAAATCAGACGTGTATTCAAATACGGAGTATGATGGCGCTTCTACAGCGACCTTCTCTCCTGCTCTGTCTGCGGACAGCACGTCGGTGCTGAGGAGTCCGACGACAGCTGAGGCTGCGTTGGATTCTCGCTCGTCGACGCCTACACCGGCACGAAATGCAATCCCTGTGTTATCGTCTGCCTTTAGGGGCGCATTCAGGAGCCAAACTCCTCATGCTGCGTCGTCCGTTCGCTCGGACAACCCATTTGTGCCCCTCACCATGCCATCGACTCTCTCAAGCGACGGCACTCATCTCAGGGCCACAAGCCCACCTGTACAGGGGCGGTCGACCACAGCGACCCACCTGTCTAGTGTGTCGTCTGGCTCTGAGGGTCGAAATATACTCCAGTCCGCCGAATCATATACGATACCTGATCTGACTGGCTATCCCAACCAGTCGTACGCACCAAGCATAGTCTCGGAATCTGATGACGGCGAGCTCCAAAGGTTAGCCAAGGCGAACGCTGAGTACAATGCTGCTTCCTCTGCATCTTCCTCTGCATATTATACCTTTCAACAGTCTTCTCGAGAGTCGCATAATCCGGATCTTGCTCCCGAGACCCTGATCGATGCGACAGGTGCTTCCAGACAGATATACTCTAATTTACCTCTTCGTACTAGCCCTGAACAACAGCATCGCACCCCTGATATTTATAGCCGAGCTCCAGCAGACTCGAGCCAAGGAGATGCTCCTTCATATATTTCTATAGACCGACCTGAGAGCCGTGCTCATTCACGATCGTCGTATTATCCCAGAGAGTCGCAATCCGATGATCGACTCTCACCCGAATTCCTCCCTTCGTTGCCACATTTAGATCCAGAACCGGTCGCAGCAAGCAGACCGTCACCAATCCGACGCCGCTCGGAATACACAACATATTCTCATATCCCGGAAGTACGGAACGAGGGCCACTTGGGTCGGTACGTTCCCGCATCTCGTACGATGGCGCCCAATGTTTCGACACGTACATCAGGGTCGTCAGACTCGCAGCCCAGCCCGAGGGAGTCAGACCGTAGGCCGGATCGCGCCTTACCCATTCCTCCGCCCCCTCTATCGCAGCAACCAAGCTTGCCACGGGAACGAAATGTATCGCTTTCCCAGCCACACCCTATTTCATCGGTCCCTAGTGCTTCTCACGACGGAAGGCCAACTGCTCCCCCCCTTCTCTCTCAGCGGTCCAATTCGCAAAGGGGAAGAAGCATATCATTTTCGCGGTCGCAACCGCCTTTCTCCAGTTCACAAGGTTTTCTAGTAGCTAACGCTTCTCGTGACGGAAGTGGGGTTTCGCAGCGACCCCCGGACCAGGCAGGGGAACGAGATGGGGAGACTTCTAGGAAGAGCCCACAAGGACAGCGTCCCATGCCTTCCATTTCTTATTCTGCAAGGGATCCCGGCCTGTCTCGGGATCAGCTTCCAGCTGGTGTGTCATTCGCAGCATTGCCCACTAGTCACATCCCACCTACATTGGGGACCTCTGCAGAGCAGATGTCCGATGATGACATTCGACGAGAGGCATCCATCGTGGAGACCTCCAGAAATCGCCATGACCCGTATCTTAATTTCTCTACCACGGCACACCCCTCCACCCCACCTGCTGATCGCCACCCGCCCATCTTGCGGTCCTCTCCAGAACAGATTCATGAAATTACCGTTCGCAGAGAACTGCCAATCCCGAAAACTGCCCCAATCCACCATGATCCTCTCTCAACCCAGTATCTCAGCGACTCTAGATCATCTGCGATTGTTGCCCCTGTACCGCCACAGACACATCCTCAACAAACATTTTCGGCAGACTCGATTCTTCGCAATCTGCCGAATCCCTCTGCCTTTCGCGACCACGAACATACCCCTACAGAGAGAGGAAGGTCTATCAATGCTGCGAATGATGGGTCCGGGCATAATTTGCCTAGTTCTACTATGCGTCATTCGTCGGTTTCGCCCACTGGTCCAGTAACGAACCCTTCAGATTCTAACGGAGCCTCTGGCCAGCCTCCGAGATTTGTCAACCTTGAGAGGCGCGCAGCCGACACAGTCGTAAGCTCTCACCTAGAACCCAGCGATCCATTTGGATATTATGATTCTGGGCAGAATCATGAAAATCGGAGGAGTCCCCCCGTTGGACGCCGGCGCAGAGAAAGCACAGCCTCTCAAAATCAACCCGCGTTTCGATCATCGAGCACTCTCAGGCCACCTGAGGGGGCGCCATTTCCTTTGTCGAACCCATCCAGCGACAGACCTGGAATTCGAATGAGCTCAATGGCGGACGTTCCCCGATCCCATACTCCGTTTGCGGAACCTCCAAGGCCTGTTCCGGAGCCACGCAGGAGGCATTCTGATGGGGACCATTCCGTGAACAACGATCTTCCACCACGCACTGCTCCTCCTTATGCATCTTATGCATCGAGTGACCCTACAAATATGGCTACAGGACACAATATGGGTGCTGTTTGT
>Ga0179587_10001297_pt1 | contig 11241 bp, 10 predicted proteins | sample CZODoug2_1_08_16_FD_185932 | JGI IMG/M metagenome (GOLD analysis project Ga0179587, IMG submission 185932) | Vadose zone soil fungal communities from Angelo Coast Range Reserve, California, USA - CZODoug2_1_08_16fungal | ecosystem: Environmental > Terrestrial > Soil > Vadose zone | place: USA...
TTTTCCGTTATTCTGTCCCGAGCCTTTGCCACGTATGGTCTCTCGGTGGTGACAGATCGTGCACTGCCCGATGCTCGCGATGGTTTGAAGCCAGTGCAACGCCGTATCCTGGCTGGTATGCTTCAGCCACGCTATCTCTCTTCGCGCCCAACGGTGAAAAGCGCTGAGGTGGTGGGCTTGATCCTGGGCAATTATCATCCTCATGGTGATAGCTCGGTCTATGAGGCCGCTGTACGTATGTCTCAGCCGTTTGCCATGCGCTATCCGCTGATCGAAGGCCAGGGGAATATGGGCAGTGAGGATGGGGATGCTCCTGCTGCTTACCGCTATACAGAGATGCGGCTCTCTCCTCTAGCTGAAGCGCTCATGGCAGATATGGAACGTGAGACCGTGCCGCTTCATCCCACCTACAAGCAAGATCCGAAAGTTGTGGAGCCTGACTACTTGCCTGGACGCATTCCGCCCGTTGTCAATGCGTCGAGTGGTATCGCTGTGGGTCTCTCAACAAACATTCCTCCTCATAACCTCGGTGAGGTCTTGCGGGCCTGTATTGCTTTGCTGGATCGTCCAACCATGAGCGTTGAGCAATTGATGACCTATATCCAGGGGCCAGACTTCAGTCAGGGAGGGTGTATCGTCGGCATTGATGGCATCAAAGACTACTTTACAACTGGCAAGGGTCGCATCATTGTACGCGCCGAGGTGCGCTTAGAGGATACGCCGCGCAGCCGCTCACTCGTAGTTACCCAGATCCCACCGATTGGGCGCGATAAGGTCAAGACTTCGATTGTGAAGGCCATCAATGCACGCAAGCTTGAGGGATTGATGCCCGATGTACGCGATGAGAGCGATACTGAGAAAGGCACGCGTATTGTGCTGGATCTGCGCAAGGATGCCGATGCCGCCGAAGTCCTCTCTCAGCTCTTCCGCGAGACGGACTTACAGGTTGCACTCTCCTTCCAGATGGTTTTCCTGTTCGGTTCACCGATGCAGTCGGCACGTCAGCCAAAGCAGGTAGGGATGCTTGAACTGCTCAACTACTGGAATAAACACCAGATTGATGTCCTGACACGGCGTTCAGAGTTCGATCTGCGCAAGGCACGTGAGCGTCTGCACGTCGTCGAGGGCTTGATGATCGGCGCAGCTCATGCCGAGCAGATCGTGAGGATTTTCCAGCAGGCGGAGGATCGTGCATCTGCTCGCAAAGAGATTGAGAGCCTTTATAACCTGACGCCCATTCAATCCGACGTCATTGCCTCTATGACGCTAGCTCAAGTCACGCGCCTCGATGCTGGAAAATATGCCAAGGAAAAAGAGGAACTACGGACGCGTATCAGTGAATTAGAGCGTCTCTTATCCGATGAGAAGGAACTGATCTCGCTCTTGAAAAAAGAGATGCAGCAATTGATAAAACAGTTCGGCGATGAGCGGAGAACCACGATTGACGTGGATGGACAGGTCCATGCGGCGATCGAAGAGGTGGCCAGTCTGCATGAGCGAGAGCCGCTGGTCGTTGCCTTCACACGTAATGGAACCCTGAAAGCTCTGCCACCGGAGACTTTCAAGCCCAAAGGAAAGAATGGCAATACCGATTACATACCTGTGCGTGGGGATGAACAACTGCGTCAGCTGATTGCTACGACGTCACAGGATTACCTGCTGTGTGTCTGTTCCACTGGCCGCGTCTGCCAGATCGCTGTCCATCGTATTCCTGAGGGGAAGCGCTCGACAAAAGGGGAACCAGTGCGTAGTCTGCTTGGGCTTGCTCCTAACGAGGAAGTGGTGACCATTTTGCCTGTTGATGCCTATGATGAGGATCGCTATCTGGTCGCCTTTAGCGCCTATGGCAAGGTCAAGAAATCACCGTTAAGCGAGTATAAGACGATTGATGTCGATGGTGCACAGGATATGAAACTTGCCGATGGCGATAGGGTGGTGACGGCATTGATAAGCCATGGCCGTGGAGAATACTTTGTGACTGCCGATAATGCTCAGACGCTCCGCTTCAGCGATGAGCAGTTGCGTGCTCAAGGTCGTGTTGGTCAGGGTGTAGCTGCGATGGCTCTGGGCAAGCAATCGACTGTGGTCAGTGCCTCCTATCTGGACGGTGAGCAAGATAAAGCTATGGATTTGACGAGCTTGCTAATAGTCACGGAGAGTGGTCTGGGCAAGAAAGTCCTTATTGGTGAGTATCCCCAGAAGGGACGTGCTACAGCTGGTGTCGTCTCCACTGATCTGCAGGAAAAGGATCATATCTTGCTGGCGATGCTTGTCAACGGGGATGAGACACTGCTGGTCACTTGGTCTGGTGAGAATGGCGAGAAAGGTGAGCATGCGACGGTGATCAAGGCAACTGAGCTGACAGCTTTCCCTCGTGCACACAAAGGGGTACCAGTCGTGAAGGGGCATATTATGAATGTAGTGAGGTTGGTTTAGGGGTACACTTTCCTTTCCATACTATCTACTCAGCCCTGGTAGAGAGAGGCTCCAATTGACCCAAGCTGGCTCACTCTCATGGGTCGCAAGGCGCGCTCTTTCTTCCCTGGCCAGGCAGTCCTCAGTGCTTCGACGCCTCGAACAGCCCCATATCGAAGTTGATCTGCATAGGACCGTTTTGGGCCAACTCACGCTGGAGCAGTTCGCGCAACTGCTGGAACTGCACCTCATCATATTCGGCTTTGGGCATGCTCGCGTGCATTATGCCGAGCAGTGGCCCTGCCTCCTTCACCACCAGCATGTTCTTCAGATGATGGAGACTAATGTGCGAGAAATGAGGGGCGAGCTGCTCATGACCATTCTCCAGGCAAAATTTTAGGGCAGAGCCGCTGATATCCTGCCAGACTGGTACCGATATCTTCCTTTCCTTCAGAAAGCTCCCCCATTGGGAGAACCAGTCCTTGCTAAAAGTGGCGGCGTACACGTAGCCATCGGATTTAACGACGCGACTGATCTCCGCGATAGCACGTGGCAAGTCTGGAACGTGGTAGAGCATACAGTCGGCAATCACCCGGTCAAAGCTAGCCTCTGCAAAGGGGATCGCTTGCGCATCGATGATCTGGAAGGTAAAGGCGTGTCCGACATCTCTGAGGTTTTCTTGTGTGCCTTTGAGCATGCCAGCCGAAAAATCAGAGAGCGTAATGTCCCAATCGGCGGGAATCAGCTCCACATTTTTCTGCCACAGGTCACCCGGCCCGCAGCCCAGTTCGAGAACACGGCACCCGGGATCCTTGCGGATCTGACGAAAAATCCAGTGATGCCAGTCAGTCGGACTTGTGAGTAAGGGTTTTATCGCCTGCAAACATGCACTAAAAGAGGTGGCATCCTTATACTGTTCACGTAACAGGTAATCTTGATCGGTTATCCATGTTCCGCTCATATTCTTTCCTTCCTTTCAGGGCTTCCTTTGCCAGAAACAGGTTCCTGATCAGTCTAGAGTTACGAAGCATCCTCTCATCAACACTTGCAGCGGATCGCAAAGTCCTTTTCCTGCCCAGTGAGCGTTTGATAGTTCTCGTGGTCGCGCAGGTTCGCTTGCACGCCCGCGATGTTGGTCCGGTAGGCATCTAACAACCTCTTTATCCAATCGTCGCCGCCGTCCGCCTGGTAGGGCAGGTCAATGTGAAACACGTGCGAAACGTTCGCATCGAGTGGCGTGTGTAGGGGAGGCACGCAACGTTGTGCCTCCCGCTACTGAATGGATGGTTTATCCGATGTTTGATTTTAGCCCATCTTTGATATCTTCAACCTTTTCCTTGACCGTTCCTACAGGGCTCTCGGATCGGATAACTTCGATGGAGCACTTTGCAAGCAATGCGCCCAGGACTCCAATGGCTGCCCATACAGGAGCAATCAGGACGCCTGCCACTCCAACGACTAGTGGTATTTCCAGGATAGTATGGCCTTCTTGTTTGATGATAATGCGGCGAACATTGCCTTCACGCACCAGTTCCTTCACCTTGCCGACCAGCTGTTCACCAACTACTTGTAATTCTTCGATGCCGTAAGGCTGTTTCGATTCTACATTTGAAGTGTTGGGATCTGTCTGTGTCATGGATCATTTCCTCCTTAAATATGCTTATGCATGTGTCTATTTGATTATGGGCACACAGTCTATACGGACCCATAGTTTACTAGGTTGGAAGAATGTATCACCATTTTGTCTCATTTTATGGTGAGAATTCTGATTGTTAATTATTTTGTTTGGCAGTACAATAGGGCTGAAGTGTAAATCAATGAGGTAGGTAACTTATGGCGTATTTTCTGGCAAAGACTGATCCTGAATCATATTCGATCGAGCAATTGGAGCGGGATGGGCAGACGCCCTGGGATGGAGTACGCAACGCTCAGGCGGTGCAGGCTATCCGGGCTATGCGGCCCGATGATGATCTGCTGATCTATCATAGTCTGGGCGAGGCTGCACTGGTTGGTCTGGCTCGTGTGATCTCGGAGCCGCGTCCCGATCCCAACAATAGTAAAAGTTGGATGGTGGATGTGGCCTTTGTCCGACGATTGACTCGGCCTGTCACACTACGTGAGATCAAAGAAAGCCATCTTTTTGATGATTGGAGCTTAGTGCGCCAGTCCCGCCTCTCAACGATGAGTGTGCCTGATAGCTTTGTCTCATGGCTCAAAGAGAAAAAGGTGCTGTAAAAAATGGGCAGAGATACTACTGCTTGGTGGTATGTCGATGGATGCTGGGTGCATCCTAATGAGGGCACTCTTTCTATCAACGATGTAGCTGTGTTGCGCTGTTATAGCGTCTTCGAGTCGTTACGTACGTATAATCGTCGTCCTTTTCACTTGGATGAACACCTGGAGCGCCTGTATCGTTCTGCCAGCATTATTGAACTGGATGTTCCCCATACCCGCGATTTTATTGCACACATTGTTCAGGAGACAATTGAGCGCAATACCTATAAGCATGCTACGATTCGTCTTTTCGTCACCGGGGGCGAGAGTGAGGATGAGGTTATACCGACTGACCAAGCCGTGCTGGCAGTATTGATTACCCCTCTGGGCGAGCGTGATATGGAGAGTTTTGCCAGGGGAACGAAGCTGATTACGACACGTTTGCAGCGTGCTCTGCCTGAGGCAAAGACCTCTAACTATGTGGCGGCCATCCGTGCTCTCAAAGAGGCTGCACGTCACGGTGCAAATGATGCACTCTTTGTGAATGAGCAGGGACATGTGCTGGAGGCGACGCGTAGCAACTTTTTTGTCTTTCGTGGTGATACCTTGATAACACCTCGTCTAAGGGTTTTGATCGGTATCACACGCAATGTGATACTCTCCCTCGCCCGGGGCCGTTTTACCATCGAGGAACGCCCCATCCTACTGGAAGAATTGTCCACAGTGGATGAGGCATTCCTAACGTCGTCGTCGAAGGAGATTACACCAGTCGTCCAGATCGACGACTGGATGATTGGTGATGGTAAGCCGGGACCTCGTACCTATGAGTTGGAGCAACGCTTTATCGAGCTGGTTGAACGCGGGGAGTAGTTCATGCTACGCCATCAAGGGGAGCATGTATCTTGCCATGTAGTAACTGCTCGGCTGCTTCCTTCAGGCGAGCCTCGCTGCGTTCTCCAAAGCCTGGTAGATGGCGAATACGCCCTTGATGGGCGGCTAGCCACAGAGCCTTTGGCGAATCGATGCCTAACTCTTCATGCAGGCGAATGGCGGTGTAAGGGCCAATATGTTCAACTGCCATCAAGGCGCGTACACCAGCTGGCAAGGTCGGTATGCAGAAGCCGTTGTTAATCGTGACTGAACCAAGTTCAATGAGTTCGGTGATATGCGAGCGCAGGCGTTCTCCTAATCCTGCTATAGGTAGTGCTTCTCCACGTGCTAAAATGTCGATAGCGGGTTCGGACAGGTCCAGTAGGCCGCGTGCTCCATTGCGATAAGCTTGGATGCGGTATTCATTGCCACGCTGTGCTTCCAGCATGTCAGCGATGCCCGCGAGCACCTCGGCAATCTGGCGATTGGTGATCTGGGGAGTAGCAGTTGGCTCCGGTTCCATCCCCGGCAATGTTGGTTGCATAGGACGCTTGCGATACTTTAATTGGGTAGGTGGAATAATGTGTATGGTTTGGGTGAGTTGCATGATACTCATCTGTGTTGCCTCCTTCTTGCGAAGACACAGTACTGGTTACTAGATAATCCCTTGTGAGAACTGCTGCTACTATACTATTCTGGCTCTACTGAAGAGAAACGGAAGATATTAGGAACAAGACTACGCATGCCTGTCTGAGCTATATAGAAACTGTGTTCTAATTATAGCACGATTGGCTTGTTATGTCAAACAAATGTTCCTGAAAAGACATGTGGAGGGCTTTGAGATGACTACAGGTGCCAGTGAGTATGAACCAGTTGTTGCATTTACCTTAGCCTATTATGCGAAGCGGGCTAGTATTTCTGGAATGGCTCACTTGGGTCTGGATCGCTGGCCCTTGACACGTACGCCTGGACTGCGTTTCTGGCGTCTGCTGGGTGTTGCATGGTTGGATCGACGCACTGACTTGCAGCGCTATGGTCTCTTTACCGTATGGGATTCTTTGAATGCTCTGCAACAGTTTTATGCGCGATCTCCGGTCATGCGACGTATACACCAGCGTGCGGATGAAGTCTGGACTGTACATATGCAACCTGTGCACTGGCATGGTGCATGGGGTGGATGTGATCCCTTTGCCGGGATGGCACCGATTGCGCCGCCTGATCCGGGTCCCTGGGTCAGCCTGACACGTGCCGCTATTCGTCCCACCCGCTTACGAGCCTTTATGGGTGCTTTCCCAGCGGTGGCCGAACATCTCTTACAGCAACCAGAGTTGATCAAATCTGTGGGTATAGGGGAAGTGCCCCTGCGCTATCTAGGCACGATCAGCCTCTGGAACTCTCTCCCTGCTATGAGGGCTTTTGCCTATGGTTCGGCTACTCATATCGAAGCGATACGTCGGACTCGTCAGGAGCAGTGGTATAGTGAAGAACTCTTTGCACGTTTGCGCCCAGTGGCTTCTGTAGGGACCTGGGACGGTGTCAATCCATTTCCTGAGATCTCCCCGGCATGTATCATCTGAGGATCGCAAGACTAGCAATAGCACCAATGTGTTTTTTGTGTGCAAGAAAACCTTGATATTTGTGCCGAATTTGCGTATAGTGGTAATCAGGAAATATTCTTTACGAAAACCTTGGAGTCCGGTCCCCAAGGTTTTCTTGCATGAGAGTGCTCTTCCCTACTTCCCCTTGGCGAGGAATTGCTGTATAATACCCTCCACAGAAGTGCAAGATCAAGAAACGGTAAGTTCTATGCCACACCATCAGCTATTGGGATGTGAAAAGAGGCGTTGACATGACCACAATAAATATTCCGCGAGGAAAATATCATATCTGGACAGTTGGTTGCCAAATGAACCAAGCCGACTCCCAGCGCATTCAGACTCTACTTGATGAATTGGGGTGGGAAGAGACTGGCATGGAACAGGCCAATCTTGTGGTCCTCAATACTTGTAGTGTGCGCAAGGCACCAGAAGACAAAGCACATAATCTGCTTGCCCAACTCAAACGGACCAAGGAGCAGCGTGGAGATTTTTTGGTAGCGTTGATGGGATGCATGATCGGTAACCAAAAAACCATTGATGATCTGGGCAAACGCTATCCACATATCGACCTCTTCATGAAAGTGGAGCAGGCCGATATCTTGCCTCGCTTCCTGCAGGAGCGTTGGACACCCATATCTGGTGCTGGCTGCCTCGACATCGAGTTTATGCCTGATAACCCAACTGTCTCCAGTTTGGCTCCTGTTTCGGCCTCCCAAGATGCAGTTACGCCAACATTTGCAACATCGGTCACCAGGGTTGGCAAGCGTACCGTACTGCCAATGGCGATTACTCCTAAGCCCGGTGAGCGCACTGCACACTATCCGACGAAGATTGAACCTGCTAAGACCAGTCCAAATGCGTGGCTCCCTGTGGTCCTAGGCTGTAACAAGGTCTGTACCTATTGTATAGTACCCTACCGACGGGGACGCGAACGGAGCCGTCCAATGGATGAATTGAGAGCAGAAGCCTATTCATTGGTCAACAAGGGTGCCAAAGAACTGACATTGCTGGGTCAGACCGTCGAGGCATATGGGCTGGATCTGCCAGAACAACCAGACCTTGCGGACTTGATGGGCAGTTTGAGTGAAATCGAAGGCCTAGAACGCATCCGTTTTATGACTTCCTATCCCCGTCATATGACCGATAGTATGATTGAGCGTATGGCTAACTTGCCCAAGGTCTGCGAACACCTGAACATCCCGGTACAGTCCGGTGATGATGCAACCTTGACACGCATGAAACGTGGTTATACAGTAGATCAATATTGTGAGCGCATTGCACGGGTGCGTGAACTATGGCCAGATATTAGCCTCTCTACCGACGTGATTGTCGGTTTTTGTGGTGAGACTGAGGAAGAATTCCAGCACACTCTTGATCTGCTGAAGAATATTCGCTTTGACGTTGTCCATGTGGCTGCATATTCCGTGCGCCCTGGCACAGTCGCAGCCCGCTGGGAAGACGATATTCCCCTGGCCGAGAAGAAGCGGCGTCTCCATGCCGTGGAAGAAGTGCAGGCGCAGATTGCCCTTGAACTGAATCAATCTTATCTTGGTAAGATCGAGGAAGTGATGATCGAGGAAACAAATGTGTCGCATGGACGTCAGCAATGGAAAGGGCGCAATCGTTCGAACAAGTGGGTCTTCTTCCCTGAACCGGATGCCAATCAGGTCACTGGTCTTGGCGTCATTCAACCCGGTGATCTTGTGAATGTTCGTATTGAGCAGGCTACTGCTTGGTCTCTACAAGGTTGCGCTATTGCGCTATAATAAGCAAACGAGAGAAACTTATCCCGCGATGCTGGAGGAGATTTTAATGACGCAAGCCCTGTCAGCCGAAGAAAAGGCACGGCTGAAGAAGCAGTGGACCGAATTAGCTGTTAAGCAGGCTCAGGAAGGCCAGTGGGAAGAAGCTGTCACCACCAACAAGAATATCCTGAACATCTTTCCTCAGGAGTCTGATGCATTAAATCGTCTGGGCAAAGCCTATACTGAGTTAGGTCAGTATGCCAACGCCCGTCAGGCCTATTCGCAAACGTTGAAGCATAACCCGCTCAACAGTATTGCGAAGAAAAACCTGGAACGTCTTGATTCATTGCAGACGGTTCCCGTTAGTGCAACTCCTGCAAGCTTGGATCGAATTGACCCGCGTGCTTTTATCGAGGAAACTGGCAAGACAGGTGTGACAGAATTGATCAATCTGGCCCCAACTGCTGTGCTCGCACGTGTGAGCTATGGTGATAGGGTCAATTTGCAGGTCAATGGGCACCGGTTACTTGTGCAGAATGCCGCCGGAGAGGGTATCGGCCAAGTTGAGCCGCGTCTGGCTAATCGCTTGATTAGCTATATAGAGGGAGGCAATCGCTATGGAGCTGCTATACTGGCAGTAGCAGTAGAGCAGAACCGGATTCGTATGATTATTCGCGAAGAGTATCAGCATCCAAGTATGTTTGGTAAGGTCAGCTTCCTATCGCGGGGTGGTGGTGAGACTCTGCGTGCCTATACCAAGGATTCGATGCTGCGCTACGATCGCGAAGATGAGGATGAACTAGGTAGCGATGACGAATATTATGATGGTGGGGATGATGCTGATGAGATGACCGAGATCGACTTCGAGGGTGGATCAGAGTCCGAAGAGTAACATTTCTACTTGTCTTTCCATTCACTTGATCGCGACGTACCCATCTCATGAATGGGGTGGGTCTCAAGAAAGGATTTTTATGAATAAGACAAAAAAAGTTGCGTGGCATAAGCAGCTTCTCAAAGCCAAGAAAGCCAAAGAAAAGCAGCGTCAGGCCCAAAAGTCAGGTGCTGCAGCAACCGCTACGCGACGCTAATCTTGCACCCTCTAAATGCTCTATTGACAGGCATGCTATACTCCACCTTAGAGTAGAAAGTACATTGAATGAGAGGCTGCGTAGAATCCTACTTTGTTAGGAGCGCCCTTCTATCCTCGCGGACAGATTGCCTCTCGTTAGCAGATGCTTGTATCCCGTACGGTGGGGCACATCGGAACGGACGTGACGGGCTCGTCCCGTTGAACGCTTCTGGACATGGGACCTCTACAGCTCTTCCCCAGAAAGGAAAGTGGCAAGCTCTTTGGTTGAAGGAAGAATTCCCCGTCGAGTATTGTGGGGAAGCGTCAGAAGAAGTGAGTTATGGGCAGTCTATCCCCTTCGCAGTCGCAATCATCGGCCTCTGTCCGTAACGTTTTAACTCTGCTTGTCTCACGAGAAGCACGACTGGTGGCCGGTGAGTCTGGTCTAGAACGTCGGGTAACGTGGGCATGTCATATGCGTGCTCGCTTACCAGCGTTTGAAAGCGTGCAGGGAGGAGAACTAGCTCTCCTCACACTCGTACAATTACGCAGACTTAATGAGACTCTTCCCCACTTGCTCAGGAGCCTCCATCAAGCTGGAGTCGCGGTAGTTGCTGTTGCAGCTCAGTCAGAAGAGGCGTTGGGAGATGAGGCAAAGGGGCTAGCTGATCAACTGCATCTACCACTAATTTTGCTGCCCCCTCATGTGCTGATCGAAGAGGTTGAACGTGAGGTGATTACGTTTGTTGTCAGCTTTCGCGATGAGATAGAGCATGAAGCCACGGAAATTGCACAACAACTGGTGCAATTGAGTGTGCATGGAGCTGGTATACAGGGTGTCTGTCAGTATCTTGCTAACCGCCGAGGTAAGTGGGTTATTGTGCAGGACGTAGATTATCAGGTGCGCTTGCAGGCTGCTCCTGCACAGGCCGAGCCTGTGCTCTTACCAAATACCCTGACTGATGAACTGCTCAGGTCACGAGGGTTGACACGCGTTGTTGAGCCAATCCCAAGTCGACATGAGATTGTTGGGTATCTCTCGCTCATCGGTAGGGAAAGCGACTTTGATTATCTGGAACGCATTGTCCTGGGGAAGGTGACTCCGATCTTGGCCATTGAGTTCGCTCGTGAACGTGAACGGAGTGAGGTGGAGAGCCGTTACCAAGTTGAGGCGTTCACTGACGTCCTCCATGGCCATTATCAGCAACCTGAAGAAATGATGGCCCGTGCACGTCTGCTTGGCTATGATCTCACGATGCCCCAGCTGGTGACTCTTTTTGAGGTTGCCAATCAGGAGCATGAGACCTCTCTGGGTAGTTCTCTTATCCAG
>Ga0179587_10001298_pt1 | contig 11239 bp, 8 predicted proteins | sample CZODoug2_1_08_16_FD_185932 | JGI IMG/M metagenome (GOLD analysis project Ga0179587, IMG submission 185932) | Vadose zone soil fungal communities from Angelo Coast Range Reserve, California, USA - CZODoug2_1_08_16fungal | ecosystem: Environmental > Terrestrial > Soil > Vadose zone | place: USA...
GCGCTCTTTGTCGATCGTGTTCATGGCCAACCTCTTTCTATTCCTTCCGCCTTCAGCAGTTCCGCCAAACTACCACGAGAAGTCCGTGGAGGAGGTGGCGCTGATCGTCGGGATCCCGGAGAATACGGTGAAGACGCGCATGTTCTACGCCCGCAAGCGGTTGGTAGACGAGATCGATGATCTCCCGATGTTCCGCCGAAAGTCCCGCCAGGCACTTCCGGATGATCGCACTCTTGTCCTTCTTCTCCAGGGCAGTCTCGGGACTATCCGCGGGATCCTCGATCCCGGCTGCCGTCTCGTCATCCAATTCCTCGTCCGGCCGACGCCGCAGCGCCGACAGCGCCTTGAAGCGCGCGATCGCCAACGACCAGTTGACACCGCGGACCTCCCTTCGAACCGACCAGCCCGACGCCACACGTCAAGAAACACTTCGCTGATCAGGTCCTCTGCCGTACCTTCATCGCGCACGAGGCGCAACGCGAACCGGTATACCCGCACCTGGTGCCGTCCGTACAGCACCTGCGTGGCATGTCGGTCGCCGGAGGCGATTCGCCCGATCAGGACCTCGTCTGATGTTGCTTGCATCGTTAGGCCGAGGGTCGACTCATGGATTAGTCGCGCGGGAGGGCGATTCGGTTTACCCCAAAAGTGACGAGACGAACCCGAATTTCATCAATAAAAACAGTGAGTGCATGGTGCAGTGCGTCCTACGGTGAGACCAGCGACCGGTTGCATCGTCGTTCTGCTTGAGACCGCAATGGGTGCAGGTTCCGGGTGGCGGGCTTACCTCAATCTTGAGAGCAAGGTTTCTGGGGGATCGCTGGCCGGCGAAGCCGACCGGCCAGGCACGGCACCAGGTCCGGTCCGAACCTTGAGGAGACCCAAATGTCCGATTCGATGTCGCATCTGAGCACGAGCGCCGATGACGCGGCTCGCCCGCTTCCCTCCTTCGCGAACGATGATGAGCGTTGGGAGGCAGTGCGCCGGCGAGACCATGCGGCGATCGGCGCCTTCGTGTTTTCGGTGCGGACCACCGGCGTCTATTGCCGACCCGCATGCGGGGCGCGCCTGCCGCGGCGCGAGAATGTCGCGTTCCACCTCAGCGATGCTGACGCTGAGCGGGCGGGCTTCCGGCCGTGCAAGCGCTGCCGGCCGAGTGACAGGCTGGTGGCAACATGACGGTGGCCGCGCAGAAACCGCGCTCGAACGCCTCGACCACGGGCATCACGCCCGCCCAGCGCATCGCGGCTCTCGATTGGTCCCGTATCGCAACGGATCTCGATGTGCATGCCTGCGCCACCACCGAAGCGCTGCTGACGCCGCCGCAATGCGCCGCGCTCGCCGACCTCTATGCGTTGGATCACTTGTTCCGCAGCCGGGTCACCATGGCGCGGCACGGCTTTGGCCGCGGCGAGTACAGGTATTTCGCCTATCCGCTTCCGGAACCGATCCTGACGCTGCGAACGGCGCTCTATTCTGCGCTGGCCGAGATCGCCAACCGCTGGAACGAGGCGATGGGGATCGCGACGCGCTATCCGCCCCAGCATCGTGAATTCCTCAAACGCTGTCACGATGCCGGCCAGACCAGGCCGACACCGCTGCTGCTGCAATACGGCGCGGGCGACTACAACTGCCTGCACCAAGATCTCTACGGCGAGCATGTCTTTCCGCTGCAGGTCACCGTCCTGCTGTCGCGGCCCGACGCTGATTTCACGGGCGGGGAGTTTGTGCTCACTGAGCAGCGACCTCGCATGCAGTCGCGCGCGGAGGTGGTGCGGCTCGCTCAGGGCGAGGGCGTGATCTTTCCGGTCCACCATCGCCCGGTGCGCGGCGCAAGGCGCATCTATCGGGTCAACATGCGCCACGGCGTGAGTCGGCTGCGTTCGGGACAGCGGCACACGGCCGGAATCATATTTCATGATGCGAGGTGATAGGGCAAAAGATCACATGCCCTATGCCTTCACTGACATCCTGGCGGACGCCCGGCTGGCGGCCCGCGCGCTGGTCGAATTCGGCCAGCACGTGCTCAATCCGACCATCCGGCTCGGGGTCACCGGTCTGTCCCGTTCGGGCAAGACGGTGTTCCTCACCGCTCTGGTGCATGGCTTGATGCAAGGCGGCCGTTTCCCGGTTTTCGAGCCGCTGGCGACCGGCCGCATCGCGCGCACGCGCCTGGCGCCGCAGCCCGACGATGCGGTGCCGCGCTTCGATTACGAGGCCCATGTGCGCGCCCTCGTGGAGGAACGGCGCTGGCCGGAATCGACTGACCGTATCAGCGAGTTGCGCCTCGTCATCGACTATCAGTCCAAGCGCGGCGTCACCCGCAGCCTGACCCTCGATATCGTGGATTATCCAGGTGAATGGCTGCTCGACCTGCCGCTCTTGACCAGGAGCTACCCGCAATGGTCGGCCGAGAGCCTGGAACTGTCCCGGCATGGGCCGCGCGCCGAGCTCGCCGCTCCCTGGCACGACTATCTGGCAACGCTCGATCCGCTGGGTCCGCAAGATGAGCAGGCGGCGCTGCGCTCGGCCGCGCTGTTTACCCACTACCTCAAGGCCTGTCGCGACGAGCGCTACGCCATGAGCCTGTTGCCGCCCGGCCGCTTTCTCATGCCGGGCGATCTCGCCGGCTCGCCTGCGCTCACGTTCTCGCCGCTCAAGTGGCCGCTCGGCGGCACGCCGCAGGCGGATGCGCCGCCCGCCGGTTCGCTCGCCGCCATGATGCGACGGCGCTACGAAGCCTATAAGGATGTGGTGGTGCGGCCGTTCTTCCAGGAGCATTTCGCGCGGCTCGACCGCCAGATCATCCTGGTGGATGCGCTTGCGGCCTTCAATGCCGGGCCGGATGCCGTGCGCGATCTCGAAGGCGCGCTCGCCGCCGTGCTGGAATGCTTCCGGATGGGGCGCCGGACCTGGACGAGCGCGCTGTTTCGCCCGCGCGTCGATCGCATCCTGTTCGCAGCCACCAAGGCCGACCATCTGCATCACGCGAGCCACGAGCGGCTGGAGGCGATCCTGGGGCGGATGACCGAGCGCGCCGCCGAGCGCGCGCGCGGCGCGGGCGCGCCCATCGACGTGGTTGCGCTGTCGGCCGTGCGGGCGACCCGCGAAACGCGGGTGCGGCGTGGACGCGAGGACCTGCCGTGCATCATCGGAGTGCCGGCCGCCGGCGAGGTCGTGGGCGGCGAGGTTTTTGACGGAACGACCGAAGCGGCGATGTTTCCAGGCGATCTGCCGGCCGACCCGGAAGAAATGTTCGGCGCCATGCCGAAGTTCCGCGGTCTAGCCAATGCCGCACCGCAGGAGGCCGATTACCGCTTCCTGCGCTTGCGCCCCCCGAAGCTGGAGCAGGTCGACGGAGTAGCGATGCTACCCCATATACGCCTTGACCGGGCGCTGCAGTTCCTAATCGGAGACCGGATGCCATGAAACCGGATGTGGACGAGCATCACCGCCGGCCGGCCGCGTTCCGGCTCGACGATCCCAATGTGGTGGTGACAGCCGAGGCCGGGCAGGCCAGGCTCGCGCGTGGCACCGTGCGGGTCATGCCCGAGCCGGAACCTTCGCTGCCGGCCGCAGCCCCCGCCCTAACGCTCTCCCGCGAGCCGGGGAGGGAATGGGAGCGCAGGCGCGGATTTCCCTGGGGGCCGCTGTTCTGGTCCGCCCTGGGCGGGCTCGCTGCGCTCGGCATTGGGGTGAGCGTGACCCGCCTGATCGAGGATCTGTTCGGCCGCAATGAAGGGCTGGGTTGGCTCGGAACGGTGCTGGCCGCCGTCGCCGGATTCGCATTCCTGGCGATTGTACTGCGCGAAGCATTGGGACTATGGCGCCTCGCCGGCATCGAGAAGCTGCGTGAGCGCGGCGCGCAGACGTTGCTGAGCGACGATCGAACGGCAGGCCGCGCCGTGGTGCGCGATGTGCTGGCGCTCTCGCGCCGCACGCCGCGCCTGGCGCGCGCCCGCACCACCCTGGAAGGACATCTCGACGAGATCATCGATGGTGCTGATCTGGTGCGGCTCGCCGAGCGGGAACTGATGGAGCCCCTCGACCGGGATGCCAGGCGCATTGTCAGCGATGCGGCCAAGCGTGTGTCGGTGGTCACTGCGGTCAGCCCGCGCGCCGCGCTCGACATGCTATTCGTGCTCGCAACGGCGTTCTCGCTGGTGCGCCGGCTGGCTTATCTCTATGGCGGCCGGCCCGGTACGCTCGGGTTGATCCGGCTCATGCGCGAGGTCATCGCCCATCTGGTGCTGACCGGCGGCATGGCGGCGGGCGACAGCCTGATCCAGCAGGTCGTGGGCCACGGCATCGCCGCCAAAGTGTCGGTGCGCCTCGGCGAGGGCGTGCTCAACGGCCTGCTCACCGCCCGCCTTGGCCTGGCCGCCATCGAGGTGACGCGGCCACTCCAGTTCGCGGCGCTGCCGCCGCCCACGCTCGGCGATGTGGCGGGCAACCTCGTGCGCGGCCACAAGGCCGGGGCAGAGGTTGCGCCCGCGGGCAACCCGTAGATTGCATTGCCGAGCTTGTCCCGGCAATCTCCGCCGGGGATGCACGTTCCTACCGACCCAAGCGAGACGGCCGGGACATGAGGGCGTTCACGCCCGTCTTCGCGAGCTGTGCCGGACAATAAAAGAGCAATCAATCGCATTTGATCGGCTGAAGTCATGACCAAACATATCATCGCGCTTGGCTTGATGATCGTCCTCGGTCTCGCCGGCGCGCGCCCGGCCGTGGCGCAGACCTATCCGTCGCGTTCGGTGCGCGCGATCGTGGCCTTCGCGCCCGGCGGCGTGACCGACACCTTCACGCGGCTCATGGCCCGGAAGCTGAGTGAGAATCTCGGCCAGCAGTTCTATGTCGACAATATCCCGGGTGCGACCGGCAATATCGGCACCGCGCAAGCCGCCAAGGCCGCCCCCGATGGCTACACATTGCTGTTCGCTTTCAGCTCCTACGTGGTGAACCCCACGTTGTTCGACAAAATTCCCTATGATCCGGACCGGGACTTTGCGCCCGTCACCTTGGCGGTTACCTCGACCACAGTGCTCACCGTCAACCCGAAAGTGCTGGCCCCGACCGTCAAGGATCTGGTCGCGCTTATCAAAGACCATCCCGGCACCTACAGCTACTCGACCGCGGGTGCCGGCACGCAGGCCCATCTGGCGGGCGAGCAGTTCCGCCTTTTGCTCAATCTCGACCTCGTGCACGTGCCCTATAATGGCGGGTCCCCGGCGATCGCCGCGGTGGTGGGTGGCCACACCCCGATCGGCTTCAGCTCGCCGGCGGCATCGCTGCCGCAGATCCAGCAAGGCAACGTGCGGGCGCTCGCGGTCACCGGCAACAAACGCTCGCAGATTCTGCCCGATGTGCCCACCATGGCGGAGGCCGGCTATCCACAGATCAAGGGCGACAGCTGGGTCGGCATCCTGGTTCCGGCCGCAACGCCGAAAGAGATCATCAGATTGCTTCAGCGCGAGATCGCCAAGATCATCGCGGTGCCCGCCATGCAGGCGCGTTTGGCGGAGCTCGGCTATGAGCCGGTCGGCAGCACGCCCGATGAATTCGGCGCCCGCATCAAGGCCGAGATCGCCACCTGGGCGCAGGTGATCCACGCAGCCCATATCAAGCCCGAATGAACCGGTCCGTGCTGGTAATTCGAAATAGATTACCGCTCGGTGCGGTGGTGTTTGGGGGGACTTGACCGATGTCCATGATGCCGCGCGAGCGTTGCGACTATTCAGCGATCGTCGACCGGCCGCCGCTGCGGTTGCCCGCCGGCGCCCGCCTCGTGGTCTGGACGATCGTCAACTACGAAGTGTGGGACATCGCACGGCCCATGCCGCGACAGGTCCTGCCGGCGCCGACCGGGCAGGTGTTCCTGCCTGATGTTCCCAACTGGAGCTGGCACGAATACGGGATGCGGGTGGGAGCGTGGCGGTTCTTCGAGCTGTTCGGGCGGCGCCGAATCCGGCCGACGCTCGCTGTCAATGCCCGCGTCTGCGAAGACTATCCGCGCGTTGCCGAAGAGGCCAGGCGCCAGGATTGGGAATTCATGGGGCACGGCTATGACCAGATGCCGATCCACAGACACGAGGATCAAGCCGCGATGATCGCCCGCTGCCTTGATATCCTGGAATGCACCTGTGGCAAGCGGCCCTTGGGTTGGCTCGGGCCTGGGCTGACCCAGACCCTGGAAACCCCCGACCTGCTCGCCGCCGCCGGCATCAAATATATCGGCGATTGGGTCCATGACGACGAGCCGACCACGATCCGCACCCTGAATGGCCCCCTGGTCACGCTGCCCTATTCGGTCGAGCTCAACGACATCCCGATGATGATCGTCCAGCACCACCAGAGCGATTACCTGCTCAGGCGGGCGATCGATCAGTTCGATCGCCTCTACGCGGAGAGCGCAGAGCGCGCCAAGATCATGGCGCTCGCGATCCATCCCTACATCAGCGGCCAGCCGCATAGGATAAAATACCTCGAGGCCATCTACGAGCATGTGGCGCAGTTCGAGGGCGTGCTGCACTGGAACGGTGCCGAGATCCTCGACTGGTACCTAGCTGCCGCCACGTCGACCGCTTGAGTCGGGGACTCATGCTCACGCTGCCGCGCCCGCGGCGAATCGTGCTGGCCTGCTTCGCGCGGAGGTGCTATAATGCCTAAAAATGACAGGTGTATGGCTATCGGCAATTAAATTGCGCGGATTCCGTTCGATCCGATTGTCGCGACGGTATCGAGCGGCTTGGAGTGATGCAAGAAATCAACAGTTCCGGTCAAATCGGGAAACGCGACTTAAATGTGACTGTTTGCCGTTGATTGCGTGGCTCAATGGTGAAAACCATTACCCGGGTGAGGATCGCCTGACGGCGGGTTCCGGTGCCGTCGGAGAGGCGAGGGGGGGCCGGAAGACTGAGTTCAATAATGCATGAGATGATCGGTCGGGCGCGACTGGTGAGCGGTCGCATTTCCGGTTGGCGCGCAATTTTGGCGTCGAGCACCGCTTTGTTCCTACCCTTGCTGGCGGCTTCGCCGGCTTTTGCCGATTGCCAGCCCAATTCCGCTGCCGCCGCAAGTGGTCAGACCGTCAATTGCACCGGCATCGCCCCGACCGGCTTTCAGGCCGGTGCCGGGGTCAACAATCTCATTGTCAACGTGCAGCCGGGCGCGACCGTCCAGGACAATGGTGCGGTTGCGATCAAGCTCAACAGCGGCAACACGGCCACCAATAACGGGACTGTGACGGCTGGCGCCGCGCCCGTCGGCATCTTCGCGCTCGACGGTAACGCCATCACCAACAACACCTCGATCACGGTCGGCAATAATTTTGCCATCGGCATCTCCGTCAACAATTCCAATACGATCTCCAACCTCGGAACCATAACCGCCGGAGACACCTCGACCGGGATTCAAGTTAGCGGCACCGGCAATAGCCTCACCAATTCCGGGACGGTGACGGTTGGTGCCGGCGCCTTGGGCGTTGTTGCGATCGGGGATTCCAACATCATCACCAACAGCGGCACCGGCGCCATCGCGGTGGGAACTGGCGGATCCGCCATCAAACTCCTCGGCAATTCCGAAGCCGTGACCAACAATGGCGCCATAACGGGGCCCGACAATGCGTCCGGTATTTTCGGAATCAACAGCAGCAACAACAACATTGTCAACAAGGGTACGATCGTCCTGGGTAGCGGCGGCACCGGGATTGACGTGCTCAATAACAACGTCGTCTTCAATTTCGGTGCGGTCACGGTGGGCGTGAGCGGCCTTGGGATCGCGGTGGGCAGCAACAACACCGTCACCGTCGCCGATACGGGTACCGTCACGGTTGGAGACAACGGTTTTGCCATCGAGGTGGTCAGCTCCAACACGGTGCTCAATGCGGGCGCGATCAATGCGGGTGCGGATGCCAAAGGCGTCCTGCTGTTCGGCAGCAACAACAATGTGGTGAACAACGGCACGATCGCGGTCGGCGATGGCAGTGAAGCCATCGGCGCCGGTGGCGGCGGCTCCGGAAACGCCATCACCAACAACGGCCTGATCACGCTGGCGTCCTCGCACGGCGCCTTCGCCGGGGTCGGCATTTTTACCGGCTCGGGCACGGTGGCGGTGACCAACAATGGCCAGATCGTCGGCGGCGACAATACAGACGGTATCGCCACCGCCGGGACCGCCGACACGGTCATCAACAACGGGACGGTCACGGTGGGCGCCGCGACCATCCCGGGTAAGACCAGCATCGGCATCGCCGGCTATGGCAACAGCAGCACGATCACCAACAACGGCAATATTTCGGCGGGCGCCGGTAGCATCGGGATCGGTGCCGGTACCGGCAACGCCGTCATCAACAACGGGACGGTCATTGCCGGCCCCAACGGGGTCAGCATCGGCACCTGCTTCTGCCTCCCGCAATCGATCAACAACACCGTCGTCAACAATGGAACGCTCGATGGCGCCATCAAGCTGGTCGGCTTCGGCAACACCTTCACCAATGCGGGCTTGATCACGATCACCGATCCGGGCACGGCGGTCGGCGCCTTCCATGAGATCTTTGGCACGTTTGCCCAGACCGCCAGCGGTACCTTGACGCTGCGGGTCAATGCGGCGGGAGCGAACGATTCGCTGGGCGCATTCTCGGCCAATCTGGCCGGCACGCTGCGGGCGGTCGTGCAGCCCGGGCTCTACGGATTGACAACGATCTACAATGCCGTCATCACTAGCTCCGGTTTGAGCGGTACGTTCAACAATGTCGTGTCCACATCTCCGTCTCCGTTCTTGAACGCGACCGTCAGTTACACCGCCACCAACGCGAACCTCATCTTGACCCGCACTCCATTCGGTTCGTTGCCGGGCGAGACCCGGAACGAGCGCGCGGTCGGCAACTTTCTGGAGTCAAACTATTCGACCAGCCTCACCGGGCCGGCCGCCACGTTCTTTACCAACCTGCTGGCTAGCCCGTCGATCGCGCCGCTCGACCAGCTCTCCGGCGAAGGCACCAGCGGCACCCAGGAGTCGGCCTTCATGGCGGTCGACCTGTTCATGGCGTCGCTGACCGGCCAGGGCACGGCGTGGCTCAGCGGCAGCCCCGCTGGTGCGACCGGCACCGGCGCGCCGATGCCATATGCCGCCGCCAAGCCCGAGCATCCGGCCTTCAAGGCGCTCAAATTGGCACGCGAGCAGGCGAGCCCGTGGAGCGTCTGGGCCTCCGGCTTCGGCGGCACCCAATCGCTGCACGGCGATCCAACGGCGATCGGCAGCGCGGACCTTTCGCACCGGACCGCGGGCGGCGCGGTCGGAGTCAACTATCAGGCCAATCCGGATCTGTTGGTCGGGTGGGCGGCGGGTGGCAGCAGCTCGGATTTTTCGGTACCCGAGCGGGCGACCAGCGGGCATCTCGACGGCGCGCATCTTGGCGCGTTCGGGGTGCAGCGCTGGGGCGGGCTCTATGCCTTGGGAACCGCCAGCTACGGCTGGTTCGACAACTCGACCACCCGCACCATCACGGGCATCGGTCCGAGCGAGACCGCAACCGGTCGGTTTGCCAGCAACCAGCTCGGGGGACGGCTGGAGGTGGGCTTTCGCCACCCGGTCGACCGGATGACGACGGTCACGCCATTTGCGGCGGTTCAATTCCTGGAACTGTGGCAGAACGGTTATACGGAGACCAGCATCACCGCGGCGGGGGCGCCGGGCGTTCTCGGCCTCAGTTTCCAGGCGCACGCGGTGTCGTCGTTGCCGACGTTCCTGGGGGCTCAGGTCGAGACGCGGTACGTTTTCGGGAACGGAGCGATCTGGGCGCCGTTCGGTCGGGCTTCATGGGTGCATGAATTCGAGCCGACGCGCGATGTTGCGGCCTCATTGACCTTGCTGCCGGTTGGCACGTTCACGGCCGAGGGCCCGCGCGCAGCCCGCGATGCCGCCCGGATCGAGGCCGGCTCGAATCTGTTCGTGACCAAAGGTGTTTCCTGGTTCGGCACTTTCATCGGCGAGTTCTCCAGCCGCGGCTCCAGCTATTCCGGCAACGGCGGCCTGCGGGTGACGTGGTAGTGGGCCGGGGAATTCAACAACGCGGCGTTCGCAGATGTTCGCAGCTCGGATGAAGCCAGCGGGTCGGCGCCAAGCGCCCGCCCGAAGATAAGCTTTGCGCAATCCGGGATCTCCGTTCCCGCATTACGCTTCGCTGCATGCGGGCTACGAGACCAGGAGACTGAACGTGCCCGCCCGCATCAGCGGCGGGGGCCGCGCGGGGGGCCGCTTCTTCCGGCTCCCGCTCCGGCTCCGGCGGCGCCCGGGATCACCCGGGGCTTCATCGGCAGCAGGCCCTCGCGCTGCAACTTCTTGCGCGCGAGCTTGCGAGCGCGGCGGACGGCCTCCGCCTTTTCTCGCGTCTTGCGTTCCGAGGGCTTTTCGTAGTGGCTGCGCAGCTTCATCTCGCGGAACACGCCCTCGCGCTGCATCTTCTTCTTCAGCACCCTGAGGGCTTGGTCGACATTGTTGTCACGGACAAGAACCTGCACGCGGGCGTTCCTCTTCCATTGAGCAATTTAAAAAAGACCCCGGCCGGGGCGGCTCAATCGAGCTCCGGGATGGGGTTTTGGGGCACGACACGGCGCCCAGATTTCGCTACTCTAGGCTGTTCTTGCGTCTGCGTCTGTAAGAATCTGCTACCTGGGTGCGGCTGGCCGGAACTTTACGGGAGCCGGTCTCTCACTCCGGTGTCAGGGCACCAGAAAATACCTGGGCTTCCTCGACGTTTTGCGGCCTTTTTGCCGGAAAGCTCGTTTCGATGCCGTCAATCAGCCCGGCAGCGGGAGGAATCAGATGTACAAGAAGCTTGGCACATACAAAATGCTTGGCGCCGCCATGATCGTCGCTGCCGGAGCCTGCGCGGCCGTCGCCCAGATCCCCGGCGCCCCAACTCCAAGAGGCAGCACCGTGACCACCGTTCCGCCCGATGTCGTGAAAGAACTCGCCCCCACCGGCAAGCTGCGGGCGGCCCTCAATCTCGGCAACGGGGTGTTGGTGCAGGGGTCGCCCCAGGACCCGCGCGGCGTTACCGTGGACCTGTCGCGCGAGCTCGCCCGGCGCACCGGCCTTCCGCTCGAATTCGTGACCTATGAGGCGGCCGGCAAGGTGTTCGAGGCGCTCAAGACGGGGGCCTGGGACGTCGCCTTCTTTGCAATTGAGCCGGTGCGTGCCGCCGATGTCGACTTTACAGCACCCTATGTGCTGATCG
>Ga0179587_10001299_pt1 | contig 11238 bp, 11 predicted proteins | sample CZODoug2_1_08_16_FD_185932 | JGI IMG/M metagenome (GOLD analysis project Ga0179587, IMG submission 185932) | Vadose zone soil fungal communities from Angelo Coast Range Reserve, California, USA - CZODoug2_1_08_16fungal | ecosystem: Environmental > Terrestrial > Soil > Vadose zone | place: USA...
AGCAAAGAATCACCCGGGTGAGGCCGGAGAGAAGCGACAGGTATTTCTTCACGACGACAATCTGGGCGCGGAAATCGACCGAGGATCCGACGTCGAGGGCGTCGCCGGCAAAGATCACAAGATCGAACTGCGGCGCCGCGCTGAGCAGCCAGTCAAATTGCGGCAATGAATAATGCAAATCGGCCACGACAAGGCAGCGCATATCAACTCAATCCGGATGCTTAAAAACTAGGCGATGTAGGGAAGCCTGTATTCAAACAGCCAGGAGCGAGCAAAAATTATGCCGCGCCATCTTGTTGGAATGCGACAGATGCCCGCACGAACGTAGCGTGATAAGTTTTGGGTAGATGGAAAAGCCAAGTGAAATCAACCGGTTCAACTAACCATATGACATAGCCAAAAGTGAGGCTCTGATGACCATCCTATGGCTACCGCGCGTCTGACGCGGACCGGTGCGGGCAGAGCTACGCTGACGCCTCTTCAGCAACAAGAGGCTAAGCGACGGCGTGATGCAGGGGAAAGCCTGTCAGAGATCGGCCGGTTGTTCGGGTGAACTACCAGACGATAGGCCGTCTTTGACGGCCCGCGTACGCCAGTTTCGCTGGCTTTGGTAGGCTTTAGCCGCCCCGGAAAAGCCAATACTTAAGTTCCAATACGACTCACGTTGTGGCGAATCACGCAAACAACTGGAGATTCTTATGTTCGGGTTCGCTACGACGAAGTGCGGCAAGTGCGAGAAGAGTACCTTCAAGGTGAAAGAACTGAGTTTGAGGGGCGAGCTGGATTACAAAATGATTTCGGTACAGTGCACATACTGTAAGACGCCAATTGGGATTATTGACGACAACAACGCTCTCCTGCAACAGCAGCAAGCGCGGATATTGCGTGTTGAACGAAGGCTCTCATCTATGGAAGATAAACTTTCTGATATAGAAGAAAAACTTTCTGAAATCGCGTCTGCTCTAACGCAGCGCGGATTTAAGGTAGGCAAGGTAGAGCGGTAGGTCGCGCGCGAACCTATCATCAGTCATCAACCATCGGAAGGCTGTAGGATGCCAAAGCCAATGAAAGTAAAAATCTTCATGGACGCTAGCGCGAGCACCATCGAAGCGCAGATTAATACATGGCTCGACGGCATCGACGCGGCTGTGATCGTAAAGACAGATACCGTGGTTACCAACGTAGCCGAGAAAGCTGGTGATGGTACTTATCCGTGCATCGTCGTGACGATTTGGTATGAGCCCCCGCAAGGCTAGTCTGACCGACATCGCCGGGACTACAGCAACCTCATTGATACCGAGAAACCACGAAGTCTTTAGACTTTATATTATGAGTTTAGGTTGAAGCGGGGTGAGGTGATCCGAGTACTCGCCGATTCAACTCAAAGCCATCCCGCTCTAGGCTTTTGCGGTTGCGTGGGAGAACGTCACTTCGATCAACGTGCCCGAATGCGAAGCGGTCTTGATGTGAAAATGCGCGCGGTTGGCTTCGACCAGGGCTTTGGTCAGGGAAAGGTTGATGCCGGAATTGACGGTCGCCTGGTCTGACGGCGGCTGGGTCCGGAACGGCTCCATCGCTGCGGCGACTTCTTTCTCGTTGAGCCCCTGGCCGGTATCTCGGACCCGCAGCACCACCTCGTCGAAATCCGACAGCGCGGTGGAGACGATGACCTGGCCGCCGGCATTGGCGAGATGGATGGAGTTGCCGATCAGGTTCAGCGCGATCTGACGTAACGCGCGGGCGTCGGCGATCACCGGCGGCAGCATTGGCGCCAGCGATGTCCGGATGATGATGCGTTCGCGATTGGCCTGCGGCTGCATCACCGCGACGCATTGTTCGACCAGATCGTTGAGGTTCTGGCTGGCAAAGGTGAGGTCGAGCCTGCCGGTTTCGATCCGCGACAGATCGAGCAGGTCGTTGACGATGGCGATCACGCGTTCGCCCGAGCTGCGGATGTCCTTCATGTATTCGATGTAGCGCTCGTTGAGCGCGCCGAAACGCTCGGCGATCATCACCTCGGAAAATCCGATGATGGCGTTGAGCGGCGTGCGGACCTCGTGGCTGATCCGCGCCAGCAGGTCGGCCTTGGCGTTCGCCGCGCGATCGGCCAACCGCCCCGCTTGCTGCGGTTCGCTCTCGCTGGTTCGGTTCTGCGAAAGTTCGCGAAACACCGCGAAGAAATTCGGGCCGTCGGGCCGGGTTCGTCCCATGGTCATCGACAGCGGGATGATGCCGCCCTTGCGCACGCGGCCCAGTACGTCGCGGCCATGATCGAGCAGGCTCGCGACATCGGCGCCCTTGATGCCCTCCAGATGATCCCGCACCGCAGGCTGGCTTTCCGGCGCGAACAGCTGCATCAGATTGCGTTGCACGAGCTGCGAGCCGTCATAGCCGAACAGCGCCTCGGCGCTGCGGTTGCACGAATGGATGGTGCCCTCGGCGTCGAACATCACGATGCCTTCGGCGGTGGTATCCAGGATGGCGCCGAGCTCCTCGGCGTTGGCGTGGCCGGCGGCCGACGGTGCGGCGGCAGGGATCGCCTCGGAAAACGCGGCGGCGACCGCGGCGGCTTCGGTGCGTGTGCTCGAGAAAATCAGAGCCAGCGCGGGATCGCCGTCCCATGAAATCGTGAACAGGCGCGCGTCGGTCGCCACCGCCGGCGCATGTTCGGAGGAAGCCTCCATTCCGGAAATCTTCACCGGCCTGCCGGCGTCCGATGTGCTGCTGGCGCTCGAGACGCCGGGCTCGACATAGAGCGCGTCGAGACCTCCGGCATCTTCCAGTGCGTGGAGGCTCTCGTAGCCCATCCGCACCAGAAACGCGCGGTTGGCATAGAGCAGCCGGTCGAGCCGGTAAATCAGCACGCCGACCGGCAGCAAATCGAGCAGCGCCTTGTCGCGCCGGGCTTCGCCCCGCGCCGGCTCCTCGGGCGGCGCCAGCCATTCGGGTGGTTCGCTCGGTGGTTCGGATGTTTCAGGTGTGGACGGCTGCTCGTCGACGGTTTCGGTCGCGACAGGCATCACGACGGCAGCGCCGTTTTCGTTGTCGAGCCGCGCCGACAATTGCCGGGCGAGTTCGTTGAAGGCGCTGTTTTCCACCTGGGTCAGGGCAGGGGATTTCGGATCGCTCACCGGCCGAAACGGAAGGACGTTCTTGGGCGTATCCACGGCGGTTTCCAGATCGGTTTGTTGTGATGTCTCAGAAGCATTCGACTCAAGAGCATTCGACTCGGGCGATTCAGGCGTATCGGACGATGCGACATCAGGCTTCGCAGCCAGCTCCGCGGCAAGCGAATCTCCAATATATGTCCGAACGATGTCGGCCGATTTTGGCTGGACGATGACGGCCGAAAGCGTTTGGGGTGCCGGCGGATGGCTGACGAACTCGTCGCGGCGCAACGCGGCAAGCCGCGCCATGCCGTCGAGATCGCTGCAAACCCCGACGCCTCGATAGCCGGCAAAATTCGCCGCGCGGTCGTAGATCGGCAATCCCGACAATTCCACCGGCAATCGGCCGCCGCCATCGGCGGGCCAGTTCAAGGTAACGCCGGTCCAGGTGCCGCGCGTCGCGATCGCGTTGAGGAAGCGTCCGTCGGGATCGAGCCCGAACCGCTCGGCGATGTCGCTCCATGGCCGTTCGAAGGCGGCGGCAGTACGGGCGCCGATCAGGCGGGTGAATTCGCCGGGGGCCAGCGAGAAGCGGCGTTCGGCGGTGAGCTGCCACAGGAAGCGCAGCGGGTGCTCGGGCGCGGTCGGCGGAGGCTCGTCGGGGTCGGGCGGCTGGTCCGAGCCCACGGGTTCGACGGCAGCCTCGGAGGGCGATTCCGCATACTCGTCGATCAACTCAAACTCCGCCGGTGCTTCGCCTGACATCGCTGAGGGCTCGTGGTTGGGTAGCGGCAGATCCGCCGCGGGTACGATCGGCTGACGCGCAGGTTCGGTCATCGCGGCTTCCGCCGATGCCGGTGCCGTATGCCTGGTGTGCGCGGCCTGCGTCGCGCCGGGCGCGATCAGTGCCACGAGGCCGACATCGGCGCCGGTGCCGACGCGTTGCAGGATCAGGTGGCCGATGCCGACCGGCGTCTCGACGCGGCCCTGCTTCAGGGCCTCGCTGCACGCATCGTCAAGGCCAACCTCGGCGAGATTGCGAAAGCCGAGCAGCGATCGCGCAGCAGTGCTGGCGCCGACGAATATGCCGTCGCGGGTGAGCGCCGCGATCGGCGCATCGATGCCCTCGACCAGGCGCTGCAACCGCTCGACCAGCGGCATCGTCCGGCCGGCCGCTTCGGCGCTCGCAATCAGGATGCCGTGGCCGCCATCGGCAAAATCAAGCCGTGCGCAGCCGCAGGTAACGAGCGCACCGAGTGCGGCGCCGAAGCCGCGCAGCCGCTCCAGCCGGATCGCGCCGTTCGATGGCAGCCTGCCCGCTAACCGCGCGACCTGGCGCCGGTGCAAATCCGCCGGTCCGAAAATCTTTTTCGCAAGCGCTGCGCCATGGGCTGCATTCAACAGCCGGGCGCCGACCGGATTGGCCCAGAGAATGCGCGTGCCGTCGACCGACCAGAGCCATGCGGGGGTGGCGCTTGTGGCGTGCACCGCCAGTCGCGGATCGCTGATGCCTCGCAACTGGAATTCCGCATGGTTCATCGCAGTGACATGACTGGCAGGTTTGGCTGTTACGCGGCCTCAGATATCGGCGGCCAAAACGATGACAGCCTTAACAGATCGTTAGTATCGCCCGCTGCAGACGGCAGGTCCACGGCCTCGCCGTCGAGAAGGTCTCCATTGGCGGGGATAACCCCAATTTGGGCTGGCGGCGCGAATCGGAAGTTGGCCTGTGTCAGCGCCAACTGTGGCAACAGCGACCGAAGAGAATTTCCGAACCCGGCCTTGCAACTCCGCGCCGGCTCTCGCGTTGGGGTGTTGAAAAAAGCCGCCAAAGGTCCACGATGGGAACCAAGGGACGCCGTGTCATAACGGCGAAGGGTTAGGCCGATCGTGTGGGTGGCCAACCCGGAATCGGGGCAGCTGTGGGGCTGCGACAAGCAACAGGGAGTGAGACCATGAGCGAACAGGGGAGTGACCGTTTCGAGATTCCGAAGGAGATGCGATCGATGGCCGAGGCCAGCTTCAATCAGGCCCGCACCGCCTTTGAGAAATTCCTTGCCGGCGCGCAGCAGACCGCTGGAACCATCGAGGAGCGGGGTGCGACGGTTGCCGCCGGCGCCAAGGACATCGGCGCCAAGGCGATTTCCTATGCCGAAAAGAACGTGCAGGCATCGCTGGACTATGCGCAGTCGCTGCTGCAGGCCAAGGATCTGACCGAGATAATGAAGCTGCACAGCGAATATGTGCAGGCGCAGATGCGCTCGCTGGCTGAGCAGGCCAGCGAGATGGGCCAGATTGTCAGCCGGGCGGCGATTGATGCCGCCAAGCCGAAAACCTGATAAGCCGAAAACCTGATCCTGGAACTTCCCAAGGTTGATTTTGGGGTGTTCCTCAGCCGGAACGAGCGTTTTGCGGAGGCCTGCCATGCGGCATTGCACCCGAAAATCGCGTTGCGTTGCACAATATTGACACGATATACGTGTTATCTGTCGGTTGCCCGACGAAGGGCAACCCCAGTGACTTTCCGTAACTTAACGTCCGCGTGATCCAGGTCGACGTTCCCGGCAGTTTTGGCGTCTGGGCGTTCGCAGGGGTCACTTCTTTTTCACCCCATCGCGAAGGATGCATGCCATGGCAACTACCGACCCTTTCTCCGCCTCGATCATACCTTTTGAAGTTCCCGAGCAGATGCGTGCGTTCGCCGAGAAGGGCGTTTCGCAGGCCCGCGACAGCTACGCCAAGTTCAAGGATGTCGCCGAGACCCACAACGGCACCATCGAGGCAGTGTTCTCGACCGCCAGCAAGGGCGCCAGCGAATATTCCCACAAGCTGATGGAAATGATGAAAGCCAACACCACCGCGACCCTGGACTTCGCCCAGGAGCTGGTCGGCGCGAAATCGCCCTCAGAGGCGATGGAGCTGTGGACCTCGCACGCCAAGAAACAGTTCGAAGCGCTTACCGCGCATAGCAAGGAGCTTGCTGAACTGGGCCAGAAGATCGCGACGGAAACCGTCGAACCGATCAAGGCCAACGCGTCGAAGCTGTTCAAGCCGGCCGCCTGATCAAGGTCGCATTCTTTGCTTCCAAAAAAGCCCGGGCCGCCAGCCCGGGCTTTTGTCTTTGGCGGTGCGGTTGGCGGGGCGCGATGTTGGTGTTGTCATCGTCTCCCGGCCTTGCCAAAGCCGGGCGTTGCACCTAGTTTCCGCCCGGTTCGGCGACCCTTTTTTGGGGCCGATAAAGGATGCAGTTGTAGCTCAGTTGGTTAGAGCGCCTGTCTGTGGAACAGGAGGTCGGTGGTTCGAGCCCACCCAACTGTACCAAAGGCATTAGATTGCCTGCTGTGCCTTTGCTCGATCATCTTGAAGGGAAGAGCCAAGCGCCCGCCGATTTAACCGCCGAGTATCTCAATCTTGCTCCGAGCCAGAAGCAATGGCGACATTTTTCGTTCAAACGCACCTTGAGCTGCAAGCGGGCTCATAACTTGGCAGAAAGCCTGTCATTGTGGATAAACACATCATGCGCAAGCTTCGCCTTCCTCGTGCTTTGCAAACAATGAAGTTTCTTGGTGCGTGGTTGGTGCCATGGCGCCCAGCATTTTTGACACAAGCTGAACCATCGAAGCTTCAATTTTTTGTTTCATGCCGCGATGGGATCGGGCGTCAAGTAGCCAAATACGGCTTGTTCGAGCCAGAATTGACGTCATGGATTGGCGCCCGACTTCAGCAATCGCCGAAAGGCATCGTCATCGATGTGGGCGCAAATCTTGGTTGGCACTCGGTCCATGCGGCAAAATATGACGCGGTAGAGAACATTGTCGCTTTTGAGCCAGATGCCTTCAATGCTTGGTTACTTGAGCGAAATCTTGCGATTAACTTAATTGACAAGGTAATTGTGGAAGCCTGCGCTGTTGGGAGGGAGCGTGGTTTGGCTCGGCTATATCGCTACAAAGCTTCAAACAACGGACGACATTCGCTGTTAAGGGACTACGGTCTGGGCTCTCGCGTTGTCCCGATGGTCGACATTGATTCTGCGATTGATGCTCTTGGCCTTGCTGATTATCGTGTGCTGCTTATCAAGATCGACGTTGAAGGTTATGAGCCATCGGTCGTTGCCGGAGCGACGCGAGCGCTTAGCCGAACGGACGTGCTAATTACTGAATATTCGCCCTCGTTGAGCCGATCGGGCAATTTGCCGATCGATGAAATGATTGATGGGCTTACTGCCAGCGGCTTTGTTCCACACTTGCTCACGGTCTCTGGTGGCATCGCCCAAATTGATCGGAGTGATCTGCAACGAGTCGAACATCAGGTAGATGTGATCTGGACCAGATGAGTCAGAAAGCCGAAGCGAACTGTTGCGCAAATGTCCGCAGCGGACCGAAACAAGCGACGCCGAGCGGTGACCAACAATATTGTTTCATTATGGGCATGGAGATGACGTGCCGAGCCTCTCCTTGATCGTTATTACGAAAAACGAAGAAGCGTCGATCGCGCGCTGCCTTAGTTCGCTCGATTTTGCGGACGATATTGTTGTAGTTGACAGCGGCAGCACTGATCGCACGATCGAACTCGCCCGCGCCCATGGCGCGCATGTCGTTTCAACGACTGACTGGCCTGGATTTGGACCACAGAAGAGTCGCGCGTTAAATTTAGCGCGAGGCGATTGGGTCTTTTCCCTCGACGCCGACGAATGGATTGACGCGAGCTTTATCGCCCAAATCAAGACAGCCATAGCTGACCCGAACGCGCCAAGCGCCTACGAGACGCCTCGGCGATCGCGATTCTGCGGCCAGATTATCCGGCATGGCGGCTGGTCGCCAGATTACGTGGTTCGTCTGTTTCAGCGCGGGCGTGCGCGGTTCTCAGACGATTTGGTCCACGAAGGTCTTATCGTGGATGGCCCGATAAGACGGCTGAAAGTGCGGATCGAACATGATTGTATCACTTCATGGGCCGACGCGGAGGACAAGATCAAAAGCTATTCCGTTACTGCCGCGCAGCAGTTGGCCGCGCGCGGCTTCCGTGGGTCACCTCTCAAGGCGTCGTTGCATGGATGGACGGCGTTCTTGAAGGCCTATGTATACCGCGCTGGTTTTCTTGACGGAGCGGCCGGATGGGGTGTTGCCGAATACAACCGTCGTTACGCCGATGCGAAGTGGCGGCGGCTGGCGGAATATTCACAGGGCAATGTGTGGCCGGGTCTGCCTTGGAACCTTCGGGAGTGGAGCGATAAGTCGTCGCCACCTACGACAGATACAGTTCCCCTCGACTGGGTTCGCGCCTTGTCGTCTTGGAAATACGCCAAGCTGACTGCCTCGATTTACTGGCGACGGTCCAGGACAAAGCTCCCGCGACATTTTAGATGTGACTGCGGCGCGCGTCATACGTGGAACCTCTCCGAGCATCAACATTGGGACAAAATCCAAACGGTCACCTGTCATGACTGCGGTGACATCTATCGGACACTGCAAAACACGGTTGTCAGGATCATCCCAAATCCCCTCCATCGTTGCCTGATCAGCGACCGCGACCGCAACGGCATTGCCGATGGCCATCCTTTCTCTGTGCAAGTGCGCGAAGATGTCCAGCAAGACGGAGTTGCTTAGATGCAGAGTGAACTTCAGATTCGAGGATCCTTGAAGCAGTCGGTAGACCGGCTAGTTATTCATTCCCGCATAGAGAGAATGGCCAGACGCTTGGCTTGGGTCGGAGCAATCACATTCATTTCTTGGCTTATTTTGTCGATTGCTTCGATAGCGGCGGTACGCCGACTGTTCATTTTTTCCTGAATTCACAAACGCAAAAACGCCGCCGCGAGAATCCGCGCGAAGCGGCGAAGCCCCAAGCTGACCACAAATCTGCGCACGGCAAAATCACAGCAGATCATGTTTCACCGTCTCGGCTCTCTTGGAAGCATTGATGTGTACGAAACAGTAAGCTTGAATGGTGCGGAATGGGATATTCTATTCCTCGATTTATAACATCCAAGGAAGTCCCGATACACGCCTCAAGGATTCCGAATGGCCTCTCAGGCGGAACGAGAAGGCCTCCTCTTTGGTGCCAATGAGTTTGTTGCTTCATTTCCAGATCGCTTGCAGGACGCAATAGCAAACACCTACCAACGCCTAGTCGGGGTTCGGATGCGCACACGGCAGGTACGAGAGGCCGTTGAGCGGGAGACGTCGGGCGTCCGGCCGACCATCAAGTGCGACTTGGGTCAGTTATGACCATGCCTGACGCCAAAGCCGACGTTAAGCCGGCTCCTAATCTCTTCGAAATCGGCAGGAGGTTGACGATCGCCCTAATGGACCCTGATGATTGTTGGCGTGATGTTTGCCATTTGCGCGCCTACAACGTGCCAGGACCAGTTGCAACCTGCGAAATGGCATTTGCTCGCGCCGCCATTGTCACAAACGCGATAAGGGGACTTCAATCTGGCTCGATCGCTGCCGAGATGCTGGCGGGTGTCGACGATGTGGTTGTGGAGGCGTTCGTCAACGAGGACAGCCCCGAGACCTTGGAGCATTACGGAAATCAGCGCTTATCTGATGTCGCTCGTGCAACGGTGGAGCTAAACGAAAACAACGCCTTTCCACTCACTCAATTGGCTGACGTTTTTGGGCATCGGTTATCGGTTCCCGGGTGGCCGGCCGCAGAGATCGAGCCGCTTTTTAAAGATGTTGCTGGGGAAGCGGAGCATTTGATGAAAATTTCAAACGCGCTAAGAAAATGGGATTTGTAAAGTCTGGATTCACAGAGCAGAGGGCAAGAGAGTTCCAATAACCCCGCCCAACTCGCGGACGGGTACAACGAGGTGTCCATGCCTTATATTCAAAAGCGCGAAGCATTGCTCGACGCCCTCAAGGAGTTCGCCCACAATGAGTTTAAATGAAGCGGGCCGCCCCGCGACCAAACGCTGCATACTAGGAACATGGGACTGCTATTAGGTATGGCATAGGTACGCTGGGCAGGTGCGAAATGGATCGGCTTCGACTCTTGCTTGACGCCCTGAGCACCCTCGGGCCTGAAACCATCCGCCGCCTGGTCGAGATCGGGCTGAAGGGGAAGAAATGATCGAACAGGAAAGAGTTGGTGCGCACATGTCAGAGATTGAAAAACCTATGTTGCCGTCCACCATCCCTGAGATCCGCTGCTCGATGTGCCAGTCGAGCACGAAAATTCTGAGCACCGCAATGGCGCGCATGGGCTTCGAGCACTGGACGCTTCGCTGCGCAAGTTGCGGTCATATCGACCAAGTTCAGGTGAACGTGGGCGCGGCCGAAATTGTAGGAGGTGTCCCCTAGCACATCGCGGCCAAGCTGAATGAATGCTTGGCGGCGATGGCTAGAACCGGGAATTGCAATACCCCAGCATGGTAAGGTACGTCGGGAACTTGCCACAGGTTTCGGTGCAACTTGCTGAATTTTCAATGAGCAATTCCCCACCCGTGTGATCGCATGCGCTCCGCCAACGGGAACGCAGTGCCGTTCGCAGATTCAAAATAAGCCGCTGTTGAACGGAACTATTCCGGGCCAGGCAGATTGGACTCGTCTGCGCCCGCAACGTTGGGCGCGGAGAGGAAACCCCGACGCGGTGCACTGCCCGACACCATCGGGTATTCTAGATTATATCGGCCTCAGCGTCCCCCAACGCTGGGGCCGTTTCTTTGACGCCCTGATAGTCGACTAGCTTACTGAGCCTGGGGGGATGATGTTCCCGGTATGTTGCGGACTGGCAGTGACCCGCTATGCGCTCATATTTGAAGGATGATCGTAGTCGAGCGTTGGCTTGAAAAGCTTAGGTGCCCATATTGCGGAAAGACCGGTACAGCCCGGCTTTCGCAGGCGGACGGATGGACCGTACACGTTGATAAACTTCCCGAAGGCTTTTATTTTATCCAATCCGAGAGTGGCAGCAACTTTTACTGCTCTTCCTGCGACAGCCCAGCGGAACTCTGATGATGACCCCACTGGAAAACGGACAGTCCGTGGCGCATATTGTCGGCATGTCAGAGTCGGGTCACAGGTCCTGTAAATGCGGCGCGGTTTATGACCGCAGCGAGCACATCGCAGAGGCGCGCGAGATCAGCAGCTTTGAATGCGCCGTGTGCGGTGCAACTATCGAGAATTGG
>Ga0179587_10001300_pt1 | contig 11238 bp, 10 predicted proteins | sample CZODoug2_1_08_16_FD_185932 | JGI IMG/M metagenome (GOLD analysis project Ga0179587, IMG submission 185932) | Vadose zone soil fungal communities from Angelo Coast Range Reserve, California, USA - CZODoug2_1_08_16fungal | ecosystem: Environmental > Terrestrial > Soil > Vadose zone | place: USA...
GACCATTTCGGATTTGTATCCGGCCCGGGCGTGCTCACAATTTTCTTCACCACGCCGTCGCTCAGCATCACCACGTACAGGTCCGCTGTTTCCGAAGAAATCAGGTCGGCATCTCTCTGCGCGCTAAACGCGATGCGCGTTCCGTCCGGCGACCACGAAAACTCTCCCACGCTGAATTTATCGCCGTCCGTCAGCCGTTTCGGTTCCGCCACAGGCGCGCCACCGCCGGGAACCTCCATGGTCCAAAGATGCATCATCTGGTAGTCAGCGTGAATCACCGAATACTCGCCGTATTTTTCCTTGCGGTCCTTCAGCGTTTTCGGTTCCGGGTCGGTCATCGAAAAAGCGATCCGTTTCGAATCCGGCGCCCACTCCAACGCATTGACGTCGTTTTCAACCTTGGTGAGTTGCTGTGCTTCGCCGCCATCGGCAGAAATCACATAGAGCTGTTTCTTGCCGTCGGGCGTTCCCGTGATCTGTCCCGGCCGGTCGGAAAGAAACGCGATCCATTTCCCGTCCGGTGACCACCCCGCGTTGGTGCTCGATTTTCTTGCGGACGTCAGCGCATGCGATTCGCCCGTGGCGACGTCGGCGATCCACAAGTTTCGTTCGAACGCATTCTCTTCCCAATTCGTCTTCTGCAACTCGTAAACCACGCGCATCCCATCCGGCGAAATCTTCGGATTGAACGCAGCTTTCCATTCCAGCGACTGGTCGATGGTGGGCGTCGCCGAAGCCGCGGCCTGCGCGGCCTTCCCCGTCTCCTGCGCCCCAGCGGAAAGCACCAGCAACCCGCACGCCGCCAACGCAGCAGGGATCAAAGCCACCTTTCGCATTGCTCCATACTCCCATCTATTGCAAGAGACATGAACTCATTGCCTGCGGTTCCAGCGGATGAATCCGATGAACAGAACAATTCCCACGACGGCAAATCCCAGGTAGATGTGCCAGCCATGCAGCAGCGTTGCAGACGCAATCGCGCCTGCGGCGGACAGCACCAGCAAAAGGGCAGCTTTGCCCTTCGTTAGTTGCCTCTGTTCGGCCACTCGCGTTTCACTTCTCGCCTTTGCGATGCCCACTCGGCACCGCGCCGGCGCTGCCTCCCGGCCTTAAGTTCTCGCCAACTCGCGGCTCAGGTAAATGATCTGCCCTACATGATGATACGCATGCCCCGCACAACGCACGAAAATTTGGAAACGATCCGCGGCTTCCGGCTCCCGTTCGGCCGTATACGCCTTTCCCCAGTCTGCCGCGCCCTGCTTTCGAATCGTCGCCGCCACCATCGCTATCGTGCGGTCAAACGCTCGCAGCGCTTCGTCCTTCCGCGGTGGCTGCCCGTCCGTGAACTCCCGGTCGCGGTCGCGCACGTATCCCGTCCCCGCTACGCGAGCTCCGATGTAATAGTTCAGATTGCCGGTCACGTGCAGCACCAGGTGTCCAACGCTGTTCCCGTAAGGGTATGGCTTGCGCCAAAACTGTTCGTTCGAAAGCGGGCCCACCCACTTATGCAACTCCGCCGCAATATATTCGTAATACCCTGTCAGCCCCGCAACCACCGTTTCGTTCACTTCCGGCATGAAGGAAGACCTCTTTGCACCCATCTTGCGAGTTACCTGAATAAACTCCAGCGCCGCCGGGCTTATTCCCCCGAGCGCGACGCTCCACTCCGGCCATTCTCGTACAGGATGTTTTTCCGCCGTTGCTAATCGAATCCCGGAACGCCGACAATAGCCTCTCTCAGCAAAATGTCAAGCAATTCGCTTTCGTCCGCGTCTTTCAGGAGGCTTCCACGCCACTGTATGGAGTCTTTCCTCGTCCGCTTTTTCTCTATGCTTGCGGGCCCCTCCCACTTTTTCCACAATCCTCGGTAGGGGGTCCTTCCGTACTATTGACCCTGTAACTACCCCCCGCCGACACTTGCTACAGGATGGCTCGCTACTCCTCTTTTCTCGGGCGTCGCGTCGAGGTGCAATATCGCGCCGGCGATATCCTTCTGCCCGCCTCCGGCATTTTCGTCGCCGATTCCGGCCGTTCCATCTTCCTCGAACAGCATTTCGAACAGCGCGGACAGCAAAAGCACTTCCGCTGGGAGATCCCTTACCAGTATTTGGTACGCATCGAAGAAAAACCCGATGCCGGCGCTTCCGTAAACGGCGTCTCCGCTACCGCCGCTCCCAAATCCGCCTCCGAGGCCCAAGTTGCGTCGAAGCCTGGCGACAAGCCTCTCAGCGCCGCCGCTACCGCTTCGGCCGGCGGCGCCCCCAGTATCCTCCCTCTCCCCCGGCGTCCGAAGACTGCCTGATCAACGCCGTCGCGCCCTATCAAACCTCAGCTTCCCTACCCTTTATAAGTAAGCTCAGTAAGAGACCGAGGACCATTGTCCTTTGCACAACGTAACGCTACTCTGCTAGTTGAGTGATCTCTCTTGGGAACAATTAATGACAAGCTCATCTGTATCCTCTACGCCGCCCGATTTCCAGGCGTTATTTCAATCAACGCCCGGGCTGTATCTTATTCTCGCGCCGGACTTCACCATCAAGGCCGTTACCGACGCCTACCTCCACGCCACCATGACCAAGCGCGAAGATATCCTGGGCCGCGGCGTCTTCGACGTCTTCCCGGACAATCCCAATGATCCTTCGGCCACCGGCGTCCGCAACCTGCGCACCTCCCTGCAGCGCGTGCTCCAAGATAAAACCTCCGAGGCCATGGCCGTGCAGAAGTACGACATCCGCAAGCCGGAATCGGAAGGCGGCGGCTTTGAAGTGAGATATTGGAGCCCGGTCAATTCCCCCGTCCTAGGGCCGACCGGAAAAGTCCTGTACATCATCCACCGCGTCGAAGACGTCACGGAATTCATTCGCCTCAAACACCAAGAACTCGCGCAGGAAAAAGTTGCCGAAGAGCTGCGCACGCACGCGGGCCAAATGGAAGCGGAGATCTATCAGCGCGCGGCGGAAGTCCAGGAAGCCAACCGCCGCCTCGAGGCCACCAATCAGGAACTCCTGAGCGCAAAGGAAGAAGCCGAGCGCGGCAGCCGGTTCAAGGACCAATTCCTTTCCACCATGAGTCACGAGTTGCGCACCCCGCTCAACGCCGTCCTCGGTTTTTCCGATCTGCTCGCCGACGAAGCCTACGGCCCGCTCAACGATCGCCAGCGCCGCTACGTCGAGCACATTCATACCGGCGGCAAGCACCTCCTCACGCTCATCAGCGATATTCTGGATTTATCCAAGATTGAAGCCGGCCGCATGGAATTGACCAACGAAAGCCTGCGCGTGGAAGCCATTTTTGGCGAAGTCCTTAGCGTGATGCGGCCGCTGGCGGACAAGAAATCGCAGTCCTTATCGAAAAACTCCCAACCCGGCTTAGTCGTGCGCGCCGATTCCGTCAGGATCAAGCAAGTGTTGATGAACCTGCTCGGCAACGCTATCAAGTTCACTCCAAAAGGCGGCAACATCGAAGTCAGAGCGCACTTGGCCGGCGGACGCGTTCGCGTCGAAGTGCGCGACGATGGGCCTGGCATCCCTCCCGCCGAACAGCAGCGCATCTTCGAAGCCTTCTATCGTCTTCATGAATCCGGCAAGAAAACCGAGGGCACGGGCCTTGGCCTTGCCATCACTCATCGCCTGGTCGAATTGCACGGCGGTCAGCTCACTTTGGACAGCGAAGTAGGCAGGGGTAGTTGTTTCTATTTCTCTCTTCCCGTTGCTGTGGCGATTCAAGCTGCGCTTCCCCATCCGCCACCGCCGGCCGGGATACGCGTCCGCCTGCCGCGCGTCCTGGTCATTGAAGACGATCGCGCGGCCGCGCAACTCATTCAAACGCATTTGGTCTCGGCCGGCTATGAAACGCTAGTGTGTCCAGAGCCGCAAAACGCTTTGGAACTGGCCGTGCAATTCCAGCCCGGCGCCATCACTTTGGATATCGTCATGAAGCCGAAAAACGGCTGGGAAGTTTTGTCGCAGTTGAAGCGTGACCCTCGCACTTCGCATATTCCCTTGATCGTCGTGTCCATGGTCGATCAACCCGGCATGGGAACTTTATTCGGTGCCGACGAATATCTCGTCAAACCGGTGGATAAGGCCACTCTCCTGGCAGCACTTCAACGTCGCGCCGGCATTCACCCGTCGCCGAAGCGAACGCGCCCCATCCTGGTCGTCGAAGATGACACCGCCACCCGCGAGTTCATCGTTGAAATGCTGACCGCGCAGGGTTACGCCGTCGCCACGGCCTCGGATGGCGCGCAAGCCCGCGCTCAGGTCGCCGCGAACGAACCGGAACTCGTACTCCTCGATTTGGTGTTGCCCGGAGCTAGTGGTTTCGAACTCCTCGGTGAGTGGCGCGCCAGCCCCCGCACCGCCGATCTTCCCGTCTTCATCCTCACCAGCAAGGATTTGACCCCGGACGAGCAAAGATTCCTTCGCGCTAACGCCGAATCCCTGCTGCGCAAACAAGAACCGTGGCAAGAAGCACTCATCAAGCAGCTCAGCCGGGTAGTTTCCTTGGCTCCACCGGAGAAGGTCTGATGCATCGTATTCTTGTTGTCGAAGACAACGCCCTTAATCGAGAGCTGCTTTGCGATTGGCTCGAAGCGCAAGGGTACGCTGTTCTTAGTGCGGAGAATCTGGGCAGCGCGCAACGCCTGCTACATGGCCAGCAACCTGACGCCGTCTTGCTCGACGTGCAGCTGGGCAATGAGGACGGACTTTCCCTCGCCACCTGGATGCGCCAGCAGCCGGGATTCTCTGGCATCCCCGTTATCGCGGTAACCGCCCACGCCATGGTGACCGAACAACAACGATTCCTGCAGTCCGGCTGCAACGCTTGCATATCAAAACCCATCGATTTCAAATTGCTCAGCCGGGAACTCGATAAATGGCTGGTCCCCCTGCAGAATCTACCCTCCCGCGTCTGACCCTCTTGTCTTCTGCCGCCTGATCTAGTCAGTTGTGCTCTCTGCATCCTCGCTGCTTCCACCTCGCAATTCGGCTACAATCGTCTCCTCTTTTCGCGGACATCACCGACGCGCTTCATGCGCGTCACTATCGAGGAGGCATTCTTTGGAACCCGCCGCAGCCCCCAAGAAAATTGGACTTATTGGTCTCGGCCTGATGGGTCGTCCGATGGGCATGAATCTCATCAAGGCTGGCTACTCTCTTACCGTCTGGAACCGCACTGCCTCGCGCGCCGAGGAACTCGTCGCCGCTGGAGCCGAGCTCGCCGAATCTCCGCAGGAAGTCGCTGCTTCCTCGGACTTTCTCCTCACCATGGTCAGCGATCCTCCCGCCCTCGAAGTGATTCTCTGGGGACCGAGCGGCGCCATGCAGGCGCTGCAGCGCGGCTGCACCTACGTCGATTCCAGCACAATTTCTCCGGCGCTTGCCCGTAAAATTGCCGCCGCCTGCGCCGAACGCGGCGTGCGTTTTCTCGACGCGCCCGTGACCGGCGGAGATTGGGGCGCCAAGAAAGGTGAGCTGATTTTCATGATCGGCGGTGACGCGGCTACGCTGAAAGACGCCGAGCCCATCCTCAGCGTGATGGGCAAGAAACTATTTCACCTCGGGCCCCACGGCGCCGGGCAAACCATCAAGCTGGCGATGAACCTGATCCTCGCGCTCCAGGTCGATGCCCTCGCCGAAGCTCTCGCCCTTGTCACCCGGGCCGGCCTTCAGGGCGAAAAACTGGTCGAAGTCCTGCAATCCAGCATGGCCCGCTCCGGCGTCCTGGATGTCAAGGCGCCGAATCTGCTCAAAGGCGAATACGTCCCGAGCTTCCCTCTGCGCCTGATGCACAAGGATCTCGGCCTCGCGCTCGACCTCGCCAATCAGCTCGGCGTCGCTTTGCCTGCCACCGCCGCCGCCCGCGAGACCTACAATTACGTCAAAGGAGCGGCGAAGGAAGACCTCGACTACTCCGCCGTCATGAAATTCTGGAAACGATGACGCACTCTCGATCACACTGATACACTTCCCTGCTGTGGAGGTCACTCATGAGCGCGCCTGATCCGGCAAAAATCCAGAAGTTCCGCGAACATCTTCACCAGGAGTGGACCGGCGACAGGACCGTCACCGCTTGGCGCAAATGGCACGCCCAGATCGCCACGTTCACGCAGGGCGCCACCGAAGCCATTCTCGAGGCCGCCCGTCTTCGCCCCGGCATGCGCGTCCTCGATCTCGCCAGCGGCGTCGGCGATCCTGCGCTCTCCATCGCCAGGGAAGTGGCCCCCTCCGGCCGCGTGACCGCGACCGACCTGGGTCCCGGCATGATGTCGCTTGCTGAAGAACTCGCTCGCAAAAGAGGCCTCACCAACATCGAATTCCGCGAAGCCAACGCCGAGTCGCTCCCCTTTGCGGACAAATCCTACGATGTGCTCACCTGCCGCTTCGGCGTTATGTTTTTTCCCGATCTCCCCAAAGCGCTCAGCGAATGCTTCCGCGTGCTGAAGCCCCTCGGCAGGGCCGCGTTCGTTGCCTGGGGAAAAAAGGAGCAGCCCTTCTTTACCACCACGGCAGGCATCGTCCTGAAACACGTTCCCGTGCCTCCTCCTCCCCCCGATCCCGATGCGCCGAGTCTCTTCATGTTCGGCGACCGCGATCGCCTGCGGCGCGCGCTGGAAGTGGCTGGCTTCAGCAATGTCCATGAGGAAGACCGTATCGTTGCCGGGCGTTGGTCATCATCCGTCGAGGAATACTGGGAGCAGTTCACCGAAGTCGCCGCGCCCTTCCGCCCGCTCATCGACCAACTCACCCCCGAAAAAAAGGTTCAGGCCAAAACCGAAATTCTGGCCGTGCTCAAGAAATTCTGGAACGGCAAGGAATTGAACATGCCCCTCGAAATCGTTATCGGCACCGGAATCCGCCCCTGATCCTCATTCCCGTGCATGCCGGGGCAAAACAGCCTCCCAGGTTTGGTGCCATTAACCTGAAAATGAAATAGCAAACTGTTGGCTATCGCCCTTAATCGATATGACAAAATGACTTGCTTCCTCTTGTCCCCTCCCTGGAAGCCTTTGTAGAATAAATAGTTAGGCAGTGTCGTCCGGGCTGTCCCGCTTTGGGACGAAGGCCAGAGCACGACCTCCGTCTGACTCACGGTTAGCGCACAGCCCTGGCGAATCGGTGAGCCGAATATGGTCCGTTCGCGATTTCTAAAAGATCTCGCCGCTCTTGCGGTCTTGGCTGCGGTCTACTTCGCGGCCGGCAAGCTTGGGCTAAAGCTGGCGTTTGTGAACGCTAGCGCCACCGCCGTTTGGCCATGCACGGGCATCGCGCTCGCCGCCTTCCTCATCCTCGGCTACCGCGTATGGCCCGCCATTTTGGCCGGGGCGTTCCTCGTAAACTGGACCACCGCCGGTTCCGTCGCCACCTCGCTCGGCATTTCTGTGGGAAACACCCTCGAAGGCGTGGTCGGTTGCTACCTGGTCACTCGTTTTGCCGCCGGCCGGAAAGTCTTTGAACGGGCGCAGGACGTTTTCAAATTTGCCTTCCTTGCTGGCGTGGTCGGCACTGCCGTCAGCGCCACCATCGGCGTCACCACTTTGGCATTGGCGGGATTCGCCAGTTGGGCCATTTACGGCTCCATCTGGTCAACGTGGTGGCTCGGGGACGCAGTCGGTGCCGTAGTTGTTACTCCCTTACTCATCCTCTGGTGGGAGAATCCCCGCTTGAATTGGACCCGCAAGCCACTCATCGAGCTCGTTCTCTTATTTCTCGGACTTTTTTTCACCAGTTGGATCGTTTTCGGCGGCCGTTTTCACGCCGGGCTGAAGAACTATCCCTTGGAATACCTGTGCATTCCTTTCCTGATCTGGGCGGCGTTTCGCTTTGGCCGCCGCAAAGCTGCCACCGCTATTTTCTTGTTGGCGGCGATTGCCACGTGGGGCACTTCGCACGGGTTTGGCCCATTTGCTAGAGAGTCTCAAAACACATCTCTGCTGCTGTTGCAATCCTTCATAGGCATCATGGCGGTAACGGCCACGACGCTTGCCGCCGAATTTAGCGAACACCAGCGCACCGATGAATACGTGCGCCAATTGGCGGTCACCGATCCGCTCACCGGGCTCGCCAACTACCGGCGGCTTCTCGACGCTCTCGACTCGGAAATCAAGCGCTACGACCGCGCGGGGCGTCCCTTTGCCGTCGTGCTCCTCGATATGGACGGGCTCAAGATGATCAACGACACCTACGGTCATCTCGTGGGAACCGAAGCCATCTGCCGCCTGGCAAACATTCTTCGCATTCATTGCCGCGCCATGGACACCGCTGCGCGTTACGGAGGCGACGAATTCGTGCTCGTCCTCCCGGAAACGGAGGCCCCAGACGCCCTTCGTGTTGCCAATCGCATTGCCGAGCGCCTGAGCACCGATGGCGACGAGCCGCCTGTCACCGTCAGTACCGGCACGGCGGTCTACCCCCACGATGGCAAGACCATCGACGAACTGCTCGCCGCCGCCGACCACGTCCTCTATCTCAAAAAAGGCTCCTCCAAAAAGAAATTGCAGCAGCCGACCTGACGCTGTTTCCGATCTCATTTCGTGGTGCGCCGTGCATCCTCCCCGGCGCGTACTGCGAATGCGAAGGAGAAGATGGCGGAGCTGGGACCCCGCCCGCGCCCGGTGAGAACTACGAGGCCTTTCGTTTCGGGGATGTTTTTTGCAATTGCGCGATCAGATCGCTCGCAGCCGCAGGAGCCCGGACTTCCGATTCCTTGATGATTTGGGCCGCCGTCACGGCATGCCCGTAGAGCTTGCGGTTGGCGTCATTGTCAGGGCGTAGCGTTGAGCCTTCGAGGGAGATTCCCGCGAACACCCCTCGTGCCCGTGAGTAACTCAGAATCTCGGATCGCATATAAGCGTCCGTATCCGCCGCCGCAGTGCGTCCCACTGGCCCTGCCGCGACCGAAGCATCCGCGCCAAGTTTCACCTTACTGTGCAAGAGGCTGTCCGCTCCCCGATCGTTCATGACCAGAAGAACGAAGTCAGTCGCTTCCCCGCCAATCTGCAGTCCGATGCTGCCGCCTTCCAGCGCATACATCGCCGGTGCACCCCACGGACCGGAAAAATCATGGCCTGTGCGGCAGACCATCGTCCCGCGTCCGTAACTGCCTCCCACAACGAACGCCGCTTTGAGCACCGATGGCATCACGATCACGCAGCGCGCCTTGTCCAGGAGCTCCTGCGGAATGTTGTCGGGAACTTTGAGAATTTCCTTCAAGACCGTATCGGCATTTCGTAGCCGGTCCTGCTCCGCTTTTGCTTTGTCCGCGTCTTTTGCAAACGAGAGTGGAGCCAGCGCCAGTATTCCGACCATCATCACAGTCCATCGCTTCTTAAGCTTCATGACGTTTCCCTCCTAAAATTAGATTGCTTTCGATTTCGATGCAGGAAATGTTTCTAATTCACCGCGTGCAATTCTGGTCGCAGAAATTAGAGCAACGAGTCGGCCAAACGAGGAACTAATCAATAAGTGGAGCGGGCTCAGACAAATAGGGGCGGAGTTCTTTTTTTCCTAGAGGAGTACTGGGACCTGTAATTTTTTCCCAGTGACCCGTTCTTTCTCTGCGTTGTGGCCCCTGGACACCTCGAAATGCGCCTCATTTCTTCGGGCGGCATCATTCACTTTTTTTCGCGTTGGCGTACGCGTCCGCGCCCATCAAATGAATCGAAACGTACGGCTTGTCGCCCACCACCCAGCTGTCATGCCCCGGGGCGATGTAAAACACGTCTCCAGCCTTCATCTCAAACACCCGGCCGTCATCCATCGCCGCCGTCGCGCGGCCGGAGACCACCATCCCCACATGCTCCACCGCACAACTCTTCGTTCCCGCCGCGCGCCCCACATGCTCCGACCATTTCCATCCCGGTTCATAGGTCGCCCGCCCGATGGTCATTCCACCCAGGCGCACCAACTCAAACCTGCCCTTCTCAAACGTCCGAATCTCATCCGGCTGCTCGAATCGCTTCAGGATCACTTCCAGCATGGATTGCTCCTTCCCCTCTTCTCATTAGAGAGGAATCGGCCCGCTACGTTGCCATCCAAATTGGACGCAATTATTCTTCACGAACTGCCTCGCCGTCCCAGGGCCCATTTTCCCGGCCCGCTGAACGCCAGCATCAGCAGCCCGCCCATAATCGCCAGATTCTTGCGAAAGTGCGTCTCCTGCATTGCCGCCATCATTTCGCTCGCGGCCCAATAGTTGTGGAAGATCACCGTCACCGCCGTCGTGTACCAGAACATCACAAACGCCGCGATCCGCGCCTGGTATCCCGTCACCAGACAAACTGAACCCGCTACTTCAATCACCATCGCCACAGCCAGCAGCACCGGAATCATCGGCAAGTGCCTCGTGCTCATATACGCCACATTGCCGGACCATCCAAATACTTTCCCAATCCCGCTGGTCGCGAAAATGTAAGCCATCATCCAACGTCCGAGCAGCGGAACAACCGGGTGATCGAGAATCATTGTGCCCCCCTCGACAGTTCGAGTTGACACCCAGCTATGTCGTCAGCTGACATAGTCATGCGATGACATAGACGAGCGCCATCGTCGACTGTTAGCAGTGCCGCTCATACAATGTGCAGCGGACAACTGACACGACACTGTTCGGAGAGCCAGAGAAACAGTCAATCGAAGTAGCCGCAGAGGCATTTCGATAGCGGCTCGAAAAAGTTGCTGGACTCGCAAGAGTTCCGAAGTCTCTGCCTTACCTTGACCTTTTGCCTGCGACTCCGCAAACTCTAGTCTTTTCGCCTTCCCCTGAAAGGGTTCGCCGAGTCGCAAGACCATGCCGGAAGAAAAAGGACTTCTCATTGTTTACACCGGACCGGGCAAGGGCAAGACCACTTGCGCGCTCGGCACGGCGTTTCGCGCTGTGGGCCAGGGCCTCAAAGTCCTTATGGTCCAGTTCATCAAGGGTTCGTGGCACTATGGCGAGCTCGACGCCGCCAAAATGCTCGGCGACGACAAGTTTGAAATCCGTCCTATGGGCCGTGGCTTCGTCAAAATCGGCGGCGCCGAAACCGATCCCGCGGACATCAAGCTGGCGCAAGAGTGTTGGCAAACCGGTCGCGACGCCATCTACGGCGGCAAGTACGATCTCGTCGTCCTTGACGAGATCAACTACACCATCAGCTACAAAATGCTCGACGCTGCTGAAGTCGTCGAAGCTCTGAAGAACCGTCCCGAGCGCGTCCACGTCATCTGCACCGGCCGCAGCGCCCATCCCCAGCTCGTT
>Ga0179587_10001301_pt1 | contig 11238 bp, 13 predicted proteins | sample CZODoug2_1_08_16_FD_185932 | JGI IMG/M metagenome (GOLD analysis project Ga0179587, IMG submission 185932) | Vadose zone soil fungal communities from Angelo Coast Range Reserve, California, USA - CZODoug2_1_08_16fungal | ecosystem: Environmental > Terrestrial > Soil > Vadose zone | place: USA...
GCGCTGGCGATTGCGCTGGTGGTGTTCATCGTCGGCCTCGTGATGTCGGGCAGCGCGCTCGACTTCTGGCTCATCACCATCATCGCGCTGGTGCTCGGCGCGCTGCTGATCATCCCGATCGGCGGCGCCGACATGCCGGTCGTGATCTCGATGCTGAACTCCTATTCCGGCTGGGCCGCCGCCGGCATCGGCTTCACGCTCGGCAACTCGGCGCTGATCGTCACCGGCGCGCTGGTCGGCTCATCCGGCGCGATCCTGTCCTACATCATGTGCCACGCGATGAACCGCTCCTTCATCTCGGTCATTCTCGGTGGTTTCGGCGGTGAGACCGCCGCGGCGGGCGCAGGCGCGGGCGGCGAAGTGCGACCGGTCAAACTCGGCTCGGCGGAAGACGCCGCCTTCATCATGATGAACGCGCAGAAGGTCATCATCGTGCCCGGCTACGGCATGGCGGTGGCGCAGGCGCAGCATGCGTTGCGGGAAATGGCCGACCAGCTCAAGAAGGAAGGCGTCGAGGTCAAATACGCAATCCATCCTGTCGCGGGCCGCATGCCCGGCCATATGAACGTGCTGCTCGCCGAAGCCAATGTGCCCTATGACGAGGTGTTCGAGCTCGAGGACATCAATTCGGAATTCGCCCAAGCCGACGTCGCCTTCGTGATCGGCGCCAACGACGTCACCAATCCGGCCGCCGAGGACGACAAGACTTCGCCGATCTACGGCATGCCGGTGCTGCAGGTCTGGAAGGCCGGCACCGTGATGTTCATCAAGCGCTCGCTCGCGTCAGGCTATGCCGGTATCGACAATCCCTTGTTCTACCGCGACAACACCATGATGCTGCTTGGCGACGCCAAGAAGATGACCGAGAACATCGTCAAGGGGATGTGACGTTCATTTAGGAGAATGATGACCGTCCTGAAATGGCTCGTCGTTCTCGCATCGGTCGGCTATCTCGGCGGGCTTGCCGTTCTTTATCTCAAGCAGCGCGATTTCGTCTTTCCGATACCGCGGACCGTGCGCACGGCTCCCGAAGCCGCCGGCTTTCCGGAAGCCGAAGAGCATGTGCTGACCACAGCGGATGGCGAGAAGGTCATCATCTGGCACGTTCCGGCAAAACCGGGCCATCCGGTCGTGATTTATTTTCCCGGCAATGGCGATTTTCTGGCCGGGGCGGTCGGTCGGCTTCGGGCCATCACCTCTGGCGGGATCGGCCTCGTCGCGCTGTCCTACCGTGGTTATGCCGGCTCGAGCGGCCAGCCCAGCGAGAACGGACTGTTGCAGGATGCCGCGGCGGCTTACGATTTCGCTTCGGCGCGATACAGCGCGGAGCGAATTGTCGTCTGGGGCTTTTCACTCGGCACCGGGGTTGCTGTCACCGTCGCCGCCGAACAACCGGTTGCGAAGCTGATCCTGGAAGCTCCCTATACATCGCTGGCGGACGTCGCTGCTTCGCATTTTCGGATCGTGCCGGTACGCTTGCTGTTGCGGGATCAGTTCCATTCCGATGCGCGTATGACGCGTGTCACCGCGCCGTTGCTGATCATGCACGGTGAAAATGATCTCACCATTCCGATCGCTTTTGGCGAGCGCTTGTTTGCACTCGCTCGCGCGCCAAAGCGATTTGTCCGATTTCCCGAGGGCGGCCACGACAATCTCGATGCGTTTGGTGCTATTGAGACGGCCCGGCAATTCATTGGCGGCTCGAATGGCTGACGGCTTCAGTTGTTCGGCGCATGGTCCATTCGCGGACCTTAAGGATGTAGTGACATGAGCGCGCACGGCCCGATGCCGCGATCGGCGTGGATTTTCCCGGCCCTGGCGGTCGCACTTTTTGCCGTCGCCACCGGCCTCGGACTGTCGTTCACGCCGTCGCCGGGCGGGCTGGTGTTCGCGGTGGCGTTGCTGTCGATCCTGTTCGGCACCGTGTTCGCGGCCGTCCATCATGCCGAAGTCATCGCCGAGCGAATCGGCGAGCCCTACGGCACGCTGCTATTGACGCTGGCGGTCACCATCATCGAGGTCGCGCTGATCGCGACCATCATGCTTGGCGACAAGCCGGTTCCCGCACTGGCGCGCGATACCGTATTCGCCGTCGTGATGATCGTTTGCAACGGTCTCGTCGGCCTGTGCATCTTTATCGGCGGCCTGCGCTATCGCGAACAGGATTTTCAGGTTAGCGGCGCCAATCTTTATCTCAGCGTGCTGTTCGTGATGGCGACCATCACGCTGATCATGCCGAACTATACGCTGACGGCGCCGGGGCCGATCTATTCGGCGGCCCAACTCGGCTTCGTCAGCATCGTCACCGTCATTCTCTATGGGGTGTTTCTCTATACCCAGACCATCCGGCACCGCGATTATTTCATCAGCGATGCCGCCGGCGCCGGCGATGACGGGGCGCCGATGTCGAACCGGATGCTGGCCCTGAGCAACGCGCTGCTGCTGGTCTCGCTGCTGGCGGTGGTGCTGCTGGCAAAGAAATTCTCGCTCGTGGTCGATGTCGTCACCGCGAAGATCGGTGCGCCGCCGGCCTTCGCGGGTGTGCTGGTGGCGCTATTGATCCTGCTGCCGGAAGGCGTCGCCGCCATATCCGCAGCCCGCAAGAACGATCTGCAAAAAAGCATCAATCTCGCGCTGGGCTCATCGCTTGCGACGATCGGGCTGACGATCCCCGCGGTCGCCGTTGCCGCCTACGCGCTGGACAGGCAACTCGTGCTTGGGCTCAACCTTCAGGAGATGGTGCTGCTGGTGTTAACGTTTATCCTCAGCTTGCTCACCTTCGGCACCGGCCGCACCAATATCCTGTTCGGGCTGGTTCACATGGTGGTGTTTGCGGTATTCATTTTCATGGTTTTCGTGCCGTGAGGCTGGGAGGAGACGATCATGCTCAGCGCCAAATCCGACGTCCAGGTCGATACGCCGGAGGTCCGCGTCACCGAGTGGCGGCTGGCGCCGGGCAGCGCCACCGGACATCACATTCACGAGATGGACTACGTCATCGTTCCCGTGACCTCGGGCGAAATGACCATCGTGGCGCCCGGCGGGGAACGCTCCAAGGCGCAGCTTGGCCTCGGTAAATCCTACTTCCGCAAGGCTGGGGTGGAACATGACGTGCTCAACGAGACCGCCGCCGAGATCGTGTTCCTCGAAGTAGAATTGAAGCCATAACCCCTGCCGTTAACGCTTTGCCACCGATCTGTCGCAGTTGATCCCTCAATGCGCCTCAAAGTTTCCGCATCAAAACCGACGCGGGAGAGGCTCAACATGCTGAAATACGTCTCGAAATTTACGCTGGATGTATTGCCGTCATTATTGGCAACCGTGATCGGGGCCTACATCGTCAACCATTACATCGTCTCCAAGCCTGACACGCCGGTCGCCGCCGCAACGTCGACCGCCAACCCAAAGGCTGATGCGAAGGCCGAAACATCCTCCGACGTCGCCAATATCCCCGAGCCGGGCGTCAGGGCCAAGGGCATCTCCGAAAAGGCCGTCCTCGACAAATCGGCAGCAGAAAAGCCGGCAGCAGAAAAGGCCGCGGATAAAACCGCCGACAAGCCCACCGAGACCGCGAGCATCCCTTCGGACACGCGGCGGCACCAGCCCGCGGCGCGCGAGAAAACCGTCGCCAAGACGGTGCCCGCGCCGCAGCCTGCTGCGCCGGCTGTGGTGCCGGTGGTTGCCACGCCAAATGTCGTCGCCGCGCCAAACCCGCCCGTCGAGGCGGTAACGCCGGCAGAGGAGCGCCGCGACGCCAACGATCTCGCCCGTGCCGCGATCGAGCGCTTGCGCGGCATCACCGACAGTTCGCCGCGTGTGCAGGAAGCCGCTCGCGCCGCAGATACACCCCGGGTCGCGCCGGCGCCGTCGGTCGAAGCGTCTCGTATCGTGCCCGCGCCGTCGGTCCGGCCGCTTCCGCCGCCGATCATGGTCTCCACGCCTCCCGGTGAAGCGCTCGATTCGGCGGCAGCATCGTCGCAGGGAAAGCCGCCTTACGCCGATGCCGCGCGAATCGGCGACGCGCGCCGCCCGACGCCGCCAGCCGATATTCCGGTCTCGCCGCCGCTCGATCTGCGTGCCGAGGCGACGGAACCGGCGGCGCGGGAACACAGGAACGTTGCCGAAGACATGCTGTCGGCGGCGAAATCGGTGTTTCACGCGGTCCTGCCGAAATAACTCAGAACGTATCGTAGTTCTGCCCGGCTTTGCCGCCGACGCGCGCAAAGCCGCTTTGGGCGGCTTCGTCCTTGGGGCGGATGCCGATGGCGCGGCCATACGAGCCGGCGGCTTTGGTCTTGTCGCCGAGGCGTTCATAGGCGAGCCCCCGGGTGGTCCAGATCTGCGCGTTGTTCGGGTCAGCCTGCGCGGCCTCGTCGAGGTCGGTGGCGGCTTCCTTGATCTTGTCGAGCGCGAGGTAACTGATCGCGCGGCCCAGCAACGGTTCGGCCCGCTGCGGCGTCAGGCCATTCGCCGCGGTAAAATCGTCGATCGCGAGTTGATGCCGTCTTTCGCCCTGATAGAGCAGGCCGCGACTGTATAGTGCCTCCGCATGATGCGGATCGAGCGTGATCGCCTTGTCGAACTCGGCGAGTGCTTCTTCGGTCCTTCCGGATCGCGCCAGCGCCTGGCCGCGCGTCGTGGCGGCGTGCGCATCGCCCACATTCGTTTCGGTTGGAGCCGGCTTCGGCGGGGCTTCAGGCTCCGGCGACAGCGATCCCAGATTGATCGAGCAGCCGCAGAGCGCGATCGCGATCGCTACAGCCAACGGAGCGAGCGCGCGCGGACTGAGGCGCAAAGCTCCGGAAGATGCAGGGGAAACCGGAATAGCCATCGATGCAACAGACTCACGCGCCAGCCATATTGGTAGCCCGCCGCGTCGTAAAATGCATCGGCCAAAACAACAACGCGGGCACAAAGGCCCGCGTCATCGGCAACAAATTTGCTGAAAGCAAAGAAGACGAGATCAGCGCGGGCCGCGCGGCCCGGCGCCGGGACCGCCACGGCCGCCAGTACCGCCGCGATCGGCGCCTGGACCGGCGCCAAACACCGGCTTCGGCTTCATCGGCAGCAGGCCTTCGCGCTGCAGCTTCTTGCGGGCGAGCTTGCGCGCGCGGCGCACGGCTTCCGCCTTTTCGCGGGCCTTTTTCTCGGAGGGCTTTTCATAATGACCGCGGAGCTTCATCTCGCGGAAAATACCCTCGCGCTGCATCTTCTTCTTCAGCGCCTTGAGGGCTTGATCGACATTGTTATCGCGAACGAGAACCTGCACGCGGCATCCTCTTTCCATTGATCGGATTGGAATTCTGATAAAGCAAAGGGCCGACGAAAAGGCCGAGCCCTTAGCCTCAAGCGCGCGGATGTATCAGACAAAGGCGGGAATGTCCACCTGCGTGCGTAGCCAAATTGCCCTTTTCGCACCCGGTCACGCGGTTTTTGGTGGCGCCGCTCCGACCTGTGTCACATGCCCCATCTTCCGGCCCGGCCGCGGCGAACCCTTGCCGTAGAGGTGCACGGTCGCGCCCGGGACCGTCAGCCATTGCTCGTAGCCGTTGATATCGTCCCCGATCAGATTGGTCATGATGACCGGGCCATGACGGACCGGCTTGCCGAGCGGCCAGCCGGCAACGGCGCGGATATGCTGCTCGAACTGCGAAATCGACGCGCCGTCGAGCGTCCAGTGCCCGGAATTGTGCACCCGCGGCGCGATCTCGTTGACCAGGACCGTGCGGCCACCATCCGCCTGCACCACGAACATCTCGACCGCGAGCACGCCGACATAATCGAGCGCGTTGGCGATTGTCTCCGCGATGGAGAGCGCCTGCGCCGCCAGCGCCTCCGGGATCGCCGCCGGGGCGCGCGAGATTTTCAGGATGTGGTCGATGTGCTCGTTTTCGGTGACATCGAAGCATTCGACATGGCCGTCGGCCGAGCGCGCGGCGATCACCGAAATCTCGCGTTCGAATGGCACAAAGGCTTCGAGGATCGCCGATTTGGTGGCGAGGTCCTCCCAGATCTGGTCCGGATCGCCGCCCTCGCGGATGATCGCCTGGCCCTTGCCGTCATAGCCGAAGCGGCGGGTCTTGAGCACCGCGGGCAGGCCGATTGTCGCGATCGCTGCTCGCAGCGCCGCCGCCGACGACACATCGGCGTAATCGGCGGTGCCGATGCCCAGCCGTTTCACGAAATCCTTTTCGACAAGGCGATCCTGCGTGGTCTCCAGGATTTTCCGCTCGGGCAGCACCGGACGCCGCGCGGCCAGGATCATCGCCGAGGCTGCCGGCACGTTTTCGAATTCGTAAGTGATGATGTCGACGTCGTTGGCGAACAGCTCGAGCGCCTCGACGTCGGCATATTCCGCGCAGGTCGCATTCAGCACGACGTCGAACGCCGGCGAATCCGGGTCCGGCGAAAACACCTGGCATCGCAGGCCCAACCGCGCCGCCGCTATGGCCAGCATCCGGCCCAACTGTCCGCCGCCGAGAATTCCGATGGTGTCGCCGGGCTTCAGCTTCACCGGATTTGAGACTGTCACGCAGAACCCTCCGGGCGCTCGGCAACCGCCTCGGTCTGCTGTTTGCGCCAGGCGACGAGTTTGCTGGACAGCGCCGGATCGTTCAGCGCGAGCACACTGGCGGCGAGCAGCGCGGCATTGATGGCGCCGGGCTTGCCGATCGCCAGCGTCCCAACCGGAACCCCGGCCGGCATCTGGACGATGGAATAGAGCGAATCGACGCCAGACAACGCCTTGGATTCGATGGGAACACCGAATACCGGTAGTTCGGTAAGCGACGCGGTCATGCCCGGCAGATGTGCCGCGCCGCCGGCGCCGGCGATAATGATCTTGATACCGGCCGCCTTGGCGCCTTTGGCGAAAGCGAACAGCCGGTCCGGGGTGCGATGTGCGGAGACGATGTGCTTTTCGCATGCGACGCCGAGCGCGGTCAGCGTTTCGGCGGTATGGCGCATGGTCCCCCAGTCGGACTGGCTTCCCATGATGATGGCTACGGGCGCGGTCATACGGTCAATTCTTTTCGGGAATCCAAAAACATAGGCCGGATTATAAGATCGGCCCAAGCTTCGGCAAGGCGTGGCAAGAGATTGGGAATGGACTATCCTGTCTTGGTGAATCCCGGCAAGCCTCTCAGGGACGTCCATGAAGAAGAAAACCAGGGGGACCGCCCCAGGTGCCCCAAAACGCCGAAAAAGCGGCGTGGTGGAGCCCCAGGGTGGGTCGCAGGGCGCACGGCGGGTGAAAGTACCACTTGGGTCGGCGCCCCGGCTGTCGGTCGCGCCTAATGACGCCAAACTGGCGATTCGGCGGCTCAAGGTCCAATTGGCGCAGGCGCGGGCGCGAATCGACGAACTGGAGGTCTCGGCGGATACCGATTTCCTATTGGATATTCCGAACCGGCGCGGCTTTGAGCGCGAGCTCAATCGCGCGGTCGCCTACATCAAGCGCTATCATGCGACGGCGGCGCTGATCGTGCTCGACGTCGATCGGCTAAAGCCGATCAACGACGCCTTCGGACACGCCGCGGGCGATCAGGTGCTGAAGGCCATTGTGGCGGTGCTGCTGCGCCACGTGCGCTCATCGGACGTGATCGGGCGGCTCGGCGGCGACGAGTTCGCGCTGCTGCTGTGGAACCTCAGTGAGACCGATGCCAGGGCCAAGGCGGCGTCGCTGGAACAAGCCGTCGATCGGCTCTCATTCGTGTTTCGCGGCCTCCCCGTCACGGCGGGCGCATCCACCGGGGTTGCGATTCTCGGTCTTCATGCGGAAGCGGGGAGGGCGCTGGAAGAAGCCGACAGCGCGATGTATGTGCGCAAGGCGCAACGCCGGCATGAAGCGTGATATGCAGATGCGGCCCACCTGACCGGCTGATACCGCCGCTGGACGGCTGCTGACCGTTTCTAGAAACTGAGCGGTCTGTCCAACCGGCCGAGCAGGATCATGACCGTCAAACCCACCCCATTCACAGTGCGTGTCCCGGACGCCGACATCGCCGATCTGCGCGACCGTCTCGCCCGCGCGCGCTTCCCCGACCAGGCGCCCGGTGACCCATGGGCCTATGGCACCGATGTCGCTTATCTCCGTGAACTCACCGGATACTGGCGCGACGATTTTGACTGGAGGGCCGCGGAAGCCGCGCTGAACGCGTTTCCGCAATTCCGCGTCCCGCTCGACGGCGTCGACCTGCACTACCTGCATGTGCCCGGCGTCGGCCCCGATCCCATGCCGTTGCTTTTGCTGCACGGGTGGCCCGGCTCGGTGTTCGAGTTTCTCGAGTTCATCCCGCGTCTCACCGATCCGGCACGCTTCGGCGGCGACGCACGCGACGCCTTCACCGTCGTGGCGCCGTCCTTGCCGGGGTATGGCCTGTCGTTCCGCCCCGGCCAACGCCGGTTCGGCGTTGCCGAAATAGCCGATTGTGTCGCGGCCCTCATGCATGACGTGCTCGGCTATGACAGATTCGGCGCGCAGGGCGGCGACTGGGGAGCTGCGGTCTCAAGTCGGCTCGGCCATGCGCATCCGGATCGCATGATCGGCATCCACATCAATCTGATGATGGCCGCGGGCCGCGATCCTTCCTCCTTTCCCAATCCGACCGAGGAGGAGCGGCAGTATCTGAGCGAACTTGCGCACTGGACCCGCGAAGAGACCGGTTATCAATGGATCCAGGGCACCCGCCCGCAGACACTTGCCTTCGGCCTCACGGATTCACCCGCCGGCCTGGCGGCGTGGATCGTGGAAAAATTCCGCGCCTGGTCCGATTGCGATGGCGACGTCGAGAGCGTAATCAGCCGGGATCGCATGCTCGCCGACATCTCGCTTTATTGGTTTACCGGGGCGATCGGCTCTTCGTTCTGGCCTTATTATGCCCGCCTGCACGGTTCGGCGATTCTGCCCGCCGGCGATACCATCAAGGTGCCCACCGGCTACGCGCAGTTCCCGCGCGAAATCCTCAAACCGCCGCGCACGGCCGCAGCGCGCGTGTTCACCGACATTCGCCGCTGGAGCATCATGCCCAAGGGCGGGCATTTCGCGGCACTCGAACAGCCGGAGTTGCTTGCCGGCGAAGTGCGCGCCTTCTTCCGGGAATTACGATGACAACGCGAGCTAGAAGCGAGATGCCGTACAAGAGTGGGCTAAGCCAACGGGTCGCGCGAATGCGCGCCCGATGATAAACTCCGCGAGCCCACCAATTCGTTTCGGGTCTGTCTCGATCTTGCGATGGTGGGCACGGCGCGAATAGCGCCTTTGCCCACCCGATCAATTCGATCACCGCTTACAGCCCGCTCAGATCATCCGGCACGTCGCCGAATTTTTTCAGTAATTTCGCGTCGCTGAATTCGCCGATCATCGGATCGCCGGTGCGGCTGAAGGCGACCGCGCCGACGCTGCCGGCGGCCTTGGCGAGGACTTCCGCGCGCCGCAATGCAACCGACGGACTGTGGCACTCTTCCGCAGCACCCGCGACCGGCGCGCCGGTGTCGTTCTGCAGGAAGGGCAGCGCGACGTAATAGGTGACATCGGCCATGGTGCCGCTCCAGGTTTGATTCCGCGATCAGGCGGCGTCGATTCGTGTGTACGGCAATCCTGCCGCGGCGCAGCCGCTCTCGACCGCCGCCTGCAATTCCTGCAACTCGCTTTCCAGATATTCGTTCGCCATGATCAGCGCCTTGATGGTGCTGCGCATGTTTCCGTCGCACATCGCGATGGCCTGGTCGCAGGCCTGCTCGTAACGATTGGCATCAGACAGTGATGAAGAAGATTCGGACATGGCGAAGTTCCCGATGGCTGGAGAGACAGGAACAATGTTCCTATTTTGTTCTCAAAAAGTCAAGTGAAGAACGACCCCAAAAGCTTTTTTTGCACCGCGCGAACGGTGGACATCGGACTTCATTGAAGCGGCATCCGGAACGTGAATCGCGTCTCTGCCGGCGACGAGGTCACGTCAATCGTTCCGCCGTGGGCACGCGCGATTTCGGAGGCGATGTATAGCCCCAGGCCCAGGCCCTGCTGAGAGCCCTGCTCGGCCACCCGATAGAATGGTTGAAACAGCCGCTCCATCGCTTCGGACGGGATCGGTTCGCCCGCATTGGCGACCGACAATTCGAATTTGCCGTCTTGCGTGGTCGCGTGCACCCGGATCGGCCTTTCGGCCGCGCCGTGGGTCACCGCATTGCCAAGCAGGTTGGAGAACAGCTGCGCGATGCGCCCGCCGTCGCAGTCGACCGCCCGCGTCAGATCGAACGTCGTCTCGATTTTTCTTCCGGGAGAGCCGGCGCGAAGTTCCGCGATCACCTGGTTGAGAACCGGCTCCAATGATTGAGGCGAGCGTTTCAGCGTAATTCCGCTGCCCAATCGGCCGCGCGCGAAATCAAGCACGTTGTCGATCAGCGCCGACATCCGCGCCACGCTCTTCTGCATCAATCCGAGAATTTCGCCCGCTGGTTCCTTCTGGTCCTCTTTCGTCAGCATTCTCGTGCCGGCGGCGATCGAGGCCAGCGGATTGCGGAGATCGTGGCCGAGCACGGCGATGAACTGCTCGCGCAGTTCCGAAGTCTCGCGCTCGCTCAACAGCCTCGCCTCGGTGACGGCCAGCCGATCGGCCGCCTCGAGATGGGTCGCAATCAATTCCGAAAACAGCTTGAACATGCCGATCGTCTGCGGTGTGTCCAGACGCGCCGGCCGGGGATCGATCGCGCACAAGGTGCCGAAGAATGTCCCGTCGGAGAGGATGATGGGCATCGAGATATAGCTCTGAAACCCGTATTTCGTCGGCGTGTGATGTCCGCAATAGATGGTGTCTTCGGCAACGTTGTCGATGACGACGGCTTCGCGGCTCTGCCGGATTTCGTGGCAAAGGGTGGTCTCGACCTCCAACTCCCCGCCGGGCACCAGGCCGAATTCGATTTCATCGCGCACCGCGCAGCAAACCCACCGCTGCTCGGTGACGCGCGCAACGGCGGCAAAACCCATGCCGGTCGATCGGCACACCACTTCCAGAATGCGCGGAACCGCCGCGATACCTTGCACGGCAGCTATGTCCGCGCTGAAGTCGGTCTTCATGATGGGCATTTAGGGACGTCCTCGCCAAAACGCTAGCGCAGGCTCAACCACCTGTCGAGAAATCAGTAACGCTGGAACTAAAACAAAATCCGGGGCTTAACGGGTATTGATAGGGGAGTGAGATGCATGGGTCTTGTTGAATCCAAGAGACCCGTGGTGCTGAT
>Ga0179587_10001305_pt1 | contig 11225 bp, 15 predicted proteins | sample CZODoug2_1_08_16_FD_185932 | JGI IMG/M metagenome (GOLD analysis project Ga0179587, IMG submission 185932) | Vadose zone soil fungal communities from Angelo Coast Range Reserve, California, USA - CZODoug2_1_08_16fungal | ecosystem: Environmental > Terrestrial > Soil > Vadose zone | place: USA...
ATGCCGCTTTCCCGATAAGGGCAAAAGTTGGTGCTTACTCGTGCAGGACAACACTCAAGAGGGAATTGTTGACGTGGATCTCGCCGTTGTATTGGATGAAGCCCAGCTTCCTGAATTTGTTCATGAAAAAATTGACTCGCGACCGCGTTGTGCCAATCATTTCCGCCAGCATCTCTTGCGATATTTTGGGAAGCACCTTTTGAGGTTCGGATTTTTGGCCATAGCGGCTGAGCAGCAAAAGAGTCCGCGCCAGCCGTTTCTCGCTGGAGTTAAAAAGCTGATCGATCAAATCTTCCTCGATTCGGATGTTCCGTGAAAGGACGTAAGACATAAAGCGGTCGGAGAGCGCATGTTCAGCGTGGAGTACGTGCATCATCTCGTTTTTTTCAATGACCAGTAAGGCGGTGGCGGCAATCGCGGTTGCCGTCCCCATGCGAATCTCCTGACCTGCCAGGCACCCCTCACCAAAGAAGTCCCCCGGGCCCAGTATCGCCACGACTGCCTCTTTGCCAACTTCATTGACAACGGAGAGCCTCACACCGCCATTTTGAATGTACATCACACTCGTAGCGGGATCACCTTGAGCAAAGATCTTCTCTGATCTTCGATAATCCACAATTTTTCGCGACACCCCGGCCGAATCGAGAAAAGCTTGGGCATCGAAAGCGCGTTTCTGCGTGGATTTTCTTTTGGGTTTAATTTTGCTTGGACTCGCGATTACTTGCATAACATCACCGCTCAACACATCTTTTAGCGCCGTCAGGCGAATCTGAGCAAGAGTTACTCTTGATTTGTCGTTAACTGATACGGCACATTATGGGCACATCGTCGGGTTCCCGGACATGTCCGGTTTGCCTGCTTCCATCGGGGACGAAATGAACTTGGAACCAAATGGTCTGATTGCTATGCAAACACTGTGGGTGTTAGCCTCTCGGAAACCGTGAAATCACGGCGTCCCAAAGTGGAGCCAATTCGCCAGCCGACCCTCTTCCAAATGGAGAATTTGGAGGAGCCAGCCGAACCCGCAGGCGAGCTAAAGATTGAGCGCCCGTATTCTTTGCCGGGAATTCTTCTCGGCACTTCGTCGTTCACCGCAGCGGGTTGGGAAGGCTCGTTCTATCCACGGGGCATGCAATCACGCGATTTCTTGTCCTACTACGCCTCGCAGTTTGCCACGGTCGAAGTGGACTCGACCTTCTACGGATGCCCTTCTGCGAACACAACAGGACGACTCTGGTTTGCACAGGAGACCGTTGAGCGTATCATTTGATCAGTATGCAAGCGGCATCTCATGTTTGGCGTGCGGCTGTTTTCTTCTGTGTGGTACTGGTGTTGCTCGCGGCATTGACACCAAGTGGCAGTAGCTTCCCGCTCGCTGTCCTCGTGACATTGTGTTTCTTCGTTCCGGTCGCGATATTTGTTTTCCTGCCACACGTTGACGAGCAAAATCAGCCGCAACAAGCTTTCAAGCTACCTGCTTTCTCGCCGCGTCCTCCTCCCGCGCAGTAAAGACTCAGCTACTTCAACGCATACAACAGTGTGATGCTTGCGGGCCGAGTTGTGCTCACCCGCAGAGTCAATCGGTGATTTCAGTTTCCCGGCTGGAGGGCCTTCCATGAAGCGCAAATGGCTAAAGGTGCTGATGTTGCTGATGATGGCAGGAGCGTCGTTTGGCAGTCCGATGAACCCAAAAGAAATCGAGGAACTCATGCACACCATGAACCAGACGAGGATTGAATTCACGCTGCCCGATGAAGACGACAAAGGAGACGGAGGCAAGACAGGTGCTCAGCGGGCAGCTATGAATCATCTCTTGGAAGTGCGGAACGAACGGCGCTAAACTCGTTTGCCAGATGCGGAGGTAAACCATGAAAGGACGCATATTCGCAGGTCTCTTTCTTTGCTCTCTTTTCTTCGTTGTTGGGGGAGACGCGCAAACGGACAAAACAGAAAGACCAGTTTGGACGCTGGAATTCATAAAAGTAAGGTCTGAGAATTTCGGCCCCGCAATGGGGTACTTGGACGATCACTGGATGCGCGTCCGGGCCGAAGCAAAACGCCAAGGTGCAGTTCTCGACTATCACCGCATTCAAAACGCCGTGTTGGAGATTCCTGGGCACAAGGTAGGCAACCCAAGCTCCATTGTATTGCTGACGGAATACAAGAATCTGGATGCCTTCATGGAAAGCCAACGGCTCTTTGACTCAATGCGCGAACGTCCTCGCTGGCAGACGGGAGGTCTGATAAAGCCGTGGGCGATGGAGGACCTTTACGAAACGCTGAATACCCAAGTATTCATGGAAGAGCCGGACACAAGCAGCGGGTTCAAGCTTCTCACCAAGCAGTAGCCTCATGAATTCAAAGCGTCCAACAGTGGAATCGCTCAGTCAGCGAACCCTGTTTGACCTGCAAAGAGTCTCTGAACCTGCGAGCCGCCCTTTCTCTCTACCTGGCATGCTTCTTGGCACTTCGTCTTTCACGGCGGCAGGATGGCAAGGCTCCTTCTATCCGATAGGCATGAGGTCGAAGGATTTTCTCTCCTACTATGCCGGCCAGTTTCAAACGGTCGAGATCGATAGCACGTTTTATGGCACGCCAACTGCCTCGACCGTCACAAGCTGGAACGAGAAGACTCCGCAAGATTTCATCATCGCTGCAAAAGTTCCACAGACCATTACGCATGAAAAAGCACTCGTGGATTGCGATTCTGAATTCGAAGAGTTCGTCAAAACGATGGACATTCTGGGACCAAAGCTAGGTCCGATGGTCTTCCAGTTTCCGCTCTTTGACCGCTGGAAATTTCCGAAGCAAGATAGCTTTCTCGCAGTGCTAGCACCCTTCTTGAAGAACCTGCCTGCGGACCACAAATTTGTAGTCGAGATTAGAAACAAGAACTGGCTCGATGCCAAATTTGCGGACGTGCTGCGGGAGCACCGCGTCGCGTTGGCACTAACAGACACGTCGTTTGTACCCCGACCTTGGGAGATGAAGCAAAAGTTCGATCTGGTTACAGCGGACTTCGCTTATGTTCGCTGGCTTGGAGACCGCAAGGGGATTGAGAAGCAGACCACTACGTGGGACAAGACTGTCATCGACCGCACTAGTGATTTGAAGCATTGGGTCGATGTATTCAAATCGCTGGTGAGCAATAGCAAGGTTTTGAAGATTTTTGCATTTTCCAACAACCACTACGCGGGGCACGGTCCTGCGACGGCTAAACTGTTTATGGACTTGTTTATGGACTTGTGGCGCAGGAAACAATGAGATTGTGCTTCTGAGTGCGATTTCCAGTTGTCCGGTAAGGCGACGTATCAGGATCTGACGCGCATTTTGGACTACCCAACTGCGGAGCGGGGGTGATCTCCTCAACGTGAATCGTCTTCTTTGCAGAATCGAAGTTGCCCGCCAACACCACATGCGCGGCAGGAAAGTTCCTAACGGCTTCTGGGTTTTCGACTATCCAGATTCCTTGATCATCATCTGCTACAAAGACGGCTCGTTGGGGTTTCCATTCCGGGTGCCCCACCGAAGCGCCACCACGCCAGCATTTCTGCACGCAATCCGCGCCGCCGGCCTTCGTGTGTTTGGCCCCACAACCCTCGTCGCTGATCCAACCGATACGAGATGCGTGCTTTTGCTGCGCCGACAGCGAGCCGAGCGCCACGAAACTGCAAACGAGCAAGAAAACAAAAACAATCCGCCTCCCGATCATCCTTTCCCCCCTCTGCCTCCACCACGCATGTTAGGCGTATTTTCGCCATCCATGCGAAGAGTCTACTTCCGCAACTCCCGACTGTTCATTCTTCGGTCTAACACGCGAGGTATATTCATCAAAATGACGGCGAGGTGAATTAGTCGCTACACGAACGCTAACCTGGAAAGGCCGCCGCTCCGAAAACGAAAGAAGGGCTGGCGATATCGCCAGCCCCTTGCTACTTCCTGTTCGGTACGGGTCTCTTTAGCGAGCGCCTGGAGCGGCCGCTAGAGTCCTTGGTTGCGGTGCGCTTTGACTCACGGCTGGTGTTCCCACATTCACCTTGATCTGCTTCGGCTTTGCTTCCTCGGTCTTCGGGATGCTTAGCGTCAGCACGCCATCGTGATAGTCGGCATTGATGGCGTCGGAGTTTACGGAGTTGGCCAGCGAGAAGCTGCGGCTGAAGGAGCCATAGGCGCGTTCGATGCGCAGGTAGTTGTCGTCGTGCACCTCCTTGTCAAACTTGCGTTCGCCGCGAATGGTGAGGATGTTGTTCTCCACGCGGATGTCCAGGTCCTGGGGATTCACGTCCGGCAGGTCGGCCTTAACCACCAGTTCATTCTCGGTCTCATAGATATCGACGGCCGGGGCCCAAGGGGTCAAGTTCGACTCCTCGCCGGTGCGTCCCACCATCTCGCCAAATACACGATTGATCTGTTCCTGCAAGGTCGAAGCCCCGCGGAACGGTTGTTCCAAACGATTCATAGTTCTCATATAAGCCTCCACTGAAGGTTTCGGGCTGTCTGAAGGCAATTTCAGATAACTCAGGTCAACTCAGGTTGCGGTTCTGCCTCTGAGGGTATGCAGGCAGCCTGCGCCACTTAACCAGGAATTGTCAAGTCAAATCTTAGGTATTCTTCGTGACTTAATTGTTCATGGTTAATCCGCATGCCTGGTAAACGCGGGAACCGGTCGCGACTGCTGCAGCTTAGTTTGTGACAACCTTCAGCGCCCGTTCTCGATTCATGGTGCCCTCCTGAGGCGGCGTCTTCTAGCAGGCTTTCACTTCTTGTCTAGTGGGATGAACAGTCTAGGGTACGCGAGAACCATCATGTCCACGAACGAGGAAGTGATTGCGCTCCCACATGCGGCTACTGCGGTACCGCCTTCGCCCGGATACTCACCTTCCAGTTCGGCTGACAATTGCCCGAGTAGGTTAATGTAAGCGATATCGCCGGGAGGTGTTTGCGCAGTCTTCAGCCGCATGAAATCCGCGTAATAGTTCCGAATGGCCTGTGCGGCAAAGTGAGTATCCATAACCACTCGATTGTAGGTTTCGCGCGCGTAATTGTGCAATATTCGCTAAGTCCTTCCATGAGAAGGCCGGTTAGTGTCAAGCCATTCCTGTCTTTTCCTTTCTTTTTCTATTCTCCGAGTTTTTCTCCGAGAAAGGTCACACCAGGATCGCCTGGCAACGACGATCGCCAGCGCGGTCGACCCACAGCATCCCTTCTTTTTGCCTGAGTGGTTCCCCGTTCGCCAAGCCGCCCCTGTCGCCATCCTTCCATCCGCACTCTTTGTGAGCGATATTCGCTCGGTGCCAGGTGGGTGTTCTCGTTCAGTAGGTGCTGCTACCTGATAATCGTCCTCTCTTCCCACCGTTGCTGTGGGAGTTGGGCCCCAGGACTTAGTCGCAGTCACCTGGACTCGGCGGTTGAGCTCGGCTGTCCGGATTAAAACTCTCTAGGCCACTGCGCGCATCGCTTTTTGGCTATTGCGCAATGGTTCGTACACCTCTCCGCTTACCCACAACCGATGCAGCAGGATCGCCAGCTTTCTCGCCACGGCAACCACCGCTCTCTTCTTGGCATTTTTTCCTCGGACGGGAAACGGCCTTTCCGCGACGGCCTTCTCCGGGGATGCGTCCTCGGGTTTGAACCCACCCTCTTTTTCCACCGAATGCATGGCCATCATCGGCGCAGGACGGAAGAGAGTTTTTCCAAGCCAAGCGCCGGCGTGAAGGCCCGCATAGTCGTAACTCACTTCGCGTAAGTTGGCGAACGGGTCTTCCGCAGAAACGGCTTCGATGCACGGCTCAACCGCGGCGGATTGCAGAGCGATGGCTGCGCCCAAGGAGACGCCGAGCGCGTAGAGGTGACTCACTTTTTCGCTCGCGTAAAGCGCATCCGTGATAGCGACCGTGTCGTAGCGTTCCTTCCAGCCGAAAGTAGCCATGTCGCCGCCGCTTTCGCCTTGCGCGCGCGCATCCATCATCACAACGCTGTACCCGTGGCGCAACGAGAATTCGCCGTGGCCCGAATTTCCGGTGCGGTTGTCAGCGATGCCATGGAAATGCAAAACCCAATTTCCGTTGGGAGCAGGTGGACGCACTTTCCAGCCGCGTAATATGACCCCGTCGGATACGCGAACCGTGAAGTCTTCCTTTGTGGCCCCGGTGTGCTGCAACATGTTGCTCACCCAAACCATTCGCTCGGGCGTCAATGGCAATCGCGCCGGGTGGAGGATGGCGGAGCTGTTGATAGCCTTCTAGACTAATCTAGGGAAACGCCCAGCTTTTCGCGGATAACGGTTAAGCCTTGAGGTGGGCGTTCAGTTTGTCGGTCAGCCCCATAACCCATCGTTCGAGACGATCCACTTCCCGCTACAAAATCAACATCTCTTGAAAATACGTATTCGCCTTTTGGGCGTACGCATCAACCGAGGTCGGGATCAGGCTGATTATGCCAATCGAGAAAATGCCGCATTCGTCCGAACGGCGCGATAGCTGTGCTTCGTGCCATGGTGGTAGGTGAACAGGCGTTCTGTTTCTCTGTTGACGCCGCCACATTCTAAATCGGCCAATGCGAGGGAGAGAAAGCGCGTCATTCTTACTCGCTCAACTTTATGCCTCACGAAAATGGAGCGGGTCTCTGAGGCTTTGCAATTCCCGGTAATAATAAAGTGAAGTGGGGCGTTTCCCGTTGAACCTCAGCTTCTTTAGAAGCTCTCTTTCTTCCTTGGTGGCCGTTCCGCTGAACGAACTATCATTAAGGAATTCCTTGAACCCCGGCTCTACCTCTGGTTGCTCAGGTCCCTGTTCAACAAACTCATATCTCTTAGGATCCCCTGAGGCTATTCTCCGATTTAAAACAATCTCCATACCAAAGGTCGTTAGGTCGACATCCCAGGATTCAATCAGTGGATCCAGGAAGGAAATACAGTTTTCGGGCGACAAGTTGAAGACATCCGTGTCCAGGAACTCAAGGAGGGTAACCCGCAACTGTTCATAGCTTCGGCCGGTGAGTCGAGCCATTAAGTGGAGCCAGTTTTCACTGTTCAATTCTTCTCTGGCGACATTCTTGATCACCTCCAAAAGCCTTTGTGTCACGAAGCGTTCGAGTTCGCCGAAGGGCTGCTTCTCAAAAATCACGCGTATTTGTTTTTCTTTGGCGGGTGCGCACTTGCGGAGAATCAACTCTCGAACTTCTTTAAACAAGGGCGCAGGCGGGCCTCCCAGGTTTCTCTTCAATTCTTCCTTGCGCTGGTGGTCGGCCAGCTTCGAAAGCCTATCGCTCGGAAGCTTCAAAAACTTCGCCATTTTCTCGTAAATATCTGTTCGGTCAGGCGCCGGGGGCAGTTTCTTGCGAGCCAGCAGTTGGGAAATATAGGACTCCGTAACATCGGCGGCGGTCGCCAGATCTTTCTGCTCAAACCCCAATTCATCCAGTCGTTGTTTAATCACCAGGCAAACGTCCACAATGCACCTCCATGTGGCTTAACTCGACAGATTAACTGCAAAAATAGTCTCAGATTCTACTTGACAAGTCAAGTTAATTAACCTATTCTGGTTAATGGACTGAGGGAGTCTTCAGAACGACTGAACCGCTAGTGGTTATCTGAACCGCCCCTTTGGCATCGAGAACCAAGGAGAGTGCCATGTTTACACGCAGAGTTTCCATGCATCTGAAGCCCAATAGCGTTGCGGAGTTTACCCGGACGATCGAAAAGGACATTCTTCCCCTGCTTCGAAAACAGAAAGGATTCCAGGACGAAATCACGTTCATTGGTATGACAGGAACAGAAGCGTTCGGAATCAGCTTGTGGGACACAGCAGAGAACGCGGAAGCTTACAACCGCGGAACCTATCCAGAAGTAACAAAGATCCTGGCGAGAGTGGTTGAGGGAACGTCCCAGGTTGAAACCTATGAGGTTGCCAACTCGACGTTCCACAAGATCGCCGTTGCAGTAGCGGCCTGAAGCCAGCAGGTCCTTTCGTTTGGAGGGGGCGGGCCAAGTCCGCCCCCGCACTACTCCGGCGAAGAGGGAACTCGAAGAAGAAACGAGGTTGCCAATGGTCAGGAAAATCGTCCAGTGGGTCCCCATTGACGGAACTCGATGGAGAAACGAGTTTGTCAATGATCACGAAAATCATGGAGTGGGTGTCCATTACGGCGTTGCTCCTGGTGGTATCATGGCGCCCCTTCGCGAGTTACCAACTACCGGTGGACTTTGTGGTTCTTTGAGGCGCCCTAGTGGGGGTCCTAACTTTATTCTTGATCCAACATGAAATAGAGACTCACTATGACGTCGATAACAGATTCAACCCCGCGAGGCGAGTCACTGTAAAACTGCGAGCGTGGCGGACCTGAGCGCCACTGCAAGCGCGGCGGAGACGCTAATGGCAGACACAATCAACACGGGAACCATGCTGATCGAGGAAGGCGTCCTTATGCCGGAATTCTTGCGATTCGAAAGCGAGCCTTGGACCCCTTTCTACATGGCTGGTGAAGTTATTCGAGAATCGCGGAAGGCGTCTGGAAAACAAAGCAAGTACTGTAGCGAAGGCAACATGGCTCATTCTCACAAAGCGATTGATCACTACGATCACCCGCGCGACATCGGCAGCCTTCCGACGGATGACCCCCATGGGGGCATCGGCCTGCTCGGCGCGCCGGAGTGCGGCGACGTGATGAAGCTGCAGATGAAGATCAATTCCGGGACGCAAGTCACCGAGGAAGCGGAGTTCAAGACGTTCGGCTGCGGCTCGGCAATTGCCACCTCTTCGCTCGCCACCGACTGGGTCAAGGGCAAGACCTCGAGGAAGCGCTTGCCATCAAGAACACGAATATCGTCCGCGAGCTCAGCCTTCCCCCGTGCAACCCTGCTCGATGCAACAAGACACTCGAGAATTAGGAGGAGGCTACACCTGGTGAGTAGTCCTATTTTTTAATGGATCATCCAGTGAGAACCCTGCTGTACGAGTTGTTCCTGGAGCCCTTCCGGCGGCAGTTGCAAAGACCGTTTGGACCAAGTGTCAATGCCTCAGCAACGAAAAACGTTGTGACGAAGGCGGCATGAAGGACGATCAGAGACAAAGATCGAGTCCAACCCAAACATGCAACTGTCGGCGCCAGTTGCTGCCGAACAATGCGCCACTATAGTCGCAGAGGAGGGCCCAAATGCCAGACACGATCAAGACGGGAACCATCCTGATCAAGGATGGGACATTCTTGCCGGACGCGCTGCGATTCGAAAGTGAGCCCTGTGCGACTGGCTGGAGATTGGTCAAAAATCTCGATGGGTACGGATTGGGTCGAAAAGTCCACGAAGCGGCATGGACCTTTTTCTACCTAGCTGGTGAAATCAAAGCAACCATCTGTGGTTTTGACGTACAAAAGACGGTACACAGAGCAGTCAAGCGAATCTTAGCGAATCTGAAATCGGAGAAGTTCAACGGTTTGGAAATCACACAAGTGGCCCCGAAACGTTTCCTGGGAGTTCGCTATGTAACTGTCTCCGCCCACTCGCGGCACGTCCAGGAGAGCGCGTTCCTTTTGCGGGTTAAGGACCTTCAGGAGTTGGGACCGAGCAGAATTGAGTGCCGCCCGAACGAAAGCATAGGACTCGCAAGGGGGAAGGGACTGCCGGAAGAAACGTTGAGACAGCCAGGTGTGGCAAACGATCTTGAGGCTGTCATTTGTTTGAAGGAGGTGCTCAAATGAAAATGATGCGCCGTGTGGTCTTTTCCCTCGTTATGATCCTGCTTTCAGCTCCTTTAATTCGGGGGCAGGATCTTTCCAAGTATCGGGGCTTTTCGCTCGGAATGAGTTTGCCACAACTATCAAGCCAGGTTGACCTAAGACCGCTCCAGACAAAGCTGATCCAAAAGCACCCAGCGGTAATTCAAGAGTTGACGTGTTGGCCTGGCGGCTCTTCTGACTATTCGCGCCAAACAGACTCGGTTTGGCAGATTTTCTTCAGCTTCTACAATGGCGAGCTCTTCAGGATTTTGGTGACTTATGATCAGGACGCAACACATGGGTTAACTGCCGAGGACATGGTACAAGCCATCTCGACAAAGTACGGAACTCCAACGAGGCCTGTTGGCGAGATCAGCTTCCCAACTAACGAACTGTATAGGTCGACAGAAAAGGTCATCGCCCGGTGGGAAGATTCGCAGTACTCGATAAACCTAGTCCGTTCTAGATTCCTGAACTCTTTTGCGCTTGTCATGTTTTCGAAACGGCTGGATGCACAAGCTGAGGCTGCGATTGCCAAATCTTTGAAGATGAAGGGGCAAGAGGATCCGCAGAAAGAAATCGATCGCCAGGAAAAAAAGACCGGTGACCTCGAAGCGGCGCGACAGAAGAACCGGAGGATTTTTCGCCGGTAGTGCTGGTCCAAAGTCACACTCATGAATGCCCGTGCTGTGGGGTGAGATGGGAATGTGGCGAGGCAAATTACCAGGACGAGTGTCCCTATCCGATCAAGGCACTTTGCACCAAGTCCCGGGGCTTCTTTTATCTGTATAGTTAACTTACCGGAGAGATAGTCAAAACCCTAGGACGCGTCGCTGAAGGTAAATCCCGGGTCAGCCTCCAAAAGTCGCGTTGTGTTTACCGGAGATTCCGCAGGGTCCAATCCGCGATTGTGGTCGGATGGGCTATGCGGAAGTTATTCTTCCAGTTGGCGCGCTCGCTCGGCACTTGGCTGCGGTTTTGCGAAGCTGTCCAGAAGTCCAGATCTGGGAAGTCAGCGAAGTGGACACATTCAGTTCGGCCGACGGCTCTTGAGGCGATTGCATTCAGTGCCAGTTGATCGGAAGCGTGGACGCATTACCTTCTTAGATCGAGAAGCGAGAACCGGGGCTGCCACGGTCGTTTCAGCTGACGTTGGGAAATTGTCCGAGTGCTTGGGTTTTATTCCAGAGACTAGCGCGAGTTCTGACTTGACTTGTGAAGCAACTTTGGAGCAGCACAAGGACGGCTCGGAACTCGTAAGCGCAACCGAAGCAACGACTTGGATTTGATTTGCGTCCACTTAGAAGGCAGACGCTCTATGCTGGGTTATGGCGGATCATGGGTTCACGCCGGAAATCTAGGTACAACTAAGGTACAACTAAGAGGGGGGAAATAATGCTTCTTGTCCCGTAAGCGACGCCAGATAAAGCGTTTATGGGATTCAGATGCCTGGTTCGGGACCAGGAGGTCGATGGTTCAAATCCATTCGCCCCGACCATTATTCCCCCTCT
>Ga0179587_10001307_pt1 | contig 11220 bp, 8 predicted proteins | sample CZODoug2_1_08_16_FD_185932 | JGI IMG/M metagenome (GOLD analysis project Ga0179587, IMG submission 185932) | Vadose zone soil fungal communities from Angelo Coast Range Reserve, California, USA - CZODoug2_1_08_16fungal | ecosystem: Environmental > Terrestrial > Soil > Vadose zone | place: USA...
AAGAAAACCAGCAATCAATCCAATAATAAGCCAAGCAAGCAAGTCTTCGGAATAAAGCACTGCTGCGAGGACCAACGCTCCAGCTATCATATGTTTTCCCCTTTCAAATCAATAAGGACTAGACAAATCTACTTTTAATACCACAGTAGTTGATGCAACAAAAAAAAGTGTTCTTTCCTTGTGCCTATTTATAACACGGTTGAGATGGCAAAACGGATGCAGTATTGTCTTCCACAGCAAGAATATATTTACAGGGATTGACGTTTAGACTAAAATTAGTTCCAATAGCCTGGAGACAAATATATAAGGAGATACCAATGGGCGAGAAGATCGCATGTCTACCCTTACAAGCAGCAGAAGGACAACAGTACCTGGGAGCGATGGCCTGTGCGGCTAACTTTGCCTGGGCTAACCGCCAATTGCTCATGCACGGAGTACGTCAGGCCTTCTCTGCTGTCTTTGGTCATAAGGCTCGCGCTAAAGACTCGCCTCTGGTCTACGGGTGGTCTACCTCTTGACTGTGGGTGGTAAGCTAGGAGAAAAGCTGGTCGAAGCAATGCCTCGTAATTTTGGCGATTATACGATAGAATTAGACGGTACATTCTCTATACCAGAAGGGATTGCTCTTTCGTCGCAAGAGCAACCCTCCAAGGGTGCTGATGGCTTAGCGCAAATGAAATAGAGGGATCTGCTTGATTTGCATTGTTTACTAAACCAGATAGTATGAAGCAGGTGATAAACGAATGCGGTTGCTATTACTGATATTAATACTCGTTGCTATTGTGCTCATTCTGATGGGCTGTGTAATTGCGGTACTCACTTGGTACTATGGCCGTAAAGATCGGTCAACAGGTGTTAATGAGGCAGCTGGTGAGTGAAAGAAAAAGCCTTTTCTTAGCAAGTCTATATCTCGAAGTGACAGCAAGCTAAGCCAAAAGCCTAGCTCGCTGCAGAAGTTTCAGAACGACCTTAGCCGATAATTATCTTCCGCGTACAATACGTGCCATGTCACGTTTGACGTCACGCTCGCTGACAGCTTCACGCTTATCGTAGAGTTTTTTGCCACGACAAAGGCCAAGCTCGATTTTTGCTTTCCCGCGTTTCAGGTATAGCTTGAGCGGGATAAGTGTCAGACCTTTTGTCGTCACGCGGCTGACAATCTGCTCGATCTCGCGTCTATGCAACAATAATTTGCGGGTGCGCATCGGCTCGTGATTATAGCGATTCCCATGCTCATAGGGTGCGATGTGAGCATTCTCCAGCCAGATTTCACCTTTGCGGGCTATGGCGTAGGCATTACGCAGGACAACCCTGCCCTCGCGAATCGATTTAATCTCGGTGCCAACTAATGCAATGCCTGCCTCGACCGTTCTTTCGACCTCGTAATCATGGTACGCTTGTCGATTTACTGTTATAACTTTAATTGGGACCTGTGTAGCCGGAGTCGGCGATGGTTGTTTTTTCGTCGCAGATTTTTTTGCCATTAGGAAAACTCCTTCTTTACTATTTTAGAAAGGACGTATATCTGCTGTACTTTGCCGAAGAAGGTGTGTTCCTTCCTTCACTACAGCAGGGGCACTGCTTTGCAGGCTTGGTTTCCCTCTCTGTGTCTTTAGATGGGCAAGTGTTTCTTGGCATAGATACATACTGAAGGATATAGGAGTACGCATGGATAGGCGATGATGCTTGCATCATACAACAATTGTGCATGTGAGTCGAGTAGGGAAAGGTACTTATCTCCTCGTGTGTGAGCTGTCATCATATGAGGTAGCACTCTATTTGCCAGATTTTCTTCTGCTCTCAAGAAAGGTTTGGGTATGTTCTATTATCTAGCCAAAATCGCCACTCGCTATCGCTGGTTGATTGTAGGCCTGTGGATGGTGGCCGTGATAGTTGCGTTGCCGTTTGCTCCTCAAGCCAGTCAGGTATTGAGTTCGGGTGGCTTCACTAGTCCTGATTCCGAGTCGGAACAGGCAATCAGTATACTGGTGCAAAAACTCCATCTTCAACCAACCATTGTGCAGATTATTTTCACCAGTCGGCGCTACTCTGTCGAAGATCCACCGTTTCTCCAGCAAACCCAGTATGCTCTAGCAAATTTGCATGGCTGGCCGGAAGTGACACAGATTGTCACTTTTGCCGATAATCCACGTCAGGTGTCGTTAGATCGCCATGCTGCCTACGTTAATGTGGAACTCAAGGCCAATTCCGAGGCAGCTCCCAAACTTCTGCCTGAACTCCAGCAGCGTTTGCAGAGGGTGCCTGATCTACAGAGCAATATTGGTGGTGATGCTGTTTTCTACGAGGATATTCTAGCTGTCAGTGAACGCGATCTACGGCGTGCGGAAATGCTCGCTTTCCCATTTGCCATTATCGCATTGCTTTTCGTCTTTCGCTCGGTTATTGCTGCAGTATTGCCTGCACTCGTTGGAGGCTGCGCTGTTGTCATCTCTCTGGCGCTCATTTTTGGCCTTGGACAGATCACAACTCTCTCTATCTTTGTTCTCAATATTACCACGCTCTTTGGCCTAGGCTTGGGAGTTGATTACTCGCTCCTCATAGTCAGTCGTTTTCGAGAAGAATTGGGACGCGGGCGCGATATTACTGATGCGGTGACCGTCACCGTTGCTACAGCAGGACGGGCGGTTGCTTTCTCCGGTCTAGCCGTTTCAATTGGCCTGTTAGGATTGACCTTTATCCGTATCAACATATTACATTCGGTCGGTCTAGGAGGGATACTAGTAGTGCTGCTGGCAGTCCTAGCGGCTCTGACTTTGTTGCCAGCTATGCTAACCATCCTAGGATGCAAGATCAATGCTCTGCCCGTGCACGTCCCACTTTTGTGGAAACTTGCGGACTCTAAGACCATACAAGATGAGGCTGTTGCTAGTGAAGCAGGTGTTCAAAGCGGTTTCTGGTACCGTCTCTCGCACTTTGTAATACGCTACCCATTGCGCGTCTTCGTTCTGATTTTATGCTTGATGATTGGCTTTGCCCTACCCTTTCTATGGGTGCGTTTCTCGGCTCCCGACGCATCGCTTCTGCCAGCAGATGTGCCATCGCGTCAGGCTTATGACCTGCTCGCGAAGCGTTTTAGCGAGAATGAAACGACACCAATTCTACTAGCTGTGCAGACGAAGGGAAATGTGCTCACAAAAACAAATGTCGATAATCTCTATTTCTATGTCAAGCGTATTGAAGCTGACCCACGTGTCAAGCGTGTTGATAGTATTGTCAGTGTCGATCCTCGTTTCACGCTTGATCAATATGAGATGCTCTATGCACATCCACAATTGGTCGCTGATCCCTATATAGGTGCATTACTGCAATCGACCGTATCGGGCAATACTATGATGGTACTGGTGATTAGCAAATATGGGATGGGAGATCTGCAATCGCAAGCCTTAGTCCAGACCATTCGCAATACAAGTCCGGGTCATGGCATCACAATCCTGGTGGACGGTGTAACGGCAGGTGATATCGATTATGTAACCTCTCTCTATACAGATTTTCCCAAAGCAGTGCTGATCGTTTCTGTGACGACCTATCTTGTCCTGCTCCTGCTCTTCCGTTCACTCATCTTACCACTGAAAGCCATTATCATGAATACCCTTTCGATCCTGGCAAGCTATGGAGCACTCGTGGTGATCTTTCAGCAAGGCTTTTTGCACCAGTTACTGGGTTTCTCGCCGTTGGGCTTTGTAGAGGCCTCCAGTCCTATTCTGCTCTTCTGTTCGCTGTTTGGCCTATCCATGGACTACGAAGTGTTTCTGCTTTCGCGTATCCAGGAAGCTTTCTGGCAAACAGGAGACAATACGCAGTCAATAGCTCTGGGTTTGCAGCGTAGTGGTGGTATTATTACTAGTGCTGCTATAATCGTCATTGTCGTAAGCAGTTGTTTTGCAACTGCTGATATGATTCTTGTGAAGGCACTTGGATTGGGCATGGCCCTAGCCGTGTTGATAGATGCGACGCTGGTGCGAGGCTTGCTAGTTCCTGCTACGATGCGTCTGCTTGGGAAGTGGAACTGGTGGCTACCATTTGTCGGTGTCCAACGTCATCTTCCAGCTCTGGCAGAATATCTCGAATCACCTAATTCTGCAAAGGATCATCCAAGCGAAACAGCGATATCAGTAGTTGAGAATGTCAGGGACCCCATGCTTAAAAGCAGGGGCTTGAGAAACGGCTAGCTCAACGTAAGTTCCTGTCTAGAGGGCTCGCGATTTGCGAGCAGCAGCGATACGGGCTAAGAAATAGCCAAATCCCAGGCTTATGTGCTAGGGAGAGTAGCGAAAGTATGTTTGGACGCCACCCTAATCTAAACCACTACCTGCCACGCCGAAGCAGACGGTCTCGGACCTATGCCTGTATTGCAGTCTCGAAGGGTCATATCACCCGTGCTTTAACACGGAGGCTCGTCATCGAGCAAGAGTTTTCTGGGCCTTTCTCCTAAAAAGGCCTTTCCTAAAAGAGGAGGATTTTCCGATGCGTTTACCAGTTGTTGAGACACGCGGGATAGCGTTGATGCCATGCACACCCGCCAAAGCACGCCACTTGTTCAAGAGTGGCAAGGCGAGACCAAAGCGCAGCAAACTTGGCTTGTTCTATGTGCAACTCTGCTACGAACAGGAACCGGACAACCAGCCTTTAGTTGCTGGTGTCGATCCTGGAAGCAAATTTGAAGGCTATAGCATTGTTGGCACAAAAGAGACCGTGCTCAACCTGATGGTAGAAGCGCCGGATCATGTCAAAGACGCAGTTGAGACCCGTAGGACCATGCGACGAGCAAGAAGGCATCATAAATGGAGAAGACCCAAGCGGTTTGATAATCGACTGAACCGCCGAAAAAGAATACCACCGTCTACCCGCAGTCGATGGGAAGCCAAAGCGCGTGTGATTGCTCAACTGAAGTCAATCATGCCACTCACTGACGTCGTGGTAGAGGACGTGTGTGCAGAAACACACAAAGGGAAAGGTGGTAAGTGGAATGGATTGTTTAGCCCGATTCAAGTGGGCAAAGAGCACCTGTATCGTCTTTTCGTCGAGATGGGATTAAACGTTCACTTGAAAGGTGGTTACCAAACAAAAGAATTACGAGACAAGTATGGGCTCAAGAAAACCAAGAGCAAGTCTAAACAGTCCTTTGATTCACACGCCGTTGATGGCTGGGTCATGGCTGCATCGGTTAGCGGTGCTTCTCAACCAACCTGTACCCGCTTGTGGTACGTCGTTGGGGCTAGGCTTCATAGGCGCCAGATCCATCGCTTGCAAGCATCCAAGGGTGGTGAGAGAAAGCCCTATGGCACGACTCGCAGCCTTGGACTCAAGAGAGGAACGATTGTGAAGCATCCTCGGTACGGATTGTCTACCGTAGGTGGTTTTGATCGCAAATGCAACACGATCAGCTTACATGCCTATCGCACCAACAAGCGACTCACGCAGAAGGCAAAGGTCAAGGATTGTCAAGTCTTGACCTGGGTGGCATTCCGCTCATGGCTGGTCACAAAAACACCAAAAAAGTCAAAAGGCAAAGGATTACCCCTGTGCCCAAGCCCCAAGAAAGGAAGACCTGTTTCCTCCCCATGCTTCAAAGCAGGGGTATCCACAGGTCGAGTTTGATGAACAAACGATTTTTATGGTGGTCTGGCATCTATTGCCTAGCATTTCTGCTCTTGCTCTCTTCATGTGGCTTCCCGGGGCTGGTCTCCACTTCTGCCCAATTGCCCTCAGTGAGCCAGCAGCAGGCAACCCCAAACTTGCCACCGATCAGCTTTCCACGGGATGAAGGTGTACATAATGATCTGACCGAATGGTGGTATTATACCGGCCATCTGGAGGCTACCGATGCAGCGGGCAAGCAGCATCAGTACGGTTTTGAGTTGGTAATATTTCGTGTGTCGCGTAGTGACCTGCCCCCGATTTATCCTGCTCATTTTGCGATCAGTGATATTACGCGGGATGAATTTCACTATGATCAGAACCGTGTTACCAAGGTGAACGAAGATCTTACTAGCAAAACGGCGGCAAAAGGCATTGATGTACAGGTTGGCGACTGGTCAATTCAAGGTCTCAATGGTCATGATCATCTAGTTGCTGCTATGAAGGGCTATGCTATCAATCTGAGTCTGACAACAAGCAAGCCTCCCGTTTTGCACAATGGCAATGGCTTGATCACCTATGGCCTAGCAGGCTTCTCGTACTACTACTCGCGTACCCATATGGGAGTGGCAGGAACCATCATGGACCATGATCAAGCATTGCAAGTGACCGGTTTGGCCTGGATGGATCACCAGTGGGGCAATTTTCTCACACTTGGTGGTAGTGGTTGGGATTGGTATAGTATCCAATTGAATAATACCACTGAAATGATGGTCTACTTCATCCGTGATTCCTCAGGACTTCTCATTTCAACCTATGCTAGTTATATTGATCCAGCAGGGAAAGATTATGTGCTGCCTCCTGCAGCACTTCATATAACCGTTCTTGATACATGGACCAGCCCAACGACTGGTATTAGATACCCCTCTGGTTGGCATTTGGATGTGAATAGTCCGCAATTGCAAGCTGCATTAACGGTAGCACCGCTCTTAAAAGATCAGGAACTGGTTGTGAAGTCTTCGACTGGCAATATCTACTGGGAGGGAGCAGTAAGTGTCCAGGGGCAGGTGGGTGGTGGTGCAATTGATGGACAGGGGTATGTAGAGTTAACCGGGTATGGCAAGCAATAGGGCTTCGTCAGTTCTAGATTTTGTTTGCCTGTATTAAAACACTATTCGCAAAATACTGATATGGATTATTTCGTAAGAAATCGTCAAGGATTGCCTTTAGCATAGCATTATCAAAAGAATCTTTGACTGAATTAATGTAACTACTCACTAACTGGTAATTTTTATTAATAGTCGATGATTTAATGGAATAATGTGGATATATCTTTAAAACTTCATATATCATTTCAAGAGGATGCACAGCATGAGAAGCAGAGATAAACCTATTAACAAAAGCTGTTCCTGTATCGTATTCATTGATTGCCGTATCAATTTTTTTATGATCCTCTATGGTTAATTGGCTTAAAGCAGTTCTGATTGCATAGAATGTGTGTTCTTGTTTTGTAGCAGGAGCATGTTCATTTTGAGGAACAAATTCTGGATCTGACCAAAGCAAATAAGGTAGTGAGCTAGCATAAGCAAGGCCTTCTAAGTAGTTTATTTTAAAACCGACATTGGCTAATAATTGTGATAATCTTTTGTGATCAAAGAAATTGACATGTCCAGATGTCGATAATCTATTTTCAATAGCATCTCTTAGAGCAGTATTGCTAACTTTGAGAATATCAGCTTTATAGAAAGCTGGTGAAACAATCACAAGTATCCCATCTTTTGTTAAGATGCGATTTGCCTCTTGCAGAACTGCAAGAGGTTCTGCAATATGCTCTAATGTATCAGCAATGATTACTGCATGTGCGTAGTCGTTGGGGAGTCCTGTGCTCCGGGCGTCAGCAACAATGCCATGTATTTTGTTTTTGGGATAACATTCAATAGTAGGATCAACTGCATGTAGAATACGAGGATCAAAATATGCCTTATCGACGTCTACTGCTATGTAATAAGTCTCAGTTCGTCTCTTTAAGATCGCAGCCTTTACTCCGCAGACCACAGTACCATGTATATTTCCTCCAATATCTACTACTACTGGTGCTGTAGTTTGTGAGGAGATACCTTGGTCAATACAACTTGCTATTCTTCTATTTTTTAGCTGAGTATATGGACGTTTAATTGTATTAATGTATTTTTCCGCATACATTTTTCCATAATGCAGTGTTTCTTCTCGCATAGGCATTTTGGGTTTACTAAATGCAAAAGCAAATAGTAAAGTTTTATTTCTGTAAACAGTATGTATCGACGATTGAAAGTGTGTAGGTGTAGCTGCTCACAAATTTCAAGCAATAGGGAGTCGGTGACTGGCAAAGATAGCGGCGAGGGCATCTGTTGTCATCCATCCTATTCTAGCAGATTGGGCAATCCCTCCTACCTGGATAATTTCGTAGACCAATTTGGCTTTCAAGAAGAGGTTAGTTACTATGATACATGCTCGATAACCATGTCATGCTATGGGACAGATTGGTTAGTTGTTGACGAGATGGTGTAAGGATGTGGTATACTTTGTACACTCTCATTAAGTTGAGAGGGTTTGAGCGTTCCTTCCAAAAACGCTCCCCCGTTAGGGGGCGGAGAGAAATCCGCCATACGTGCACGAGGTCTCCGTCGCGTTTCTTGGTGAAATCGTTGTAACATTTGTGTATTTAACTAAAATTTCCCCGGGTCGCCAAGCAATCTTGTTTTGTCAGATATCTTGTAGTAGCTGTTAGTGGAGATCGGGGGCAAGGAAGCAGTCATGGACCCCATAGCGAAAGCTAGGGGTTTGCAGATCCCGCAAGGGTTTTTGCAAACTTCATCTGACCAGACTCAGCGAGGAGGCTCGTTCCCCAAAGCTACATTAGGAGCGAAATTTAGGTACGTTGGGATGCGCGGCCAGTCCCAACCTCTACGGTAGCAGGATTACGAGGGTTAGTGCCAGTGCTTGCTACGTCAAACCGCTCTATAACCTTGTCGAGGCCACCATTACCCGGGAAACCGGAGGCTCGAAAGGGCAAACATGAGTAACGTCTTTGTAGTAGATACCAACAAACAGCCCTTGGATATGGTTTATCCAGGACAAGCACGCTTATTGCTTTCTCATGGGAAAGCAGCGGTCTATCGCCGCTACCCGTTTACACTCATCCTGAAGGTGGCGATAGACGATCCTCTCGTTGCGGAACTGCGGATCAAGATCGATCCGGGTAGCCGGACCACAGGGATCGCCATTCTCAATGATGTGACAGGGCAAGTAGTATTTGCAGCTGAGCTTACTCATCGTGGGCAAGCCATCAAGAAAAGCTTAGACGGTCGGAGAAGTGTTCGGAGAAGCAGACGCAACCGACATACCAGATATCGCAAGCCGAGATGGAAGAACAGGCATACCAAAAAGAAAGGCTGGATATCACCATGTATGATCAGCAGGATAACTAACGTCATCACATGGGTCCAGAGTTCATACGGGTGTGCTGCATCACCGCTATCAGCATGGAGTTGGTCAAGTTTGAAAGGACTTCCTCAAGAAGAAACCAGATCTGTTGAAGAAGATCTTGGCCCAAGTGAAAGCACCAACGAGCTGACGGCTACGGGTATTTGCACCGGGCCTAGTGCCTTTATTTCCTCTCCATGGCTGAAGCCGGGGGTAGCCACAAAGGGGATGGGATGGAAGCAAAAATACACACAGTAGACGAATCTGCTATTTTTGAGCGCATTGCACGTATCGTTTCTAGTGTGCGTGGTGCCAAATCTGATTATACGCGTCTGGCTGCTGAGTTAGAGCAGGCAGTGCCTTTTGATATTTTTGGCGTCGTACTGCTCCAACATGATCGACTAGCTGTGCGTGTCACTGTTTGTGAGCGTGAAGGCAATTCATGGAGAGCTTCGTACCATCGACATCCCTTCGCCGATTCAAAAATGGAACAAATGGAGCATTCTCAGACGCTCGTTGTCAAAGATTATCCAGACAGGTTAGATGGTCCTCCGGCTGAATGTGGCGATGCGCTCAGTGGCTTTCATCAACTCCGCTCCACTTTGATTGTACCGCTGATAGTGGGAGATCATGTACAAGGTACGCAGCACGTACTGGGCACCCTCGAATTGGGCAGCATGGTCTCAGATATTTATGCTGATGAAGCCCCACAGCGCCTAATGAATGCCGTTGCAGGAGTACTAGCGACAGCCATTGAAAGTGTCCAATTGGGCGGGAATACTGCTATACAGAATAAGCAGCGTGAGGTCCTCAAAGACGTCACTAGTGCATTAACTGAGAAGATGGACCTTGCCACAATCCTCAATCGGATTGTAAAAGGTATCTCAGAAGCCCTGAACGTTTTCTCGTGCATTATTTTACGGGATGAGAGTCAGGATTGCCTGCGTTTAGAGGCACAGGCTGGTTTGGAGCAGAGTGCGCTGGGGAGAGTTTTTGGTTCGGGCTTACCTGTGAGCGATAAATGTATCTTTGGCCAGACGGTGTTACGCCGAAAGCTTTTTACCTCTAATAATCTTGCTGAAGATGACCGTTTCCCTGACAGCCGCATCTTCGTTAGCGAACTGGGGTTGCGCTCTATATTAAGTCGTCCACTGGTAACTGGGACGACTGTCTATGGAGTTTTGTTCCTCTGCTCGTCCGAGCCTGGTGGTTTTACCCCCTTAAAAGCAGATATTTTCGCGCTTTTTGCCAATCAAGCGACGATCGCAATTCACAACGGAATCCTTCTTGAGTCTGCGCAGCAACGCAGCCATTTCCAGCAGGCTATTGAGCAGTTGGAACGAGCACGTCAAGAACGTATGGAGATGATCTTGCCGCCCAAGCTGGGAATTAGTAATAGTGAAGATGACTCAGATGATGAGCTTGTGCTAGTAGCACAGGTACGTGAAGAGGTGCAGCGTACATTTGGCATAAGCTTTGCCAGTTTCTTACGTTTCATCAGTAAGTATCTCCTCACACAAGGTGAGGGTGATGTCGAGGCTGGATTCTCTTGCAGACAGGATGAGTCGGCGATCAATCTGGTAGATTCATTGAGCACAAACCCACATAACTGGGCTGATGAGGATGTATTGAGGCTAACAAATGATCTGCCAGCATCGGTACACAAAACTTCTTTTAGCGAAACGCTGTCTCTCTTGGCTCAAACTGCTGAATCTGCCTTGACACGTGCAGGGATGGTAGGTCAAATAGGCCGTTTGTTGGAGCAGTTAAAACACTCAGCCATTGGTGTCAAGGATGCTTGGTTTGTAGTTGATCTCAACGGTATGTGTAAATATATGAATCCTGCTGCGGAAGGGTTTTGTGAGATGCATCCGGAGTCAATGGCTGCCGGGTATGTAAATCAAGTCTTGGTTCCATCTCTAACTCAAGAGCAAAATTCATCTTTGAAGATAGAAGATGTCTTTGCAAATCTTATGCCGCACATCCAGAATGCAGAAGATGTCTGCAAGTATTTGCGAGATTTTACACAAGAGAGCACCCATCCACTGGAACTGCGTTGTGTTCTTGCGGGTGCTCAATCTGCTGTGTATAATGCTCTCGATGGGCGTTCATTGCAACCAGTAAGTGCATCTACTGACTATCATTATCAGTTTATACGCT
>Ga0179587_10001309_pt1 | contig 11213 bp, 12 predicted proteins | sample CZODoug2_1_08_16_FD_185932 | JGI IMG/M metagenome (GOLD analysis project Ga0179587, IMG submission 185932) | Vadose zone soil fungal communities from Angelo Coast Range Reserve, California, USA - CZODoug2_1_08_16fungal | ecosystem: Environmental > Terrestrial > Soil > Vadose zone | place: USA...
GGGAGACCGGCCTTCTCATCCCATCTGGTAACGCGGAAACCGGACAAGTGTCAACCAGGAATGAGCTAACCCTTCCGTTCCGGTGTCTAATTCCTTAGGAAGATACGGGATGCATGGGGGGCTATTGGGCCGCTTGACTCGCCATTGGGTGTGGACAGGACTCGCGGCGGTGCTGGTTGCGGGGGGCGCTCTATTCGGACTGGGAATTGCGGCTTACCTTAGTTATGTCCAGGCGTCAGCCACTGCACTAATCAAGTCAGCCCGTGTGATACGTACAACGGCGGACGCCGAGCGTGAAATCGCTGCGTGGAGAAGGCGTTCAGGCAACCAGTTTTGGGTGGAAAGCGGCGAAGGATCGGAGAAAACCTACCAAGCACAAATTGTGAATGGAATTGCCCGTCTCGGGTTTGTCGAGCTTACGGAAGTCACTGTGGATGTAACGATGCACGACGGAAACTTGCGACGCATTACCGTTACTGAGTGGACTGCGTGGTACCCCCTGGTGTCAGTGTGGATTCAAGAATGGTTTGACGCTGGTTTGGGTGGTGTGCCGAATCGTCTCCTCGTAAGTCGAACAGGCCAGCCGTCAGGGGCTGCGGTGATATTTCCTTCGTCCTTACGTGATGACCGAAGAACAAAAGCATTCGCATTCAATACGAAGTGTTTGGTGCAGCCCAGTCTGTGCAAGACTGCCACGGACATGCTCCCTGGCGTGTGGCAGTTGGATTCGGACATAGGTCCTGATTCAAACAGAGAAACCCTCCATTTGAATTGACTTCTCCGGTTATGTCAGCGAACCGGACATAATCCAGTTCAACCGACGGCGCAGGTGGTGACTGCATCTGTCACGAAAATGTCACGCAAATCGCGGAAAACAACGGCAATTCCGCAGTAGATGACAACAAAAGAAGGAGAAAGCAGGTTGCGGGAATTTGCCCCAACTTGCTGATTCCGTTCGATTAGCCACTCCTCTGGCAAGATTTGGCAAAGTAGATCGAACGGCTTCTAAGCAGGGGGTCGCGAGTTCGAGTCTCGCCGGGCGCGCCACTCTTTTGGAACTCATTGAAACAGTACGAGTTGGACAAAACGGCGTTCACCCCGACCATCTGCTTTTTTGACAGATGGTCGGGGATGGCGGAACTATGGCATTTTTCACCGTTGTTCTATCCATCCAATAACTTACGTGAACCGAACTCGATTCTATATCCACTGAGAATCGCGTTCTGTCATAGAAATGTAGTACACGTAGAGCAAGCCAGGAGGACGACCCTCGTCCCACATCGCCGTTTGAACTTAGCCCGTGACCTGCACTTCTCCGAGTACGCGACTACACAGGTAAGTGGAATCAGCCCCGTGGGCGGACAGCGGGAAAAGGCAATTTTAGTGGCGCATGTGTTTGACGAGCAGAGGGGCGACGGCATCTTGCAGGCTGTGGGCGATCATTCCTGGACGAACCGTGCCCCTCTTCTGAGCAAGCAAGCCGAATAAGAGAGCAGACGCGGCGATGACAGAAGCGCGCTGAAGCCCCTGATAGGCATGTGCTGCCCCAAAGGTCGCCGCCGAAAGGAAAATTCCGGCGGGAACATTACTTGTGAGGGCGGTGAATTGACCCTGCAAATAGCCGCGGTAGATGGCTTCCTCGCAGACACCCGCAGCAATCGATAAGGCAATCCACATCAGCAATTCATTCCAGGTTTGCGGCAGTAGATAACTGATGGAGTGCTCGGCTGACCCTTCACGTTGATGCGAGCCGAAAATAGAAGCTACGACAGTTGATGCGAGGAGCAGCAAAACACCGAGGCCGAGGTCAGTAAGCAGCTGCCTAAGGGAGCGCCAGTGTTGGCCAAAAATCACTTGCAGCGAACCACCGCGGATTCGTACGCCGAGAACCACGATAGCGAGGACCACGAATTCAAATAATATCGTTCGCAGATACATATAAGGGCGGCTCGGACCTAAGCCAGCGCGTTGGTGCGCGCTGCGAATCGTCCCGTAGTACGCGTTGATTCCCACCACAACTATTACGATACCTGTGTGCCAAGGACTAGCGATAAGTGAGCGCGGTTTAGAGCTCGATTCTGTGGTCACATTGTTCTCCTGCATTGCCGTCAACAGTCGCTCATTAGACGGGAGCCGAGTGAGTTTGTGTTGGGAGGATTTTGACTCGAGAGTGGTTTCACAAAGCTCCTGAAAGCGGAGTCCGTCTCAAACTAACCGTGCTACCGCAATGGCCCGAACTCCAACGCGAACTAGTCTTCGCCAAGTGACACTGGCAGGATTCACGCCGTACCCGGATCAGGAGTGGATGAGAGCGCAACGAAGAAAAAAAACCAGAAATCGATCATGGCCCCAGCGTGGCTCTGCCTGCGACGGGACCGACGCTGAAACTGGCCGACCGAGTATCCGGCGTGGTCCTGTGAATCAAATGTGATCCGACGGGCGACCCTGAAGTTGTGGGCCAGGACGGCCGGTGACGCGGTCCGCTTCGAGGACATCGCCACGGATCTCCTCGAACCCCGTTTCTTGGGCAGGAGAAAAAATGGCCACATATATGTTTGAATGGCGACAGATTTAGGCTTATGTTATCTCGCACCTGAAGCAAGCGAGACCAACTTGAGTACCAGCTCCGCTGCTAGTCCAATTCCGACGGGTGACCCGACGACCCTGACCAGTCGTATCGTCAATCTGACTGCTCACTTCACGGCCTCGTTACTGGGCCAGATTGCGGCATATGCGGGCGCAGTTACGGCTGCGGTGCTCGCGTTTCAAAAGCTCAATGAACCACTAAGCGGAATTCCTCCTTGGGTGCGGGCTGGGATTATCTTCGCGCCGGTCATCCTGGCACTGGCCCTGCACACGATTCCGGCGCTGCTCGCAGAACGCCGAGTTTATCGCCTCAAAGAGATTAGAGGTGATCTGAAACCACGTTATTTCTCTCTCGCTCCACGCGACGACGAGACCTCATTTCAGCGCGCCGACAATATCCACAACGAAGTTTTGCAATGGATCGAGCAGGGTGCCGGGCGGATATTGTATCTGACGGGGCTCTCGGGCTCCGGCAAGAGCTCGCTGCTCAAGGCATGGGTTCTGCCACGACTTAAACGGCTCAACACGCGGGTCATTACCTTGCGCGGCTACCAGGACCCGGTTGCTGTGCTTCAAAAGGAACTATGGAAGCCGGGCATCATTTGGCCGAAATCTCCTGAAGGAGAGCCGGAAACTCTGTCACTCCTTGAACGGGCGTCCCGTCAGCTTTCGCCCGACCAACTTCTAATCGTTTTCGATCAATTCGAAGAATGCCTCATTCTACAAGATCAGGAGCACATCCAGCGGCTCGGGCAGCTTCTCTCCTCGTTGAGCGCCCAGCCGATCGCGAATCTCACCTTACTATTGGTATTCCGCAGCGACTATGCAGGGCTGATAGGCAAACTTAGTCTGCCCCCGCTTCACGGAGGGGATAACTGGAAGGAGGTTCCTCCGTTCACCGAACGCGACGCTCGGGAGTTCATGCTGGGTTCGGGACTCAACGTAAACGACGACCTTCTGCGGGGCGTGCTTCGCGAAGCCGCTGAGATCGAGCGAACAAAGGGGCTCATCCGTCCGGTTACAATCAATCTCTGCGGCCTCGTGCTCGGACGATTCGCAACCGGAGTGCCTCGGGGCTTCCGGCCGGGGGCACTTATCCGGGGATTCTTACAGGAGTCTATAACGCTTTCATTAATCCGCGACGTGGCTCCCCGGCTCTTGCCACAACTGATTACGCCCTCCGTAACCAAAATACCTCGAACTATTGCGGACCTGTCGCAAAACAGTGGTTTGGACCAGGCGGTTGTCCGCGGTTGCATGCTGGTACTTGGCCAGACCGACCGAGCAATCGTGCGGCCTCTCGATTCCCAGCAGGAAACCTGGGAAATCTCCCACGATTTCCTCGTGCCTTTGCTGGATTCCATTGTCGCGCACAGGTCTGTCCATTTGTGGCGTCGAATTCGACCGCTGCTTCCATGGCTTGCTGCCGCAGTGCTGGTGGTGACTTTTCGTGTCTCCTCCAGGCAAGCCCCTATTGGTCCACACTTCGGGCAGCTGAGCCCCGCGCATACTTCTGACGTCGAAGCCTACAGAATCCTGTCTCAAAGGACCTTAACGAAGCCACACCCAATCCCGGTTTCTCGCGGCGGACGCGAACCGATTCTGAAGTTTGCAGATGTCTTTGGCAAAGATGGTCCCAAAATATCGAGGGACATTGAGAATGCCGGGAGGATTGTGTTCCATGCTACCGGTAGCACCGGAAATATCGCTAACACCGGAGACACTGGAGGGACAGGTACCCGTCGCCAGATGGGGACACCTTTAGTCGCCGATAAGATGGAGAGGGATTTTCGCGAGGATGCCGCGAAGCCAAAGCCTTCTTTGTTGTTCCTTCTTGGCGACGTAATCTACAGCTTTGGCGAAAGCCAATATTACTACGGCCAATTTTATCTGCCATATGTGCAGTACCCCGCGCCAATTCTCGCGGTCGCCGGTAATCACGACGGCATGGTGGTTCCGGGCACTAGCGCGCCGACGCTCCAAGCCTTCCTAGAGAATTTCTGTGCTGAGGGCTTTCACCAGACATCGGCGTCCCGTGCACTGGGTCGTACCGCGCAGATCCAACCCGGCGTTTATTTCACACTCGAAGCTCCGTTTGTTCGCATTCTCGCTCTTTATAGCAATACGCTGGAAGGACCAGGGGCAATTTCCAGCGAGGGCGGCAGGTTTCCAGAGCTGACTGACGTGCAGCTCCAATTCTTGGAGGCAGCCCTAAACCGAATGAAGAAGGAGAGATTCGAAGGCGCTGTCATCATCGTTGTTCATCATGATTTCTATTCGCCAGGCGCACACGGAGGCAGCCCGCAAATGCTGGCCGATCTGGACGCAGTCTCAAGAAGAACCGGCGTGTGGCCTCACGCTGTTCTTTCCGGCCACGCACATGATTACGAACGCTACACGAGAAACGTGGACGGGATGCAGATTCCTTACGTAGTGGCGGGGAATGGCGGATACGGAGTGGCGAAGCGTATAGGGAGTGCCCTCTCTACACCGATGAACCTGCCTGTGGATAATGACGACGTCAGACTGGAAAACTTCGACGAACAGAATCTCGGATTTCTGCGCATAACCGTAGATCAGAAGCACCTCCACATCGAATATCAGCCGGTATCATCGGATACGACCGTCGATTCGGTTACTGTGGACCTGAAGACCAGAAAACTCGTGGTGCACTAACCGCAACCCTTGATCCGCCAGAGGATTCAGGCCGGGCGAATAGTTGTCAGGGTGCCTGTGCTAGCCTAGCCGCGCTCGATTATGTGGGCCATCACGTGGTTGCTTGACGGGAGCCCCGAAATTTGATTCCGAGAAACGCCCCAGTCCCGTTCGAGGAAGTGTGATTCCGCTGAATGCTGTTCGCACTCCGATCTCCCCGAGCGCTGTTTTTTCCGGCCAGTTTCGAGTAGCCGACTACTCGTCCACGATCGTCGGATCCGCTGAGCACCGATGAACGGCGAACCCATGGTTGCCACCTGTGCGGGTTGTGAGTTACTTTGCGGTGTCGGCATTGTTGTCGCTGCTTATTCGTGCGGTGCCACTGAATCTACGGCTTGCACGGAGGTGCCAGGGGCAGGTCAATGAATTAGATACCCTTCTAAGGGGGATACAATGAAAGGGATTGTCCTTGTTTCGGCACTCGGAATGGTCGTTTTGATCCAAGGCGTGGCAGCCCAGTCTCCCGCGAACGCCCCGATTCCGTCGGACTCCGAAATCCGGAATATCCTCGTCGAGCGGATCGACAAAGACCGGCAAAGCGTAGGCATCGTGGTAGGTATCATAGAGCCGGCAGGCCGCAGGATCGTTGCCTATGGAAGCCTTGAAAAGGGTGACAAGCGCCCATTGGGCGGGGACACCCTGTTCGAGATTGGCTCGGTCACAAAGGTATTTACTTCGCTCTTGCTGGCCGATATGGTCCAGCGTGGCGAGATCGCGTTGACCGATCCAGTAGCCAGGTATCTTCCAGCTGGAGTCAAGGTGCCGGAGCATGGCGGTCGGCAGATCACGTTGCAGGATCTCGCAACTCACATGTCCGGTCTCCCTCGTCTTCCGACAAATCTCACTCCCAAAGATCCGGCCAACCCCTATGCGGATTATTCAGTAGAACAACTCTATCAATTTCTCTCCACCTACCAACTAACACGCGATATCGGCTCGCAGTATGAATATTCGAATCTCGGGGGCGGGCTGCTGGGGCATGTGCTGGCTCGGCGTGCTGGAATGGATTACGAGACCCTTGTACGGTCTCGCATTTCCGCGCCGCTGGGAATGACCAGTACGCTTATCACTCTTTCTCCTGAAATGAAGACCCGGCTTGCAGTGGGTCACGACGCCAAGTTGGATCCTGCCGCCAATTGGGATCTTCCAACCCTTGCTGGTGCCGGTGCTTTGCGGTCTACTGCTAACGACTTGCTGGTCTTCCTGGCGGCAAATCTCAATTACATAAAGTCGCCGCTCGCTCCGGCGATGGCGGCAATGCTCGGGGCGCGACGACCAGCCGGTGTCTCCGGCTTAGAAATCGCTCTGGGTTGGCACATCCTGACAGCCGATGGTCACGAGATAATCTGGCACAACGGGGGCACTGGCGGATATCGATCATTCATCGGTTACGAGAAGAAGAGTGGGGTGGGTATCGTCGTACTGTCGAATGCGGAAACCGTCGCGGGGGTCGATGACATTGGCCGGCACCTGCTAAACACCAGCGCGCCTTTGTATCAGCCGCCAAAAGAACGCAAGCAGATTGCCGTCGATCCGAAACTGTTTGACGGCTACATCGGCCGTTACCAATTAGCACCTGACTTCATCCTTGCGGTTACACGGGAAGGCGATCACCTCTTCACGCAAGCGACTGGCCAGCCGAAAGTGGAGTTGTTCCCTGAAAGCAATCAGGATTATTTCCTCAAGGTTGTCGATGCACAGATCACTTTTGTGATAGATAGCAACGGCCGGGGGACGGAACTGATCCTGCACCAAGGTGGCCGGGACCAGCATGCGAAGAGGATCGAGGGTGAGCCACCGCCAGCAAAGGAACACAAGGAGGTCACGGTAGATCCGAAGTTGTTCAACGGCTACATCGGGAGGTACCAACTGGCTCCAAATTTCATTCTGACTATTACCCAGGAGGATGATCATTTGTTCCAGCAGGCAACAGGGCAACCGAAGTTTCAGATATATCCAGAGAACGAGCGCGATTATTTTCTCAAGGTCGTTGATGCCCAGATCACATTTGTAACGGACGGCAACGGCCGGGCAACGGAACTAATTCTGCACCAAGGCGGCATGGACCAGCACGCGAAACGGATCGAGTAATCTCGTGATCAACCCGGTATTCGAGGATGTGAATCCGCCGGGTGGCTTCGTTCAAGTCCCGTTCGAGGAAGTGTGATTCCGCTGAATGCTGCTCGCCCCCCATCTCCTAAACGTCGCTTGGACCGTGAGGTCGGTCAGCCACTCGAGAAATAGGTCCTTACGATGTCTTGATTAGCCCCGTGATTTTCTCTGTCATAAAAATGTAATAGTAATTGTGACAAATCGTAGCAAAACCCCTGCTTAAAGGTGAAGAAAAAGGAGTAAGTAGTTTGTCACCGTTAATCACAAGTTGCTGATTTTCCCTCGCTTTACGGTCGCTCCGGCAAGTTCTGATTATTAACTGGCCAATCTTTCCTCATTTTTGCTCTGTTTGGATCCTCTGCAGTTGGGAAGCAACAGTGAGGAGGCGCTTGTCGAGGCGTCGCAATCGACGGCGGATTTTCTCATCGCCCAACTGACGGCGATACATTTCCAGAAGATGACGTGTGGCCTCCAGTGCCTGACGGATGCCGGGGAGACCGGCGCTTGGCATGTCTTTGGGGAGTGCGAGCGTGGGCAGACGATGCGGATGAGCTGCATTCTGACGGGCCTGGTGGAATTCGCGCTGCAAGTCCTGTTGAGTGACTTCCACGTAGCGCAAGGTCATGCGGATATCTTTGTGCCCGAGTAGCTTCATGAGAGCCGGAAGGCTAACTCCGAGCCGGAGCATTTCTGTCGCGAAGCTGTGCCGAAGACGGTGCGGTGTCACATGCGTTGAGCAACCAGCGCGCTTCGCGGCCTGGGCCAACGCCGATTGGAGACTCAGCACCAGAGCGCGCCGAGTAGCACCGCGACGTGGGAGCAGGAAGCCTTGCGAATTCGCGCATCGTGCGAGTGGGGACGAAGTGCGCAGGGTAAGGATCCGGCCCGCGATCCGCCGCACCTCGGGATCGGCCGGAACCAAACGTTCCGTGTGTAGTTTGCCGAGGGGGACATGGAGCGCCCACTGTTCGGTTCCCACCTGCCGCAGGCAATCCAGTGGCAAATGGATGCATTCGCCAAGGCGGATTCCCGTAGCACGGAGGAGCAGGAGGGCATTGGCGTAGAGATCGTCGGTCCGGCGCAGCTCCTGCTGCACGAGTTGATCTTCCTGGAGGGAAAGAGGTCTGGGAAGATAATGGGGCTTTGGAGGGAAGTCTTCTCCACGAATGAGATCGGGCTGCAGGTGGTGGCCGTTGGCGGCTAGATCGTCCAGCAAACGGCGGAGGCGAATGAGGTGACCGATGCGGGTGGCATTGCTCAGGGGTGGTTCTTGTTCACTCAGCCAACGGAACCAGCCGAGCAGATGAGGATCGCGGCGTAGTTGGGAGAGCCGACGAAGCTGTGGGAATGCGGCGCGGAGATAGGCGAGGAAGCAGCGGGCGGTGGATCGATAGTTGTCTACCGTGCTGGGCCGAAGGGTGAGGGCGAACGCCTGGATTTGCGTTTCGAAGATCTGTCCCAGATTGGTTTGGTCCCGAGTCATGACAGGTGGGAAAAATCCAACGCCTTGCGCTTCTCGATGGCGCGGGCGTATTCGCGCCAGACGTCCTGCGGGGCGAGTTCGACGTAGAGCATGGTGGTCGCGATTTGCGAGTGACCCATCAGCTGTTGCAAGGCAGGCAGGGACATCCCGGCCCGCACCATATCCGCCCCAAAGGTGTGCCTCAGACGGTGCGGGTTGGCATGAGGGATTCGACTGCGCACTCGATGATGACGAAAAAGCGAGCGGAGGCCGGCCGCGGTCACGGGCCGACCGCGTTGTCGACCTTTCAGGGAAATGAACAAAGCAGGGGAGTTGGTCAGTGGCCTTTCGTGGCGCAGATAATGTCCCAGGACTTCGAGAATATCCGGCGGCAGCGGCACGAGGCGCTTTTTGTTTCCTTTGCCGCGGACGCGCATCTGGCCGTCAGCGAGTTGCACGTCTTCCAGTTCCAGGGCCAAGACCTCGCAGGAGCGCAAGCCGTCGAGGAGCATCAGCCCGACCAGTGCGAGATCGCGATAGGTGCGGAAGCTTTGCCAAAACTTGGCGACTTCTTCGGCCGAGAGCGGCACGATCACCGGCCGATCCTGTTTGAGGCGGAGGCCCCGGGCGACGGTGGTGCGAAGCCGACCGTAGCCGAGTGGGGATCGTCGGGTATAGCGGCGCTGGAAATGCACTTGGCCGGCGGGAATTTCTTGCCCGGTGTGAAAGCGATAGCAGCAGCGCACTGTGCCCAGCCGATGATTCACGGTCTGCGACGCGGGTTTGGGATCCTGCTCGAGTTGATGACGGACATAGTCGGCGATCGTGGACTCCGTGATCTCGGCAAGCGGCCGATGTTGCGGTTCGAACCAGCGGGCGAAGTCCAGAAGGTCGTAGGCGTAGATGCGCAGCGACCGGGGAGAAAGTTGGCGGAGGCGCTGACCGTCCAGGAAGGCATTCGCCCAGTCGAGTTCTCCTCCTTGGTTGTCACGCACACGATACGCGGAGGTGCTGGCGGACACGGCAGGTTGATAGACCACGGAGAGGTTCATCGACGGCTCCAGCCCCAGCGTTCCAATAACTTCTTGACGCTCTCCAGATCCGAGGCCGCCTCGCGCAATACGGTTCTGCGAACGGGCGGGAGAGAGGAACTCGAACGCAAAGCGCGGTCGGGAGAAGAGTCACGCCCTTTCCTGGGAGAGCCGACGGGCAGGTCCAGCACTTGGTAAATTCCGTCTTCATAGGCAATCAGGTCCCGGGCCACCAGTTCGTTGCGAGCCGCTTCCAGTTCGTGGGGAAAACGGATGTCCAACAACTCCGCCAGACGCGCGTCGGAGTAAAAGCTGACTCCGTCTTGATTGGAGACCGCCACCAGCACGAAGTAGAGCAACTTCTCCAAGCGAGTGAGGCCTTGATCGAATCCTTCGCGCAGGAAGCGGTGATCGATCCAGCTGAAGGAACCGCGGATGGAACGTCGGCGATCGGGTCGGGGCGGTTGGGGTCGGGACTTCGGCATTTTCATTCCTCCGCGGGCTCAAAAGTAGGGGCAGAGGGTTGGGAAAAGCCATCGAACCTTGTGGAACTTACTTGGGATTCACCGCGATACTTTCCCGCAACCCTAAGAAGTGTTGAGAGTTACGAAGATATCGCGGCTTGTGGAACTTACATGGGCAATGCGGATAGAAGTCTTTTCGGACTCGATAGTTACGTGCAGATCAGGGCTTGTGGAACTTACAGGCGACGATCTCAGCCGCTCGCGCCATTTTCGGACGGAAACCGCGTTGCGCCGCACGTAGTCGGGATGTTGCTGACGGTAGCACCGCCTGTAGTCGAAGCGCGTCCCGTACTTTTCCTTTTGCAGCGCATAAACCCCGCGAAAGTAATCCGGGTTCTCAGTCCGCCATTCCTGATTAGATTTCTGCTTGTGCTTGTGGCGACAGTCCGGCCGACCACAGGTCTTTTGTCGTTGTTTGAGCCGCGGATGGGGATGAAACCAACGACGGCAGAAAGGACATCTCCGCCTCGGGAGCATACGTTTCTCCTCCAGTGAACATCTGGAGGAGAAACAAAACCGCGGAGGCGGGGAAGAAAAGAGAAAAAGTAAAAGGGAAAGGCTATTGAATCTGAACTGAACAAGAGAAGAAGAAAATCAAGACAGGCTGAAGAACGAGCCATCTCTGAGAACAAACCCGCTCTTCGAACTTTGGCCGGTTAACTGATTAAAGTGGACAACGGACTTCTAAGCAGGGGGTCGCGAGTTCGAGTCTCGCCGGGCGCGCCACTCTTTTGGAACTCATTGAAACAGTACGAGTTGGACAAAACGGCGTTCACCCCGACC
>Ga0179587_10001310_pt1 | contig 11208 bp, 7 predicted proteins | sample CZODoug2_1_08_16_FD_185932 | JGI IMG/M metagenome (GOLD analysis project Ga0179587, IMG submission 185932) | Vadose zone soil fungal communities from Angelo Coast Range Reserve, California, USA - CZODoug2_1_08_16fungal | ecosystem: Environmental > Terrestrial > Soil > Vadose zone | place: USA...
GACGAAGGTCGACGTATGATGCCAGTGTATCGGCACAGGCGAGGCACGGAACCACAATTAAGTGGTCGTCGCCTCAAGCGTTGTTGACGGAATGTATGGGATCGGGGCAATATGCATCAATCGACGGGCGTAAAAGGGCGAAGGCAAGAAAGCGCCATACAGTAGGCGAGGCACGCACTCGCGCTCATATGAGGGAGATTTGCGCCTCAAGCTCTACTGTAGGTCTTGCGTCGGTGTCGAGTCAATGGAATATGTCAACCAGATCCGTGGATCCGTCGTCGTCGTCGTGATCTTCGGGTTGGGAACTCCACGTCATCCAATGGAGAAGCGAGCAGTAAGGTGACCACTGGCCGGAACCTACAGCTCAAGCTAATCCGAGAGGAGAGTGTGCGGCGCGGCTGCGAAAAGACAAGTGCAGAATCAGGCATGGAGTGCGTCGCCGACGCACAAAGCCTATAAGCGATCCCCGCGTCGACAAATATGGCGCCGCGTTAGGGGAAAGGGGAACGTGAGATGTGTAATATATACAATAATGCGAGTGTCCGTGTCATAAATCAATGCAGTGGTGTCACCTGTCCTGGCAGGTTTCGAGCTCGTGCAATGCCGTCTGTAAGATTTTGTCGTGATGGATTTTTTTGATGAACAGATGGCGCGATCAGAAAGATGGTGAACCAGTAAGAGCGGGTGCGCCAGCAGCAACGGCGTGCCTAGCTGTGCTGAGCATCAGTGCCTCGTTGACGTTCCGAAGCCGGTGGACTTCGGTTTCGGCAGACTTGAGCCTCATCTCGAGCTGTTCCTTAACAGTCTCAAGATAACGGAGGTGACCAGTAGCTGGAAAAATGTATTAGCAACATTGTAGGCAGACTTTATATAAGATGGCAACTCCTACCCCTGTCGAGTAAGGATACTTTACTTGACTTTTGGTTCGACGCGGGGAGAGTTTCCTTGAGGCGAGCGTAACCGTCTCTGAGCTCATCACGTCTCCTTTGTTCCGACTCGATGCGCTGCTTGCGAATGGTCTCGCGGCGCCTACGACAAGTGCGGATTAGATTATGCATGGCCTAGAATTATAAAAGTGACTCACGAATCGGCGCTCCCGGTGTTGGTGGTCGCCGTGTACTCCTCATCGTCCTCATCGCTGTCATCGTTACTACGACTTCCCCTCCGCTTGTGAGCACCCCTCACGCTGGCACGGGTGGCAGGGCTAGCGAGTGGGTTGAAGCGGTGAGAACGGGGAACGGTCGCAGCATAGGGAATGGTTGCGGGAGGAGAGTTCGTGCCACTTCCACGGCTTCGTCGGCCCGAAGAAGGCAACCCATCGGAAGAGAGCTCGCCACCACTGATGTAGGCGAGGGTGGGAGTAGGAATGCTGGCGCCATCGGGGGGAGTGTAAGGGCGAGCAGGGGAGGCAGCACTGAACGAGGACGATGAGTAGGTGTAGTCACCGATAGTTCCGGTGAGACCGAAGCTATCAGAACCGGGAACTATAAATATAGATGAGTGACATATAGTGTGGCGTAATCAATTATCGGGTACACTCACGGCCGATCGGGACACCGAAAGCGGGCGAGTGGGAGTAGGGGTGGAGGTAATCAAGGCTGTTATCCATGTACGTGAAGGTGGTGTCCATGGAGTCCATGAAGCTGGGGCTCTTTGCGTGTTCAAAATCCATTGCAAATTTGTAGTAGAGTGTGTGTTCACGACTAGCGAGAATGCAGGCAGACGAATAAATGAGTCGAAATTAAAAGGTGCTGTGTATATAAGGTGGCGCAAAAGACAAAGGGAGTTGTTAAAAGAGAGGAAAGGGGGAGAAAAGAAAGGACTAACAACAACAAGGACGTGTGTCGTGGTGGCAACTGCAATGAATAATGAGAGCGGGAAAGGAGAAGGGGAGGAAGAGGAGGAGGAGGAGGAGGAGGAGAAGAAGGGAAGGGGGAGATGAAGAAAAAGCAGTAAATGGGAGAGATGGCTATATACGCCGTGTCTGGTGACTCGACCATAATGGGATCTATACAAATCAAGTCCCGCGAGAGCAGGGATCTGCCTCGAGGCTGGGATGTCTTCGGGGTTTCCATTCGTCCCTTCCTGTCACACAGCCCATTTGCGAATACTCAATAACCCTCTGCCCCTTTCGTTTTCTATTTTTCTCACTACAGCCGCCACTCCCCACTGCTTCACTGTTCTCACACTTCATCGATGCTTCATCCTACATCCTGTTTGACAATTTCCCACAAAGATTTATGCCCTCTCTCTCTCTCTCCCCCTCCCTCGCACCGGTAGACCGCATAATCCCGTATATCTCGATAAGTCGGGCATGTCACTCACTATCACCCCCATCTGTAGCCTTGTATCAAGATCCGACTCCCGAGGATATTCCCCTCCTTTCCCTATCCTATACATCTATCGTCCAAATTATCTTCATTTTCGTTACATTTTGTGCCTGTGTATTTGCGGACGGGAAACTCTACTATTAGACGCCACAACGTTTCATTCATTCATCATAGTTTGTTTTGTCTTGTGCTGTTTAGGTGGTCCGATCAAGCTTCTGAATCTCTCCTCGAGTGGGTAAATATCCTTATGGGCGAAACCCTACACGTCTAATGATACCTTGTGACATTTCGGTCCGACAAAACCAGGGGAAAGACGCCCTTTCTGTGGTACAACTTACACGCTCAAAGATCACATGAACTATATGTCAATAATGTCATAATAAAAAAAAAGAATCCTGGCTCGAGCGAACTGGAACTCGTCAGTGTCGTAAACATAAGGTCAAAACTTACCGTTCCAAACAGAATGGATGCCAAAGAACGACTGGGAAAGATGTGCGGAGTCAGGTGGACAAAACATGCTTTATGCGTTGTAATACCCTGCTTCCAACCTTGAGAAAAAAGCTAACACCGAGAAGGTTAGATACTCGCCTCCGTAGAAATTCCTCCAACCGCTTTGACACGTATATCTGTGTCATCACCCCATCAGAGGGACATGAAAGGATGATAAAAGTCATACTGACTTGGCAGAACAAGTCGGTCACGAGAGCAACGCATAAAGACTACAAAACCCGGCGCCACAGAAGCCGCTCGGGAAAGTGGTCGAGGTCGAGACACCTGATGCAGCAGCAGCCTCGGGCCAGAGTTGTCCCCCGTCATTGCACTCCCATGCAATATTGTCTTCGCTGCCAGGTGGGGATAATGGTGAGTAAAACGATGTTACAGGAGATGAGGAACAAAACCGATCGGATGCGAAGAAAACGCCAAAAGAAAAAGGTAAGACAAGCTTACCCGCGTTAAAGCTCCACATCCATGGCAATGGCTCGAATGGCGGAAATAACAATTACGAAAGGCTGGCCACCCATGTCCATATGTACGATCGCTGTGAAGATGTAGTTCAACACTAAAAGCTGAAATCGGAACAGCTCCGTACATTGGACAGAGCAAGAAATGCTAATGACTGCAGTCGTCCCGGTGACCAGGCCGATCCCATCGTATATTTTGATTCTCAGAGGCATGTTCAGGACTCCATTTGCGATGACATACCCACCATTCATTCAGGGTAGTGTAAGAATAGGAAATTGCCATCGATGTTTAGGAAGATGCCACCATCAATACTATACGCCTATGATACCGCCGGAGACTTTTAATTCAAATTCATAGTCGAGTAGATGGAACATACAGCAATCCAAACAGCCCAGGCAATGAGCACCACCTCTCTGTTACAGGGGTAAACATAAATGCATCAGAACGGACGTTTCGACCAGGAAACATACCAATGGTAAGTAGACAATTATCACACCTGACGTACAGTGATATGTTTAGAAGCGAAAGTTCTTGGAAGAAGATAAACCGAAAACCACGGACCACATTGCAGATCAACAGGAGGGGAAACGACAGCTAAAGTACAAGAAGTATCTGGACGGTCAGTATTGTTACTTCGCTACCGCCGCCACCGCCGCCGCCGTCGTTGACACCGTCTTGTGCGGCGGTGGAGCAAAGGAAGGTGCCTACTGTGACAATTGATGGCGTGACTGTCAAGTCCGGGTACCTCAAATCGAGTCTGCGTGGTTTGTTTTCCGACTCCCAGGATATGTTTCACGCCCAGAAGATCCAGATCTTGGAAAGTTTCCGATGGTCAGCGTCATGCATGCCTCAAGGGTGGCTTATACATACTTTGCAACTCTTCTCTTCAAAACTGTCCTCGGTTCTCAAAGTGCCCCCAGAAAAGTGTCTATGGTTCTGCCAACGGTTTTTCCGGAATGATTAATGAACTTCTACGCTTACCCTGATTCATCGGAGGAGAATTTCGCATGCGTAGTTGCTCCTTCATTCATTGGTCGTCTCTTGCATTATCCCTGCACTCATCAATAGTATCGTACTGTCCAAACAAGTTCTAGTGTTCCGTGTCTCATTAACATGATCCATCTGCAGTCATCCCCGTCGTCCCTCAGTCATGCATCCACTGTGCTAAGTTCCATTCCCGGGTACTATCTAACCCGATTAACGCGTTTATCGGACAATCCATCTACCTAGGACATCTCCATCTGCCAAGATATCTCAATTGTGATATCTCCATCAACAACCCTGGACGGGCTGGACCCGGTTTACTGTGCAGATCTGCCTCGAGTCCACCTTTTGCCATTCTGGACTTCCCACTATCGTCAATCGCTTCTCGTGTGGAGGGGGCGCTTCTCCGTAGGACATTATGCGGCCGGTAGAACATGTCACTCGTTTCTTGTCTGCGGTTCGAAGCGGGTGAGAACCCGCTGCAGTATCACATCTAACGGTAGTATTAGCGCCACTCCAATTAAAAGGCCTTCGAACTCTTATGCCTCTCATCGATAGGATTCAAGTTGAGTCGCAACACGGAAAGATTATCTGTAAGCGACCATGCTTGATGTTGGGCAGTCAAGGCACTTTGTATGAAAACGCCAGCAGGGATCCATGAGGCTATGATACTCCAATCTTACTGGCTGTGACTGAAGCTCAAGATTTCCCATTAGTACTGGACTGATATAGCACGTTCAAATATCGAGCTAATCTGCTCCGAAATTAAATGGCCATCCCCAGCGATGAAACGCCATGACCGATCGTCGTTCGTTTTTCGACCACCAGAACGTGAAGACGCCGCCAAATGTTGTCCCCCAACTTTATCGCTGCTTTTGGCTTCGCCATGGACTTTGTAACTAAACCCGGTGGTATTACGAACGAAAGCTCTCTCGACGAGACCACGAACCCACCACCACAGAAACGTGTTATACACGTGTACACCCCTGCTCATCGATTGGGAATTATACTCCACCTCTCCCAACACTAGCAATACCACCTTCGATGTTCCAGACCTTGATTCCCTCCAAAGGCATTGGAAATATTGTGTAGAAAATTTCATACATAGACTGTGACTAAACCAAGCGATCTAACTACCTACGAGAGCATCCGTTCAATTCGTTCAGGGGTAACGCAGTCCAAAACAAGATTCCATCATTCCAAGTCGCTGCTCGAGCGTGCATCCAACGTGTCGTCTCCTCGTCAAGAGAAAGCGATGCCAAGTCATCGTCATGGAATCAACAGACGATATTAACCCTCCTGGTCGTACTCTCCAGCAATACGCGGCGGGCATCGTCGAATCAGGTCGTCCGCTTATCCAATCCCCATGAGTAAAATCGTGTAAGGTCTGTTCGTCAAGAATTATCGATCCATCGTGTCCTCCATCGATGAAGGATCCTCAGTCATTCGCAATTCCGTGTAACGATGTGCCCCACAGCCGATTGTGATTTGGCAGTGGGTTTTAAGTCGGTCATATGGAAGGGGATAGATCGACTGCACATCCAAGGAGAATGCGAATTTGTATCCAGATAAGTTGCGGGCCGACGGAGCTTTTGCTTGGGCCCGAAGGAAAGTGCATTCGCCAGGAATGCCGGGTCCTTCAATGCTGCGGGTGTGGAAGGGCGATCATCGATCAACGAGATGGCATGTGATAGGTGGATCAAACATGCTGCCTCGACTGAAAGGAAAGGGCCCCGCAAACCCACCCACAACATCAAGTTGTGAGTATTCTCATATGGGTGTCAATGGACCGGTTGAAGGACAATCTTGATTGCGCACCGCGCCGTTAGGCAGTCCCCAGCACCGTGTATTCGACCAGGTGACATCGATAACATATACCACTTCTTATCCCGAATGTGAATCCGCAGAAAGAACGAAAAATAGAACAGAAAATAGCGCGAGTGTAAGTCAGTAAGAAGAAAGAAAGCAAGACGAAGCAGAAAGGCGAAGTGTAACCGCCGTGTGAGGCGAGCATGGCTCAAAAGCCACTATCCGACACTGAAGGACTTGAATGTTCCGATGGGGGCTCCTGGCCTCTGACAGAGGCTAGAGAGTGCGTCGGCGGAGGCCCATCGGGAGGGGGTGACAGTGGCCTGCCATCGAACATGCCCGGCGAAGGAGTCTCTGTGGATCCAAGGGAGATCTTTTCGTTGATGGCACGGAGCCTCACCATCTCCTGCTCCAGCTCATTGAGACGAGCCTGCATCTCCTTGTTCGCTTTCTCCAGAGCAGCGATGTGGTTGGTGGCTGAAACATTCGCTCAATGTAGGTCGGGGGAAAGTGGCAGATGGAACACTGACCTCGTTCTAAAAGTGAGACCTTGGAGCTCTTTTGGTTGGAGATGGGCAGCACATCCTTCAATTTCGCATAGCCATCCCGTAGTTCATCACGCCGTCGCTGCTCCGCTTCTATCCTTTGCCTCCGGGTAGCCTCTTTCCTGGAGTGAGCGAGGTTCTCTGTAAATGCAACACCCATGTCGTTATCGTCGTCAGAATCTTGTGAACGGCCACGTCGAGAACGGCCGGCTGAGCTCGTGGGGGAGGGAGTGGGGTTGTAACGAATGTGGCGATGAACTAGACTGTTGCCTCTAGAAGATGATGGGGAGTTTGCACTACTACTGTTGGAATGGTGGTAGATTCCGTCTGCCGATGTGTCTGATCCGGAAACAGGAGGAGAAAGAGGGTCATACATATCAGGGGAAGGCGGAGGTGGGGAAGTCGAAAGGGGAAGGGAAACATGAGGCGGTGAAGACGTGTACACGCCGGGTGCAGGATACTGATGTGGTGAAATAAGGGAAAGGTTGTGGTACGACTGTATGCCTTGGTGCTGCAGGTCTGGCACCAGCTGGCCTGAATACGATATGGAGATTATCAGATGGGCACGAGTTTCAATAAAATAACAAGAGTGCTGCACCCACGAGGTTGGTGAACTTGATAAGGCCCCATCTGAGGATTATAGCCGAGACCATAGGAAGGGTCCTGCTCAGAGTAAAAGCCATACGGTGGTGCATTCATAGAATTGTGATCGTCTGGGATGCCATGATGCTGCTGCTGTTGTTGTTGTTGCTGCTGCTGTTGCTGATCCATTGAGCTATGGGTATGGTATTCGTAGAGCGTTCGTTGGAAGTCGGTTGTCGTGAAAAGGCGTGTTTTAATGGGAGATGTCGTGAAGGGAAAAGAAGAGAATAGAGAGAGAAAAGGAAGCAACAATGAGATTACAGACAGAAGGGAATAACACTCGGTCCTCCCAAAGGACGAGAATTATAAAAAAACCAGTGCCACTCAACCGATCAAATAGTGTTTGGCACTCAAGCCTTTGACTTTGTACAAGAATACAATGGCACTCTGCCATTACACTGTCTACACTATCTCTCTCTTGTCCGTCGCTTTACCGAAATCATCGGAAACGAACAACCTCCGCGTCGACACTGATGATCACAACCGATCGAGACCTGGTGACATCGCAGTCTGGCACCCACGACTGGCATGGGAGTAAGCTTTGTTGTAGCATCTGTACAATGTTGTATAGCTTGTACATATCTTCTGAGTGTAAAGCTATCACGACCAATCACAAGCTGATATTCGCGAGATGTGGCCTTCGAGTGGAAACAAGTCGATATGAATTGTGCTGATCAGTCCATGCATCGTGAAGTGTTCTTATCATGATACGACCAAGAGCTGGGAGTGAGGATAGAAGTTTTTGACGGTATAAACCATGCCAAGTTCATGCTATCAGGCAACTGAGTCCTGACTCACGGTTGGAGAGCTGATACATCGAAACAGACGCTGCACACGCCGGTGCGCTGTTTAGCAGCTGTTGGTAATTTCAGTAGGGATGGCGACAAGCAAAATGAATAGAAGAACACTGTTGGAAGTTCCTAATTCGGCTAGTCAATAATTCTCTCACCCTTCCAACTCTCCAACTAGCTTCTGTCTGTGGTCGTCTCTTCCACTACATTTACGCGACGTGGGCGACAATTATACCCTATTCACAGCCCGAACGACGCAATAATTACGATCAACGGGCTGCACTGCCTGTCTGATCCGTGAGTCTTCATACTTGATGCCCGTAACTTTTTTTTTACAATCATTACTATTGAACATAACATAGATTTATGTCGTAGTACCCGTTTCACAGTCACTCGTCTAGTTTTTCTCTTGTTCTTGCACTTCATAAGCGGAGTTTACGCCCCGAACGTACATCATGTCAAACGATTCATTCACCAACGACAATGGAACGCCTCGATCTTCACATATATCGCCATCTGTTACATTATTACCGGCGTGGGCCCCTCCAAAAGCGCCACTGCCTCCTCACAGGTTGGCGAAACTTGCGAATGCACTTGGTGTATCAACTCCCGTACCTGCAGTCCACCATAATACTTCGTTCATGTCTCGTTCGCTCCTAGATACCCCTGGCCCGTTAGATACTTTGCGTCGCTCTCCGACTCCGTCTACTGCGGCTTCTATTGGGGCCTACTCACCATCAGTCTCGAAATACCTTTTGCACGTCATACCCCCCCTACACCTTCCTCACGAATCCGAGCAAGACTCTTACGTTACACCTCCCCCGGCTACTGTTTCAGGATACCACACTCAATTTCGCCGAGGAATTCTTGTCCCGCTACATTCAACTCTTCAGGCACAGCTTTTGGCAATTGCCAAGGAGTATGCTCTTCCGAGCACAGCAGGCCTGATTCTCTACCTCGTCTCCTCTGCAAAAATTCCACCGCAACAGGTTTCTACGCCGCATACAGGATTGCGAGACGATGAGGGAGATGAGCCTGGTCCACGACTTTCTGAAGACATATGGAAACACCTATGGACTCGTGTCACGAAGGCGGAACAACGAGATGACTATCTACTCCCTCCCTCTAGAAGTCATACTCCCAATATGTTCAGTTTGTCTAATGGAGCGCAATCAACCCCCCTTTTACTGCAGGAATCAAATGGCCAACCCCTCCGACCGTTCCTTTCAATCATGGGCTCGGATCCAGTCCACCCTCAACCATTACAATCACCCTTCACGCCATCCCCCTCAACACCATCCACTATTTCTGACATCCGCTCGCACACCAAATCTGCTCCACCCTCCTCTTCCTCGGTTTCGCTGTCTGATCCTGGAACTCCGGATACGTCCACTGGTTCTCATTCGTTCGCTCGTGATCTAGCTACCCGTAAAGAATCCTTCGACTTACCAGGACTCAGTTCTCCGTCCATCATCCCTGTCCTGGCAAAGGTGGAGTTTGATATCGACCGGCGGAGAGCGGCTTGGTATGATCCCTGGCTGAGAAGCCGACGGATGAACCATGTAAAACGCACAGAGAGTAGGGCCGGTCGGAAATTCAGCGTCAACGAGGGTGAGGAGAATCCACAGGAAAAGCATCCGCCCGTTAGTCTCGTAACTGGAAATAAGGAATCTTCGGATCTTGTGCTGTCCAAGGGTGCCGCATTACTTAAACAATCTATGTTAGCTGGCTACGAGCCACTCCCAGACACTCGGGATGACGAATTGTCTGAAGGTGGTGGCACCAATGGGGATGGGTATACCGCACGCCTCGATTTGTCAAGCGTAGATCCCCTAGCTGATGTATTTGGTACGGACGCTGATACATGGGAAGCGATGCAGAGTAGCTCGAAACGCAAGGCAGATCCCAGCATCGTCCCGCTGGCCTTGAATGCTGCCGACTTGACTGCCCTTCCAAGTCCCTCGGTGTCCGAATTTGAGCATCTGGGCAAGGAGGAGGATGAAGTTCAGGATTTGCTGGATCAGATGGCGCGTCCTCGGCTGTCAGTTACTAACCCACGATCTCCCCCCACAAAGAGGTCGTCCTCACCAGCTGGTGTGCGGAAACATGTACCTCCGCCCCTGGTGATTGTGCCTAATGCAGGCACCAGGGATCTAGTTGTCCCTACTGAATCCAGCCCGATGCCCAGCAGTGCGGGAAGTATACAATTGGCGTACTTGCACGGGTCTTCTTCTGGAGAACTCCCTAGTAGCGCTAGTGGAAAACGAGCAGAGGTGGAGGATGACGAGTTTGTGACTTTCACCCGGGTGCGAAGTCCTGAGGAAAACGAGAAGAGAGAAGGTGTTGTTTTCGATGACCTTGACCTAGGATTGGATCCGACAGAGGATGTGAGTTGCCAACTCCTTATCTTCGCCGCAGGTCTGACGTCTGCCTTAACTCTAGTATGACGATGGTGATCCGAACGACCGTCGTCGAAGCCAATTCTTGATGAAAGCTCAACTGGACGAGATTGAAAGAGTATGAAACTTTGCTTGATTTGATGCCATGGCTAATACAACGTGCACAGGCCATGGCCCGGCTTTCCCCCCGCATACTGCATACTGATCTTACAGAGGAACAGGATACTCATTTCTCAGCGGCGCTATCTCCAAATAGTTCTCTATCCCTGTCACCAGGCAAGTGGAATAAAATGTCTTCCCCCAGACTCCCGAGGCAATCTGAAATGATGGACAACTCGTATGTTCCACCCTTCATCCTGTCATTTACTTTGTACTGACCAATCCGTAGCAACAGAGATTCTTCAGAGTCGAAGAAGCAGGCGGCATGGCCCGCAGTCCCTTTTGCATCCCTTAGCGAGACTCCTTTGAGCTCCCCTCCGTCTCGGCCTGACGGGCCCCTCCCGCCCCCGACGTTGGCAGTCAATGGCGTCACCACATCGGCGCCGACGTCATTCGTCGTCAATTCTAGATCATCAATGTCTGAGATGTCGGCGGAGACAGAGATGCGGAAACGGGCGCTTGAGGAGGAACATGGTCATTTAGGATTCACCTCATCTGCTATTCCAATGGTATCACCTATAATCCCTCTCTCCCCTGATCCTTTTGGCCGCTTTTCATCCACCCCAGATGGGCTATCATCAACGTA
>Ga0179587_10001311_pt1 | contig 11206 bp, 9 predicted proteins | sample CZODoug2_1_08_16_FD_185932 | JGI IMG/M metagenome (GOLD analysis project Ga0179587, IMG submission 185932) | Vadose zone soil fungal communities from Angelo Coast Range Reserve, California, USA - CZODoug2_1_08_16fungal | ecosystem: Environmental > Terrestrial > Soil > Vadose zone | place: USA...
CATCGCGCTCATCGAGGTGCTCATTCGCCTTGGCTTGATCAACCGCTTCATCGTCCCGATGCCGTCCGAGATCCTTCAGGCCTTCCCGCGCATCGTGGCCGAGGAGAACGTGCTGTCGCGGTTCATGTTGACGATCTCGGAGGCGCTTTCGGCCAGCATCCTGGTCGCCATTTTCGGGATCGCCGGCGGCGTGCTGCTGCATCAGTTCCGTCTCTTGCGACAGGCGACCGAGACCTGGGTGGCGGCCATTGCGGCGGCCCCGCTGGTGCTGATCTATCCGCTCTACCTCGTCATCTTCGGTCGCAGCGCCACCACCATCGTGATGATGGGCTTCACCGCCGGTGTCGCCCCGACCGTGCTCAAGACGCTCGAGGGTCTCTCGGGCACCAGGCGCGTCCTCATCAATGTCGGCCGCAGCTTCAAGCTCACGCCATCGCAGCAGTTCTGGAAGATTCTGTTTCCCTCGGCCTTGCCGACCATATTCGTCGGCTTGCGGCTCGGCCTGATCTTCGCGCTGATCAATATCGTGGGGGTCGAGTTCCTGATCAATTTCGGCGGCCTCGGGCAGCTTATCAACGAGCTGTCGGAGCGCTACGATCTTGCCGGCACCTATGCGGCGATCGGCTTCGTGGTGCTGGTCAGCATCTTTGTTTTCGTCCTGATGGAAAGGTTGGAGCGATGGCTGAGGCCGGTCGATTGACCGCAACGGCGGCCGGATCAACGGCGGTCAATTCGCGCCGGACGATCCTGCAGCCGGTCACGGTGCTGCGGATCGGCATCATCGGCGCGATCCTGGCGTCGTGGCAGTTGGTCGCCGCCTCGGGCCTGCTCTATCGGGACGTGGTGCCCTCGCTTGCCGCCATCGCGATCGCGCTCTACAACACGTTGAGCGATCCGACCTTCTATTTCCACCTCGGCACCACCGCCTATGAGATCGCCATTGCGCTGATGATCGGCGGCCTGAGCGGGCTTGCGGTCGGGATTGCGCTCGGGGCCAGCAAGCTCTTGGCGCGTGCCTACGAGGCCTATCTCTACTATCTCGGCCCCACCCCGAAGATCATCTTCTTTCCGGTCATGATCATGTGGTTCGGGGTCGGGGCCGGCTCGAAGATCGCGATGGGCGCGGTGTCGTGCTTCTTTCCGATCGCGCTCAACATTGCGGTCGGCATGCGCGAGATCGACCCGGTTCTCGTCCGCGTGGGCAACAGCTTCCGGGCCAATACCTGGCAGATGGTGACCAAGATCTATCTGCCCGCCATGCGTTATCCGGTCATCAACGGCCTGCGGATCGGGCTCGGCGTCGCCTTGATCGGGACGCTCTTGGCGGAGACCAAGCTCTCCAATCGCGGCATCGGATTCTTGGTCATTCAGGCCTACAGCCTGTTCAACATGCCGCAGATGTATTCGCTGTTGATCGTGCTGTTCGTGATCGCGATCGGCGCCAATGCCCTGATCGGCCGACTTGGCGGTCTCGCCGGCGTCAAACGGGCGTAGAGCGACAACCAATAACCAGGACCCTTCAGTCATTCGCGAAACGGTATCCAATCCAACGAGGTAAAGATGACAGCAATGAAAGCGCCGCCCCTCAATCTGCCGGCGCACCGCGAACCCTATTATGCCGGCAAGTGGCAACAGCCCTCCGGATCCTATGTCGAGGTGACGAGCCCGGGCACGGGCGAGTCGCTCGGCAAGGTCGTGGAGGGGAATGCGGCTGACGCAGAGGCCGCCATCGCGGCCGCCAAATCGGCTTTCCGCGACTGGCGCCGCGTGGCGCCGCTCGAGCGGGCGAAAATGCTGCGCGCCATTGCGGAGGTGCTGCGCCGCAACGGCGAGGAGCTGGCAATGATCGATGCCGCCGACTGCGGCAATCCCTATGCGGAGATGGTGCGCGACGCCAACATGGGCGCCGCCCAACTTGATTTCTACGCCGGTCTCGTCACCGAGATGAAGGGTGACTCGATCCCGATGGGTCCCGACGTCGTGAATTTTTCCGTGCGCGAGCCGTGCGGGGTGGTGGGTCGCATCATCCCGTTCAATCATCCCTTCATGTTCGCGGCCGGCAAATCCGGGGCGCCACTGGCCGCCGGCAACACGGTCGTGCTCAAGCCGCCCGAGCAGGCGCCCCTGTCGGCGCTGCGGCTGGCCGAGCTCATCGACGGCATCCTGCCGCCCGGCGTGTGGAACGTCGTGCCCGGAGGCCGGGAGGTCGGGCAGGTGCTCTCCGGTCATCCCGACGTCGCCTGCGTCGCGCTCATCGGCAGCGTGCCCACCGGTCGCGCCGTGATGAAGGCGGCATCCGACACGCTTAAGCCCGTTCTGCTCGAGCTCGGCGGCAAGAACGCCCTGATCGCTTTCCCGGACGCCGATCTCGAAGGCGTATCGGCTGCCGTCGTCGACGGCATGAATTTCACCTGGTGCGGGCAGAGCTGCGGATCGACCAGTCGCGCTTTCGTCCATGCCAAGATCTACGATGCCGTGCTGGAGCGCGCGAAGGCATCGATCAAGCGCTACCGGCCGGGCGTTCCGACCGATCCGGCCACCACCATGGGGTCGATCATCAGCCAGGTGCAGCATGACCGCATCATGGGCTTCATCGAGTCCGCCAAAAAGGAAGGTGCGCGGCTCGTCAGCGGCGGCGGCCGCCCGAGCGATCCCAAGCTTGCCAAGGGCCTGTTCATCGAGCCGACCATCTTTGCGGATGTAACCATGGACATGCGCATCGGACGTGAGGAAATCTTCGGGCCCGTGCTCTCGGTGCTCAAATGGGAGGACGAGGCGCAGATGCTGGCGCAGGTGAACCAGGTCGAGTACGGGCTCACCTGCTCGATTTGGACCAATGATCTGACGACCGCGCACCGCACCGCCGCGGCCGTCGAGGCGGGCTATGTCTGGGTCAACGAGGTCTCCAAGCATTTCCTTGGCGCGCCCTTCGGCGGCTACAAGCAGTCCGGCATCGGGCGCGAGGAGTGCATCGCCGAATTGCTCAGCTTCACGCGCGAGAAAAACATTCACATCAACCTGTGCCGCAGGAGCGGGCATTGAGGATCTGCAGGATGGGTAACGGCGAAGTCGCCGTCGCCCATCCTATATATTAGACCCTGGCGACCGCCCTTACCTCCGGCGGAAACAGATCCTCCGCGGTCATCAGCCGGTGCGTGACGCCTTGCTCGTGGGCATAGCGGCAGAAGGCCTCGATGGTCGGCCGGCTCGCCTCGACGCCATAAGGGTAGGGATCGGGCCCGTAGCTTGCGGCGATCTCGTCGGCGATTGCAGCGGCCCATGGCAATGGCACGCGCGCGCAGGTGAAGTCGCGCAGGCGCTCGAAGCAACGCCGCTTGGATTCCTCGAAGGCCTTGAACAGATTCATGGCGATCCACGGATAGTGCTCGAAAACGACGCGGCGCATCGTCATCAGGTGCATGATCGGAAAGACACCGGTCTTCTTGAACAGGCGCTCTTCCTCGGCGCGATAGTCGGGAAACAGGCGCACGATCTGGCCGCCCGATTGTGCAAAGGCGATCGGTGCGCGCGCCGTGATCGCGGCATCGACCTCACCACTTGCCAGCATGGCGGACAGGCTGGTATCGGGCCTTGCTCGATAACGGATCCCCGACGGCAGCTTCAGCTCGACCTTCTCGTTGCGCCCCGGCTCGTCCACGCCCGCCTGCAGCCAGTTGATGGAGGCGAGATCGACCCCGTAGTGCTCGGCCAGAAAGCCGCGCACGAAGATGCCGGCGGTCTGCGCCCATTCGGGAATCCCGATGGTGCGGCCTTCCAGGTCCTTAGGGGTGCGAATGCCGCGATCGCTGCGTACGTAGATGGCCGAGTGGCGATGCACCCGGGATGGAAAGACCGGGAGCGCGATCATCGGGGCATGACCCTGCGACGTGAGCGAGGTGTATTTCCCGAAGGACAGTTCCGAGACGTCCCATTCGAGCGTGCGGGTGAACCGGAAGGTGATTTCCTCGATCGAGGGAAATACCAGCGGCGTCAGCGTGATCCCGTCGGCGCGGACCACTCCGCCGGTCAGGTCGCGGACATGCTCGTAGTCGCAGACCGCGAGCGTGAGATTGAGGCAAGCGGTGCCGCCGCTGACGATGATCTGCGGGCTGCGCAATTGCGGTACGATCCGGCCGGCGCCGTCGGCGCCCTGCAAGGTCTGGGTATCCACGTGATCGAGCTCCTTGAGAAAACGGGACGCCATTGTTATGGGGACGGGCGAGCGGGCGCAATGATCCGCCCCATGGGCCACCCATGGGCCGCAGCGGCCGGGTGCGGTGGTGCCCCATAGCGCAACCGGGCCCTGGCGCCTTATCAAGGTGCTTCCTGGCGGGAGCTCTGATAAAGGATGCCTCTACGCCATAAAGAACGCGAAATGGTGCCCCAGGAAGGCCCTATGAACATGACGATTGCGGCGCGACTTGCGCGCATTGTGGCCAGCCTGTTGATGGTGGGGGCGGTCGCGGCGCCGGCCGAAGGGGCCAAACCCTGGGAAGGGGCCAAACCCTGGCGCCACGGGGTTATTACGCCGAAATCCGATGCCGGTTTTCTGCTGATGGCGGCCAGACGCGGATTTGCCGAAGCCGAAGGCCTCAAGCTCGACCTGCTGGAGGTAAAGGACGACCAGATTGGCCTCAAGGCGCTGCTGGCGGGCGAGCTCGAGAGCTACGAGGGCGGCGTCCAGGGCACCATTGCGGCCGACGTTCGCGGGGCTGACGTCAAGATCATCGGTTGCCATTGGCCGATCGTGGCGCACGGACTCATGGTCAATGCCACCATCGGGGCCATGCAGGATCTCAAGGGGAAATCCATTGCTGTGTCCTCGCCCGGATCGTTTCCCGACATGTTCGCACGCGTTGCCCTGGCGAAGTTCAACCTGTCGGTCTCCGATGTCGTGTTGGCGGCAGTGGGCAGCGATCGGGACCGCTACACGGCGCTGATCGGGGGCGTCGTCGACGCCGCGGTGGTGTCGAACGAATATCTGCCGCTGCCGACTTCGAAGAATCTCAAGATGTTGCTGAGCGCGAGTGATGCGGGGCCGAAGTTTCTGCGGGTCTGCATGTTCACGACCAGCAGGGTGCTCGCCGCGCGGCGCGAAGATGCGATCCGCTACCTGACGGCGCAGTCCAAGGCGTTGCGCTTTGCGTTATCGCACCGGGACGAGACCCTGCAACTGACGCGGGAAGCAAGCGACGCCAGGGCGGACGATCCGCGGCCCGCCTTTGTGTTTGACGACGCGATCAAGACCGGCGCGATCGCGCCTGATCTGCCGATCCCGATGGACAAGATCGCCTGGCTGCAGGACCAACTGCTCAGGCTCGGCCAGATTCCCAGGGCCGGTCGTCTCGCTGACATGGTCGATACCGAAATTCGGGCGGAAGCAATGAAGCGCGTTGGCTACTAGCCTGCAACCGGCGCGCAGCCGCGGCCGCGGGGAACATGGAGCGCGACATGAAGCAGAAGGGCGTCTTCCCGCCGGCAGTCTTTGCGGGAAGTCTCGCAACCGTTCTGATGGTTGCGCTCGCCATACCGTGCGCGCTGGCGCAGGACCTCAAGACCCAGGACCTCAAGATCTGGCGTCAGGCGATGATCGCCCCGAAGGCCGATTCCGGGTTCTTTCTGACGGCGGCTCGGCGCGGTTTTGCCGAGCAGGAGGGGCTCAAGATCGAGGTCATCGACGTCAAGGACGACCAGGTCGGCATGCGGGCGCTGATCTCGGGTGAGGTGGAGAGCTTCGATTCAGCGACCGGCGGCGTCATCGCGGCCGCGCGCGGCGCCGATGTGAAATTCGTGGGTTGCCCGTGGCTGGCCGTTCCCTATGTGGTGCTGGCGCGCTCAGGCATCACCAGGATGGACGAGCTCAAGGGCAAGACCATTGCGGCATCCGCGCCCGGGACGCCGCCCGATATCGTGGCCCGCGCTTCGCTGGCGGCGTTCAAGGTGCCGGTCACGGATGTCAAGTTCGCTGCGATCGGCGGTGATCGCGATCGCTATAGCGCCCTGCTCGGCGGCCTCGTCGATGCGGCGGTGGTGGCGAACGAGTACGCCCCGATGCCATCCTCGAAGACGCTCAACATGCTGGCGGCGGCGAGAGAGGTTCTGCCCCAATGGATTCGCTTCTGCACGCTGATGAACGGCAAGGCGCTTGCCGCGCGGCGTGACGATGCGATCCGGTTCTTGGCTGCGGAAATCAAGGCGTTCCGCTATGCGGTATCCCACCGCGAGGAGACCATTAGGCTGACGCGGGAAGCGACCGATGCCGCCCCCGATGACCCGCGGCCGGCCTATGTCTTTGACGAAGGCATCAAGCCGGGGGTCTTGGCTCCGGATTTTCCGATCCCGATCGAGAGCCTCGGCTGGATGCACGACAAGTTGGTCGAGCTCGGCCAAATCCCGCCGACCGACATTGCCAAGATGGTCGACGCCCAGCTTCGTGCGCAGGCTCTGGAACGCACCGGCAAATGATCGACCTGAACGCAAGAGCGAGGGGGCCGGGCGATGTTTTCGGTGACCGGGGTCGTAACCCGGCGGGCGCAGCGCGCAGGGGTCGGCCGTGGGTGAGGTGAACCTGGTCAACGTGTCGAAGCAATTCGCGTTGCGCATCGACAGCAAGCTGCATGCCGTAAAGGCGCTCGACCGTGTCAGCTTTTCGGTTCACGACGGCGAAATCGTCGCGCTGATCGGCCCCAGCGGTTGCGGCAAGACCACGGCATTGCGTATTGCCATGGGGTTGGAGACCGCATCCGGCGGCAGGGTCACGGTGGACGGCCGCGAGGTCAAGGGTTGCGGACACGACCGCGGCATGGTGTTTCAGTTCGCCGAGCTGCTGCCTTGGCTCACCGCCCTGCAGAACGTAATGTTCGGCCTCGAGATGAAGGGCATGCGGGGGGCGCAATTGCGCACGACCGCCACCCGCTATCTCGAGCTCGTGGGCTTAAGCGATTCATTGAACCGTCGTCCGCACCAGCTTTCCGGCGGCATGAAGCAGCGCGTAGGAATTGCGCGTGCGCTTGCCATCGATCCGAAGGTCCTGCTGATGGACGAGCCCTTCGGAGCGCTCGACGCGCAGACACGCGAGACCATGCAGGCGGAGCTCCTCGATATCCACGCGCGGACGAAGAAAACCATACTGTTCGTAACCCATGATCTCGACGAAGCGGTGCTGATCGCCGACCGAATTGTTGTCTTGAAGGGCGGGCGGGTGCAGGAGATCATGACAGTGCCGTTGCCGCGGCCGCGACCCGATCCCGGCGTGGTGCGCGGCATGGCAGAATTTGCGGCCACGCGCTATCGGATGTGGTCGGCCTTGCATGAGCCCGCCAAGTCGCTTCATTGAACCAAGTCTTTTCATCGAATCAAGGCGCTCCATTGAAATTCAGCCACGCGGAAAGACTCAAAACAGATGCTCGATGCACTTGATGGAAGGCCGGCGCCCCCCGCCAGCCAAGCGGACGACGAGGATGCGGTGCTCGCACCCCGCGGCCGGGTCCCGAGCTGGCTCATCACCGTGGGCTCGGTGACTTTCGTCCTGCTGGCGTGGGAACTCTGCGGCCCGCACATCAATCCGCTGTTCGGAACCTATCCGACCGCGATCGTCGCCGCATTTTGCAAGCTTGCCGGCTCCGGCAGGCTTGCGGCGGCACTCGGCGACAGCCTGCGTCCGTTTGCGGCCGGCTACGCGCTTGCCATCCTGGTCGGCGTACCGCTCGGCCTCCTCATCGGCCGCTTCCGGGTGCTGGAGGCGGCGATCGGAATCTATGTCACCGCCGGCTACGCGATGCCACTGGTGGCGCTGGTTCCATTGCTGGTGTTGTGGCTGGGCTTGGGCTTTGCGGTCAAGGTCGCGATCATCTTCCTGATGTCGGTCTTTCCGATTTGCATCAATACATGGCTCGGCGTGGCCGCGGTGCCCAAGACTCTGATCGAGGTCGGAAAGTCGTTCGTGGCGCGCGATTGGGTCATTCTGCGCCGCATCATCTTGCCGGCGACGCTGCCCTATATCATGGCCGGCGTAAGGCTCGCGGTCGGTCGTGCCGTTGTCGCCATGGTGATCGCTGAATTCTTCACCTCGATCTCAGGGCTCGGGGCGATCATCCAGACATCAGCCAACAACTTCGACACCGCGACCACCTTTGTACCCATCGTCATCATCATGCTGATGGCGGTTTCGCTGAATTTCATCGTCGGAGCGATCGAACGGTGGGTCGCGCCATGGCAGGCCGAAATCTCCGGCCGCGATCAGCAATAGACGCCCGCTCACAATGTGCAGTGGGATACCAACGTGGAGCGATGTGCGGCCCATTGGCACGAAGGCCCGACCGCCCCATCATCGCCGATCGGGTCACACTTACGCGCAGCGACATGATCAAGTTCTGATCGTCCGTCGCCGAAAAAGAAAAACCGGACCCTTGCGGATCCGGTTGTAGTTTTGCTAGCGCAAGGCCAGCAATCACCTTCCAGAGGGGAACAGCCACCAGCGTCGCGATTGCCATCTGGGAGAAGAGCAAGCGCTCGCTGACAGCGAGTCTCAGTATGCTCACGAGTCGGTTTCGCGCAACGCAGACGCTCGCATGTCAGCCATGCAATGCTCGCACGGACCATGCATGCGTGCCCGCAAGGCAATTCGGTTCTTTTGAGCTCGCATTGAAAACGGGCTCTGGCGTTACCGGCCAAGGCCCGCTTTGGCTTGTTCGCAGCGCCGGCGAAAAGACCGGGATTCCACCTGATCTGATGTTACTCAGAAATGCCAGCGCTGCGCCTTGGCGACGAGAAAGTCGCGAAACACCTGCACGCGCGCGACCGACTTGAGTTCCTCCGGATAGACGAAATAGGCGTCGTAGGCGACCTCGTTGTTGTCGCCGAACAGATGCACCAGGCCGCCGTTCTCCTCGACCAGATAGTCCGGCAACATGGCGATGCCCAATCCACGCTGGCAGGCAAGCAGCACGCCGAGCACGTTGTTGATGGTGAGCCAGGGCAGGCGAGGGTCTCGCTCGGTGCGTCCGATCGTGAGCAACCAATTGCCGCTCTGCTGGAGCCAGGGCTGTATGGTTCCGCCGAGAATGATGAGGCGATGCTTGTCGAGCTCCTCAACCGAGCGAGGCGTGCCGAATCGCTTGAGGTATTCCGGCGATGCGCAAGCGTGGAAATGCAGCGAGAACAGCTTGCGCTGGATCAGATCAGGCTGGGTGGGTTGCCGCAGCCTGATGGCCACGTCGGCTTCGCGCATGGCAAGGTCGAGCTCGCCGTCGGTCGTGATGAGCGTGAACCGGATGTCCGGATAGAGGTCGAGGAACTCGCCCAACCGCGGTGTGAGCCAATGGACCCCGATACCGACGGTCGTGGTCACCTTGAGCTCGCCATTCGGCCGTTCGCGGCTATCGGTCAGCTTGGTGCGTGCCGCCTCGAGCTTCATGAATACGTCGTGGGCGGTGCTTTGCAGGAGCTCGCCCTGCTCGGTGAGAATGAGGCCGCGCGCGTGGCGATGAAACAGGGAAACATTGAGCTCCTGCTCGAGCGCCGAGACCTGCCGCGATACGGCCGATTGCGACAGACCGAGTTGCTCGCCGGCATGCGTGAAGCTGCCGGCCTGAGCTGCGGCGTGGAAGACTTTGAGCTTGTCCCAATCCATGGTGGTTCCGTGCGCGCCGCGCTTCCGGCTCGAATTGCTTCCTCTCCGGGATCGGAGAGGCGAGACCTCAGCCTTACCCGACTGCTGCCCGATGCTCCGCTGTATGCTCTCGTTCCGCTTTGTGTTCCGTTTGGGCCGCCAGGAAGCGTTCGGCTTCGAGCGCGGCCATGCAGCCTTGACCCGCCGCGGTCACCGCCTGGCGGTAGACATCGTCCGTGACGTCGCCGGCGGCGAATACGCCCGGCACCGAGGTCGCGGTCGAATAGGGCGCCGTCCTGATGTAGCCCGATGGTTTCATCTCGACCTGGCCGGCGAACAGACCGGACGCCGGGATATGTCCGATCGCAATGAACACGCCGTCCACCGGGCGCTCGCTCATGCGGCCGGTCCGGGTGTCCCTGAGCCGCACCCCCCTGACCTTGAGCGGGTTCTCTGCGCCGAAGACCTCGTCGAGCTCGGTGTTCCAGAGCACCGAAATCTTGGGGTTCTTGAACAACCGATCTTGCAGAATCTTCTCGGCGCGGAAACTGTCGCGCCGGTGCGCCACCGTGACCCTGGATGCGAAATTGGTCAGGAACAACGCTTCCTCGACCGCGGTATTGCCGCCGCCCACCACCATCACGTCCTTGCCGCGATAGAAAAATCCGTCGCAGGTGGCGCAGGCGGACACCCCATAGCCCTTGAACCTTTGCTCCGAGGGCAGCTCCAGCCAACGCGCTTGCGCGCCGGTCGCGATGATCAGGGTATCGGCCAAATAGACGTCGCCGGAGTCGCATTCCAGCCGGAACGGCCGCCGGTCGAGCGCGACCTTGTTGACGTGGTCGGTGACCATCCGGGTGCCCACATGCTCGGCCTGTTTCTGCATCTGCTCCATCAGCCAAGGCCCCTGGATGACGTCGGCAAAGCCCGGGTAGTTTTCGACATCGGTGGTTATTGTCAGCTGGCCGCCTGGCTGGATGCCTTGGATGAGGACCGGTTCCAGCATCGCGCGCGCGCCGTAAACGGCCGCCGTATAGCCGGCGGGCCCGGAGCCGATGATGACGACCTTGGCATGGGTGCTCTGGCCCATCTGGACGATCCCCGGTGTGGTGATTGGCGCCGGTGCCGCTCGGCGCGGCCGGCCCCATCACCGCGGCGGCCGCTCGGCATGCCCAATCTAAGGTCTCTGGACAGCTATGCAAGATACGCAGGTCGCGAGCCCACAGCTGGTTACCTAGGCGGCAAAGTGAAATCCGAAGAGCGTTAATGCCTCAAGGCTTTGCCCCGATCCTTGCGCAATAATGTTTCGTGACCAGGTTGATTGGAGTAAGAATTGAGCCAGTATTCGCCTTGGAGGTCTTTTTGGAAGCTCGCCTCGACTCGACTGATCGGAAAATCCTCAAGGAATTGCAGGATGACGGCCGCATCACCAATGTGGAGCTGGCCCGCCGGGTCGGGATCTCGCCGCCTCCTTGCCTGCGCCGCGTGCGGGCCCTCAAGGAGGCCGGTTACATCAAAGGTTACCGGGCGCTGCTCGACGAAAAACTCTTCGGCTACGAAGTGACGGTATTCGCGATGGTGCACCTCACCAGCCAG
>Ga0179587_10001312_pt1 | contig 11192 bp, 18 predicted proteins | sample CZODoug2_1_08_16_FD_185932 | JGI IMG/M metagenome (GOLD analysis project Ga0179587, IMG submission 185932) | Vadose zone soil fungal communities from Angelo Coast Range Reserve, California, USA - CZODoug2_1_08_16fungal | ecosystem: Environmental > Terrestrial > Soil > Vadose zone | place: USA...
ATACGTTATGATATGGATGGCACCTCAGTCATTTTCACACTTATCATGTCAACTGAGGTATGTCTATTCTATCTTACTACATTGGACCTTTACTTACCTTATGTACCTTGATAGACTTCTGTCTTCTATTAGGTACTTATATCAATGAGTCATTTTCACACTTATCATATCGACTGAGACTTCTGTCTTCTATTAGGGTGGGATTTAGGTTTGATGTAGGTGGGGTTGGTTGGGTTGTGGGCCATATGTTCTTCACTACTGAAGGTTCAGGTGCTGATGTTTGGGGCATCAAGTGAAGATCCTGTGCTTGGACAAGTGCTGGCATTGGGAGTTTGCTTGGGTTTAGTGGAGGTCTAGGCAAAAAGAAACTGTGGAGCAAGCAGTCCTGTTTCATTTTTGTGGCCAGTTTTTGCTGAATGTGTGCTTTACAAGCCTTGGATGTGTGTGGTGCAACTCCATGTTCTTGGGTCCACCCATGCCAACATGGACTTCCTCATCACAGTCAGGACACATAAGCTTGCTACCCATGTTATATTCACTGGCAGTCCTGGATAATGCTCTGTGTTCAACCTTGAATTCAAGTAAATATTCACCCACTTGTTCTTTGCCATGCCATATTGCCTGTCCTTGACTGGGGTTGGTTGACAGCATGTCAAAAATTTGCCTTTTCATTACTGTCCACAACTATTATGCTCAGTGTGACGGCTGGAAACCATATTTACGTAGTCCTGTCACTGTGTTGAGGTATACGAGCTTCATTGATGCTTCCCTGTCAAACATTTTTTAAGGACATCCCGATGACCCCCCCCCCTCCCACGTGATGTACGGGATCCGCGTTCCACAACCCCCTTGTGGAAGACTGATTACTTTGAATACACAGCTCGTTTCCACCGACATGTTATTTCAACTAATTTTTTCTACATAGTTAACTGACACACTTCTATTCGTCGTTACAATCCTCTTAATTCTGTATATACATTGTCGAAACGTTGTTATACTACGTTGGGCGCGAGTGTGTTATGTCAGCATATCCAAAAGCGGTAATGACTGGTTTCTCTGCTACACTTTTTTCGGTGGCTCTGCCAGGCCCCACAATTTGAGTGCCGAAGCTGGAGAAAGTCACATGATGATTAGAATGCTCGATAATTTCGTTCAAGTTGCCAGCTTCAACGCATCTTGCGAACTACGTGCTCGCTATGCTTCACCTTCCTTTTCACTTTACACTAGTCCTTACCCTCGCGGCCTCATGTCTATCCCAGTATCATTGGCCATCACCCCAGTACGACGCCCTTGAAGGCCTCTTATACGAGGGGCGCAGAGCAGACGGTTCTAGTTTAGCTTCTATTGTCCATCCCTGTAGAAATAGGCCCGACACCAAAGCCTCCGTTGCCGCCGAATGGCTACGCTTCGTAAGTATTCTCTTGTCACATATTCCCACCATAACACTATCTTGTGTAGGCCTTTCACGACATGATCACGCATGATGTGTCAGATGGGAGTGGAGGTCTAGACGGCTCAATAGCATATGAACTTGGGCGAGAAGCGGTGCGTTTGGTCTTACGTTCTACATTCCCCAAATTTCATCGCGTTCTCATCTGACAGAACTTTGGTGTCGGATTCACAAACACACTATCAGACTTCGAAGTGTATCCCAATAAATACGTATCCCGTCGGTCCACTTCTCAACTGTTCCTGAAGACATAACTCTTACGGTTCGCTGGCAGGTGCCGATATAATAGCAATCGGCGCCGTTTTTTCCGTCGCGACCTGCGGCGGGCCTGTCATCACATATCGAGGTGGCCGCTCCGATTCTTGGTCTGCTGGCCCCACCGGCGTTCCAGAGCCCCAGCACGACATCCAAACGCTTAGCACTCAGTTCCAAAAATCAGGCTTCAATCCTTCGGAGATGATTCAGCTCGTCGCATGTGGCCATACGCTCGGGGGTGTACGGAGTACCGACTTCCCTATGCTTGTTCCCCCTGGACCGGTCCTGTCCGTGCCACAATTCGCAAATTTCGATACATCACCTTCGCCCTCTACTTCATTTGACAATTTGGTGTGAGTACTGCCACATCATCGACTGTCATTCAAACATTCTCATTGTCTATTCTCTTTAGAGTGGCACAATACCTAGATGGGACCACTCAGAATCCTCTTGTAATTGACTCAAACAAAACTATGACATCCGATTTAAAGGTTTTTTCCGTCGACTCAAACGTCACGATGCATAGGTTAGTCCAGTTCTGATATCACGTCGTTATCTCACCTCCACGCTGATATTGATATTGCTAAAGCCTGGCACCACCAGACGCGTTCTCCAATTCCTGTCAAAGCATTTTGGAAAGGATGATTAACGTGGTTCCAAGCAACGTTACGCTTACAACCGAAATCACATTACTTCCTGTCAAAGTCCATGATGTTCAGCTAACCTTTGAGCGAAGCAAGTTTGTGTTCAAGGCTTCTCTACGCGTCAGTGCCATACCAGCATCTCATTTCGTCCATTCACTGATGGTGTCGGAATGCAGCTTCTGCAGACAATCGGGGCCCCCATCAACAAGAATCGCACTGTGACAATGCTATGGTGCGACAGATACGGCGATGCCCAAAATTGCAAAGGAAACACTAGGTCCTCCTTGCCTGCGGGTACAGTCAACGAAGATCCCAATATGTCACCTATCACGCGACGCCAAAACTTTTCGTTCATCAATTACAACTTCATTGTCCCCATAGATTCTACCGCGTCAATCTCCAAGTTCTGGTTCGAGGTGGATGAGAAGAACGGGAGCACTCCTTCCGTATATAATAACGGCGGCGATGGCTATGTGGTGGCGCAAGACCAGCTTCTTTTCGTACCGATGCTCAGCCACCAGGATCTGAGCGACGCCCCCACGCCACAGCGAAGAGGGGGATCTGGTCCCACCGGCGTGACTTATTTCAATGTATACACTATTGTTGCTGCGGTACGTACATTGCGCTAAGCCAGTCCTCGTTGCATTGTTGATTTCACTCCTTCCTGGAGATGTAGGTTAGAGACGGCAACAATCCCTCGCGTGTATTCATGAATGCGCTCGACTTATCCATCAAGGACTTCCCCGCACCATTCAACACCACCGTTGACCTTCAACGCAACGACACCTTTGCGCCTCCCACGCAGGGTTACTCATTCTACACCGGCACCGTTCAAGATGGCGGGTTCCAGCTGACGCTGGATCTGCACAGTGTTGCGTCAGATGGGAATGTGTACACAGAGGACTTCAAGCAAACGACGTTCCTGGACAACACGCCGTATGTCGCGCCGACATCTGTATTGAATACGAGCAAGTCACTGTCGTCATCCTGGAGATTGTTCGACAGCTTGTGGGAGGTACATTTATCGTCATCCGCTGTTGCTGTTGCCGGCATATTACTGAGAGCCTTGATATAAGCTGAGGTATGTTTTTGCTTGGATTTACATTATGACACCTATGGACACAATTTTTCGGACTATATACCTATATTATTATGGATAAGTACTGTCCATACTATTACCTCCGGAAAGCACCTGAGCTTCAGCGGATTTATCACAAGGATCGGAGGGCTCATGCCTATGACAATTAATGTGCACGACGCTTGAATTTCGAGTGATCCTCGAGACTTTATTTGTGTTTACTTATTATTTATTTATAACGCGGTGCTCGATCGCAGTCCGCGGCTACATACTACAAAATGCACTACATAGCTGGAAAGGGGCATTGTGCATGTAAAAGCTGCACGCCAAATAGTGGCTGGGTGGCCGGTAAGGAGGGTAGCACATGGGCCACACAACCAGATGAGTAAGCAGAGAGTGCTAAGTGCCCCCCATGTTTGATGGTGTCAATTCACCATAAAGTCCATAACCCCCCACCGAGGCGGAAGGTGATCAACCCAAGCCTAGTGAAGCCAGCAGCCCCCAGTGCCCTACTGACAGAGTCTCCCAGCTGAGGCCAGACAGTGTCAATTCATCATAAAGGTCCTTGCAGACCATAACATTAACCCCCCGCCCCCCCTGCTTAGCAGCCAAGGCCCACCATGCCCTCCAGGCCCAAGGGCCAATCTCCTACTAGCAAGGGAGTGCTGTGCCCACCACTCACTCAGGGTCCCACCCATTAGGGGGGGGAAGGCAAATGCCCAGGTGTTCACCTTACAGAATTTGAGGGCTTCCCCCGGCAAGAAGGGAGGCTCCCAGTCTTCTTTGCAGACTGCTAAAGGGCACCAGCACATCATTGGTTTGCCAGGGTGAAAGTGTTGGCAATACTCTAGGAGCATGACCAACAGTGGCTCTACAGACCTGCACAGTCAAAGAATTACTGCCCACCTGTAAGAATTGTGACCACAACCCCCCCCTCTTGGTCAACAGTTTCAGGGGCTTGTCATTGAAGCCCACTAGATGAGCCAAAGAACAACCTCCCCTGGTATCCTCGAGACTTTAAGTCGAGTAGAGCTGTCTGGACTAACTGTTAATCAACCCATAACGAAAATTAACCTTGAATAATTCTTTACTGTGTACAAGTGCTCTAAGTACTTAAATTTCTTTCCCATTAATACGTCAACGTTTCTACAATTCCATCAAGGATACGAATCGCATCTGGTATCATAAATTTCTCATACTGAAGCGCATTGGGAGTGCTACAAACGCAGAACACGATCGGTCAGAGTCCATATACTTCAGTACTCAAGGGTAACTTACTCCCAGCCAGTTACCCGCTTGACAGGCGCGTTTAGCTTGAGGAAACACCTTTTCTGGATCTCAGCACTGATCTCAGCACCCACTCCAGCCGTCATTCCCGCCTCGTGAACGATAACCAGCCGGCCAGTGCGGTTCACGCTTTCCATGACGGTTTCCACGTCCCATGGGAGGATAGAGCGCAGATCGATGAGCTCGACCTTGGTTGAGCGGAGGGACGTTGGAACTAGAGGCGCCAGTGAGGAATCAGGAGTAGCCAGCATGTGCAGGGCCGTTTCACAATGGTATACTGGTGTCCCCCAGGTCAGAAGTGTGAGGTCTGAACCTGCGACAAGGGTCTCAGCCTTCCCTAGGGGCAGCTCGAAGTCGTCGATTGGCACTTGCTCAACTACGCAGAAATAAGTGACTGGGAAGACCATAGTTGGTCGTTGTTACCTGCTGAGCGGTAAAGAATCTTGGGTTCCATGAATATCACTGGGTTGGGGTCTCTAATGGAGCCGAGTAGGAGTCCTTTTGCTTGGATTGGAGAGCGGGGTATCACGATCTTGGGGGGATTTAAGCTATTCGTTCCGGCACATTTAGGGACTAAGCACCTTAAGCCCAGAAGCTCCCATGAAAAACCCCTCTGGAGATTGTGAGTGGTACAGTCCACCGTGACCCTGAGTAAGCACCTCTGTCTCCAACTTTCACGCGTCCAAGTAGATAGAACACTGACCACAGACATGGTTGGAGTGCGCACAGTAAGGCCTCCGACATTGAACTGATTACCAGACCGATATCGAACTTTCGCGGCTTCATTGACGAGCTACACAAGGTACAGTCAAGCATGCTGGGACTAGCCTAGTAACATACCTGATCAAATGCAGGATATATGTAGTCTGCAAACTGTATCTCAGCAATTGCAGTGTGGCCCATCATTGCGAGACCGATGCCAAAGCCTGCAATGCCTTGTTCTGTCAATGGCGTGTTGAAGACGCGTTCCTTTCCTAGAAAGCTGTTCGGAACGAGCAACATATGATCAACGTGCACACTGACCAAACTCTTCTGCAAGGCCCTATGCTCCCCGGGAATTAGTATAGTAAGGTCACCAAGACAAATTCGGGCTGAACAAACCATGGTACATCTGAAGACGCCACCGAACGCAACGTCCTCCCCAAAGACAACGGCACTGTCGTCCTTCATTAGAGCAACACTAGACCAGATACCAATGAGAGTAGATCGAAGATATGACAAAACTTACCTCATAGCATCCCGAACTGCCTGATAGGTATTCATTTTCCTGGTCTCGCGACCTCCGACAATGCTCCTTGACGGCGCAGATGCGTCCTCATCTGTCCATTTGATTCCAGGGGTATGGAGTGCAGCGTCCCTTGTTGTCCGAAGGAGTTGTGAAGTGGCTATCCCAGGCAAGTGACCACCCGCAGGAGGCGGCTCCACGGTTGTTGAGTTCCAACGACACTGCCGCCCAGTTCAGTGTGAATGCAAAGCACGGTGGGCGGGGTACTTACTATGACTGCGGGTAGCCTTCTAGCTGCCCGAGGTGTGAGTTTGGTGGTGTGCATTGAAGAGGACGAAATGGGTAAGATCCGGCTTTGCCAGTGTGCATTGGAGTGTGAGAGATAGAAAGGGGAAATGTTGAAAATGATTGGCAGTTCCTGATGCTTTGCACATACCGTGATTCACGCGTTGTCAAATAACTCACAAGCCTTCTGTCTAACTGGCAATGGAGAACGAGTCCACTTTCGTGGCTCCAGAAGGCGTTTACTCAGTCACTGATGAACATAAACTGTCCTTGGCTCAGAACCATGCTGCTAACGCTGGCCCGTCAATCTATCCAACAAAAGTATGCAGCGTGGTGGTGCGATTTACTGCCACAAAACAAGGCAGCGCCCCCGGATTGGCCCAACTACTGGGTGGAAATAAGGAGCAGAAGAAGGGGAACCTCACATCCCTAAAGGAACGCGAGGACGGGGTCAGTTTGTCGGGCAGTGATACTCCAGACGAGGGTGAGCAACCTTCATCATCGACCCAAGAACATCCACCTGCAAGTCCTTCGATACCCCACGAACACCATACCCTGTTCTCCCATTCTCCGATAGCAAGTAAGAAGAAAAATGCTGCGCGGCCGAAACATAACATCCGCACAACATCATCCAGCTTTATCACCCGGATACAAACAGCAGAGGGATTGACGAAGACACTGCAAGCTAAGCAAGGCGATGCTACCTTTCTGTTTTTCAACCAAGCCAAGAGCTACGTGTGGGTGGAGGCGGGTTCTAAAGCAAAGGTGGGTCTGGTGGTTCAGTCTTGCTCGTTGCCCAACCGTCGCCAGGAACCTCTATCAAGGATCACTTTCTCAGCGCATCCGACATGCCATGATGTGAACATATCAACGTCCTCCTCTGAACATCTTGACGTTATCATTGGTTTTAATTCCGGAGATCTAGTGTGGCTCGGTGCGTTCATCATATTCAAGCTATATCCTATCCAACATGCCGCCTTCAGACCCTATCACATCTCGATACGCCCGCTTGAACAAACAAGTGCGTGGAAATATCTAAACACCGGAAATAGTCATTCTTAGCCGTAACGAAGGGCTGCATCACGAATTCCCCATGTACCGCCGTCCGATGGGTACCTTCGTCATCAACTTTGTTTCTTGCTTCTCATGCAGATGGGACGATTGTTGTATACGACAAGGAGCGTGATGACGGGGTATTTACGCCTCAGGAAGCTGTAGGCAAACTTCTAAGCGTCAACGGGACCATAGCCGAAGAAGGTGTATCACAACAGGAGTGGGACCCGACAGATGCCATCTTTGTAACTATGCCACCTTGGCATCCGGTAATATCTGGAAGTGGTCTGGGCAAGACAGACAAAGAAAAGGCTGCCAGAAATCCTGTCAGCCATTGGCGGGTTTCACGGCGTGGCGTTCTGGGTCCGTATTTCTGAACGACGCCACAATGTCTTCTTTTATCCCAAACCACAGATTTCGTCTTTTCGCCCGACGTGAAGTATGTGGGGGCCATATCAGAGGATGGTTGTCTGAGAGTGATCGATGCTCTGGCGGAACAGTAGGTCTCCACTACCCAGGGGACGGTCGATCCTCATTCATCTTGACAGACTCATTGATTGTTATGCCTCTTACTTTGGAGCATTGACCTGTATTGCTTGGTCGCCTGATGGGCGATTTATTCTAGTAAGTCAGAATGATGATACTCTCGCTACTCTTACTGAGCCAAGCAAGACTGGAGGTCAGGACGATTTACTTACCATCTTCTCGCCTTGGGAGCAACGCGTAGTGGCACGCTGTCAAGGACACTCTTCTTTCGTTTCCGCTGTCGCCTTTGACGACCTCCGCTGTGACGGTCGGACATATCGATTCGGCAGCGTAGGCGAGGATAACAAGTTAATTCTAGTATGTGTGAACTTGACATTTATACGCTCCCCCCTGATTTTCCCTATTGCAGTGGGATTTTTCAAGCGGAGCGCTCCATCGCCCGAAGGTCCAGGTAATTACGGTCGTCATCTAGCATTCGGATCTTCCTGATGACCCTCCGCAGGCTACGCACCATCAACGTGTTTCGATGTCGTCAACAATTTCCCTCGCATTTAAACGAGACCGTTCGGCACTTCATCTTCCTTCCCCAAGTGTCTCTGGTGCGGATGGAAATCCATCGCCTAGGTATCACCCTGCCCCGTCTCGGAACGAGATCGCAGTCGTGCAACCCGCCTTGGTGAGTTAGTATGGCCCTATCCGTCCGTTTGCTTCTCATCATCGACCACAAGATCAAGGGTTGTGAAAATGACATCCTGACAGCTATTTCATTCCTACCGCGTTACATTCTTACATCCACGAAAAGCGGACACATTAAACTCTGGATCCGTCCACTGGCGTTGAAACCACGCCTGAAGAACAGCCGAGTTGCTGATATCCAGGACTTGACCTGACGCCTCTGGTAGTCGCAGGCTACGGATAACCTTTAACTTTATTACTCTCGATATTTGGACCTTTTTGCTAGACCGGTTACAACATTGTAATAAGTAATTGTTGGCGTAACAATGATTCACCATATTACGCAGCTGTCGGGATGTGTATACGCTTTGATTCGTGGATGGCTTCACTGAGTGCGCAATGCTTACTCATATTTGCTTTCAAAACACAGTTGTGGCTCTTGGCGAACTACTAGCTATAGTGCAACTGTACGTGAAATCCAAGTGGAATCCTTGCCCTTCAATCATGTCTGCCGTTGCCACACCTACACTGCTTTCGCGCGAGCCGAAGTTTCCTCATTGCCTGCCAAAACCACCTCAGCCGCACCCAATGCCGTTGTCGCCGCGTCATGTGTATGGTCACCTCAACGCGGTGCGTGATCTACAACGCGAGATGGATGATCTTAGCGATGAAGAGAACGAACTTGAGGATCTTGTACGTTCCCGAATTCATGTTTTATCTCCGATGCACTATTAACATGTGAGCCGGGAGAATATGAGCATCCATAACCGTGGCTTCAACTTTCTAGTACCAATCGGACGAAACCTCACCCAACAAGAGGAGAAGAATGATGTATGTTTGAGTGATGCAGGTTTGACTTATCTAACTATGCAAGGACTGTAGGCCGAGGACGATTCGGAAGAGTCAGGCTCGGGGCGCTCGGGTGGTGCCCCATCTGTGGCTGAGGACGACGGCGAGAATGACTCTGCGCAGGATCTTGATGCAAGTATGGAAGATCTCGATGAAGACGTTGCCGACACGGATGACATTGACGAAACAGGTGACGGGGAAACGGAGGAGTTCGAAGAAGAACCTTCGAATTCGGACTTTTTGTGACTAGTGCTACATTATTGGTACGTGCCTTAGCACGACACTTCATATGATGGTGGATACATATATGTTCTGGCCTCCCGTCCTCAAATTTCCAGATTCGTCCTGACCTGACCCAGCGACCTTCTTGTGCGGGAATGGAATGCCTCTCCTATGGTCGAGTGCCAGAAAGAAGCTTTGTGCATGGACCGGTATATGTTATACCAGCTCACCACCATCAAACAAGAACTTCCACAGTGCCTCTGTATCTTTGTAGTCATGGTGCACTATGCTCACCAACCATCTTTCGTCTCGGACGTCTTCGAGTGTTTTCCGCTCTTCTGACCCTGGCCGATAGCATGAAGCCCAGTCTGACCAGATGGAGAAAGCTTCTTCCTGAAAATGAAGAGACCTGTTGGACAATTCCAGGTGGGAACAAGGAAACCAACCTTCCACGAGAGGAATGACTCTTTGTCAATAATAGTAGTTTGCGCGATCTCTTGACCAGGAAACACGCCCCAGGTCACAGCGTTCCGTCCATCCTCAGGAACATTACCTCGACACTCGCCCTAGTTGTATAGAAGATCAAGTCATACTTGTTATGCACGAAGAGTCTAGCTCACCTTGTTGTCTCCTGCAAACCAATGTACCCATCCCTTCCCCCCTCGCTCCACTCGTTGTGCAATGGCCTCTACATCCTCTTTCGTACAGAAAAACTCCACAAAACCCTTCTGGAACACATGCCCCGATCTCGGCCCCCAACCCACTGCCTCATCCGTGGAACTCGCGCCGTCAACTGCGGGCTGCGAACCTACCGTCCACCACCCTTGTTTCGTCATCTTCTCTAGGTGTGTTAGGATCATCAGTGATTCTGGAGACAGTGGCGTTGGGGAAAATGGCGTCGTGGACACCTTGGAGTAAAGGTAGTCGAGGAATAGTTGCGTCAGGTCATTGTGTGACTTAGGATTGCCCCATTGTGCCAATTCTTTAGTATGCTGCCGGGATGTTGTGGTTCAGCTAACTTCCTTCAATGGGGGTGTTCGGGGGTACAGTACCAGTATTGTTAAATTCCCCCATGGATCTTGAGTCCCAAAAGCTGGACTTTTGAAGTCACCAAATCGACCATTCGGGAACTCATCCCAGCTAGCAGCGTTATTCAGTTCTCCCCGTCCTGCTTCTCCATCTATCGATGGTAGATTTGCTAAAGTAAGTGTTGCGGTCGTCGTTGCAGTTGATGGTGTGACCATTAGATTGTACATGTCCCCATTGATGAGTGGGCGTGCAGGCGTATCCTAGTGACCGGCTATTACCCTAGACACAGAGGATAAGATGTTTGGACGCACTGCAATGAGCTTATTCTGGGCAGGAGCCGTCACACCTGTCCATTGTAATAGCTCTAACACGCGCGAAACGCACTTTTCGAGGTTTAGCGTGCAGAAGTGAACGCCTGGAATGTCGCCCTCCGTCGTCAGGCGTTGAATCATGTCAGCAGCTAGCTTCACGCCGTACTCTTTCACTTGTCGGTCGTCATGCTGCGAGACTCACGATAAGCATTCAGTGTAATATGTGGATGTGGACAAAATACACTGATAGGAGCCAAAGCATCCATGATGGCGGTGGGAACTCTAGTGCCGCATAATTTCGTTAGACGAAGGAAAGACGAATATGTCTGTATAGGCATTATGC
>Ga0179587_10001313_pt1 | contig 11190 bp, 9 predicted proteins | sample CZODoug2_1_08_16_FD_185932 | JGI IMG/M metagenome (GOLD analysis project Ga0179587, IMG submission 185932) | Vadose zone soil fungal communities from Angelo Coast Range Reserve, California, USA - CZODoug2_1_08_16fungal | ecosystem: Environmental > Terrestrial > Soil > Vadose zone | place: USA...
AAGGGAGACGTTTAACCAAGATTGGCTACTTTAGCTTTCTTCTTTTTCTTCGTATCCTTGGAGAATGACCGCCAACTGTCCACACGCTGTTCCCTGCTGTCTACTCAATGTCGTGAGGAATGCGTCGACACGGGGAAGAAACGGAAGCGCACCTTCCCAGCGTTTATCTTCCTCAACTTTTCTTTTCTTGCTTGCAACTTCTTCGTCCTTCTTCCTTGCCTCCAGCCCTTCATTTGCAAGGTTCATCTTTATTGCCCTGGCCAACAGCATTTTAGTCATGAGAAGCGGATGCAGCGCAGAGTAACACACTTTCTTCGCCGTACCTCCTCGTCGATTAGAAGGTCTTTCGACTGTGCTCTGAATAGGGTCTTGAATGGCGGGTTCAAGTTCTTTAGTTGGGGATCTGAATCGGGAGTAGATATCGAAAGGTTGAGGGCCTTGAGGACAAGGGAACGGGCTTGATTAATGACCGCATCGAGTTCTTCACGTTTGTCTTTATTTGAAAGTTCTGACTCGGCCTGGGGAAGGATTGGGTCAATAGTTGGGATCGTGAATTTTAGGTATGATTTACCTTCTTAAGAAGATCAAATGCTTCTGGTGCGCGTGGATGCGGTGTTTTGTCTGGATGAATGACTAGATTTATTCGATGTCAGGCTAATACCCCACCTCAAGAGACATCCCGCAACATACACAGCGACAACTGTCTGTACCGACGCTTGATTTCTTCTGCAGTTGCAGTTTCTTCTATGTCTATTATATCGTATGGGCTGGTCCGCATATGTTCATTCAACCCCGCTCAGCAAAATTAGAGGGAACACGTACTTGAGTTTGAATGCCTTGAGAATTCTATCGACTTCGAGTTCACGTTGAAAAGCAGATGCCTCGCGGTTTAGTAGTTTCTCCAGTTCAACATCGACGGGCAATGAGGGCGTCGAGGAGCCTGAGTCCGTTGGCTTTGACAGTGGTTTCGAAGACATGGTGTGGTTAAGCGCGCGGCCCGGCCCGAGAGCTCCATCCGACATCCACCATAAATGTTCTTTCTATCTAAAACGCGCCTGGGCACCCGTCAAGTATCTGTACGTACGTATTCGTCTTCCGTCTGGAAAGTCTTAAAAAAGAGTCTAGTTCACGCTACGTCGCACTATTTGCCATCCACATAATCCTACTAGGTCACTGTGGAACACGCGTCAATGGCGCAAAATCTCGTCAGAGACGCCACTTCCTCTAAAACTCTCAGCTAGATCACGAAATACAGTGCATGCCGCAAAGAACAGAGCTCTGTTAATGTACACCTCTGCAGTTGTACGTCCAATTTGCCTCCAATGCTACTTTCAAACCAGTGCACCTCACATCGCGTAGGTAATTGCAGCAGTAGGTGCAAGCTACGCTGCTGTTCCTCTTTACAGGATGTTTTGTGCAGCCACGGGATTCGCTGGAACCCCCAAAGTCGGGACCGGTCGATTTGAACCGGAACGTCTCATTCCAGTCGAAAATGCTCGTCGAATCAAAGTTCATTTCAATGCAGACAGGTCTGAGCAACTGCCTTGGAAATTCATGCCACAGCAGAAGTTCGTCAGTGTGCTTCCTGGAGAAACAAGTCTCGCATTCTATACAGCGACCAATACTTCGAATCAGGATATCATTGGTATTGCTACTTACAATGTTACCCCAGATCGGGTGCGACACCTTTGCCGGATGATCGCATGAAGTGCTAATAGAAAAGTACTCAGGTTGCACCCTACTTCTCCAAAGTGGAATGCTTCTGTTTTGAGGAACAGAAGTTGCTTGCAGGGGAAGAAATCGATATGCCCTTACTGTTCTTCATCGACAAAGACATGCTCGACGACCCAGCTTGCAGAAATGTCGAAGATGTTGTCCTTTCATATACATTTTTCCGGTGGGATATTGCAGCCGGACTCCGGAATATTCTTATTGGTTACTGATAACGCGTGACAGGGCAAGACGAAACAAACAAGGCCAGCTGGAGCCCGATGCGGCCGAGGATGTAGTACAGGCTTCCCTTGGGTTTGGAGCATATGAAAATGCCCCCAAGGCTGAAGTCCGTAATGTGACAGCAACTGCCGAGCATCATGGGCCTCCCAAAAAACATACCACATAAGGACCCTGCGATGTATATCCTTACACCAGCTGCAATACTAGACACGCCTTGTTCTCGCAACATCGGCGTGATGATATAGCGAATGAGCCGAGTGCAGGTCAAGCCATCTTCATTCTGCACAGGTCTGGAAGTAGTGACTCGATCAAACGCCGCTGGCGATAGTATTCAAATATTGATCGGGGGTTCGCTTAGAGCTTCATGAGCGCCCCTGAATGCAGGCCTAGGTTTCGGTCTAGGTCGCAGACGTGCCACGACAACAGGATCGGGTGCGCTTTCTGGACGTCCTTCCTCATCATTTCTTAGGGATTCATCATCGTTGCTATCATCGCTGCTGGGGGCGGCTCTGGGTTTCTTTTGCGAAGTACCACGTCCCCCTTTACGTCCTCTTCGCCCACGTCGTGAATTTCCTGATGTACCTGCCTGTGCTGTTCCTTTTCCCCGTGTGACTGTCCTCTTTCTTTTGTTCGTCGGGGTAGCTTCATCCTCACTTGCAGGTTCTGATCGTGAATGTAATGGGGGCGTCAGTGATGGAGAATCCTTCTTCCGCTTTTTACGAAAGTCATCGACGACTTGTTGAAGCCGTTTGCTAGCGTATGCTTGACGATTGCGAGGGGCGTAAGTTCCAGCCCCTGCAGTCACGTCGAAAAAGGAATTTAGGTCACTTTGCTTGTTTAGCGCTGCTACCTACACACCCATACTGTCAGAGGGAGATACCAAAACTAGCACCGGATTGGACATACCTGGTTTCGTCTGTTCAGTTTCTGGACGATTGGCAACAAGATCTCGTCCACTTTTCCCTGACCCCAACCTAATTCCTCTCGAAAAAATCTAAGTAAATCCCAATTAGACACGATACTATCACCGGTTGATGCTTACATACGCGCGAAGGGCGTCAAGGTCTGGCAATCCCCATTTGAACGGTTCTTCCGAGCTATCCACAGTAGGGTGATAATAAGCATCTCTCTGCTAGTTGTCAACAGTAAAAGCGTCGGGGAAGTGAAACGACTGACCACTGCTGGGTTTGGCCATTCATTTGTCAAGTAAAGGTCCTTGAATTTCTTCTTCTGTTAATTGGTGTCAGGTGCGTTAGGGTAGGGCGGAGTCGTTGATCCCGGCTCACAAATTGTCTCCGAAACTTTGAGGAACTTTCATCCTCTCTGTCTTTCCCGGTCTGAACTCTTAACCACCAGTCCTTGAACTTGTGCAGACCATCTTTTCCGGGAAATTCCTTCAAAAGTTCCATGGCAACCACGGGACCGACACCAGGAAGGCCATCAACATAATCACTGCCGAGAAGGAATGCGAGTCGGATGAGCGTGTCCCTCTCTAGTCCCAGCTCCCGAGCAAGGTCTCTAGAAAAGAAGCATTCGACTGTCTTCGATTGATTGAACATGTTCTTGAAAACACAGTCAGCGCCAAAAAGGAAGACGTCTGAGTCATCTGTGATGACGCCATCTACAAGTCCAAGGGAGACCAGTTCGGCGCATTGGGCTTCTGCCTCCATCGGTGCTGTAATGTATGGAATGCCAAAAAGACGAAGCATGGTCTGCGTAATGGACATTGAGAGGTATAGGCGTGGTAAATAAGTTCCAACTTACCATGATCTGCGATATCATCTGCTGTGTGATGTCATCAGAATCACGCATGGCCGCTTTCTTCTGTTGGTTCAAGTGCTTAATTTCATCGTCAATTTCACGTCGGACATCGTCAATATTCTTTCCCTTGACTTGAGATAAGAACCGTGCAAACTCGCCTTCTTCGGCGTGGGGGTCCATCTCCTGAGCAGCATCCCAAGAGTCATGCACGGGTGATGAGGATCGTGGAGAGCCACTGGCATCGGATGGTTGCCTGAACGGAGATGAGGCGTCGCTCCGCTCCCTTCTATTAAAGCTTCGCAATCCAGGTGTGTGTGAGGGGCTTGTATTAGGTTGGTCATCGATGAGGGAAGTTGACGGTGGGTTTCGGTATATCGGGGAATGCATTTTATCGAGCGCGTTAGAAGTTCGCAAGACGTTGTATTGGGGAATAATTTCTTCCATGTCTGTGTTAGAATCCGAATCCGAAACGATCCGTACATCAGTAGTGCCAGCGCCTTCCACAACTGATGGAGTCGCTACCATAGGCTCCACAACAGGCAGAAAACGAGCGACCTCCTCTAGGTCATCATCAGAATCTGAAATAGTGCCAACATCAGGCGCATGCGCCGATACGAATGGACGTTCGGGACGAGGAGGCGTGGAAGTATCTCGAGTGACCGCAAGGCTGTCAAGTTCTCCTTGTGGCAACGAAGGGGTACTGGGGGGCTGACGGAATGGGGAGAGAAGGGCGGGTCGCCCAAAGGCCGGGAGCACAGATTTCGACGATAATGGAGAATGCTGTGCTCGTGATGGCCCAGCACCCGCGATAGACAAAGCCGTTTCCAGTCGTGTTGGCGACTGGAACGCGAATATATGCTCGTCCTTGGACGGCCGTTTGGATGATGGCAGATGGGCTGGGTAGTCGACCATATCAACATCGTTTGAGATCTTGGACAGAGGAAGAGAACTGTCAACATCAATGATATGAGATACTTTAGCGCTCCGCATTTGGTCAAGCGAATCTTGGACCGCAAATGCCAGTTCTTCGTCATCCTCACCGGAGTCTTGAAGAATATTAGTACTTGAAGGAAGTCCATCTTCAGCGTCGTCGAATTCGAACAATGGTGTAGACTTCGCCTTCTGAAAGCTCTTTGTCGCTGATGGAAACCGCTTCTGCTGCGACCGATTCCCGATAGCCGAGAGAGCCATATGAGCCTGGTACTCACGAAGGTCTAGATCGGGCGCGATCTGCGAAGGGCTAAGCTGATATTGGACAATGTCAGTTGACAACTGTGTATAATGCACGCACATGGAGACTTCTTCCATTTCTCCATCGCTGGCCCGCTCGCTCCCCTCATTGTCTTCCTCTTGGTCAATTTCAATTGGCTTTTCGCGAGTTCCGTCATCCCGAATACCCAATATCCATCCTCCACTTTCGCCTTGGTTCTTGACTAAAATGTACTCCTTGTTTCGCTCACTGGCAACACGAACTGGAATTGATATATGCGCGCTTCCAATGCTGTCAGTAGTTACCAGGAGCTGTTGTGTCAAAGAATTCCGTTGGCGAAGGTTTTGAATTTGTTGCTTAGAAAAATCCAAAGGAGTATGTGCATTCCTAAGCATATTTTGCAGCCGTGCATACGAGGTCTGCCGCGATTTGAGCCGTAGATCTCCGACTATCTCGTATTGCACTTCTGTGGGGAGTTCCCGGAATGCAGGAGAAGTGACATCGAAATCTTCTGGGCGCATATCCTCAATGAACGCTCGCAATTCCTCTTCTGTCGCAAGTCGGGGATCTGGTGCCGCTGACCGCGTAGCCTTCGCGACTTCCTCTTCTAAATTGACGACCGGAAGTTGGTACGGGTCGTGATCGTAAAATTTACTTTTTCTCTTTGAAGATGGTGGATCGGGGACCTTTGCTTTGGACGGTGTCTTTGGTATGGAAGAATCAACATCCTCAAGGTACACTGTATTATCGTCAAGGGCGGGCGGTTCACCCTTTCCTATCCTAGGACAACAGGTCAGACAGTAGACACTCGAATGCTCATTTGCATTGTATTGACGTACTGCGAATCGGCATGAATGAGGGCCTCACGCCTCATTTGGGCAGCAAGAAGTTTTTCAGCCAACTTAGCGTGACTAACTGCGGCTCCGGTCTTCTTCTCTTTACGCTCCCTCTGCAAACAGTATTGAGTTGGAAGAATAAAGATGGTGAAGAACATCAGCCCACCAATGTGGTTCGTTTCAACGCAGGGGCCCCACCATCAAAGACGAAGACCGGTTTGATGCCATAGAACAGTAGTTTTGAAATACGGCGTAGGAAGCCCAAGACATGGCCGTTCACCAGAGCACGACCATCCCTATCCCTCATTGTAGCTTGGAATTGGTAGATCCAGATACTCGAGTCAATGGCCATGGCTTTTCCTTCAACATTCTCGAGCCTGTGGGATGTTAGAAATATATGACGCCACCGGCAAGGAGAAGAACACACGATGTGGGGCGGCCTACTGGCGTCAGTAGGCTCCACAACGACTTCACACCCATTGTTTACACCAAGCACGGAAGTGTACTCTCAAGTTGCAACTCACGAGTCAAGAGGATCGCTTTACGTAAAGAGCAGTACAAGACGATCATTGAACGAACATTGTCCTAACATTAACTAGCCTCAACAACACAGTGCAGTGTCCAAGGGAGTCTATGCATATTTTAAACGAAGAAGTGCAGAAAAATATAAAACAGGTATGCAAGGATTGAGTCTAAGAGTGCAGTAAAGTGATCCAAGAAATTTTGGAAGCTAAGGCTACTAAGACCTTGGGGTGGCTGGTCTAGAAGATGTGCGCCCACCATCAGCAGGACGCGCTAGCGGAGAACCGCGTGGTGAACTGTTGTGCGGTGAAACTTGGCCTGGTCCTTGTCCAGGAGGGGCAAGACCAGGATCATTCACGGGAGGAGATGCATTCATGTTGGGCGGAAATCTGGGGTCAAATGCCGACATGCCAGTCAGTTGCATGCCAAGCGGAGCCATCGGTGGTGCACCCATCATGGGCATCCCCATCAGAGACATGCGCGGATCAAAGCCAGTCATGTTGCCCGTCATGGTGGGATTGACAGCTGGTTGTGCTCCATGTCCAGCGTCCCCACCGACTTGCGAACCAGCAATGGAAAAGGCTAACATTGCCTGTTGGTACGCCTGAGCCGCCTGTTGCGCGGCAAACATATGTTGAGGGTTGTAGCCTGGCATCATTCCAGAAAAGCCCTGTCCAGTCATCATTGGCCCCATCCCTCCGCCCGTCATCATAGGCGCCATGCCGCCTCCAGTCATCATAGGGTTCCCACCGGTCATCATCGGGTTCATGCCCATCATCGGGTTCATCATCATCATCGGGTTCATCATGTTGTATCCAGGGTACTGACCACCGTACATGGAACCTCCCTGCTGCATCTGATCGAGTTGTTGTCGCTGATGGTCATCGAACCGGCGCTGCCTCTCCTCCGCAAGCCGCTTCTCGCGTTCACGCTCGGTGAGAGCAGCACCAACGCCTCCTTCACGCTTCCGGTCTCGTTCATGAGCTGTGATAGCACCTAACAAACCCATTTGCGGGGGCGGGGGTTTGTTCGGAACGTTGATTAGTGATGCACCTGTCTCCCGAGCGAGTTCTTCCTGTCGCTTAGCTGATCGATCTTGTTTGTCCTGCATACCAGCAGAAAGTAAACCTTGCGGTGTGAAAGCTTTGGTCATAGTTTCGGCGGGTTCGAGTTGAACGAAAGTGTCACGGGCAGGAGCCTCGTTAGGTCCAACAGTACGACCAGGATCAAGTACTTGGCTCCACATAGTTTGGCGTGCAGCACCTGGCTGAGGAACTTCTGCCTGTGTGCGAATTTGCGTACCATCATGAAAAGTACGCCTTCCAGCATCCAGAAATTGGTCAGGTGCCGCACGCCGCGGTGGCGTGTTATACTCATCAGCTATCAAGGATGATACGTTAAAGAAAGTAGTCATGATGGATGCAGACTTACGGTAATTCTGGTTTCCAGGTGGTTGAGGCAATGTGCGTGGAGGGCGAGCATGCGGGTATGTCTGCTGAACATCCATAGCTGGCCCTCCGGGTTGAGTTTGACCTTGACCAGGTCGCTGGGGAGGGTTTGAAAGTGCTGAGGATGAAGACACAGGCTTGTTCGCGTGAGAGGGGTCGGTGTCCGAATCCACGTCGTCATCATCATCCTCCTCTTCCTCCTCTTCCTCCTCCTCCTCCTCCTCATCGCTACTCTCGTTCCAAGCCCCAGCTATTCTAGACTTTCTCTTGTTACCATTCGCCCTTCCTGGTTTATGTGTTGCGGCATGATGTGCGGCTTGCTGAGCTTGAGCTTTGGCCTTTCGTTCGGCAGCCTGTTTTGACGGTGCGAAAGAGGACTTATACCGAGGCTCGGGCTCTTGTACAACAGGCACAGCAGGAGGTGGCGAGGGAGCTTTATTTGTGGATCGAATATTCAGCGGTTCCACCTTGGCTTGTGTCGGGGAGATGGATTCTTCATCAGCAGCATCCAGGTATGACAAGGCAGCCAAAACATCCAAATTAGGGTCCTCAGAGGAAGCGGAAGGATGGGTTTGTAGCTGGTCCATTTTATCGTGTCTGTTGTCAGAGTGGTCTTCACTTTGTGTGTCTTCCTCTTCTTCTTCAGTGACTGGTTGAGAAGAAGAAATTCCTTCGCCGTTAAAAGACCGTGTTGCTTGTTCGCGTGCCCCTGACGGCTTACGTCCCAACAAACGCGAGGTCGGGCTTACCCGACCGGCTGGTGTGGGTAAATTCATAGCCGAGTTAGTGGAAGCAATATTGGGGGAAGTCCGCTCAACCAACGCCACGGGACGAAGTGGAGGCGATTTACTGCCACTGCTTGGACTTGGATATGTAGTTGGCTTGGAGGAGCCAGAGTGCGAGGACGAGGAACTGTCATCATCCTGTTCGGCAACGGTTGTAGGCACCCGACGGGCTTGATCGTCAGCTTGTCCATCACCAAGCTGTTGCATGTAAAAGAGGGCCCCAGCAGCCTCAAAGATATTGCTAGACCCTTCCTGAGACAAAGGTGGCTGAGCAGTAGGAAATTGAGCAGGAGGAAATTGAGGCACAGCCGAGCCAAGAAATCGCGGCGGGATGATTCCTCCTACAGGCTCTGCGTTCCCAACGTGAGGGGAATATGGAGATGTGAGAATAGACAGATGGTCCGATACATGTGGATCGGCCGCATCATCACGAACTGAATGTGGAGAGGTCAAGATGGAGATTGTCGGAGACTTGGGCCTGTTCTCAGGAGAGGAGAGCATCTGTCTACTCTCCGACCCTGACGATCGGGAGAGCTGCACGCTAGGTGGACTCACAGCGCTGATGCCTTCTCGAGGCCGAGTAGGGCTCGACTGGTCCCGAACATTTCGGTCACTTCTTGAGGACTCGAGGCTAGCGAGTGAAACTGCGGCGTTGACGACCTTAGTACTACCAGCAGATGATTGTGCTGGCTGATTCCCAGACAGACGTGGGGAACTTGGCAAAACCGGATTGGCCGGAAAGGGACGTTCGAGCAGCGAAATGCCTTGTTTATCAGAAACAGGAGACCTTTCTTCTCGTCCAGACAGGGTGGGAGAAGACGGACCCGCGGAGGTTCGACCATTCGTATAACCACTAGTGCTGTGTTCCGTGATGGGCGTGAGCTGCTTCTGCTCTTGCTGTGAAGGCGCGGTAGATTTACCGAAACTCAGTGGAGGAAGCTGTGGACTTGTCGATGAGGGTCCTGCTGCTGGACCCAGACTGAAACTCGCTTCGGGACTTGGCGCATTATTGGTGTGACCCCCGATGGGAGGAAGAGACGGAGGTTTGTCTGACGAGATCCCCGGCGGTTGGGAGGGCGGATCATGCCCATGCATGCGAGCGGAGAGGATGGCGAGAAGAGAAGACCTAATGGCAGAAGTATGGTCATCCCGAATTTCAAGAGTTTCTGCGAGTTCTCGACTGAGGAAAAGAAGCTAGGATCAAATGAGGTTTAGGCAGCAACACTAAGCACATGACGGCACATACGTCTTTATTCGGGCCAACTGGGTACCCAAACATGAGGGAGATGGAATCACGAGGATCCCATGTCCAGGATTCAGGACGTCCATACAGTTCAAAAGCGTCATGTAGAGCTGTCTCAGAGAGATCAAAGATGGTGCGAATGCAGTGATGGGATCGGACTCACCAACCACCCACTTGAGCATCTCTGCTGATTCGCGCAAGCCTCCCTCAAGTTCTGGCATCATCAAAAGCCACCCCTCCCTCGACTTCATCGCCGCAGCGGTATCTTCACCCCCAAATAATCCTTCTATTTTTATCAGCGTACTTCTGCTGATCAGCTCAGGCCGCTCTGGATAAACAGCAAATGCTTGGGTCACATTGTGGATTGTCAAAAGCGGTTTCTTCTTGTCTTTTGGTTTGGGGGACGTGTACAAAGAGATGTTAGGTTTCGAGGAAGCGATGGGCTGGGAGTTAGCCACAGAATCCCGGGAAAAGAAGGTTGACATGCGCTTCTTTTTAGTGAGGGTGTTGGGGGAAAGCACACCTCCCGCTACGCCGCTACTGGATGGGGGCCTCTCAGCGAGCCTTTCTCCCTCTATACAGGCGGTGGCCACCATCCACATGCGCTTCCAGTCTGTTTGTCCCGCAATGCGAATACGAACCCACCCCTCCATGCGTCCACGGTTGAGGGTAGTTGGAACATCTCGAACTAAACATCCGACCGAATTTATGTAAGTTGTCTTTGGAGTTTGATCATGAAATTTGCTCACTGCTCAGTGTTATCCTAATCAGGTGGGCGGTGTAGATCTCCTCCAGACGTGACTTTTCCCAGGAACAAAGCCTTAATGCCGCAGCCCATGACCTGAGTGCAGCTTCACTTGGACATGAGAAGAGAAAGAGATTTGATCCCGCCGTATTGAGAGTAAACACATTAGTGTATCTCTTCGCAGGAGAAGTTTCTGTGGCAGGAACCACCATGGCTTGAAGAACTTGCACGAACTGCTAGCAAGGTCAAAATACTATCAAAACCACGCAAAATTGTGAAACACACAGCATCTGTCACATTCACATATGCGGGAGGAACTTCTCTGCCCTGTGTGCTCGCTTCCTGTATTTGCTTTGTATCCCAAATGCTAAGAGTTGTTCCACCCAACTGTGCCCAAACATCACACCACCCTTCATCCTTGTGAGGCCTATTACCATCGGATTGACGCTCGATCCGACGGACAAGGGGGCCAGAGAAGTATATTTTGTGTGCGTGAGCAGCGGTAAGTTGCACAACGGAGCGAATCTCAGGGTGAAGAGGCGGGGGTACAGGGGGAGGTTGGGGAGGTTGGGGTGCGGGCGCTGATTGAGTATTTGTACTTGTGCCCACTTGAACCGAGGGATCACGAGCGAGTGGAGATTGGACAGTAGGCGTTCTGGCCATCTGGTGCAGGGGAGGAGATAGGGT
>Ga0179587_10001317_pt1 | contig 11171 bp, 10 predicted proteins | sample CZODoug2_1_08_16_FD_185932 | JGI IMG/M metagenome (GOLD analysis project Ga0179587, IMG submission 185932) | Vadose zone soil fungal communities from Angelo Coast Range Reserve, California, USA - CZODoug2_1_08_16fungal | ecosystem: Environmental > Terrestrial > Soil > Vadose zone | place: USA...
CGAGTACCGCCAGTATATCGAGAAGGATCCGGCGCTGACCCGGCGCTTCCAGCCTATCCATGTCGACGAGCCCGACGTCGCGACCTGTTGCATCATGCTGCGCGGGCTCCTCGGGCCGATGGAAAAGCATCACGGCGTGCGGATTTCCGACGCCGCGATCGTGGCCGCGGTGAATCTGTCACACCGCTACATCCCGGCGCGGCAATTGCCGGACAAGGCTGTCAGCCTCCTGGATACTGCCGCTGCCCGGGTGGCGATCAGCCAGAGCGCGACGCCGGCCCTGATCGAGGACGCGCGTGTCGCCATTGTCGCGCGCGAGGCAGAGAGAGCCGCGCTCGTCAGCGACAGCGATTTAGGAGTCGACGACGCAGATCGCATGACAAGCCTCGATGCGGATATCGCGGCGCTCAGGGAGAAGCTCACTGGCCTGGAATCCGAGTGGGCCATGGAGCAGGCCCTCGTCAACGATATTCGAGGCATCAGAAAGATATTGGCAGAGCCGAAGCAAGCCGACGAGACGACCGCGAAGCGCGCCGAATTGCGCGGCAAGTTCGACGCGCTGGAGGGCATCACACCCGAAAGGCGCATGATCTATGCCCATGTCGACGAGCAATCCGTTGCTTCGGTGGTGTCGGACTGGACCGGCATCCCCGTTGGCCGCATGGTGCGCGACGAAATTGAAACCGTTCTGAAGCTGCCGGAAATCCTCAATCGCCGCGTCGTTGGCCAGTCGCACGGGTTGGCGATGATTGCCAAGAGGATCGAAACCAGCCGAGCCAAGCTCGACAACCCATCAAAGCCGATCGGCGTATTCATGCTCGCCGGCCCCTCCGGCGTCGGCAAGACCGAGACCGCGCTGGCGCTGGCCGAGGCGCTCTATGGCGGCGAGCAGAACATGATCACCATCAACATGTCGGAGTTTCAGGAGGCGCATACCGTCTCCTCGCTGAAAGGCGCACCTCCAGGCTATGTGGGCTATGGCGAAGGCGGCCGGCTCACCGAAGCGGTACGGCGAAAGCCGTACAGCGTGATTCTGCTCGACGAAGTCGAGAAGGCCCATCCCGACGTGCATGAGATTTTCTTCCAGGTGTTCGACAAGGGCATCATGGAAGATGGCAACGGTCGAAAGATCGATTTCAAGAACACCCTGATCATCCTCACCACCAATGTCGGGAGCGAGCTGATCATGGAGCTGTCGCGCGATCCGAAATATCGCGACGACCCAGAGCAATTGGGGTTCGGGCTGCGGCCAGAACTGCTCGAGGTGTTTCCGCCAGCACTGCTCGGGCGCATCGTGACCATTCCCTATTTCCCGCTGTCGAATTCGATGCTCGATGGCATCGTCCGGCTACAGCTTGGTCGTATCGATCAACGCATTCGCGACAACCATGGCGCCTCTTTTGTCTACACCGACGCCGTGGTCGACCATATCATTTCGAGGTGCAACGATCCGGACTCCGGCGGCCGCATGATCGACAACATCATCACCAACACGCTGCTGCCGGCGCTGTCCCGGGAATTCCTGAAGAAATCCCTGGCCAAGGAAGAAATCACGCAAGCACGAGTTACGATCGAAGATAACGATTTCGCGTATGCCTGGACATAAGAGACGCTCATCTTTTGCCTACCGAACAGCTCATCACGCAGCGGCGACTGAACAAGATCAGGCTGCCGCGGTGTCTTGTGATTGCCGCCAGGTGATATTATCCCCCCGCGATCCGCATTCTTCGGAGCCATCAGCGAGGCCGCCATACAGATGGCGAAGCCTCAGAGGCCTGCAAATGCCTCGCCAGAAACTTATGTATGGAGAGTGATGTGGTCATCATACCGGTGGACGCCCACCTGCTTACCCTGACGATTTCGACGCCGGAGATTGTGATGCGACCGGTGCGTATGGGCCGCGAAACCCGCATGCAGCGCGAACGCATTCAACGTACGCGTGAGATCCAAACGCAACGCAGCGCGGCCTCCCTGACATTGTCGTTCATGGAAGTGAACAAGATTTTCGGCGCCGCTGATATCGAGTTTCGGCTGCGGAATACCACATCCGGATCCGTCGAGGCGCCGAAGGGATCCGAAGCGCTTGACGATGAAGGTTTCTTAATGCTGGCCGCCGGCTTTCCAATGAACAATGCCGTCAGTCTGCTGCTGGTTCGCAGGTTCGCAGGCTCAGAGGCGGGCGCCTCCAATGAGAAACTTGGCGTCTGCGCGGTCGGAGACAGCTCTCCCGACACAGCACTTGCCCATGAATTCGGGCACCTGCTCGGGCTCGATCACCAGGGCGACATACGGGATTTGATGAACCCTGGCCTGTCGGCTCCCGGCACGCCATTGACGAGTAGCGAAATTACCGGCGTTCGCGCCTCGCGGCTTTTTCAGCGATTTGGCGGGCGTCCATCCAAGGACTCGCGCTAGAGCGGGATGACTTTTCTTCGAATCGTCATCCCGCTCTATCCTTTTGTTTGAGCATGCTCTTTTCGGAAAACCGGTACCCACTTTTCCGGATCATGCTCTAGCAAGCGGAACGAGCCTCACTATTATCTGTCGTTTTTCGATCCCTTAAGCGCCGAGGGGTGCTTTAGACCTTGGTGCGCTCGGAGCGTTCGCGGATGGCGCCACGCCGTTGAGACGGCCCTGCACCCGCGGCGACACGGCCGATGAAATCCATCAAGCCGCGGCCGGTCTGCCGCCAGCGCGGTGGGATCGAGCGTCGCGAGCTGGTTGCCGGCCAGCACCGCCGGGTCGGTGAAGCGGCCACCGGTGAAGCTGGTGTTGATGACGCCGCTGAAATTGATGAAGGTCGGCAGCGCAGCAGCGGTCGCTGGCGACGACACCTTGCTGCCCGGCGCGACGGTCGCGGTATTCACGGTGTCATTGCCAAAACCCATGTCGACCGCGCCTACGATGCGCGATTCGGTCAGCAGCGTCAGCGTGTCGGCGGTGTTCGACAGCTTGATCGCGGTGCCGCTTGCGCCGGTGGTAGAGATGATGGCGCTCGAGTTGGTGATGCTGGCGGCGCCGCTGGCCTGAATGCCTGTCTTGCCCGAGATGATGCCGGCGTTGGCGATGGAGGCGACGGTGTTTGCAACAATGCCGAACGTCCCACCCGATATGGTGCCGGCGCCGGAGCTGGTCACGTCGGCGGTACTGGCAAAAATGGCGGCGCCGCCTGCGGCAATGGCGCCAGCGTTGATCACGCGGGCGGTGTCGCCGGTAATGCCGAGCCTCCCACCTGAGATAGCGCCGGCATTGTTGACGGCAGCGAGGGTCGAGGTGCCGATTCCGCCGAATGTTCCCGTGATATGGCCGGTGCTCGTGTTGTCCACATCGGCGGTGTCGGCAGAGATGCCAACGCCATTCCCGCCGGTCGAAGAGACGCCCATCGCAGAGATGAGGCCGGCATTCCTGACGGTTGCCGTCGTGGCCTGGACGCCGTTTGTGTCACCTGTGATGACGCCGGTGCTCGTATTGTTGATGGTCGCATCGCTACCGCTGATACCAATACCGCCCGTGATGGTGCCGTCATTGTTGATCGTTGCCCCCGTACCGAACACCACGCCGAAATCGTCTCCCGTCACCGTCGCGCCGACCTGGATATTGTAGGTGTTGTTGTTGTCGTTAACCGTGCCGTAGCCGTTGGTGCCGTTCTGGTTGGTGGTCTTCCCGGTGCAGGTGACGATCGTGTTGTTGACCGGCGAGGCCGGCGTGCAGGCCGCCTCGACGCGCCCGCTCATCGCGAAGGAAGCAATCAGCAGCGCCTGCATCAGCGCGTGTCGTCGCAGAATCAGCTTCGGGCCGGCCGCGTATGTTTTTGCTCGCGCGCCGGATTTTTTTTCGCCGACGCTGGCGAGAGCCAATACTCTCAAGCCAAACCTCCGTCCGAGCAGCCGCAGCACACGCTGAATCGACGCGCGCAGACCCTAGCTGCGGCGGCAATGTGCGGCTTGGACGGAGGTGACGGAGACTAGGACCAAAGCGAATCGGCGACCTATTGTCGCGGCTGGCGCAGTTTGCGACATCGACCAGCGCCGTTTGGCCCGGATTAACTCAACCGTTATCATTGCAAGGATGCACCGGCGCGGCCGGGTCGACGCAAGCGTCACCCGTATCCCTCGAACGCAGGAGACGGCGGCGCGCGGGCAGCGACAAGCTTCGTCACAAACTCTAAGCGCAGCGAGGACGCGGAGGATGAGCCGCCAACTCAATTTGCGCGACTTCGAGAGGGCCGTGTTGAACGGCATGCGCGAAGAATTGAAGGACCCGCGGTTGAAGCCCACGCTCGCAATTGCAATGGAGAGCGACAGCGTTTGGCAGCGAGTTCGACATCCACGCGTGCAAAGCTCGAGGCGAAGCGGACTCCCGCGCCCGTGGCCAGACTGAACAACTTTTAGGTATTGGATACTGATTTTGTACAATGGGCGTTCGCGCACCGCACCAGTTTCGCACCAGAAACGACCTCGCCAAGACGCAACGAACCCGCTCGACCTCTGATAAAATGCAATAAAACCAACAAAGCCGAGGTGTATCCTCCCGCTCATAACGGTCTGGTTGCAGGTTCGAGTCCTGCCGGGCCCACCACGCTTCGCCCTTCGGGCTACGCGTGGCACGGCCACGCGGGGCCTGAAGGGCGAAGCGTGGTGTCCGGCGTAGCTTGAGCGCAGCGAAAGCGAAGACGGTCTGGAACTTGCGGAGGCTATTTCCACGAAAGGGCTACGCGTGGCGCGGCCACGCAGCCGCAAGGGCCGACGCGGCTCTCGCTCCTAACTAAAATATCGAAAACAACCCCATGCAAAGTAGCAGGTGGTCGCCAGCATGGATGCTTTGAGCTATCCCTGCAAAAACATTTTGACACGTCGGGCAAATCAGCGGCACAACTGTATCGTCCCGCAATTGCAAAACGCCCATGGCCCTGCTCAGCAGCGGGCTCTTCGGCGCGATTGCACGCAAAAAACCCTTACCCACAATCGAAGTAGCACCGGCTCGCCAACGCGAAGGATCGCCTCTCGCGTTGCCGAACCGCGCGCGCTTCCGATGGGCGAGCCCGAGGAGATATCGACGTGAACACAGTTCCAGACCTCAACACAGCAACGGCACTAGCCGCAACCGGTCAACCCAAGGCGGCCGCACCGAAGGCTGCCGCTGCCCCTCGGATAAAGCTGTTGTCACATGGATTCTGCATCGACCATCCGGATCCGGAGCTTGGCGAACAGCTCATGGACGAGCACGCTTGTGACTGTCGGCTTATGGCCCCTTAGCCGAGACGAGCCAACGAGCAAATGTCTGCTTCAGCCTGGAAGCAGAAGACGACTCTCACGGCTCGCTCACGAAAGCCAAGATCATTTCAGACTGCAATCCACGCTGCCTTCCTCTCAAACCAGTTCTAGCCGGAGCGACCGCCCGACCATGCGCGCGGCGCGCTGAAGCGTGGCTAGCGTAACATTGCCGTCCTTTGGGTCGAGCAGGCGCCCAATCTGGCTGCGCGAGGTGTTCATACGCTGGGCCAGGCTGTTGCGGGATATGTTCTTCTCCTTCATTGCCTGGTCGATCTGCCACGCGAGGACTTCCTTGACGGCGATAGCCTCGAACTCGTCGCGCTTACCTTCTTCGCCGAGGAAATCATCAAGCGTGGTGAGTTTCGCGGTTGAACGGATTACTTTCTTCTTCCTGGCCATATTGGTCTCCTTCATTTTTTAAATTCGTGGCTTCTGCGGCGCGCAAGGGCCAGATCGTCCGGCGGTGTCTTTTGCGTCTTCTTGATGAACCCGTGAAGGACCAGAATGCGGCCCTGCTGCACGCTAAACAGGACGCGAGCGATCCGGTTGCTCGGCAGCGACGTGCGCACCACAAGCCGTCGCCCAGCGACCGGCAAAGCGGCATACCAACGGGCCAACGGTATTGAACGCGCATGAGGTCGAGGCCCACGGCTTGGCGGTCGCAGCCAGTCCCGCACGACTTCAGCCCCGCCCAGCGTGCGGTAAAACACGACGGGTATCTTGCGGGGGCCACTACCTGGCAATACGCGCTATATAATGTACATGTACCATATAATGTTCATGCCCTGCAATTACAATTCGCCTCAAGCTTAGCTGATTCATTGCAGAGCTTCGCGATCGACCGACGCACGGTGCCGGCGGAGCGCAAGAGCGCCTAGTCCAGCGAGTGTAGGCAGAAAGGGACGGCGACACGCTCTTAGCGCTATGCGCTTCGGGCAACCGCACCAGTTTCGCACAAGAAACGACTGCACCAGAGCGAGGCGAACGCGATTGAATCCGAACGAAAAGGAAGCAAAACCAACGAAGTCGACCGATATCCCGTCGCTCATAACGGTCTGGTTGCAGGTTCGAGTCCTGCCCGGGGTTAGGAGCCTGACGCAGTAAGCATCCTACAGCTTGTCCATCGCGCCCCAGGTTGCAACGTCGACTCGGATCCAACGCAGCAATCAGATCAACCGTCGACCAATCTGCACGCTGCGTTTTCTGATTTTACGACAAATAGAATCTTGAACTTTCGACAGCATGCATACGGCTGCATGCTCTTGCGCGATAACGCTTGAAACCTTCGAGCTTTACCGCTGGTTATTTGATTGGTTAGTCCGCGAAGTTGTATGAGCCTCAGGGAGAAACTCACTAAAACACCTACGCGAAGGCCATGGATCTATATCCTCAGGAGATCTTCAAAGAATGGAATGGAAAGATAGTCACGGCGCACTTGCAACGCCGTCAAACATCTCACGTCGATTGAGAGAGCTGGAAGTTGATGGCGTTTTGGAAGTTCAAACCCGCAAGGGCCCCGCACATTACAGGCTGGCGCAGAAAGTCCCGACGCTCTTCCAATAAAACATAACAAAACCCCGCTTCAGACTTTGCAGGGTGCAATAGGAATCTTTTTGCTGGACATAACCGCGAAAAGCATAAGCGCTAAATGCAGCTAACGTTTGGGTACGACAAGAAAACAACGAAGCTCGTCGATATGTCTTGCGAGACTTAGCGCCTGTGCCTTCAGCACATTCACCGCGTGGCTTTGATGCCCATCTTTTGCCAGTTCGGCGATGCGGTCATTGAACGCATTCAGTTTGCCGAACAATCCCTCAAGCTCTTGCTGGACCGGAAAGCGCCAAGCTTGTTGTTTTGGGTCCAAAGCTACCGCTAAAGGTCTTTGTTTTTTCACGCCCATATTGGGTTTCCTCGCAAAACTCATACCGATTTTGCACGAAAGCCCTCTTACCGGAAGCACTGGCCGTACACGGAACAAATAGAACAACCGGCAAGAAGCTAGAAGTAGTGTTATTCCGTAGAACACCCATAGCGTTAAATAATGGCGCGTTTAAGTTTGGCAGTTCTGGTAATCGAAGACGTCGAAAAATAATTTTCGACAGTCGATTTTTCAGTACCTGACGAGTACCTAAACGACTCAGAGGTTCCGGCTAACTGATTGAAATACTTGGTAGCGGGAGAGCGCTACAACGCATTACCCACTATAGATGAAGCGCTGTTTTCCGATCGGCGGCGAGCAGCCTAAGCGCTTGTGCGGGTTCCAGATTTTATCGCAGCGTCAGTGGCGTTCCACGATCTGGAGGCAATACCCGGTATGTTCGAATCGGGTACACGCAACCGATACCGACATTCGCTGATAGTAGCCATTTGAGGCGGTTTGGTCGGAGGATTTGAACACCCGTATGGTGGAATCAAAATCAGCCCGGTTCCTCAATGATTTCAATGGATTTTCCGACGAAACAGCGAATTCTGCCCCTAGATACATCAATAGGTTCGAAGCGCGGTCAGAACAGACCGCCCCGAGAAAATGAGCCCCGCCAGTACGTGGGCACGTCACTGCAAAGAGTTGAGATGCGTCTTCGCAGCCTTCAAGTCGGCGGTTTCGACGCCATCAGCGATCGTACACCCGCTACTGAAGTTTGCGTGCCTCTCGGCACGAACCGGCAGCTCGCATAGCAGGAACAATTTGCGAGGCTATGAATTTCGGGATGTGGTATTAATCGCCCCGACCCGCGCAAAAGTAGTGGCCCCAGTTTCTTCAGAGGGGCGGTCCTGTGTCTACGTGCCGACCACACATAATGGTAAAGTGGTCGACAGCCAAAGGATTCATACTCGACCCGGACGAAGAATGAGCGGCGGTCGGTGCGCCGCGTTGCAGGGCATAGAATTATTCTCGAGCGTTTACGGCTTCGCGGTCGTCAATATGCCAAGGCCAAGAGCAAGGTTGATCGATCAACAACCTGTTGCGAGAAAACCCATGCAGAAGCCGCCGCTTGATCCCCCATGTCGCCGATACCGTGCTCTCCGATTCCGTATTGCCCGCGTACGACGAGGAGCACCTCATCACGCATCTGCGCCTGCTCGACGCGGATGCGAAAGGTGCTGATTGGCGCGAAGTCACACGAGTGGTGCTGCATCTTGATCCGGAACAGGAATCGGATCGCGCCCCCAGGGCGTTCGAAAGCCATTTGTCGCGTGCCAAAATGGATGACTGAGCATGGCTATCGGCACCTGCTACGGCGCGGCGCGGTCTAAAAGCCGTCCTCTTGCGAAATCCGGGCCTCGCATACCTATCGGGACGAAAGTGTTAATCAAAACCCAACCGATTTAGGAGAGCGTTTTGCATAAATGGCAGCGAATAGTGCGCGCGTTGGGCAGGCTTGCATTTCTTTGCATTTTCTGCGCCTTCGCGGGGCAGTCGGCTTATGCCGATGGCTCCGTATCATCCTTACGCATGGGCTACGGCGCGCCCAATCAAGCAGCGTTTGCGCAATTCCTGGCCGTGATACAGCAGTATAACGCATCGGGCGAGCGCTTTCGCATCGACGCCCACTGTCAATCTGCCTGCACGATGTTCCTTTCAATACGCAATGTCTGCATCGCGCCAGGCGCGACGCTGTTGTTTCACGCCGGCGGCTCTATGCAGAAAGGCATTATCAACCCCTCCACCACGCAGCAAATGCTCAGCACTTATAACGCTGCCTTGCGCCAGTATGTCACCGACAACCATTTCATGGATACATTCACCTTTCATCCGATTTCGGGTAGCGACATCATCAAGCGCTTCGGCTATCCGGCATGCCACTAGACAGGTTGACCTACAATTTGGTTGCCCACCGTTCGCCTGTGCGCATCCGCTTTTTGGACAAGCTGCACCATCACCAGCGACGGCTACTGATGTCGGGTTGATGTGCATTCGCGTCACTTGGTGGAGTGCAGCGACATGTCCGAAGTTGGGGGTAGACCGGAAGTAACCGGCCGATTGTCAAAACGGCGCTTTTGACCCACATGAGACATCGGTCACCCATTTCGCGTTGCTGGCCTAAGCAGATACGATGGCTTATCCTGGGGGCCGGGGAAGGCAATGAGACGAAGCTCTGGAGCAGACGGCGGACCGAATAAGCCGCGAAGCCGCACGGCGATGCTGCGAAAGCGCGGCAATGCGGCAAAAAAAGTGGCGCGGATCTCCAGCCCCACGAAAACGGAAGTCGAAGGCCCCGCGAAAACCGAAGCCGCACAACTTGCGCTCGAACTTCAGGAAGCCAGGGAGCGGCAGGCGGCGACAGCCGAGGTCCTGAGCCTCATCGCCGACGCGCCGACGGATCTGCTGCAGGTGTTCGACAGGATCGTCAGGAACGCCGCGCGGCTCTGCCAGAGTGTGCTCAGCGCCGTCTATCGCCGGGATGGCGAGCATGTCCATTTGGTCGCGCACGATCAGTTCTCGCCAGAATCGGTGGCGGCAGTGCGCGAAGCCTACCCTGCCCCGCTCACCAGCAACAATCTGATCTCGGTCGCCATCCGCGAGCGGCGCGTCGTGCATGAGCCGGATGTGCTGGTCTCCGGCGGATACAGCGAACTGCAGCGAACATCGGGCTATCGCAGCATCCTGATCGTGCCGATGCTGCGCGACGAGGCCGCCATCGGCGCGATCGCGGTGATGCGGCTCGAGCCCCAATTGTTCCCCAAGGCGCAGGTCGAGCTGCTGAAGACCTTTGCCGGTCAGGCGGTCATTGCCATCGAGAATACGCGGCTGTTCACCGAGGTGCAGGAGCGCACAAGGCAATTGTCGCAATCGCTTGAAGACCTGCGCGCCACGCAGGACAGTCTCGTGCAGACCGAGAAGCTGGCCGCGCTGGGACGGCTAGTGGCGGGGGTCGCTCACGAAATCAACACCCCTGTCGGGACCAGCCTGACCGTCGCCTCGGCCTTTATCAACAAGACCAACCGATTTGAAGCCGATGTCGCCAGCGGCAATGTGCGCCGGTCGACCCTGACTGAATTTATTGCGGCAAGCCGGGAGGCGGCGTCGCAGATCATGGTCAATCTTGGCAACGCGGTCGAGTTGGTACAGTCGTTCAAGCAGGTTGCGGCCGATCGCAACGTTTCGGATCGCAGAAGCTTTGATCTCGGCCAGGTGACCGAACAGGTTGTCAAAGGACTGCGGTTCGGGTTGCGAAGTCAGCTGACGGTCAACGTCGAATGCGAGCCCAATCTCGCCATGAACAGCTATTCCGGCCCTTACGGCCAGGTGCTCACCAACCTGGTTCTCAATTCTGCGGTTCATGCCTTTCCAGACGGCGCACGGGGATCCGTCCAGATCACGGCGCGGGCGTCGGGCAAGGACAATGTTGAAGTGCTGTTTTCAGACGACGGCTGCGGCATGAGCCCGGAGGTCAGGCGCCAGGTGTTCGACCCGTTTTTCACGACCCGGCGCGACCAGGGCAGCACCGGCCTCGGATTGCACATCGTCCACAACATCGTGACCAATCGTCTGGGTGGCCGGATCAATCTGGAAACTAGACCCGGCGCGGGAACGAAAATCCGCATCGTCGTGCCGCGCGAAGCGCCGCTGGAGTTTGCTGCGGAATAATGCGAGCGACGTCGCACGCCTACGGCGTCGTGGCCGGCGATGAAAACGGCTTGGTGGCATCCACCACGAACATGACAAGCGCATTCAGATCGCCGGTGCCGGTGCTTGAGATTTCCATGGGCATGCCGGGACCATGTCCGGGCATCGACTACCCCGCGTCGACACGACTGACGCCATGCGGGCTTTTTTGGCTCAGTTGCCCGGTTAGCACGTAAAACGTTTCCGAGCCCGCATGGGTGTGCACGGGCGTGGTCTAACTCGGGATGGCCGCTGACGGAGGCATTGCAGCCGCGCTAGCATTACAGTTG
>Ga0179587_10001318_pt1 | contig 11158 bp, 11 predicted proteins | sample CZODoug2_1_08_16_FD_185932 | JGI IMG/M metagenome (GOLD analysis project Ga0179587, IMG submission 185932) | Vadose zone soil fungal communities from Angelo Coast Range Reserve, California, USA - CZODoug2_1_08_16fungal | ecosystem: Environmental > Terrestrial > Soil > Vadose zone | place: USA...
GCTCTCCGGACATGGCGTGAATCACGCTGCCGGCGCCGAGGAACAAGAGCGCTTTGAAGAAGGCGTGAGTCATGAGGTGAAAAATTCCGGCGGCGAAAGCTCCGACTCCAAGGGCGAGGAACATGTACCCGAGCTGGCTGATGGTCGAATAGGCAAGGATTTTTTTGATGTCATTTTGGACGAGCGCCATGGAGGCGGCAAAAATGGCAGTAATCGCGCCGATTACGGCTACGACGTCCAGGGCGAAGGGCGCGAGCTGATAGATGGCATTCATGCGCACGACCATGTAGACGCCCGCAGTTACCATGGTGGCGGCGTGGATTAGGGCGCTGACGGGCGTGGGGCCTTCCATGGCGTCGGGGAGCCAAACGTAAAGAGGGATTTGCGCGGACTTTCCCATCGCTCCGACGAACAGCAAGAGCGCGATGGCGCTTAGCACCTGTGAACCGGATCCCAGCGCTCGGCTCTCCACCGCAGACTTCAGCGATTGAAGAATTCCGGAGTAGCCAGACGAATCGGGCAATCCTTGGCCGGTAAAGCGGATAGTGCCCAGCGTTACCGCGGTCAACAGAATTCCAAGGATGAAGCCCGCGTCACCGATGCGGTTGACGATAAATGCTTTCTTGCCAGCATCGGAGGCCGACTTCTTTAGAAAATAGAAACCGATCAGCAAGTAGCTGCAAAGGCCGACGCCTTCCCATCCAACGAACATGAGGAGCATATTGTTGGCGAGGACCAACGTCAGCATGGCGAACATGAAAAGATTCATGTAGCCGAAGAAGCGGTAGTACCCGCTTTCATGCCCCATGTACCCGATGGAGTAGACGTGTATGAGGAAGCCGACTCCGGTGACGACCAGAACCATGACGCAGGAAAGCGGATCGAGAAGGAAACCCCAGTCGGCCACAAACCGGATGGCGTGCCCGCCGGTCATCTGCATCGGGCCGGGTGTCAGCCATTCGAACATGATTTGCTGGGCGACGCGATGTTCGGGGGCCGCGTTGAGCAATTGAAGCACCGCGCCCAGAGCATAGACAAAAGACAAACCCACGCTGCCGACGCAGAGCACGCTGACGCCGGCGTTCGGCAGGCGCTTGCCGAAGAAAAGCATTAGCGCCGCTGTCGCCAGAGGGAACAGCGGGATCAGCCAGAGATGACTGAGAAAGTAGCCCGTGGGCGTCATGCCGTTTTCATGCCTGCTTTCCTGTCGTCACGCTACCACTTCAGCAAATCCATTTCGTCTTCCAAGACTGTTTCGCGGTTGCGGAAAAACGCGATGATGATGCCGAGCGCCACGGCGGCCTCCGCAGCCGCATCGGCAATGATGAAAAGCGCGAAGACCTGCCCGGCCACGTCACCGTATAAACGGGAGAAGGCCACCAGGTTAATGTTGACGGCATTCAGAATCAGCTCGATGGACATGAGGACGACGATGACGTTGCGCCGAGTGACCACTCCGATCACGCCGATGATGAAGAGCGCGAGACTCAGAAAAAGGTAATTTTCGATCGGAAGCATTGCTGCGTTACACCCTTTTCTTGGCCATGACAACGGCACCAATCATGGCGACGAGCAACAACACCGAGGCGATCTCGAACGGCAACAGATACGAACTAAACAAACTTTTTGCTACCTCTTCGGAATTGGGCGGCAAACTCGTCGCGGCCGCCGCTGTCAGCACCGGCAAACCTTGCCCGGGCATTTTCCCGGAAGACCAGAACATGAGGCCGACTTGGCCAGCCAGCGCCAATGCGACGAAGAGCGCCACCCACTTTTGCCGCGCGAACTGGATTTGCTGGAGCGCGACGTCCAGATTGACCAGCATGATCACGAAGACAAACAGCACCATGATCCCGCCAACGTAGAGAATGATCTGGACGATAAACAAAAACTCAGCGCGCAACTGCAAGAAAATCCCCGCGGTGGCGAGCAGCGCGGTGATCAAAAAGATGGCGCCGTGCACGACGTTTCGCCGCGTCACCATGAGCGCGGCGCTGGCCACGGCGATACTGGCGAAGAAATAGAATAGGACTTTATCCAGCATAAAAATCCGATGCGGCGTTTGGTTCCTGGCGCTTGTCGCGTCCTTTTTCCGCGGCCAAAATCAGCAACGCGGCACAAAGGGTAATGACGGCAGCGGGAGTCGTAACCAGAAGCAGTCCCCAGCCCTGCAAGTGAAAATACGATCCGGCGATCAAGGCGATGCCGACAAACAAAACGTTGATGATGGACAAGGGAATCAGGAAATGCCACCCGAGGCGCATCAACTGGTCAAAGCGGTACCGCGGTATGGTGAATCGCAGCCACATGAAGAAATAGATATAGAGGCTCACTTTGAAAATAAACCAGAAGCCGCCATGGACGCCGGCATAAAACGGTTTTGCAATCGACACAACCACTGGGGCGAGCAGCGCCAGGCCCACGACATTACAGAGTCCAGCTACGGCCAGCATGAACAACTGTTGGACGCGCGTGGGCTGCTTCGGCGCGCGCGCGATGCAATAGGCGCCGACGGCGGCCATCAGAAACGTCGGAACAAAATCCAGAAAATTCAGCAAATGAGGGCGCCCGTGAACGCTGGCGAAAGGCCTGAGCCAGCCTCCAAGAAATAGGGTAGTTGCGACGGAAGCGACCACGATCATGTTGGCATACTCCGCGAGAAAATAAAGCGACCAGCGGAATCCGCTGAACTCCGTCATGTATCCGGCGACGAGTTCGGACTCGGCTTCCGGCAAATCAAAGGGCGCTCGGTTGGTCTCCGCAATGGACGCGACAAGGTAGGTGAAAAATGCCACCGGAGCCAGCATCACGAACCAGATGCCCTCGTTGCTTTGTGCTTGAACAATCGATTTGATGTTCAGCGTTCCGGTGAATAGTAGCGCGCTCACTAGCGCCATTCCCGCCGCGGTCTCGTAGCTGACCAACTGCGCCGAACTGCGCAGCGCGCCCATCAGCGAGTAGTGGCTATTCGAGGCCCAGCCGCCCAGCACGATGCCGAAAATTCCCAGGGCGCTGACGCCTACCACGAAGAGAATGCCGATGTTGATGTCCTGCGCTATCTGAAATGCCGGGCCGATCGCAAGGCCAGCAATCGAAAGCAGCGCGGCGCCGACGGAAAGCACCGGTGCGAGCCAGAAGACAAGTTTGTCCGCATTGTCCGGGATGATGTCTTCTTTGATGAGCAGTTTCACCGCGTCGGCAATGGGCTGGAGTAATCCGTGAGGGCCAACGCGCATGGGCCCCAGCCGCGCTTGCATGTCCGCCATGAGCTTGCGCTCCACCAGCACAATGTAGCCGACGATCAGCGGAAGAATCGCAACGATAGCGACCCCACAAAGCAACGGGGCCCAGTAGAGTTTCAAGAATTCGATCGTCGCCTGAAAGAGGGCCTGCATCATCGGTCCACTTCTCCCAGCACAATATCAATCGTTCCGATGATGGCCACCACGTCGGCCACCAGATGCCCACGCACCATGCGGTCGAACGCTTGCAAATTGATGAACGAAGGCGGCCGGATGTGCACGCGGTAGGGCATGACGGTGCCGTCGCTTACGATGTAATAGCCGATTTCGCCTTTGGGCGCTTCTATCGCGTGATAGACCTCGCCTGGCGGCGGCTTCAGCACTTTGCCAACTTTCGCCATGATCGGCCCCGTGGGAATATTTTCGATGGCTTGCAAACAGATCAGCCGCGATTGCCGCATTTCTTCCATGCGGACCAGGTAACGGTCGTAAGTATCTCCGGTTGTGCCGACGGGGATCTCGAATTTGTATTGATCGTAGGCTGCATAAGGCGCGGCTTTGCGAATGTCCCATTTCACGCCGCTAGCACGCAGCACGGGCCCGGTCACGCCAAACGCGATGGCGTCCGCCGCGGTCAGAATCCCCACGCCTTTCGTGCGCCCGATCCAGATGCGGTTTTGCGTGAGCAACGTTTCGTATTCCACGATGCGCGATTCAAAATCCTTGCAGAACCGTTCCACTTCCTTCTCGAACGTGTCGTAGGCCTCGTATTGCAGCCCGCCGATACGGAACGCGTGTGTCGTCAAGCGCGCTCCGCAATACTTTTCAAAGATCTTCAGGATTTCCTCGCGTTCGCGGAAGCAGTAGAAGAGCGGGGTAAGCGCGCCAATGTCCAGCGCATGAGTACCCAGCCAGAGGAGATGGCTGGCAATTCTCTGCAGCTCGGTCAAAATAGTACGAATCACCCGCGCGCGTGGCGGGGCCTCCGTGACGAGCAGTTTTTCCACCGCTTCGCAATATCCCAGGCCGCTGCTGACGGCCGCGACATAGTCCATGCGGTCGACATAGGGAGCAAATTGCTGGTATGTGCGGTTCTCCGCGATTTTCTCGACGCCGCGGTGCAAATACCCGATGATGCACTCGGAGCCGATCACGCGCTCACCATCGAGCTTCAACTTGACGCGCAACACGCCGTGTGTGGACGGATGCTGCGGCCCCATGTTGATGACCAGTTCATCCGCGCCCAACACCGTCTTGTGATCGTTCGTGGTTTCGACGCTCAGAGTCGTTTTCCTTATGCGGCGAAAATTGCCTTATTGACCGCTCTCAATGCCAAGATTTTCCCGAACCCAGGCGGTGTCCTGCTGCAAGATGTCATAGTCTTTGCGCAGCGGATAGCCTTGCCACTCGTCCGGCAGAAGAATGCGTTTCAAATCCGGGTGCCCGGAGAAAATAATTCCGAACATGTCGAACACTTCGCGTTCCTGCCAATTCGCGGTGGGCCAAACACTCACGACGCTGGGCACTTCTTCAGCATCTGCAGCATGCACTTTCAGCCTCAGCCGCTCGTTTTTCGGAAAGGAGTAGAGATTGAGAATCACGTCGAAGCGCTTCTCGCGTTTTGGCCAATCGACCGCCGTCAAGTCGGCGAGCATGTCGAACTTTTCTTCGTCGCGCAGGTGCAGCGCGAGCTCGCCGAGGCGGGCGCGATCCACGGTCAGGATGGATTGCTTGCGGTCTTCCGTCGCTTCCAGAAGAGCTGCGCCGAACTTGGCACGAAAGCGTTTGACCAAATCATTGTCGAGCGGAGTTTGCAGCACCACGGGCGGTTTAGGAGGGGGAGCCGCGGCCTTAGGAGGAGCTGCGGGCGCACTCGCGTCTGCGGGCTTGGCAGGGGGAGTAGACACAGGGGGTGTAGCGCTTGCGGGCTTGTCGCCCGTGAGGACTTGAGGCGGTTTAGGTTCCTTGGGCTCGTCAGCCATGGACCCGGAGTGCGACCGGCCGCGGTAATCCGCTTGCCGTTCAAGTACTGCGACACGTAAACAGCCAAAAATTCAATCGTCGCGTTTCTAACACACGCCGCAAACTGAGTCAATCAGAACAACTTGCGGACGGGACAGTGAGGTTTAAGGAGAGCAGGAGAATCTCGGCTCAGACCCACTCAAGAGCACCCTTTTTGTATAGCCACAGATAACCTACCAGCAGGATTCCGAGGAACACAACCATCGAGATGAGAGCAAACAGGCCCTGGTGCATCGCAACCCAGCCTTTGTAAAGAATCGCCCAAGGAATGAGGAACATCGTCTCCACGTCAAAAATCACAAAGAGCATGGCCACGATATAGAACCGCACCGAATACCTTCCGCGCGAATCGCTCTCGGGAGGGATGCCGCACTCATAGGGCTTGAGTTTGGCACCGACTGACGTGGAGGCCGGCCGAATGTATTTGGCAAGAACCAGCGTTACCGCGGGAAATGCGATCACCAGCACGGCGTAGATCAACACCGGAATGTACGCGCTCTGCATTACTCCCTCACAGGCAGCATCCTATCACCGTTGTCAATCCCGATTAGTGTCAGTTTCCGATTGCCGCGTTAATCAAGAGTTGACCGCGGTCTTGCGGAGACGGGCTTCCTATTTCTGCCTAGAAACGAGGCTTGCAAGTTGCGCGGAAAATAAAACGGAGCCGCAAATCTTCCAGGGAGTCTTCAGGATTCCCCTCAACCTTTTTGAACCTCCACGACCGCACTGCGTCAATGGCGGCCCCGTCAAGCGTAGGCGATAGAGACTTGGCAGCATGAATCTCTTTCACGTGGCCGTCCGGACCGAGCGTAATTGACAAAATCATGTTTCCCGCTACCCCTGCCTTTCTTTCTGTCTCCGGGTAAGGCGGATTATGGAAGTACTCGTCATCAACAACGACAACGAGTCTCCCGTTCTTGTCCAACAGCCTCCCGTTTCCCATCACTTCGCCCATTTCAGATATCGGACCGGGGCATTCCTTGGGAAAGCCATACTCAATTTCCACTGTCTTCGTTACTGGTGCGCTGGCAGGTGGTTCGAATTGCCACATTTTTACAGACGTTAGTGATGCGGGAATCAATTCTTTCGGCCCACTCAATGCTTTCGCTTGCGAGACCTTCCCCTTCGCATCGATGACGATGAGCAACGTGACTTTTCCCTCGATGCCTTTCTTCCACGCTTCTTCAGGATAGGGTGGATCTGGAGTATTAATTGCCTTTGGCGTTGCAGCTTGAGTGGCAGCATTTTCCTGCGTTGTGGTCTTATTTTGCGTTTGAGTTGCGGGCAAACAGATAAGAAATTGGAAAATCGCAACCGGAATTGATAGACGCGAGAAGTGCATTTTCGTCATATTGTACGACCAAGCAGCGAAGGGAGTCGAGGTAAACGATTTGCTTGAGCGGGGTCAACTCCCGGTAAGTCGTAATCGGAAACTGACCTTAATCGGGTTACTTCTCAAATAGGAGTTCCCCGGCGCGGCTGGTGGCCTTCACGACTGCCTTGATGAGCGTCACGCGGAGCTTCCCTTCTTCCAATTCCATGATTCCATCGATGGTGCATCCGGCGGGCGTGGTAACGGCGTCCTTCAGCAGCGCGGGGTGATCGCCCGTTTCCAGAACAACGCTTGCTGCGCCTTTCATGGTTTGCGCCGCGAGCAGCGTTGCCACATCGCGCGGGAGACCCACCTTGACGCCGGCTTCGGCGAGCGATTCGAGAATGATGTAAGCAAACGCCGGGCCACTCGCGGAAAGCCCAGTCACGGCGTCCATATTTTTTTCGTCAACGACCACCGTGCGTCCGACGGCGTTGAACATCGCGCGAGCCGTCTCCAAGTGCTCCGCCCCCGCATGCACCCCGCGGCAAATGCCGGTCATTCCGCATCCCACGGCCGAGGGCGTATTGGGCATCGCGCGCACTACGGGAACTTTTCCTTCAAGGCGCTGCTCGATGTAAGTCGTAGGCACCGAGGCTGCTACAGAAATGACCAGCGTTTTCTCGTTCAGCTCGGGAGCGATTTCCTTTAATACATCGCCGACGACTTGGGGCTTCACGCCGAGGAGCACGATGTCCGCGCCGCGCGCTGCCTTAGCGTTTTCGGTCGTCACGGAAACGCCCAGTTCCTTGGCCAAAGCCGCGGCCTTTTCCGAATGCTTCACTGTCGCGGTGACGCGCTTTGGCGAGAAGAGCTCTTGCTTCAAATAGGCTCGCAGTAAAATCCCGCCGAGCTTTCCTGTGCCCAACACAGCCAGTTTCTTGTCTGATAGTTTGTGTGCCGTAGTGCTTGCCATAGTCCAAGCATTCTTGACTTGAATCAGCAATCGGTCAACCCAAGAATCTCAAATGCCGCCGCCTCGAACGGTTCATCCAGCGAACACAACCTTATCTGCCAAAGAGCTACCGCGGCGCATCAGTGAGAAGATAGACCAATGGACTCTGTTCCTACCCCTCCCAACGCAGCCACGGTGACGGCGAACGACGAGGGTCTGCCTCGGGCAGACAAGCGCTCCGTGCTTTACGCCGGTATCGCGTTCTTCCTCGAGAGCGGCATTCAGATTTGGGTCCGCATTACCGGCAAGCGCATTCGCGAATCCGACGCCCCCTGGCTGCACTGCCCGCTCGGCGAGCGCGGCCGCATCGGCACGGGTATCTACGAGCGCATCGCGCGCGAAGAAAATCTGCAGATCCAAGTCCCGCCTGGCGCCGGCTTGATTCCTGATTTCAACGCCCTCCGCGGCCCAGGCTTCAATCCGGAGGCCATTCATCCGGCGATTCGTCATTTCTACGAACACGCGGCTGCGTATCAACTCGAGGTCTGGACGGAAGTCGCTCTCCTCGGCCGATTTTTTCTTTGGCTGCTCGTGGAATTCATCAGCCGCCGCATGGACCAGCTCAACTTTCCCATCTCTTCTTTGGAAGTGGCCAAAGGCATGTCCAGCGAAGTCGTGCAGCTCATCGAGCCCGGTTCGGGCCGCATCGCATACACTGGCTGGCTTCGCCGCCTGAAATCTTCGGGCCACGTGATTTACGCGGGCCTTTACTCCACGGTGCAGGTTCCTGGCGAACCCAACCCGTGCGTCAAGGTCACGTTTCCTTGCGATGGCAGCGCCAACGTTTATCTCAGCCCCGTTGCCCATCCGGACGGTTCCTTTGGCCTGGATTCTTCCGGCTCCGCCTGGGGCCGCTCCGGCTTCTATCGCATCGTACGATCTGGCGCAGAGCACCGGCGCGTTCGCTACATCAAGACCCTTCACGAACTCTTCCACGTCTACGTGGACGACGAAGGGGTTCTCCGCACCGAGCACACCATCTCCTTTCTCGGCCTTACCATCATCCGCCTTCATTACAAGATGTCCCCCGCCCCTTCCCGCGCCAGCGGCGCCCACACCAAGAACACCGCGGTCGTGGAACAACCTCTGTGAGCGGTGTTGGCGTGCCTTTGAATCAGGAGCAACACCTCCCAAAGAGTAGATCTCTCAAACATCGTTGACTTCCCTGGGACCCCAAAAAGAACTCTTGACAGGCTGGAATTGCTGTAGTATTTAACAGTCGTGTTATTTAACAGGAGTGTTTAGTGCCTTCGGCGCCTGACCATTTGAGCACCACCCTCGCTGCGCTCTCCGACCCCACCCGCCGCGCCATCCTCGCCCGCCTGGCCGGCGGCGAGGCTACGGTCACAGAACTGGCGGCGCCCTTTGCCATGAGTATGCCCGCCGTTTCCCGCCACCTCAAGGTTCTGGAACACGCTGGTCTGATAACACGCGCGCGCGAGGCGCAATGGCGGCCATGCCGTATTAGCGCCGCGCCGCTCAAGGATGTCGCTGAATGGCTGGCGCACTACCAGCGGTTCTGGACCGAGAGTCTTGACCGTTTGGACGAATATTTGCAACACGTGCAGAAAAAGGAGAAAAAGCATGGCCACGGGAAGCTTCGTGCCAAAAGAAGGGCATGAGTTGGTGCTCACGCGCGTATTCGATGCGCCGCGGGAACTGGTGTTCAAGGCTTGGACGGACCCAAAACGTGTGGCAGAGTGGTGGGGTCCGCGAGGGTTTACGAACCCGGTTTGCGAGCTGGATGTGCGGCCCGGCGGCGCCATCCTCATTCACATGCGCGGCCCCGACGGCACCGTCTATCCGATGACGGGCGTCTATCAGGAAGTCGTCGAGCCGGAGCGGATCGTTTTCACCAGTGCGGCGCTGGATGCCGCTGGCAACCCCATGTTTGAATTGCTGACAATCGTGACCTTTGCCGAGCAAGGTGGTAAGACGAAACAAATCTTGCGGGCGCGCGTTATAGAGTCAACCGCCCAAGCCGCCCCCTACCTGGCAGGGATGGAAGCGGGCTGGACCCAGAGTTTGGAGCGTCTGGTATCCTACGTGACAAAGCACGCAAAGGAGTAACCATCGTGAGCGAGAGTCAAACGAAAGATTCGCGATCTCGTGAAGCCGTCCTGACCTTCGTGAAAGACCTGAGATTTGCTGTGCGGTCTCTGGCGCGCAGCAAAGGACTGGCAGCCACCGTGGTGCTCACGCTGGCGCTGGGCATCGGCGCCAACGCCGCTATCTTCAGCCTGGTGCGCGGCGTGCTCCTTCGGCCGCTCGTCAATAGCGACGAGGAGCGCCTCATTTACATCCAGCAAAGCGCTCCCGGCATCAGCCCCGGGGAAGTCCCCTTCTCCGTGCCGGAAATTCAGGATCTGCGCGCAGGCGTCAAAACACTCAGCTCGTTTGGCGAGTTCTCCACCGTCGGTTTCACCATGATCGGCCTCGGCGAGCCCCGGGAAGTTCGCGCCGGCGTCGTTGATGGCTCCTATTTTGCTGTGGTGGGCCTCCATCCCGTCCTTGGCCGTCTCATCGGCCCGCAAGATGACGGCCCTAAAGCCGATGGCGTCGTCGTCTTGACCTATCGTTTCTGGTCGACCACTTTCAAGAGCGATCCCTCCATCATCGGTAAGACCGTTCGCCTAGGCAGCGGCTTCGGCGACAGATCTGCCGCGATCATCGGCGTCCTCGAACCCTCTATCCCCTATCCCGCGGATACCGAAATCATTGCCAACATTGTCACCAGCCCCCATCATCTGTCCGCGACCATGCAGAACGGACGCGTCCATCGCATGACGGAACTCTTCGGCCGCCTCGCTCCCGGTGTCACTCTCGATCAAGCCCGCGCCGAACTTCGCACCGTCTACGGTCCGATGCTCAAAGACCATCCCGACGCCTATTCACCCCAAGCACATTTCCAAATCGACGCCAAGCTCCTCCGTGAGCAAATCACTTCCGGCGCTCGAACGGTTCTCCTGGTTCTTCTTGCCGCCTCCGGCCTCGTGTTTATCATCGCTTGCTCGAACGTCGCCAATCTTATCCTCGCGCGCACGGTCCGCCGTGAGGGCGAGCTGGCCATTCGCGCGGCTCTGGGCGCTGGCGCCGGCGCACTGCGCCGCATTTTGCTGGCGGAGAGTCTCATTCTCTGCGTCGTTGGCGCCACTCTCGGCGTAATCAGTGCAAGGCCGCTCCTCGCCGTGCTTGCTCGCTACGCCTCGCGTTTCTCTGTCCGCGCGCTGGATTTGACGGTTGATGCCAGCATGTTGTGGGTGGGGGCGGGGCTGGCCGTGGTCGCGGCTGTGCTCCTGGCGTTTGTCCCGCGCCTGCCGTCGGCCGACGGCTCCCATGGTTTAGGTTTGTCAAGCGGCAGTGTGCGCATCACCGGCAGCACCAATCGCCGCCTCCGCATTTTTGCCGTCACGCAAATCGCCGCCTCCTTCATACTCCTCGCAGGCGCCAGCATGTTGCTAAAAACGCTTCTGTCAATACAGGCGGCACAGACCGGCCTCGACACGCGCCACGTCCTGGCCATCAATGTCCCCGCCATTTCCTACGGCAAAACTCCTCAACAAGTCA
>Ga0179587_10001319_pt1 | contig 11158 bp, 6 predicted proteins | sample CZODoug2_1_08_16_FD_185932 | JGI IMG/M metagenome (GOLD analysis project Ga0179587, IMG submission 185932) | Vadose zone soil fungal communities from Angelo Coast Range Reserve, California, USA - CZODoug2_1_08_16fungal | ecosystem: Environmental > Terrestrial > Soil > Vadose zone | place: USA...
AACGATCGCGTTCAGGCTTTCCTGTTCGATCCGAACCATCTGGCGCCGACCTTCAGCGAGGCGGAGGTCCTCAAGCCGCCGCGCTACAACGGCGTTTACGGCATGGCCGACATCATGCCGGTCGATGTAGCCAAGTGGAAGCTCGAGCTCGGCGGTCTCATTTCCGACAAGCGGCCCCTGACGGCGCCGCAAATCTACGCCATGCCGGAACAGGAAATCATCATCCGCCACGTCTGCGTCGAGGGCTGGGACTATATCGGGCAATGGTCGGGCGTGAACCTGCGGCGCCTCCTGGAATCCGTCGGCGCCGACTTGACCGCCAAGTACGTGGCATTCCGTTGCTTCGACGACTATTACGGCAGCATCGACATGGCGACCGCGCTGCATCCGCAGACCATCCTGGCGACGCGCTATGCCAAGGAGTATCTGGGTGATCCGTTCGGCTTTCCGCTGCGTCTGCGCACCGCCACCAAGCTCGGCTTCAAGAATCCCAAATGGATCACCTCGATCGAGGTGACCAACAACTATCCGGGCGGCTTTTGGGAGGACCGGGGCTTCAATTGGTTCAGCGGCATATAGGGCCCAATGGCGAGCGCAGGCCGGCATGGGGCCGGGCGCCCGCACATCAGCATGGTGGGATCGCTGTTGTGCCCGAGGCCGATCGCATGACCCAGTTCGCGCGCAATCACGTTGCGCGCGACATTCGGAAGGTTCATAGGCGGAAATTTTATCCCTCGAATTCCAATGACCCGTTTTCGAATTCGCATCGAACGGGCCCCTGAACGACACGAATTCAGACTCAGAGAAAAATTGTAATATCGCCTGGCAGGCCTTGGAGAGCCGGCGAAACCACAGCAGGCCCTGAAGAACCCACCACCGAGAGGGCTTTCTCTCTCCACCACCTCAAGTAGACCATCCAATTTGCCGAAAACGTCGTTTTGTTTGCGGCGCTTCGCGAGCTATTGCGGCTATTGCGGCAGTGTCCTAGTTTTCGTTCACGTCCATCGTGAAACTCCCATTCGTGTGCGTGGTGGCTCACGAGTCGGGGGTCTCACCGATGGACGACTGCCCTAAATGTCAAACTTCTACTGCCACCCCGGCAGAGCCGGGGGACCTCTCATGGGAGTTTATTAGGATACAGTTTCAATCGCTTCAGCAAGGCGGCGGTCAATAGTCGATCGCTTTGTCAGCCGGGTGTTGCGCGCTTGTCACAGCAAGGCAGATCACAGCCACTCTGACTCCCGGTCCATTCAACTGAAAGCCTCCGGCACAGCCCTACGCGGCGGCAGAAGATTGCCGGCGCCGATCACGTAGCTCGAAATAGAGATTGCGCCCGTAGACGAAGACTCCGAAGGCCTGGCCGAGGATGAAGACCGGGTCGCGGCGGTAAAGCGCATAGACCAGGAGCAGCACGCCCCCGCCGATCGAGAAGAACCAGAAGGCGATCGGCATCACGCTCCGGCCGGCGCGTTCGGAGGCGATCCATTGCACCAGGAAGCGCGCGGTGAACAAGGCCTGGGCGAGGAAGCCGAGCGCCAGCCACCAGTCGAGACGGACCACGAACACGTCGTAGAAATAGCCGCCCAGCGCATTCGACAGATCAATCAGCATTCCGTTTCACCTCCGCGGCCTGCTGCATTTCCGAAGCCTGCTTCACCTCCGAAGCCTGCTTCACCTCCGAAGCCTGCTTCACCGCCGAAGCCTGCTGCACCTCTGAAGCCTGTGGCACGCGCTTCTTTCTTCGGATCAGCCACCACACCCCCGCGAGGTCGAGAATGCCGATCCACAGCCGGTCCCACATGCCGTAGTTCGATACGCCCTGACGGCGCAGACGGTCGACCACATCGACATAGCCGATGTCATTGCCTTCGCGCCGGACCAGCGCCGGAAAGAAGCGGTGTAGCCCGTCGAAATAGGGCAGCGCGAGAAAGACGTCGCGGCGAAAGGCCTTGAGGCCGCAGCCGGTGTCGCGGGTGCCGTCGCGCAGAACGGCCCCGCGAACCGCGTTGGCAATACGCGACTGCAGCTTCTTGAATCCGCTCGCCTGCCGGCCAACGCGCTGACCGGCGACCAGGCCCATGCGCGGCGCGCCGGCCTCGAGCGCCTTGATCAGCGCGGGAATGAAAGCCGGATCGTTCTGGCCGTCGCCGTCGAGCGTTACCACGATCGGGGCCCGGGCATGGATCACGCCGGTGCGGACCGCCGCCGATTGCCCGCAGGATACCGCGTGCTTGATCTGTCGCAGCCACGGACGGGTTGCCATCAGGGCGCTCAATTCGGCCGACGTCGTGTCGGTCGATCCGTCGTCCACATAGACGATCTCGAAGCCCGCATCGGCGCCGAGCGCGGCCGCGATCTCGGCCACCAGCGGCGCGACATTGCCGGCCTCGTTCTTGACCGGAACCACGATCGAAACGGCCGGTGTCTCGCCTGGACGCGAGCGCGTTTCGCTCATGCTGCGGTCCTATTCGGGAGGGAAATCGCGTCCGCTTCTTATGCAGCCGCGAACTGCCGCGCAACCTCCTTGAGGCGCCGCCATGAAGGCCCCGGCAGCGTCCGCACGCTCCCATCCGGCCCGATCACGAAGCCCAGCCGGCGCGCCGCGAACCAGTCGCGCACCAGGAGCGCCCCGACCGTGCCCGCCACGGCGCCCGCAATGACGTCGCTCGGATGATGCGCCATTACGATGACTCGGCTCGCCGCGATGGTCAGCGCATAGATCAGCATGATCGCCCGCAACCGCGGCCAAACCAGGCCGACCGCGACCAGCGCGGCAAAGACGTTGGTGGCATGACCGGACGGCAGGCTCGCATAGTCGGGCCGCCAGATGAACGGCAGATAGAGAAACGGGTCGGCGTCACCGCCGACGAACGGGCGCGCACGTCCGATCAGTCGCTTGGCGATGGTGACAAAAAGCCCGGGCAGCGCGATCGCGGCGAACACAAATCCCAGACGCACCGTGAAGGTGACCAGCACAAGTTGGCTCAAATGCGACAGCGCCGGCGAGGCGAGTGCCGCCAGCGTCAGGAGCACGAGCCCGATCGGAACCAGGAACCAGTCCGAGGTGCCGTAGTCGGTCAAGTCACTGAACAGGCTGTTGATCCACTGCGGCAAGCCCGCCGCCGCGATGATCATCCGGGCATCGAGCAGCACCATGGTGCCGGCAATGACGACGAGCGCGAGCGCGGCCAAGAGCGCCAGGCGGGCGGGTGTCCGCCAAGCCGGTACCCGCCAAGCGGGCCGCACGGTCACGGCGCGCGGTTTGCGGCCCAGCAAGGCGAACCAATCCTCGGCATTGGCCAGGAACCAGCGCCGCGGTGGGGAAGCGTGCCGCGCGGCTCCTGGCTTGCGCTCGTCCGCCACGCTCATAGCGGGCTTTCCGAACGGAAGACCGCCACCGTGATGGCCTGACCGTTGCTGATATTGATCGCCTCGACACGCGGCCCCGGCGAATAGCGCAGCCCGACGGCGTCCGCATACGCCGCAAAGCTGCGTTCCTGATGCGCCTCGATGAAGGCGAACCGGCATTCTCCGCCGGAGAGAAATTTCGCGGCCCCGGAGGCATCTGTGAGCCGCGTCGGCGTGCCGGCGAGGAACACCAGGCTCGGCTCCTCATAGCCGACCGCGGCGGCCACGACCGGCTGAGGACATCCGCTTTCGCGCAGAATGCGCGCCAGTACCGGGCTCGGAAACACCGTTTCGAGCGAGGGGATGATCACGCCGAACAGCGCGAAGCCGAGCAGGAGTGCAGCCGCGATACCGCGCAGCAGCGATTGTTCGGGGCCATCCACCGCGTAGAGCCGCCAGGCGACCAGCCCGACCACGACGGCGCCGCCCGCGAAAGCCCAAGCCAGAAGGCCAAGCTGATGACCGATCGCGATCAGGGCGAGGATGCCGACGATGCCGAGCAACACTGGAAACACAAACCACCAAGCAATGCCCGGCGTGAGCCACCGGCTGCGCGACAGCAGGCGCGCCTCGATGACGCCGGCAACCAGAATCGCGATCGGCGGATAAAGCGGCAAGACATAGTGCGGCAGCTTGGTCACCACGATTTCCAGAACGGTCCACGACGGCACCAGCCAAGCCAGCAGGAACCGGGCGCCCGGCTCCAACCGCGCCGACCAGACCGCCGGCGCCGCCAGGGCAGCCAGCATCGAGCCCGGAAAGAACGTCAGCCAAAACAGCACGAAATAGGTCCCCGGTGGCGCGCCGTGACTCTCTTGGCTGCTGTACAATTTTGGAATGAGGTCGCCGCCGACGGAGTTGGTGAGGAATGTTTCGCCCGCCACGCTGAGGATGGCCACGAACCAGGGCAGCACCAGGGCGGCAAACCAGATAAATCCAGTGAGCGGTCGCAGCGCCATGAGCCAACCGACCTGCCGATCGGCGATCGCCAGGGCGCCGATAGTAAGACCAACGAACATCAGTATCACCGGCCCCTTCAGCAACACGCCGGCCGCAAGCGCGGTCCAGAAGATCGCCGGCAACGTCCATTCCGCAGGGCCCAGAAACTTGCGCTGCTCGGGCAGGTATGCCCGCGCCAGCGCCCCCATGGCGGCAACGATCGTCGCCGCCAGCATGGCGTCGGTGGTGGCGAGCCGCGCTTCGACGCCGAGCAGGATGGAGCTCGCCATCATCAGCCCGGCGAGCAGCGCGGCGCGGCGCGACACCAAGGCGAGCGCCGTCCAATAGGTCAGCAGAACGGTCCCGATGGCGCCGACCAGAGAGGGTATCCGGTAGAGCCAGATCGTCGTCAGCGCCTGCGTCATGCCGAGTGCGGACGCCGTCTTCACGACGCCGGCCTGCAGCCAATAGATGCCGACCGGTTTCTTGTAGCGCACCTCGTCCTGGAACCGGATGTCGACATAGTCCCGGTTCTCGATCATTTGCTTGGTGGCTTGCGCGAAGCGCGCCTCGTCGCGATCGATGGGTGGAATGTCGAAGAAGCCGGGCAGGAAATTGATGAGCGCCACCAGCACCAGCACCGCCACCGCCCGCGCATGGGAGAGCGTGGCAAAATCGAGGATCGCCCCGAGATTGCGCGCCGGAGCGAACCGTCGCTGGTCGTAGCGGGCGGTGACCGCCATGCTCTCCCCGTCCTATCGGATTGCCGGGGCGGACAATAGAGAAATCGGCAAGCCGGGGAAAGCACGCCCCAAGGGAACGAAACGGCCGCGCACCGCCCGCACTATGGGCGGCGATTCTCACCGCAGCGGGATCGACCTATTGCAGCCGCACCATGACGCTGGCGGTCGCGCCTTTGGCGTCCATGACGGTGAGACGCACGAAGCCTGGCCCTTCGGGTTCAAAGAACAGGGTGTGGCGGCTTGGCTCGGCCGGCAGCGGCATGCCGTTGACCATTACGGTCAGCGGCCCGGCCCCGCCGCTGACTTTGAGCGCGATCGGGTCCGGCTTGCCGTCCGGTTCGTTGACCAGTTCGAGCCGCGCGCCATCCGGCGGGAACATGATCCGCAATTGCGGCCCTGCGTCCTCGCCCGGCAGCCGGCCCGGACGGAAACGCTGTTGCGGGGGTGGCAATTTGCCGGTGGCGACGATGAGCGCGCCCGCCGGTGCGCTCTTGAGCGGAGCCGGCGGCGAGCCGGCGCGGGCAAAGGCATCGAACAGGATCGGAGCCGCGGCCCCGCGTCCGATCAGGCCGGGCACGGGCGTACCGTCCGGCCGCCCGACCCACACACCAATCGTGTGCTTGCCGTCAAAGCCGATCGCCCAGGCATCACGATACCCGTATGAGGTGCCGGTCTTGTAGGCGATGCGGCCCCCCACCGCATTGTCGGGTGGCAGCGTGCCCAGAAGCACGCTGCCCACATACCAGGCCGCGACCGGATCCAGGAGGCGGCGCTGCGCGGGCGCGGCCGCATCGTCCCGCATGCGCTCGACCAGGGGCACCGTGTTGCCCAGACGGGCGAGCCCGGCATAGAGCGCCACCAGATCGTTGAGCGTGACCCCGACCCCGCCGAGCCCCATGGCGAGCCCCGGGGCTTCGCCGTCCGGCAACACCAGCGCGCCGCCCGCCTCCCGCAAGCGGGCGGTGAAGCGGCTGGCCCCCACCTTGTCGAGGACCGCAACCGCCGGCACATTCAACGACATTTGCAGGGCGCGCCGCACCGTCACGGTCCCCTGGAAGGTGAGATCGAAATTTTCCGGCGCATAGCTGCCGTAGCGCACCGGCCGATCCTCGATCAGGGTTTCGGGATGGATAAATCCGTCCTCGAAGCCCAATCCGTATATGAATGGCTTCAAGGTCGAGCCCGGCGAGCGCAACGCCCGGGTCATATCGACCTGGCCGGCGCGACCGACATCGAAATAATCCGCGGAGGCGACGCGGGCCAGCACCTCGCCGGTGGCCTGATCGACGGCCAGGATCGCGACCGACAGGTTGGCCCCCAGCACCCGCGCGCGTTCGCGCGCCAGGTCCTCGAAATTCTTCTGCAACGTGGCATCGATGGTCAGGCGATGCAGGCCGCGGCCGGGCGCGGCGCCCACGGCCGCGTCGGCCGAATGCGGCGCCAGCATCGGCATGGCCGTGCGCCCATCGGGCACCGGCTCGCGCTTGGCGGCCGCGACCTCATCCGCCGCCACCAGGCCGGCGGCGGCAAAGCGATCGAGCACGCGATCGCGCGCGCCGCGCGCCGCCGCCAGTGCACGGTCGGGCCGGCGTTGCTCCGGAGACTGCGGCAGCGCCACCAGCAGTGCCGATTCCGCCAAGGTCAGCCGGCGCGGCTCCTTGCCGAAATAGGCGAGCGAGGCCGCCCTGATGCCTTCGAGATTGCCCCCGTAGGGCGCCAGGCTCAGATACATTGCCAGGATCTGATCCTTGCTCAGCTTCTGTTCGATCTCGATCGCCCGCACCATCTGGCGCAGCTTGGCCGACAGGCTCCGCTCGGTTCGCGGCTCGAGCAGGCGGGCGACCTGCATGCTCAGCGTGGAGGCGCCCGAGATGATGTGACCATTGCGCAACAACTGGCCGAAGGCCCGGCCGAGCGCCAACGGATCGATGCCGTGATGGGAGAGAAATCGCTTGTCCTCGTAGGAGAACAAAAGAGGAAAAAATCGCGGATCGACATCCTGGCGGGTAGCCGGCAGCCGCCAACGGCCCTGATCGGTCGTATAGGGCCGCAGCAGCCGGCCCTCGCGATCGATCACGAGGGTGGAATAGGTGAGATCGGCCCCGAGCGGCACCGGACCGAGAGACACGACCCATCCGGCGGCCACGATGATCAAACAAACAATGCCCGCTGCGCCGGCGATCAACGTCGCGCGCAGTCCGCGCCGCACGCCCCCACCGGCCGCGCTCCGCGCGTCAACCTCTCCCGGCAAGCGGGGAGAGGTAACGCGTTGTCGATCAAGCGCGCTCATTTCGCGGCTGCCGTTACTTCGATGGTGCCGGTGCCGGTGCGCCCGAAGCGATCGGGACGGTACATGTCCTCCACATAGGCTTGCGGCAGCACGTAGCGGCCGGGCGAAACCGCCCGCACCACATAGGCGATGGTGAACACCGCCGGATCCCCGCTCTTGCGATCGAAGGCCGCGCTGAAGCGGTCGTCGCGGAATTCGGCATTCACCGGCTCCTGCGCATTCTCGATCCACGCCAGGGTGCCGGTGTCGCCGGAGGAGACCAGATGCGGATTGTCGATCTCGAACCCGGCCGGCAGATAGTCGGCCACCATGACGCGCGCCAGTTGCGGCTGCGGCTCGGTGATCTTCAGCACCACGGCAAAGCGCTGGTTCTGCTTGGCCTTGGCGGGATCCGCCGCCTTGCCGTCGAGCGTGTAATAGAGCCGCTCGATCTTGAAGCCCTTCTCGGCCGCAGGCTCCGGCAGCAGCGGCGCGCCCGACACCGTGACCACCGCCTGCAGCGTGCCTTCGCTCGTATTGGTCACCTTGAGTGGTCCCTGCAGGTCGTTGGAACGGAAACGGCGGTTGAGCGTGCCTTGCTGCTTCTCGCCGGCGACTTCGAGAGTCGTGCTCGCCGTTTCCTTGGCAAGCGCGCGGGCAGCGAGCACCATCCAGGCCTCTTCCTGGGTCGACAGATAGGAGGTGACGCCGCGCGCGGCTTCCACGCGCCCGACCGCAGCCGTGATGGTCGCGCGCGGGGCGCCGCTTTCGGATGCGAGCGTGACCAGGGCCGAGGCATCGCGCAGATCCGAGCCGTAATCGCTGCGGCCATATTGCAGCACCGGTTGCGGTGCGAGCGCAGCCAGCGCCGCCCCGTAGACGCGCTCGGCGCGCGCGCGATCGCCGAGCATGCCGAGCGCCGCCGCAATCTGCGCCTTAGCGATCGGGGTGGCGAAGTCGTCGAGCTTGGTGTCGGCGAAATAGCGCAGATCGCCGATCGGCGCCGCCCCGTTGCGCGCCAGCACATAGAGCGCATAGGCAAGATCGCGGCCGCCGTTGCGGTCCGGGTCCTGCGCGGTGCCCACGAAGTTGTGCAGCCGGTCGAGCGCGAGCTTGAACGCGACATCGGGCACCGCGAACGAGCGTTCGCGCGCGCGGGTCAGGAAGTCCGTCACATAGGAGTCGAGCCAGATGTCGTCACCGCCCGCCGACCACAGGCCGAACGAGCCGTCGGAACCCTGCCGGGCCAGCAGCCGATCGATGGCGTCGCGGATGCGTTGATCGACCGCCGCATCAAGCCCCAGCTGCGTCTCGCTGGCGAGCTCGTTGACATAGAGCAGCGGCAGCGCCCGACTGGTGATCTGCTCCGAGCAGCCGAACGGATAGCGATCGAGCGCGGCCAGCAACGCCGCCGCATCGAGCGCGGTCGAGACGCCGACCGATACCGCCACGCTCCCGGTGCCCGGCACCAGATCGGCGAACATATCGTTCGAGAGCGTCACGCTTTCGCCCCTGGCGATCGTCCGCACCGTGCGGCGACCCAGGATCTGGGTCGCCGGCCGCACCGTCAGCGCATAGTTGCGCGCGAGCGTAAGCCCGCCGGGTCCGCTCACCCGAACCACCACATTGGCGGTTCCGGCCGCCGTCGCGGTCAGCGGCAGATTGAGCGAATTGCGCTCCTTCGCGTTGAGCCGCAGCGTCGGCGCGGCCGCACTGCCGACCACGTCGACGCCTTCGCTCGCCGCCTCGATCTTGTACTCGCCGGCGCCGCCCTCGACGTTGTCGAGCTCCAGATGCATGGTGCCGCGATCGCCGTTGAGCAAGAAGCGCGGCAGCGTCGCGGTCAGCACGACCGGATCCCGGATGGTGACATCACCGACCGCCCGGCCGACCATGCTCTTGCTCCAGGCGACCGCCATGACGCGGGCGGTGCCGGCGAAGTCCGGGAGATCGAAGACGATCTCCGCCGTCCCATCGGGCTTGACGGTGACGATGCCGGAATAGAGCGCCAGCGGCGGCTGGGTGGGCGGGCTGCCCTGCAGCTCGGCCGCAGCCGCATCGCCGCCGGATTTGATCTGCCCGCGCGTGCCCTGCATGCCGTCGATGAGCTCGCCATAAAGGTCGCGGATCTCGGTCGTGAGCTTGCGCTGGCCGAGATAGTAGTCGTCAGGCGCCGGCGGCTTGTAGTTGGTCAGATTGAGAATGCCGACATCGACCGCAGCCACGATCACGCGCGCCTCCTCGCCCGCGGCCAGGCCCGTGACCTTGACCGGGATGCGCAGCGCGCTGTTGGGGCGGCTGAGCGTCGGCAGATCCAGGTTGACCGCGAGCGTGCGGGCTTTGCGGTTGGCGCTGAACCACTGCACCCCGATGGCGCGGCCGGGCATGCGTGATGCGGCGGTATCGAGCGGGCTCCGCAGGGTCGCCACCACATAGGCACCGCTGCCCCAATCATTGCCGACCGGGACCCGCAGGCGGGCAACACCCGCCGGCACATCCTGCACGATGGTGCGCAGCAGCCGATCGCCGATCACGCTCAGCGTGACCTTGCCGGCAGTGCGCGCCGTCAGCGCCACCGTCATATTTTCGCCCGGCACGTATTCCGGCTTGTCGACTGCGATCTCGAGCATATCGGGCGTGTCGGCGCTGGCGTCGGCATACCAGCCGGCATCGAAGGCGACCGAGGTCACCGGGCCATTGCGATCGCCGCTCGAAACTTCGAGACGGTAGCGGCCCCACTGCACCGGGAGCGCGATGCGCCCGGGCTTGTCCGCCGCCACGTCGATCTGCCCGTCGGCAACCCGGCGGGTCAGCTTGATCGGCTCGAAATTCCACAAGTTATCACGGCGATACCACTGATACTTCGACTCGAGCCGGAGCAGCTCATAGTGCAGGCCGGTGCGCGCCAGCGGCTTGCCATCGGGTGCCGCCACGATCACATCGAAGCTCGCGTTCTGGCCCTCGCCGAGGGAGCGGCCGGAGAACAGCGGCTTGACCCCGATCATGGGACTTGTGGGCGTCACCGGCAGGGTCAGCTTGCGCTCGACGGCACGGCCGCCGGCCTCCGCCATTCGCACCAGGATCTGTGCCTCGAGCGGGCGGGTTGTGCTCGGCTGCTTGTCGAGGGTGACCTGAAAGTGCGCCTTGCCGCTGGCGTCGGTCTCCGGGAGATCCCCGAGGGGCTGGCGGATCGCCTCGACCTCCTCGTCCGACAGTCCGAACTGATAGCCCACAAACCCGCGGCGTTCCTCGGCAGGCGAGATCACGACCTCGCCGTCGAGCCCGAGCCCCGACGTGGGGGCGCCATAGAGATAGTGGCCATCAAGGGTGATCTCAGCCGGATTGCTCTTGGAAACATTCTTGGCGCCCGTGGCGAGGTCGAATTCGAGCCGATCCGGCACATAGTCCTCGACCATGAAGCTCGCCTCGCCGACGGGCGGACGCTTGGGATCCGTGAAAGCGCGCACGCGCCAGGTGCCGGTCGGGGCCGAGGCGACGAGCGGCACGCCGAGCGCGTGCCCGCCCACACCCTGGTCGGCCACGATGCTGCGTCGATACTCGACGCCGTCGGGGCGCACGACCACGAGGGTCAGCGGAACGCCGAGCGCGGCGACGGCCTGCTGGTCGCGCAGCAGCGCGGTGACCTGTACGGTCTCGCCCGAACGATAGACGCCGCGCTCCGTATAGACGAAAGCATCGAGGCCGGCCGCCACGGTGCGGCCGGAGACACCGCGATCGGTAAGATCGAATGCCGGCGTCTTGAGACTGAGGAACGCGTAGTCGCCCTTGGCGTCGCTCA